>Ga0302324_100007598_pt1 | contig 23008 bp, 22 predicted proteins | sample Palsa_T0_1_FD_201949 | JGI IMG/M metagenome (GOLD analysis project Ga0302324, IMG submission 201949) | Peat permafrost microbial communities from Stordalen Mire near Abisko, Sweden - Palsa_T0_1 | ecosystem: Environmental > Terrestrial > Soil > Palsa > Peat permafrost | place: Sweden: Abisko...
CTATTCGACAAGGCGAGAGCAACAACCAGGTCTCGCTTCAAGGCAGACCGCTTTTACATCGACGGAGCTGGTACGACTTTCTATTGCAAAAGAGTTCAGGGTGATTCCGCGACATTAACGCTTTTCCGTTCAAGTAAATTTACGGGATCACAGATGGCCGACATCACGATGGGGTTGTCTCAAAGCGCTTTATACCTGGAAGTGACCGATGCTCTGCAGGACACGCAGTTGCGCAGTCAGTTCACACTCCACCTTCGCTATCCGGGGAGAAAGGTGTCGCCCGACGAGATCGGATTGAAAATGGTCCACGGCCCCGAGGGGAGCTACGCAACAGCAGTTCTCAAGGTTCCCATTGTGAAGCCAAAAGGGTAGACCTCTGCCCCTGCACAGCACAGGCCACAATCGGTCCCATTCCCAAGCTACCGTCTGTCAAAGACTTATGAGGACTCCGGTGGAATGAGGGTGCTGGCGAGGGTGCCGATCAGTTCTCAATGAGTGCGTTGGCGATAATGCACTCATCGAGCATCCGTCGACCTTGCGAACACCAAGAGTGGTTTGGAATGGAAACGGCTTTCACGATTCCGGCGGTTCAATAAGTCCCTCACGTTCGAGGATGAGTTGAACATCGTGAAATGCGGCTTTGATATCGTTTTTGGGAAAACGGATTTGGCCTAATCCGGCGATGTTTGAGAATTCATCACAGCCATCCTCAAGCATTACGATTGCCCGGGCGAAGCCTAGCCGGCCTTGAAACAGTCCGGCCTCATGAATAACGTTCATGCGTGCTTGCAGCTTGCCATCCGCCCGCTCATCTTCAGCTGTGAGGACCAGAAATGCGATCTCGGCGGCATCCAACATCGTCGAAAGCCGGACGGTATTGGGGATACCCGCGACCGGTACGCGATTGAACTCATCCCAAGGCAGCCGCATCCGGTCCTTGATGAAATCCTTCAGATCCTTCCATTCCTTCGATCGGCCATGCCCAATGAACACATTCGTTCCAACCCTATCCGATTTCGCTTGGTTTTTCTCGGTTCGTTCCAGGTGAGAGAAGGCGCGGCGGGCGATATTAGCCAGCGATTCACAAGCGAGCTTTGGCGCCCTGATACTTAACACTTCTACCAAGACGGATATATGCGGAGGAGTCCACAAACCCTGCCCGATCGCTAGAGCGTCACGCGACCACAAATTTCCAGACGGACGAAGATACGCGACAAACTCTCCGTCAGTAAAGGCTTTTACTTTTTCTGCTTCTTCAATCAATTTCCCGAGAAATTGATCGTCCTTACTTTTGGCGGTGCGCAGAATGGAAATTACGTCATCTCGCTTCTGCCCAAAGAGGAGCCGAACTTTGTTCGATGCCTCGAAGGCTTGGGATAGGTCTGGGTTGCCTGCGCGCTCCCTGATCTCCGCCTCAATGACATCTAGGCGGAATTCCTCCCATTCCCCTGTTGACCCCATCCCGGTCGCATCCTCGAGGCCCCATTCGCTGCTAAAGTGCGCACCTGGAGGAGGCGGTTTCAACCCTGCATAGTAAACGCGTGAGTGGTACCCAAACCATGAATTGCTCCACGCCTTCCCGATCTCGTTGGCGCTGTTTTCAAGCGACTCCAATGGCTTGAGGATTTCAGGCTTATCGATGACTTGAGTCATCGACACCAGTTCATCGTGAATAGTTCGGAGTTCAGCGGCTAGGTTGCTCATCGAATTTGTCATCCATTTTACCGACTCCAGCAATCACTCGTCAGAATTTGGATCTTGAAAGCCGCATCATCGCCGAATCATTGGTCAACGGCAGACCGGTAACCCGAAGTCGGCTAGAGTTCCCCGATCCATTTGGTCATGAAGCTCGATCATCGGTAACAGGCCTTACCGCTCACCGAGCGGGAGGGCAGCTCCGCGGCTGGTCAGTTTACGACTCGGCGATTATGCACCAAGCAAGGTAGCGCTCTACGATCGACGCAATTACTGCAACACGAATTAGAGTCCCCACGTTCCTATTCTGAGTGGAGGACGGAAATAAGATCGGTTCGTGCGGCATTCCTAGCAGGAAACGTACTTCCCAGTAGTGCAATGAAAGTCATCAGAATCCACGCCGATGCGAAGGAGATTGGGTCGTGAGGCTTGACGCCTACCAACATGCTGGTCAAAAGGCGACTTACAAACCAGGCCGCCGCGATTCCGGCGAAGCCGCCGATCAGAATCATACGTAATGCCTGTGAAACTACCAGGCATAGCAACCGTCGCCGTGACGCGCCGAGCGCCAAACGAATACCCATCTCCTTATCGAACCCGCGACCTCTGTCTTCGGACGTCGAATCGGCCAAATTGTCACGTCAATGTGTTTCCACACATCGAAGATCGGCGAGGTCTCGCTCTCGTCCCTGCCCGGTCCATCATCCCTGCAAGGCTGCGACCTGTCGGTCAGTCGTACAATCAATGTAGAAATCCCTCTCGATCAGGCTACGGACCTGACCAAGATCGATCTCCCAAAAAGGGGGTAACGGTGGCCGTCTATTTCGATACGAGCAAACCTCAGGCATTACTCGATAAATTCATTGCAAGGGTGAACCAGAAAGAGGTTGAGGGGAAAATCACAACTTGGAAACAGCACAAGGATAAAGTGCACTTCACGCACACCTCGGCAGAGTGGCATGAGAAAGCATTCATGAAACCCAAGGTGGAGAGAGATCGCCTTGTCTTCAACATCATCCAGCCTCAAGGCGTGACTGTCACATGGATCGTTTATGCCTACTATCACGGCCATCTGATTGAGACATTTATCAATCACTTCCATGACAACTTCACTGAAGGCAAAGCGACATCACAAGGAACGACTGGCGATGTTCTAACGAATAAATGAGATCATAGTGGGCGCCGACGATTGGAAGGGACGGAGAACTCCAGTAGAGTCTCCCGGTGTGCAGAAAGGATTCCGAGTCCTCCGCGATCCGAACGCTGGCCTCGACCGCCGGTCCGATAGCGGTCCGATAACCGTTCCCCAGGGGTCCAAAGAGGCACTTTGGAAGCCATCCGCGCCTTTTGTTTTCAATCGGTTACGGTTGTCGGCGAGACTTTCACGGCGATAACACGGGTTCAAATCCCGTCGGGGACGCACAACAAACGCGTTACAAGGCACATTGCGGGATACACGATATCTGCTATGGCTGTGGAAAGGCGAAAGCACCATTTTCGGTCATAGTCGGGTCTTTAAAGCCGGGGAGATCAGTCTCACCCTCTCAAGCAATTCATAAACGAAAAATCTGACCGTGAACCGTCGACACGAGTGATGTAGAAACATTGCGTTCCACCCTTTGCTTTCTCGACGGTGAATTGCTTCACGCCAGCGCCGATCTTCTCCACTGCGCGCGGGTGCTTTTTCAGAAGTTCCAACAGAAACGCATGATCATCACCCTTGATCGGTTCGAGTAGCGGGTGCCGGTAAAGCACCTCTTGAATGAACGCGACCGCGGCGGCCTGCGTGTCGAAGGTGTGCGATCCGATTGTGTGAGGCTTCGCCATAACCCGATTCCTTTCGTGTGTGGTGTTCTCTGAATGATAAGCCTGCCAAGTCTAGGTCGGGCGAGAGCCAGAATGGGATGAAGAGATCCCCATTTGTCGTCCCTAGCTCGAAGGCTATGATGACTACTAAAGGCCCTGGTGACTTATGGACAAGTCCAGGCCGGCTGTCCGGCCGATTGATGAACACGCAACTCGCATTCCGGAGAGGTCGGGACTCCAGCCATGCCTGTACGTACCGATCGCGGCCCGAGACACGTCCGCCATTGAAAGATATGTGGGCAGGATCGCCACGCAGCTCATGCCCAAATTCCCAGATAAGGCCCTTTTAGTCGAGGCCTACGCAACGGAAACAGCCGATGTCAGGATGGCCATCTGGGACCTCCCCGAATCCGCAGTGCTGCACTTGCCTAGGCAAGTCTGGGTGCATGTGGATTATCGCGCCTTTCGGCGCGCATACCTGCAAGCGTTTCCGGATTCCGACTTGGCAGGCCTCGTTCTCGATCATGTGATGAACCGCCGCGTGGCGCGGCTCAAAGGATTCGCGTATCTGCGGGTCGTGCCCATCTCGCGAGGCGCGAATTCCAGTCATGGCTCCCTGAGCGAAGGATGGGCCGTTGAATATCACAGCTCGCCCGAGATGCGCGAAAAGAACAGGGTCTCGCAATCGGCCGTGCAGTACGCCGATTTGTCCGATATCGTCAAAATGCTTAACCTGCAGGGCGGTGGTTCACTTATGGACAACGTGAATGAAGCGCAAAAGCTGGTCGGCTTGCCGAGGGCAGGAGATTGACCGTGTGTAGCAACTCTTCGGCTCGGCCTGTAAGAGAGACCAGGAGCCGCGATTTCCGTTGCGGATCAATGATGTGGACAGAGGTCGAGTGGACAGAGGTCGTGGGTTCGATAAGGGTTCGATAACCGCTACGTTGGGTGTCCCAGGGCGCCTACAGTAGCCATCCGTTGCGCCTGGTTTCAATGAGTTACGCGTTTCCGCCTTGCTGTCACGGCAGAGATCGCGGGTTCACGGCTCCGCCCAGTAGCCCATGGTTGAAGCGATACGGTCTGCGTTTGATTCGCGTCCTACATATTGAGAGACAGTGAGTCACTGGGTGGAATCATTTCGCATTCTGTTTTTGCTTCTTATGAGGAATTCTGAGTCCTGCCTGTTGAAATAGTCTCAACAAGTACACGCGGACCTTCGCTTCATTACGTTCGTCCGGCTGAAACAACAGATAATAGACCATCGTTCCAGTGATCATATCGCCCAATATTTCGACATCCGTGTTTTGTGGCAAAAGACCCTGCGCTCGTGCTTTCTCGAAGATTCTGATGAATGCCAAGCGCCGCGGCTGCATGTACTTGCTTTGATACGCCGACATCAACGCCGGATGGTTCGGGGAAGCCCCGATCAAGCGGGCGGCCAGCTTGCGAAATGCGGTCTGGGTCAATGCATCCACGCCAGCGTCTAATATCAGATTCACCAGCTCATCAGGCTGCATTTTCTCCAGCCCTTCGATTAGCTGCTCTGGAAAATTTCTGGTGCGCTCGATTGCATTGACTAGCAAATCCTCACGGCTTGACCAGCGGCGATAGATGGTCGTTCTTGCAATGCCTGCTCGGTTTGCGATTTGCCCGATACTGGCGCCCTCAATGCCGTTTTCGCTGAACAGTTCCAATGCGGCACGCAGGACTGCTTCATCCACTAACTGATCCCGTGGCCGGCCAGGACTGGCTTTCTTATCCTTTGTTGTCTTTATGGATTTTGCTCGTTTATAACGAACCTCAGCCATGCAATCAAGCCTACCATCAGCGTGCGCGACGATTAGCATCACCGAGAATCGCGTTGCCGCCGTGGCTTTCAACAGGTTCCCACTACTGGTAGCCGGCGGATGTCGCTGAGGTTGAGGTTCGATTGAGAGCGCCCGCTCTGCCTTTGCGATGCCGATCTCCGAGCCGAGGAATAGAGCCGACGCGGATGCCGGGCTCGTTGGCGGTCAGTAGATTGAAGTACTCGGGATTAGGTCAGTTTGGATTTCGCGCCTAAGATCCCTTCACATCCAGAACAACGGCGTGGCTAACGGGGCATATGTAGCAGGTGATGTGTCCAAGCCCAGGCGCGTTAGAGTCAATAGAAATCTGATTCTGTATAAGTGCCACATTATGCACGCCACAGACGGGCGGATCAGAATTCTTCTTCTTGAAGCACTGTTCTGCCATAGGTTTCTCCTAATTCGGTCTAACCTCTGGCAATGCTAGGCATACTACGCCCTGTACCGAGCCGCCCCCGATCAGCCCACACTGATCTCACCGAATTTCGCTGTCAGCCAGTCAAAGAGATGCTGGTGCCATAGCGTGACCGCACCGAGCTGGCAATGCTCTGCGCCACCCGATGCCTCGTCATAGACACGCGTCGTCACGCTGCGTGCATGGGTGAGAGATTGCTCGAACGCCTGAACCTGTGAGAGCGGTACGAAATGGTCGATGGCGCCAGCGAGAATCAGTACGTCGCCACGTATCCGAAATGCGACATCCTTAAGCGTATACGGATCGAAGGCGCGGAGCGTTTCGATCGCGTCCTTCGTACCCATGACCCATTTGCCGTTACCGATTGCCCATGCGAAATCCAGATCTAACGCAGCCTTCGCCTTGACCAAGAACGACACCAGCGCGCCCAGCCGGTGATCGTACAACCAGAAAGCGGCGGCCGGAGCGTACCGTCGCGACGCCTCACCCATGTCGAAAAGGACATCAAACGCAACCACGCCGTCGAACCGCGTGTCGAACGCGGCCGCGCGAGACGCCAGGTAGCCGCCCATGCTCATGCCTACCAACACAATCTTGGCAGGACGGGCGTGACGCGCGAGGAATTCATCGAGCACGGCCCCGGTGGGCTTCTCCCATTCGTGGGTGAATGTCATTCCTTGCTCGCGCAACGCGCTCCCCTGACCCGGCCCTTCAAACGTCAGCACGGAGTATCCCCGTTGCAAGGCCGCAGCCGTCAGAACGAAATAGAGTTCCTCCAGCGTTGAGTCGTAGCCCCCACAAAACACGATCAGCGGCTTCGACTCTGCGTCTTCTGGTCCCGGGTAATAGTCCGCTTTCAAGTGTGCTCCAGCGTATGGTGCTTGGAAGAGTTCATGACGCACGCCAAGCGTCTGCAGCCCTTCATAGAAGGCCGCGTTGTCTCTCGCGAAGTCATTGGGCCGCTTCGGATCACTCGGAGGCAACAGAAACTGCGCGGTGCGGAAGTAGCTGTGAGCGCGCAGCAGTGCCCCGCCGCGGCTGAGCACGTCTTGTGAGTCGGCGGCCAGCGCCAATGCTCGACGGGCTGCAGCTTCCCACGCAACGTACCAGCGCTGCGCGTCCCCAGAACGAATGGAACGGATCGCCTGAAGAATCTCGCCGGTATCGGCGCCACCAGCGGGGATGTCGTTGAACACGCGCAGCGTCTGAAAATGATAAGTTTGGTTCCGAAAAAAGCGATATTGGCCAACATCGGCGCGCTGTTTCCACCAGGTCCACGCTATGAGCAGCATCGTGGCGAAGACCGCGGCGCCGACGAGGATGGATTCGTTCATGCAGTTCCTCTCATCGCAAGAGCAATGACAATAAATTACGCTACACTTATGTAGCGTAAATAGCAAGATCGGACGGAATCAGTGCCTATGGCTATGGTTCAGAGCAACAAGAGAGGTGTAGACCGTGACAGACGACAGTGAAAACGAAATTCAATCGAACCTCTTGCACGTTCACGTCTGCATTCAGTGCAGCCATGCCCTCTGGCCTGAAGACCTCGACAGCCGACAGGTCGCTTCCGGAGTGATCCGTTGCCCGAAATGCGGAGTGGCCGGTCCACTGAACATAGAGATTGGAGAAATCAAGGAACTTGATTCTCTGGACAGTGGCTTACGATCAAATGGGTCAGCCTCTTTGCTTCCTCAATTCGTCGATGAAGTTCCACCTTATAGCCTGATTTCTGCATCCCTACACTCAAATGAGCGGCGAGGCAGCTCGCGTAGAGCCGACTGCAGATGCCTCGCCGCCGTAAAATACCACATTCTTTATCTTCTCTAAAATACTGGGACAGTACCGCTCGTAGCGTAGAGGTCGCCGTTGGAGTCGCCGCTGTACGCAACAACAATCTCGGCCGATCCGCTCGGTTGTGGCGGGTATACGGTCATAGCGAAATCCCCAGGATAAGAGCCATCATACGGGACCAACACGATATTTGAGTATTTCTGGTAGTTCCACTCCTCTCCAGCCGCGAAATCGTAGTAAGCCGACGATGACAAGAGTTGCAGTTCGTTGCTGCCCTGGGGCATCGAGGCTACGAAAACGGTCCACTCGTCGTTGTTGTAGACCACAGACGAAAACCCCAAAGTGGCGTACTCATTTTGAAGTGGGTAGATGGTACCTGAAATGGCCACGCCGTTCTCGCCGAGTTGCGTGATGTTTACCTGGTCTGAGTCACCGGGGCTCTTGTCAATCGCGTAGTTTGCTCCATTGATTGTGAATAAAGTGCTCTGCGTTGGTGAAACGCCGTCGCTTGCCTGGGTTGACCATGTCTGGGTACCGTTATTGAAAACAGAACTATACGCGTTGTTGCCGCTCACCGTCGTGCCATAACGAATAATCAGATTGTTTTCCGCGGTTACCAGCATTGTGGGCGTAGTCGTCAACTGGTGCGCTGTATCGTTATAAACATCGGCCCATGTAAATACCGCATAACCAGGGACTGATATGCCCCGAAGAACATGCAGGCAGTTGCAGGAATAGTCGTTGTAGGCCACATATAACTGTTTGTTGTATGCGACAGCAGCGACTCCACAGTGGTCGGCGTAGGCTGGAGTGCAGTCTAGCTCAGCAACACCACCGGGAGGTGGGTTTATATAACCTACATTGGTGTAATGAAGGCCATCGGTTGAATACGCAAGTGCTACATCCTGAAGCGTGTCCACATAAACCAGCTCAAGTGCGTTTGTATACAGTCCATTTGCCAAAGGCACCAAGGCTGGACCACCGCCGTTCATGACATGGACGCCGGTATTGATGGTCGGGTTGGGAAGGGTGGGAAAAGAGAACTGGGCGAACGCCTGCGTAGCGCAGGCGAGGGCGAAAACTGACAGCATTCTTACTACTGCGCGTACTGACGGAATCATGTTTGGTTCACCTCATCGCAAAGATGGCGCAGATGCAGGGAAACCTGGCAGGAGAAGTGCTCAATACCTTCATTGCCCGCCATCAGCTGACACTACCGAGAGTGTGTCAGGCGCAACTTGGAGGATTGAGTCGACTGGGGAATTGCAATCAAGCACTACATTGGCGGCACGCAGCGTGCATCAAACCTGCAATTCCGTACCGCTTTTCAGAACTGTTCGGGAGTGTGAGCTAGAGAATGATCGTTAGTCTGTGACAGCCAACACAAGGTGACGTGATCCTATCGCGCGCTTATTGGCTTTAATGCGACGAAATCGACAAGTATGTAGACGGAAGAATCGCTGCCTCACCATTTGGAGCGATTACGGATTGAAGTAAATGCCGACCATGGGCTCTGCGGTGTGCGTGTAGCTGTCAGTCGCGGAAAAGAGATTCGTCATATTAGGTGCGGAGTAAACACTACCGCGATACTGAAAACGGATACCAAAGCGCGAGAGCAGCGCCCAGTCGACGCCTGCGCCATAGACATACACAGGCTTGACGGATATGGCGGTGTCACTGGTAGTGACGGTCGTTTCGGGCGTTCCCGGGCAGACGACGCGATTGTTGACGGGAATTCCGCAGGGGTAATTCGTGACGACGGTGGCCTTGCTACTGGAGGGCACCTCGGCGAGGAAGCCAACCCCGAGTACACCAAAGGGATAAAAGGGACTCCGATGAGAGATGTGAAGAGGAAGAGATGGAGTCCAGTCGACGGTAAATTCATGGGCATTGGCACTCACCGTCTCCCTAGAACAACCATCCCCGTTGGGGCAACCTAACGCAGGGGTATAGGTTAGCTGGTTAGAGCCGGGGATGTAGGTGCTATAGGTTGTGTTGGCGCGGTTGTACGAATAAGTAGCCTCGAAGCCGAAGATGGGGCCAGAGACGTGACCGAACTCGATGAGGCCGCCAACCTGATTGGCGGGAATCTCCTGTGTGAAGTTGCCGATGGTCGTTCTGTTGAAAGCGCCATAGGCGCTGACGGCGATTGAGGTTTGGGAGAAAGCGGGGAGCGTGGCGATTGAACGAATTGTTGTAGCGAGGAACGCAGATGCAAGAATGCGCCGGTTCATAATTGAGATCCTTCCTTACTGAACTGTCACAAGAACATTCGCGCTATGCGTTGACGGAACTGAGCTGGAAGAGGCGGTGACGATGACGGTGTAGCTGGTCGGTTGACTATGAGGGGTCAGGATCAGGGTGCCGCAAGAGGAAAGGAGCAAAGGCGGCAGCGCAAGGGTGCAGAGAGAGAGGAACCGGCGTGCGCGTTTCTTCATTCCAAGCGGCGGAAGGACGAGAATTGCGGCGAAAAATATGCCGCTTGAGATTGCGGAAATTCTGTTAGTGGTGCCGGGCGAGGAGGATTTCGCCTGAGCATTTGCTGTTATGGTGAGCGCGGCGGTCTGCGGCACCCCATCGATTAGGTAAATGCTTTGCGGGCTGAACGAACATGAGAGCGTTGCCGGCAGTGAGCCGCAGCTGAGAGCAACAGTGCCGGTGAAAGCGTTGTTGGGTGTGAGGGTGACAGTGACTTGACCCTGAGCGGAGGAGCCGAGGTTTAGAGACGAGGGAGTGACCTGGAGCGTAAAGTCGGGTGGCGGCAGTTGGGCCGGAACGCCTGGGTATTCGTAAACCCCCATGTCGATGATGGCCGAGGGAAGGCCCTTTGCGTTTTGGATACGCGGATGTCCGAGGATGTCCTCCGATGGTAGATCGGGCGCGTTGTTATCTCCGGTGTCGACGGCCGCAGACAGGAGCTGGAGCTGAAAAGGATTAGCGGCAGAGGTGTTTATAGAGGCGAAAAGAGGATCGACGGAGATGTTGCCATTGCTGGCCATCTGTCCGGCGCAGGACCCTACAACAGGTGCTGCGCCGCCGCCAGTTACAAGAATGTCATTGTGACTGAGCTGGGGGGCGACTTCGGGTGTGTCAACTAGGGCGTTACAGTAGATCGCGGGGAGTGCCTCATCTCCTATGACGATGTTGTTCTCTATCGGGACCGGGCTGGGGCCGTGTCCGATCACGATCTGGCTGGCGCTCTGATACTCCTCGTAATAGGGTTGGTAAAGCGCCTGGTTGTCAACAACCGTGTTCTCGGTGAAGACGGCGGTGATTCCACCAAAGGCGTTGGCATAGCCGACCATCAAGATGGCCGAGTTGTCGACGCCTACTGGGTTGAAAATCTGGGTGGAGTCGCCGACGTTCCCGTAGATAAGATTCTGAATGATGAGAGGTGCGACGTTTCCCTCGGCGTCAATGGCGCCATGTATGTCGCTGCGATTGTTGGCGATGATGTTGTTTTCGATCAGTGGACCGCCGGCATCTGCAAGCCAGATGCCACCCGGGCTACCGTAGGAGAAGTTATTCTCGATGGCGTTGCCGATAATCTGGGCCTGCTGGCCGTCAATGGGCAGACCGGCGAGAAGGATCCCCGAACCATTCGCAGGTGTGCCCTGAGCGGGGTTGGCTTGATTGGGCTCCGAATTGTCGCCCAGAGGATCGCGGCACACAGCGACTGGCTCGTCATCCTGCAATGCGGTAGTGCCGGTGATAAGGTTGCCGGCGATGAGAGGCGAAGAGTCGAAGCCGCCAATGCCGCAACCGATATTCTTCTGGATGATATTGTTTTCGATGGTCGGGGACGCGCGGTAGATGAATATACCGCCGGCGTCGGGCACGGCGGCGGGGACACCGCCCTGAATGGTGAAGTTGCTGAGGACCGAACTCCGACTCTCGCCGGAGACAAATTTCACAACAGCGCCAGGAGCAGACCCTCCCTGCAGGATAGTGGTGGCGGCGGAAGTCCCTTCGACGGTAATCGATTTGCCAAGGAAGTCGATATTCTCAGCGTAAGTACCGGACGCAACCACGATGGTGTCACCGTTGGAGGCAGACTGGATGGCACCCTGAATGGTGGAGACATCGGCGGGAACGTGGATGATCGTCTGCGCCGAAGCCAATGACATAAACACGACAAATACCAGCAATATCGGCGCGAACCATGGGATCGCTTTGCCGGTTCGTAACGGGCCTGAGAATGCGCTCGCAAATCGCAAAACCTTAATTCGGTCGAGGAACGAAATTGATATCTTCTGCACTGGCTACACCTCTTTACCGCCGATCTACGAAACCGATGATGCGTCCAAGCTCGGATTCCGTTTTAGAAGCGGAAATACAGGCCGAGCATGGGCTCCGATGTGTGCGTGAAGGCGCTCTCGGCGCTGAATTCTTCCAGCAGGCTCGATCGTTTATACACGTCGCTACGATACTGCAGGCGCAAGCCCAGGTGAGGCAGCAGACTCCAGTCGAGCCCGGCGCCAAAGGTATACACGCCAGTGATCTGGGTCTTGGTGGGAATGTTTGCCATCCCCTGCTCGCAGGTCGGGCTGGTCCCGATGCACGCGGTGTAGGGTATAGGCACAATGCCTGCCGCAGGCACGTGGAAGAGAACGCCTCCACCGGCCAGGGCAAAGGGCCTGAACTTGGCGAGCTTCACGGATGCGACCCAGTCTCCGCTAAGCGCGTGTGCATTGGCCGGGACCGACGCAACAGTGTCGAAGTTGATGCATCTGCCGACAGGACAAACAGGCGGCGTGTTGCTTGCCACGATTTCCAATTGGTTGGCACGGTTGTATGCGTAGGTGGCTTCGTAGCCAACGAGCGGATTCCGGATGTGGCGCAACTCAATCAGAGCGCCTGCCGCATTCGACGGGATCTGAAGGGCGCCGCCCGATGCATTCGGTGTGCTCCCCGCCGTCGTTCGGTCGCTGAATGCGCCGTAGAGGCTGGCCGCGATGTCGGTCTGCGCACAGGCTGACCAGCCAGCCAGCGTGACCGCGGTCATAAGAAAAGCTGTTCTGCACGCACAAGGGATTCTCATCATCGTCTCTCCAAAAGTAGTTGAGTTCCGTTTGAGCCAAGTTAGCCTCTGATTGGCGATGTTTGTCTTACCTGTGACCAGCATAGGAACCACATCAGGGGTGAAGCTTCACATCTCTGATTTGAAGCGGGTGACTCGCACATTCAGGACAGCGTGGTATCGCTTTAATCACCGGCGCCCTGCGACGAATTCTTACCCTCGGGGCGCACTGTGTCGTCATTGACGTGCTTCACTTCATCCGCCTGAGGACCTTTCTGGCCTTGGATAATGCTGAACTCGACCTCATCGCCCTCTTTCAACGTTTTGTACCCACTAAACTGAATTGCTGAGTAGTGGACGAATACATCCGGTCCATCTTCACGGCCGATGAATCCGTAGCCCTTCATGTTGTTAAACCACTTGACCTTTCCTTTGTACTGAGGCACAAGGTCCTCCTTTCCTTGAATCTTTTTGGAGTTGCAGCGAGCGAAGTGAATCGCATGCACCCGCCGATATAAACATGGTGACGTAAACAATCGTCGAACCGACGGCTCAGACGGGAAGTCTTCGTCAAGGATTCAGCGCTCCGACCGGCATCTGCACCGACTTTGCTTTTGTCGTACAGAACGTAAAAAGGTGCTGAACCCTTCATGCAGGAGCTCTTCTCGATCATGGAAATGCAACGGTCGGAAGCGCCATAGAACACGATGCTTCGGTCCGTAGGAAGCCAGTCAAGTACACTTTTCAACTCATTCGGTGTGACGGTAAGGACAAACACGGTCGAAATCGGAAAAGGGTCCCCGGAAGCATCCGTTCTGAGATCGATCAAGATGAGATCACCACACTTTGTGAGAACTTCCTTGAATTCGCCGATTGAGATCCATTTCATTAATCGAGTTTGCGTCGCGAGGCTCGAATCAATTCCTAAAGCGGGTGGTTGGGAAACGGGCGGTATCTTATCGCGGAATTCGCGTTTTGCAGTACGCCCGATCCTCCAGAGGAAATACATCGAAGCCGCCAACAGAATCAGGGGCAGAAACCAAAGGAAATACATAGCGTACTCTTCCACTGAAAAAGCGCTTCGAGATACAGTTCGTATGAGAACGCGCTGCAACGGCGCTTACTTGGACACGGAACCGCAGCGCCGACTAAGCCGGGCAGAAACCATCTAAGGGTGGAGAGCGGAATGGGATCAGGAAATCGAAATATGCAACACCGCGCCTGGAGACGGGGAGAATCCAGGCGACAGTGCGGCCGAGGCGGGGAAACCGCTGAATGGGTAGCAGAAAAGCGTAAGAACCGACGAGACGACTGACCGTGGCCCCGAGTCTGGCCGTAGTCGTCACTAAAGCCTTCCGCGGCTCACTCCACAATTTCACAACCTGGATCCGCAACGAAGAGGCTGCATGACGATCATAATGAGAAAGCTTGTGACCAATCGCCGACAGAACGATCGCAATTGCCAGTCCGATAATGCCGAGTGCGAGAGGTTTAAATAAAAGTTTCCATGAGCAATACTGACTCCGCTCCTGTGTTCTCGTCTGGAGAACGCACGTCTGCACGGCGCTGACAGTCGTCGCAAATGAGTTCTGGGCTGACAATTTGTCGAACCGTTCCTCCCACACCGCATTGAAGAATTCTAAGTTCTAAGTACAATAGACTCTTATTCGGCTGATAATGTTATAGGTCGCTGAGTAAATACCTATCATCTGTGATGGCCATCACAATTCCCTGAAACCCAATTCGCGACGGACTCGGTTCAAGTGCCAGAACACGATTTCTGGTTTTGAATCTGACCATGTGCTCCAGCCAGGTTGCACCTTAGGTCTTAGTCGGCCTCACTGGTGTTCCTTCCAGTTCTGGAATCTCCCCTCGTGTCGTTTCTCTCGCAAGATGCTGGAGTGCAAATCGCGTATGCGTGACGGGCATCACATACGCAAGGCGGCGCACGGGCCGATACAAGGGAACACATCGCTTTCGCAAGCGATGCGGGGCCAGGGGCGGATTCTTCCGCGCGCCACCGCAATCAATCCGCATTCTGCCCATTCCCTCTGGACTTAATGGCTAGTCGCGTTGAGGTAAGCAAATCCAAGTAATTAGAAGGAGCCATGTTATGACTGCAATTCAGAATCACGATGTCGAAGGTTCGACGAACAAGGAACAATCAGGCGAGCGGACGGAAAGGATTCGTCAGCGCGCCCTCGAGTTGTATGAAGCACGCGGACGGGGGGCAGGCTGCGATATCGACGACTGGCTTCAGGCCGAGGCTGAAATCAAGGCGACTGAAACCGGCCCACAAAAGGATAATGCGTGAGCCAACCTAGGAATTGTCGGAGCTAGCGGATTCTAGTGTCCAGCTCGATCGAACCTGAGCACGCGGCGGATCTTCCGAGGGTGCCGAGACTCACTATGCGATTGAATCGGTGAAGACGAGAAAACAATCCGACAGGAGCGCGGGAGTCGCGAGCTGCGCGATACTTACGCGCCACTGCTTTCGGTGCGCTTCGTACACGTTGGCGGAGCGAGCCATCGGTTTTACCCGCCTCGCCATTTTTCGCCATGGCATCATTGTAGGCAACGCTCATACTCCAACCTGGGTCGGTTGGTTGGGAAGCCTCGTGCCTGGACCGTTCGGCAATATCGATCAGCGAATTCTCGGTCGCTCAATCGCCGCAGAGATAGCTTTGCACAGTCGAGAGGCCGGCGAAGTTATCCGCGAGAATGCCGCAATGGAAAAACTCGCTGCGCAATTCAATAGCATGCCTTAGGAATTCTTGCGCGGAAGACTTCGGCCTGTATGCAACAGTCTCAGAGCGGCCGCGGTTATGAACTGAGGGCCTCGGCTCCTGCGAGAGTTCGGACGCTGCAGTCTAAGCTGGAGCAGCGATCTACAGCATCACTCTTTCCTGTCTATCCGAGTCCGAGCTTCTTGGGCCACTTGTGATCCAATTCAACCTCCATACCAGGACTTCGTGAGCCCAGTCAGCAATCTTCGCTCCATGGGGAATTCTGAGACCTCAATTCAATCGCATCCATGTAGGCCAATCTCTGAAAATTAGCGTCTATCAAGACATCTGTAGTAGGCCCCGAGGCTGTCGGGCCAATTGGTATACAAGCTGCACGTTCACACCGTGATGCGCGATCTGGGCAACGACTACGCGAAGCAGCTAGTTTAAACTGTCCGTCGGACCCGAAACGTAATGTTCCTAATGGTTGAGCGTGCAAGCAGAAAAACAAATCGGGACTCGTCCCAGGAAACCGTAAATGCTCTTACGAACGAATCCCATTCTTGGACTGCAGAAATAAGAAGTCTTGCGATTAGACCTGGGCGGTGCCACCCGTCGACGAAGAGTTCGACCCCGTTGACGAAGCTGGAATCGCTGGAAGCGAGGAAGAACTGTTACGCAATTGGGGCCAGTTGAATTCTCTGATCTTGGCGTCTGTGGAGGATACAGGCAGCAACTCGTGTGTCCGTTGTCACTTGACATCCGAGACGAGAACTCTTACGATTCAGGCAATGTTAAGGTGAGGGAGTTCACCTTTAACCGCTGTCCATTCCAATAGGCCGGACAGATGATGACTCCTGACAGGGAATCCTGTTGCGGAGTTATGTCCCGGCCGAGTTCCCTGAACGACAATCTAGGAGTTCGTATTCATGACGAACACTTGGGCTCTTTGTGCGCTCTGGGTGGGGCTTGCGTTAGCGGCGACGCTGTTGGCGATCTGGTTCAAGATCTCGACGGCGCTTTCTGAGATTGTGGTCGGCACTGTGGCCCAACTGGTCATTGGCGTATTCCTTACGGGGCTTTTCGGTTTTGCGCAGGGCGGTCTCGCTGGAAATACGCAGTGGATCACATTCCTGGCCGGTACGGGTGCAATCGTCCTGACGTTCCTTGCCGGTGCTGAACTCGATCCGACCATCTTCAAAACCAAGTGGCGTGAAGCGTCAATCATTGGCCTGGCGGGATTCTTCGGACCGTTCCTCGGCTGCGCCGCGATCGCGCATTACGTGCTGCACTGGGCGATCATGCCAAGTTGGCTCGTCGGCGTCGCTCTTTCAACCACGTCCGTTGCCGTTGTTTATGCAGTGATGCTGGAACTTGGCTTCAACGTCACGGAATACGGCAAAGCGATTCTGGCCGCCTGCTTCATTAATGATCTCGGAACCGTGATTGCGCTCGGTCTGATCTTCTCCCCGTTCACCATCAAGACAATGATCTTTGTGGTGGTCTCAATTGTGGTCTTCGTGGTGCTTCCCTTCCTTACACCGCGGTTCTTCAAGAAATACGGCGGGCGCGTTTCCGAACTCGAAGCCAAGTACATTCTCTTTTTCCTGTTCGCTATGGGTGGACTAGCGGTCTGGGCAGGAAGCGAAGCGGTGCTGCCGGCTTACATGATCGGCATGGTGCTGGCCGGGACGGTCGGAAAAGACCATTCGCTGATTCGCCGTCTGCGGACACTCACGTTTGGATTACTCACACCGTTCTACTTCATCCGCGCCGGATCGTTTGTTTCTGTACCAGCGTTGATGGCTGCACCCGTCACGCTGCTTGTCCTTTTTGGAGCGAAGTCGCTGTTCAAGGCGGTTGCGGTGTATCCGGCGGTTAGAGCACACAAATACGACGGTAAGGCTGGAGCCTACTACACGTTGATGATGTCAACCGGCCTCACCTTCGGAACCATTTCAGCGCTGTTCGGTCTCAATCATCAGATCATCACGCAGGCTCAGTACTCCTACATCGTGGGCACTGTTATTGCCAGCGCGGTAATACCTACCATGATTGCGAACTCGTTCTTTCTTCCCCGGCATCTTCTTCCCCAATCGCAAGTAGGTAAGAAGGCAGAGAAGGAAGTTATGCGGCCAGTTCCCGCAGAAGAAGGTTAGGTGATGGCTATGGGAAGTCCGGTTTTTGTTGGTATTCAAAGAATACTGGTTGCGTTCGACGCGTCTCCGCACGCCGAGCACGCTTTGGATGTGGCCCTGTCAATGGCTGGCGATATGAAAGCCAAGCTCTTCGTCATCTCGGTCATTCGGCCGCCCGAACCCGCCGAGAGCGCGGAGTTCCACGCTGTGCTTGAAGACGGGCAAGAACGCTACGAGAAATGTTTCATCCCGTTGCGCGAACAGGCGAACCAAAAGGGCGTTGAGCTCGAAACCGACATTGTCCTGGGTCACCCGGCCGAGCAGATTATCCACAAGGCCGACGTTGTCCAGGCCAGCCTCATTGTCATGGGCAAACGCAGCCATACAATCCTGCACCGCTGGATGATCGGGTCGAATTCGGAACGCGTGCTAAGGTACGCGCACTGCCCGGTCATGATCGTTCATTGAGGGGAGCTTTAACAATGAGAACCGCGAATCGAGTGAACGTAAGCACGAAGGGTCACAAGTGCGAATGGCGACCTCAAACGCCATTCACCTTCATTCCATCGAATTCATCACAACCGACGGCCCTGCGGCCGGGAAAGCGGAATCACCATGTCTGAAATTACGAAACTCCAAGCACTTGAGATTTTGGATTCACGCGGCAACCCCACATTGGCGGTCACTGTGACTCTGGCAAACGGCGTAACTGCGACCGCCAAGGTCCCTTCAGGAGCATCTACCGGCAAACGTGAGGCGGTGGAACTCCGTGACGGAGATAAGGCCCGCTATGGCGGGAAAGGTGTGTTGAAGGCAACGGGCCATGTGGAAGGTGAAATTCAGCGTGCCGTCCACGGATTCGACGCAAACGATCAGCAGGGACTGGACAAGAAGCTCTGTGAGTTGGACGGGACTCCGAACAAGGGCCGGCTCGGCGCTAACGCAATTCTAGGCGTTTCTCTGGCAGTGGCTCATGCGGCAGCCAAAGATCATGGTCTCCCGCTGTACGCGACCATGGTCGACAAACCGGCCAATCTTTTACCCACACCCGGCCTCAATGTTCTGAATGGCGGTAAGCACGCCGACAGCAATGTGGACTTCCAGGAGTTCATGATTTCGCCCGTTGGCCTTCCATCTTTCAGCGAAGCTCTGCGTGCATCCTCTGAGACCTTCCATGCGCTGCGGTCAGTACTCCATAAGAAGGGCTACAGCACCGGGGTCGGTGATGAAGGTGGATTCGCCCCTCAATTGAAATCCAATGAGGAGCCTGTCGAGCTGATTCTCGAAGCAATCCAGAAGGCGGGCTACAAACCGGGCAAGGACATCGTAGTCATGCTCGATCCTGCGGCCAGTGAATTCTTTGACGAGGGCAACTACGTTTTCGCCAAGTCGGATAAGAGTAAGAAGTCGCCCGCAGAGATCGTCGATCTCTGGAAAAGCTGGCTCAAGAAATACCCCGAGATCTGGTCCATTGAAGATGGCGTGGCCGAGGACGATCACATTGGCTGGAAACAAATTACCAAAGAACTTGGCAACCAGATACAGCTTGTAGGCGACGACAATTTCGTGACGAACCCGGCCCTCTTCCGGCAGGGAATCAAGGACGGGATTGCAAATTCCATCCTGATCAAGTTGAACCAGATTGGCACGGTGACCGAGACGCTCGAATGCATCGAGATGGCCCGGGCGCACGGCTATGGCGCTGTCATCTCGCACCGCTCCGGAGAGACTGACGATACGAGCATCGCCGATCTCGCGGTCGCAGCCGGAATGGGGCAGATCAAGACCGGCTCCGCATGTCGCGGTGAACGAATCGCAAAATATAACCGCCTGCTTGAAATCGAACGCGAACTCGGCAGCAAGGCGCGCTATGCAGGTGCAAGTATCTACGACCGCTGGAAGAAGCCTGTGAAGGCATAACGGAAAGCGAGCGGTGTTGGAGTCCACCGAAATGGCTCATCTGGGCAGATGACTCCTCGAAGCGAAGACTTGGAGGAGTCATGCCCGAGATTCACACAATGAACATGCAGTCGCGACGACACGGGGAACTCAATGAAGCCCACCGCAGACGCTTGAGCGTGACCTGTTCCTATATCGACAGGCTCTTGCGCGAAGTAGAGGAGATTTTCCATGAGGCGGCGTCAAAATCTCCGTTTCCCCGACATGTTGTGGATGTCACTCCTGCGCAGACCCGAGTGTTGGAGGATCATATCCGTCGCATCCGCGAGCAGCTTCTTCGCGCTCTGGCGTGGCAGAACATCGTGCCCGATCCGCCGGAGATCCCCGCCACTCGGGCCGCTCTCACCCACCTGGCATTCGTTGATATCGCGATTGAGGAATTGAAGCCGAGCTACATGCGTGGCTCTGGCACAGTCCCGGACGGCGTGGCCGAAGAACTCAACGGAGTCGTTCATGAGCTTCGCTCTGTCACCCAGAGCATGGAACGCTACTTGCGTCAGGAATTGGGTACCAATCTCGAAGCGCGCTTGAAGAAACTGGAGCACGCTGGCCACGATATGGCGCTCCTGCAGACGATCGAAACTGTGATTACGCGCCACGGCCTGATCGAGTTTCGGCCAAGAATTGCTTCGCTTGCGTCACGCTTGGAGGACAACAACCTTGAAGTGGCGTTGTTCGGCAGGGTCAGCAGTGGAAAGTCCTCGCTGCTTAATGCTCTCCTGGAGACAGACGTCTTGCCCGTCGGAGTCAACCCGATCACCGCTGTTCCGACGAGGCTTCGCTATGGCAGTGTTCTTCGAGCTGAAGTCACATACGCAACCGGGCATATTGAAGAGATCACAATCGACGAATTCCGGAATCTGGTAAGCGAGGCCGGTAACCCCGGAAATCAGCGTAATGTTGCACGAGCAACCGTTGAGATTCCGTCGCCTCGTCTAAGCCAGGGCATCGTGCTTGTGGATACACCCGGTCTCGGATCGCTTGCCCGGCGCGGCGCGGCGGAGACGATGGCCTATTTACCGGCTTGCGACCTTGCAATCTTGCTGATTGACGCAGGAGCAACCCTCAACGAAGAAGACATCGGCACCCTTCGTCTTCTTTACGAGGGAGGGATCCCGGCCATTCTCCTTTTGAGCAAAGCCGACCTGCTGGCCGACGCGGATCTTGGGCGGGCCGCTAGCTATATCGAAACACAAGTTCAAAGCGAATTGGGACTCAAGGTCCATATCGAACCCGTCAGTGCTCTAGCGGGTCATGTGAGATTGCTGGATCGCTTCTTTGAGAAGGAGTTACTTCCCCGGTTTCAGCAGGCACGGAGCTTGCGTGAAGCATCCGTTGCTCGGAAGATCGGCGCTCTGCGTGAATCGCTCATCTCCGCGCTTGAGACGCTGCTTCAGCGCGGCAAGCGAGAAGCTCTTCCAGAGGGCAATGCTAACGAGATTGAAGCCAAGCTTCGTCATATCAGCGGTGAGATTGGCGAACAGCGTACCTGCTTAGATCAGGCGTTTCTTGAATTGGGAGAACGCCCGGAGGCTGTCTTCTCTGAGCTGGCGGAGATGGTGGCGGCCCGCATCTTCTCATGCGCAAGCTCCCGAATTGATTCATTCTCTCTGGTGGAGTGGGCGGACGACGTGATTCAGAAACGTGTAGATCGTGCTCTCGCCAACACAAGGAAAGCGCTGAGTGACGCAATTGTCGGCCTGCAAGAGACTGCGACGCAGATCGCGCGATCCGATATGCCTACCGACGAGGAAGCCAAAACTCTCCTCCGAAATACGCCACGATTTGAAATGGCTTATGTCCCGCCTCCAATTGGTGCTGCGTTCTGGCGATGGTTCGGACGAAAGACTGCGGCTGCGCTTGCGCGGCACAGCCTTCGGCAGGCATTCGGAGAATCCTTCAGGGATGAGCTGCACCGCTATGGCCGAGCATTAAGTCAATGGAGCGAGCACACGTCTCGCAAAATGCAAGCCCTAGTGAACTCCTACGCGGACGCCTATCGTGCACAACTCAGCCGGATGCGTGGACAATCGACCGATGCGACGACTTCGCTCGACCTCGCAAACGATCTTTCATTGCTGCTGAGAGTGAATACAGAGATGAACGCTGAGACGGCAGACACACGAAGCTGAAAAGGGAGGTTGGACGTTGGAGAAATACCTATTCATCGCGGTTGGAGGTTCGCTTGGCTCGATCGCTCGTTACTGGGTCGGTTCTACGATCTCCGGGCGCGTCGGAACAAAGTTCCCTTACGGAACCTTCGTTATCAACATTACGGCCTGCGTCATTATCGGATTTGCACTCACATATCTTGGCAAACGCGCCGAACTAAATCCGGCGTGGCGGTTTCTGATCCCAGTTGGCTTTGTGGGCGCCTACAGCACATTTTCCACGTATGAGTGGGAGACGCTTTCAAATCTTCGCTCAGGCGCTTTCCTACTCGCAACGCTCTACGCCGTCGGCAGCCTTCTTCTCGGACTGATTGCCGTATGGGGCGGCTCTCTGCTCGCGGAGGTACTCGGGTGAGAACTCATAGACAACTCGTTGTGTACCAGTCGATCCTCCAGGTTTTGCATGAACCTGGATGTCCATTCTGCAAGTTTCTGAAGGAGTATCAGACGGGTCGTTTGCAGAACCGCTCGGAGTTGGAGACTCGCAGTCTATGCAATTTCCATGCGTGGGGCTTGGCTGCCGTCCAGGATGCGCCTGCGGCGGCGCGAGCTTTCATTGGCATTTTGGACGAGCCGGTGTCCAACACGAATGGAGCTCATGAATGCGACGTCTGCATGGAAGTCAGGGCAGAAGAAGATTTGCGCATCCGGGAGTTGGCTACTTGCCTTCATAGGCCCGACGTGGCTGACTGGCTGCGAACGGAGGCCACTCTGTGCATTCCGCACGCGACGAAGCTTCGACACCAACTGCCGCCGGTTCTCGCGTCGAGGCTAGATGCAATGGTGCGGGGTTATCGGCAACAACTAAAGGAAGAGCTGGATCAATTGCGCAATGAGCCAGGTCTGGACCGAATTGGATGGGGCGCGCTGGGACGGGCTGCCGAGTTTCTGGTTTCGCAACGCGGATTACGTGTGTGAGGGAGGATAAATGCTGAAAGCTGGAAAAGCTTTGAAGATTTCAATTTACGTCAGCGAGGGGTCAAAACACCACGGGATTCCGGTGTACTCAAGCATTCTTGACTTCCTCTTCTATAAGGGTGTATCCGGCGCGACAGTTCTAAAGGGCGTCGCCGGCTTCGGCGCGGATCATCACATGCATTCCGCGAGCATTGTCGAGATCTCAGATCACATGCCGCTCAAAATTGAATTCATCGAAACACGCGAAAAGGTGGATGAGATCCTCGGCAAACTCGAAGAACTGGCAGGCACCGGCATGATCGAAGTGCAAGAGACGACCATTGCAAAGCCGGCACAAGTCTCGAGACCGAAGACGGCCACTCCTCCCGCGCATCTGAAGATGGAAGGTAAAGCGAAGATGATGCGCATCTATATTGGCGAAGCCGATCAATGGAGAGACAAGCCACTTTACCAAGCCTTGGTCGAGGCCATGCGAGCTAACGATATTGCCGGCGTCACTGTCTACCGCGGCATTCTCGG
>Ga0302324_100007601_pt1 | contig 23003 bp, 19 predicted proteins | sample Palsa_T0_1_FD_201949 | JGI IMG/M metagenome (GOLD analysis project Ga0302324, IMG submission 201949) | Peat permafrost microbial communities from Stordalen Mire near Abisko, Sweden - Palsa_T0_1 | ecosystem: Environmental > Terrestrial > Soil > Palsa > Peat permafrost | place: Sweden: Abisko...
TCGCTCCGGGCTGGACACGCCACCAGCGCGGCGATTGCTGGGGCGTCCGAGCGCTCGATCATGAATCAGACCGCGCATCGGAGCGTCCAGATGGTGCGGCGCTACATCCGCGACGGCAGTTTGTTTCGGGAGAATAGTGGGAGCAAACTGGGTCTCTAGAGGGCGCGCCGAGCCAACCGTACAAAGACGGATTCAGTAGTCATCTCTGATTTCAATGGGTTTTGGAAGGGTCTGAATCTGTTGGAAGAAGACGCCCCGTTCAGCGGGAGATAGATTCTCCTTAACCCACTCAAAATAGCACCGCAGTTCGCTGCTGGCATTTAACGCATCTTCCATATCGCCATGCGCAGCCAGTTGTCTTACCCGCAGTACAGCGCGTTGTAAAAAACCAGTTCGCAACCGCATTACTATTTCGTCTGGGACGGCGCTCACACAATACGAAGAGCAAGGGATGGGCCACGGCACGCACTCAGAATCTAAAGGAGATCAAGGGTTCTGTCGCTTCGTTCTTGGTATGAAGGCCCAACCGAGGAACAAATACCATCTAGCCAGTCGTTACCGGTTGGTGACGCGAAGCTAGTCCGCGAAGAGAGTTGCCGTTCCTGGCTTTGACTCATCGATCTGACTGGGAACGTTGTTTCCCTGTATGCTGCTTTGGAACACGAAGCAGTCGCTGCGTTTGCCCATCGCTGCTGGCAGGAGCGGGGCTCCAGAATTTGGCTGGAGCAGGCCCTGTCACTTTTTGATGCCGTTGTCCGCCTGGCGCGTTTTCCTTTGGACTCTGCCAACTTTATTTTCATCTTTGCCTTCCAAGGTGGGATCATCCATCAGTTTTCCCGACTTTTCCTTAGTCTTGCCCTTCACTTCGTCAAACTTGCCCTTGGGCGCAACTTCGGCGGTTGACTTCATGCTCTTCTCCTCTGTGAAAATTGCTCTGAAACGAGCGTATCAAGTCAACATCGGCTCCGTCTGTTCGACAACGCTCACCGGAAACAGATACCAGCATTCGATTTTGAAAACGTGCGAGAAGCCGGTAGTCCGCTAAATCTGTGCGCCTGGGTCTGGCTCTTGTTCTTGGCTGAGGATGAGAAGCGCAATCGCTTCGAGGGAGAGGACGGCATCTTCCGGGGTTAACGCCCAAGTTCGTAATTGCAATGCGTCGAGCGCGGGCACAAGATCACCGCGGGAAAGCATTTGCAGGACACGCCGCGCCAACGTTGCTCTGGCGGACATAGCCCGACCCTCTTATCTCGTGTGCTACCTTCGCAAACGGCTAGGTCTGAAGCGTAGCAGGAAACGATTCCAGCCGCCATCACCGCCGCCGGGGGGGGCGCTTAATCTCTGTCCCTGTAGTTTCTTTCAGCAGCCGTGCTCTTCCGTGTGCCGGTCGAGGGCTCTCCGCGCCACTTCCGACGCTGTTCTTGCCTTGTCCGTAACATCCGCAAGGCGATCATTAATCCTCTTTCGATATCTTGTCGCGCGTGAGGGTAAGGTCGTTCACCGATGCGGAGTAGGCGGCAACCTTGGCTGTGTAAACAGTGAGGAGCCGGGATTGTTCTTGGCCGGGCATTTCGCGACTGGCATCATGCTACCATTCGAGTGCCACTCTTTAAGGCTTCGGCGCAATTCCGCAAGCGCAGGTCGTTCCCGAATAACTTTGGCAGCAGGGGGGAACGAATGCCAGACACCCATCCGGAACAACGCAGTTCCAATCAAGAAGGATTAGACGAAAAACGCTTGAGAGTCCTGCAACTAGCCCATTACGTGGCTGATGTCCTCGCTAAGGCGGGGCGCCCTACGTTCGTCGTCGAAAGACTAGAGGATACCGCTATCCGAGCTTGATAGGGCATCGCGCGTGGGCCGGTAACGGGGCCTGCTCTCGCTTCGCTGCTTTACTCAAGAGAACTCCGAACGTGCCGATAACGCTGTATCGAGGCCGATTCGTACGGTTCTACCCGGTTTGGCGACGAGTAATGGCCTTGAAAGGCGGAGATGCCTTCTAACGCTTCGCTGCCTTCTTCTTTTCTTGGGGCAACCAATTTTAGCAGCCATGCTCTTTTCGGTGGCGCTTGAGGTCAGCCAACGCAACTTTGCACGCGGATCGCGTTTCCCTAGTCGCTTCTCTCCACGCCGCGCTTTTTGGGTCCGGTATTTTCTTGCCCGATGCGCTGACTTTGGCGGCGGCGTCCAAGTATACACGGTTGAGTCTTTCGCGCTCCTTGCACTGCACGCCGATGGGACGCTAACGGCTAAAAAAGGCTTCTGTGCCCGCTGCCCAGTTGAGCAATCTTGAACAGCGCCCCAGCCGTAAACATGGTTCCATTGGAACGATCCCCCGAAAAGGATGTCACCAATGGCGAGCTGCTACCGATGTGGAGGTGAGACGCACCTGTATGACAACGAGACCCCGGTGTGTGTCGCCTGCCTGGATGCTCCGGCTGCACGGACCGAACCAGCTTGGGATACTGCGCTTCCGAACGATACGCACTTAAGGCTTCCGCACGACTGAGTCCCAGGCCCGATGCTCAAATTGAGCCGCTCTACCACCTCGGGGAGGGCGACTTCGACTGGTGGGATACCTTGAAAATCGGATAGCGCCCTGGAGTCGGGTAGGGGCCTACTTTTTGTGCGAGAATCTGCCTTCCGTCCGACATAGGGCAGTGCGATCATCGAAACGAAGAGAGCATCGTGACCTGCAAGAAGTGCAAAGTCGCCATGAAGGAACTCAAAGGGCACATCTACCACAAGAAGCGAAAATGGCGGTGCCCGAAGTGCAAGAGGGTCCAAATGCAAGTGCACAAGCCGCGTTAGGGTGAGTGAGATCACGCTCGCCCACTCCACCGAGGAAATCGAGAAAGCGAAGCATAGATGCCCCCTTGTCGGATTTCATGTTTCAACACTCGGTATCCTGGGCGGAGTGGAGTACTTCTTCGCCTGTCCCTACTGCTCGGAACAGATTTCGATGGTGCTCGACACCTCAGTGAAGAGACAAACCTACATTGAGGATTGCGAAGTCTGCTGCCGGCCGATTGAAGTAACTTACGCCGTCAAGGACGACGAGGTCCGCCAGTTCGAAGCCAGGGCGATCTAGTGCCCAGGAGGACGAGTTGCGGACTGCCCATTTAGCCGCGCCGTGCGCCACAACCGCCGCAAAATAGACCCCCACTCGCCAGTGCCCCGCCACAATGGATGCAGAAGGCGTTTGCAGTGGTCCGCGCGGCCGTGGGACTCCTGCCGGAATTGTTCGGAGCGAACTTGCGAACAGTTCTAAAGATAAGAACCGCTGCAATCGCCACCAGGATCAGTGCTCGTAAGCTGAATGAAGGCATTTATCAACTTCCGCTCGGAGTCGCCGTCTTCCATCGGCATAAGTGTTGAAACCGAATAGCTACTCAGTTTGGCCGTGGGTCATGCATGGAGGGTATCTCAACCGGGGACGGCAGTCTCCGATATATCCTGACTCAGGATAGGCGATCCTGGAAGCATGGAAATCGACAAAATGCTCGCCGAGCTTCGGGCGGAACGGGATTAAGTCGCTTCGTGTAAGTTTGCGAACAATTAACCGAAATCCTAAATCTTGCCGTGGTCCGGGATGGAGATGTATACTGAACCAACTCAAACCCAAAGATCCGAGCGATTTCGGAAACTCCAAGAGAAACCTTATGGAAACGATGCGAGCCTCCCGCTTTAGCGTCAGAGTAATTACGCTGACGCTCCTATCGTGCCTGACGAGCTTGGCTCAATCGACACCCCCTCCAGTAGTTGGCAAATTTGTGGGTGTATGGATTGAAAACGAAGCCAAGCTCAAGATCGGAGGTTCGTTCGCCGACTTAACATTTCGGCAAAGTACCGGGGGTGGACTGGAAGAACTCCGTGGACCCGAGTTGAAGCCACTCGTTCAGACGGTGAAGTTCGATGAGAAACCATACCCCATCGATGGATCGACGAACACGATAGCGTGGAAGCAGATTGACCCCAGCCACTTCGAGCGAAGACTTTTCAATGAGGGCAAGTTACTGAACATCCGGCGAATTCAAATTTCTAGCGACGGCAAGACCTTAAAGCAAGTGACCGAGACGAACCTGCCTAGTGGAAAGAAGCAAACGACCACGGTGGCCTATCAAAGCACTTCTGGTGGGCCACAGGGTCTTGCTGGAGTATGGAAGGCGCTGTCAGTCAAAACGAATCCCCCCTCAGAAATGCGGTTTGAACTTGCTGGAGCGGGTGGCGTCAAGCTTACATTTGGGACGGGCGTGAACTACACGTTTAGCCTGGACAACGTGCCGGTCGTTGTGAACGGACCGGCCGTCATTTCCGGGACAATGATGGCGTTCCGAGCAATTGACGACCATACGCTTGAGTCAACTAGCAGTCGGGAAGGGGTCACTACCGGCAAGACCACGCTTTCGGTATCAAATGATGGAAAGACGCTGACGAGCACCTCGGCATCGATAGTGCCAAATGGAAATCGTGAGCCCACCGTAAGTGTGTACGAGAAGCATTGAAGTCGGAATTGTCGGTTCAACCCGCGAACTTCGAGGAATTAAATCGCGGAAGCTAGAGTCCCTGGTTCCTGAGATACGCCTTTGTCCGGTGCTCCGCAGCCCGCTCGCGCAAAAACTTGTGCGTCAGCCGGCGGCCGGGAACATTCCTGCAATGCTTACAAGCCGCACTCGCTCGGCGGTTCCAGTGCTTACAGGAGTTGCAACGCCAATCCGTATCACGGCGCACCGCCATAACCCCAGATTAGACCGTTTTCGGACCAACTCTTCGATCATATATAGGACAGCACGCATCCCCGCGAGGTATGCCCAAAAGTATGCCTACTCCGTGCATAGCAGGGTTGTTCAGGCTTGCTAGGCACTATGGTAAAGTGATTGAAAACGCGCGCTCGTGAGCAAAAGTGGGTAAAGCTGCAAGTCCATGATTCTTCGCGAGGCAATGGCTACGAACCAGAAGGTCGCATGTTCGAGTCATGCCGGGCGCACCACGAACGGTTCACGGTAGCCACTTTGGCCGCACCCACCGCCGATCCCTCCAACCAGTTGCGACGGGAGTTGGAGCTGCGCGATCTGATCTTCGCCCAGATACTCAACGTCGTTGGCTCCAGTTGGGTCGGCGTGGCTTCCAAACTCGGCAAAGCGCACGCCGTGTTTTGGATCTCGAGCATGCTGCTTTTCTACGTTCCGCTGGCTTTGGTGGTCATTTACCTGAACCGCGTGCTGCCGCTGGAGGGCGGCCTGTATCAATGGGCGAAAGAGGCCTTTGGCGCATGCTGGGGGTTCCTGATCGCGTGGAACCTGTGGGTTTATGCGGTGGTCGTGCTGGGCAGCATTCTCTTCGTTGTTCCCACCGACCTGGCTTACTCCATCGGGCCGCGCGCGGCCTGGCTTCTGGCTAGCCACGCAGCCACCAGCGTGTTGACCGGCGCAGTCCTCATCTTCATCGCGTGCGTGGCGGTGCGAGGTTTGTCGATTGGCAAGTGGCTGCACAACGCCGGCGGATTTCTGGTCTTAGTGGCGTATGCCATTCTCGTGGCTCTGCCAGTGTGGGCGATTCTGCGCGGCAGGGCCATCGCATACCAACCGATACCTCTCGCTTGGCCCGAAGCTTCGTGGGTCAGCGTGGCCATCTTCGGTCAAATGACCGTAGGCGGGTTGAGCGGTTTTGAATATGTCGCCATCCTGGCAGGCGAAACCCGCGACGCCGCGCGCAACATCGGCAAGTCGGTGGCCATCGCCGCGCCCGTCATTGCGCTGATGTTCATCCTGGGCACCAGTTCGGTAATCGCGTTTGTGGGCAACCGGCCGATTAATTTGATCGGACCCATCCCGCAAACTTTCCGCGCCGCGCTGGGCAATACCGGCTTCGCATCGCACTTCGCTTCGATCGCTATTTTGCTGCTCCTAGTACGCGCCATTTCGGCTTCCAGCCTCATCTTTACCGGCCTTACGCGGCTGCCGGTCACCGCCGGCTGGGACCATCTTCTGCCGGCTTGGTTCACTCGCCTCGACCCGCGCCGGAGAACGCCCGTGAACTCCATCCTGTTCGTGACGGTCCTGGCCATCGTGCTCATATTCCTGAGCATGGCCGGTGTGAGGGAGCAGGAAGCTATGCAATTGCTCAACAGCGCCTCCAACGTTCATTACGGTATCGCCTATGTTGCGCTCTTTGCCATTCCGCTATTCGGCGCGGCGCATCTGCGGCAACGTCTTCCGAAGTGGCTGGGATTTCCCGCCATCGCCGGCCTGATTTCGAGCGGCATTGCTGTGCTGATTGCGGCCTATCCGATTGTGGACGTCGTAAGCAATCTTGAATACGCGGGCAAGATCGTTGGCGTGGTGCTGGCGAGCAACGTCGTCGGCGTTTTCATATACGCGAAGAATGCCGGAAGCCGAAATACACTGGGACTCCGGTGAGAACGATGACGAGGCCGGGGAAAGTGGTCGCCGGACGATACACAAAAAGAATCGCCAGAATCACGGCGGCGCTCAGGATATAAAGCGCGGGAACCCAAGGATAGCCCCACGTGCGATAGGGCCGCTCGGCTTCCGGGCGAAGACGGCGCAGGCGGAACACTGCCGCGATGGTCAAGATATAGAAAATGAGATCGGCTGAAACGACGTAATCCAACAAATTACTATATAGATTGCCAAAAGAGCCGGTGGAAGGATTGTAGGTGCGGACCAGGACCAGAAAACCGGCCCATGCGCCTTGCATCATGAGGGACGCGCCAGGTACGCGGGCTCGATTGAGCACCCCGGCGCGACGAAAGAACAGGCCGTCGCCCGCCATGGCGAAGTAAGCTCGCGCGCCCGCGAGGAGCAACCCGTTCATGCACCCGAAAGCGGAGATCATGATCACAAGCGCCATCAACGCCGCGCCTATCGATGGGAAGACTGCCTCGACCATCGCAGCAGCGACCCGATCCGAAGGGGCATGTTGAATTTTGTCGAGCGGCAGGACGGCGGCATAGGCGAAGTTAGCGCCGACATACAGCGCGATCACGATGATGGTGCCGAAGGCCAGCGAAAGCGGCACGTTGCGGCGCGGATTTTTTACCTCGCCCGCGGTGAACGTGATGTTGTTCCAGCCGTCGGCTGAAAACAGCGACCCGACTTGGGCGACACATAAGGCCGCCACCAGCCCGAATAAAGTGTCTGGCGTGAGACCGGGCGCGACCGGCGTGTAGCCTTGCGGCCGCCACAGGTCGGTGAAATTCGAGTTCTTCGCCGCGCTCCATCCCACGATTCCCACCACAATCACACCGAAAAGAGCGGCTAGTTTGGCGGAGGTGAAGATGTTTTGAACCAGCTTGCCGTAATCGATGCCGCGCGCGTTGCTCCACGTCAGCAGAGCGATAATCGATACGCCGATCAGTTGGGCCGTCGACAGTGAAACAGCGTAATTGCCGGCCACACGGATGGGAGCAATGAGGTACGTGGTTTCGGAAATGCGCGGCCACAGGATGCCAAGATAGCGAGCGAACCCCACGCCCACCGCTGCAACGGTTCCGGTCTCGATGACCAGGAATAGGGTCCAGCCGTACAAAAACCCGCAGACGGGCGACCAAGCCTCGCTCAGATAGACGTACTGCCCACCGGCCCGCGGCATCATCGCCGCCAACTCGCCGTAGGACAAAGCAGCCGCGATGGTCAACAAACCGGTGATCACCCAGGACGCGAGCAGCCATCCCACGCTGCCCACCTGGCGCGCCATGTCGGCTGCGACGATGAAGATTCCGGCGCCAATCATGGACCCGGCGACGATCATAGTGGAGTCGAAGAGGCCCAGGCTTTGTTTGAGACCGGCGCTGTTCATAGGGCTGCGGTCAGTCCAGCCCGGCCAGCGCCCGGCCCAGCGCTTCCACCAATCCGTCCAGCTCGGCCTTGCCCATGGGCGTGGACAGGCAGCCGAAAATCCCGCGCGGCGAAAGAATGAAGCCGTACTCCAGCAGCTTATGACACAGGTTGCCGTAGATTGGATTGGTGCGCGAGAAACCGCGCAGCGATCGGAAGTCGGTCAGTTCATCGGAGGTCAGGTGGGCAAGAAACATAGATCCAGCGCCGCATACCTGAGCGGGTCTCTGAAGATCGCGAAACAGACGCCGCAGGCGATCGCGAATATATTCGCCTAAACCATTCAGCCGATCAAATGCTTCCGGCGTCATGAGCCGCATGGTCTCGAGACCCGCCGCAATGGTGACCGGATTCGCATTGAAGGTTCCACCGTGATGCACCTTGAGCGCGCCGGTATGGTCGAACACGGACATTACGCGCCGCGATCCCGCTACTGCGCCCACAGGAAATCCGCCGCCGATGATCTTTCCGAACGTCGCGAGATCCGGCGTGATTCCGTGGGTGGAAAAAGCTCCATGATAGGCCAGGCGGAAATTCAGAACCTCGTCGGCGATCAGAAGAATTCCGTGTCGCGCGGTCTCTTCGCGCAGCGCTGCCAGGAATCCGGGATGGGGCGCAATCATTCCGATTCCGAGAGGCATTGGGTCAACCAATACGGCTGCCAGATCGTTCTTGTTCTGCTGGATTAATTGGCAGCAGGCTTCCGGGCGGTTCCACGGCAGCACGACGACGTCGCTAGCGACACTCTCTGGCGTGCCGGGCTCGGTGATGGACGCGGGAGCATCGGCTTCGCCCCAATCGTCCGGCGTGGGACCTTCGCTGACCTCCGCGTAGTCGTACATGCCATGATAAGCGCCTTCGAACTTCGCGATTTTTGCTCTGCCGGTAAAGGCTCGAGCCGCCTTAATCGCCAGCATCACGGCCTCGCTGCCGGAATTGCAGAAGCGGACCTGTTCGGCATATTCGACGCGTCCTGTGAGCAACTCGGCGAGCTCCACTTCTTCCGGAGTCGGCATGGTGAACGCTGTTCCAAGAGCGGCGCGGCGTTGTACCGCCTCAGTCACCTCAGGATGCGTGTGACCGAGAATCAGCGACGTGTAGTTATTGAGGAAATCGACGCGCTCTTCGCCCTCCACGTCGGTGATGCGGCAACCGCTGCCGCTGCGCGCATAAACCGGATAAGGAGCCAGCGCAACGGAGTGACGCGTGTTGCCACCGGGCATGACACGCGATGCCCGCTCGTAAAGCTGCCGCGATACTGCGTCCGAAGCGCGGTATTTTATTTGCAATCAGGCCCCCGCCTGGCGCAGTTCCGCTAGCATGCGGCGCAGCGCGTTCTCAATCCGCGCCGTCTCTTCGGCCACTCTCGCCGGATCTTTCAACCGAACGGCTTCCGCCAATCCAGGCAAGGGCTGGCCATCGTACAGCGAGTAAATGTTCCAGCCGTAGATCACATGCCGATACCAATGCTCGGCTGGAGTGCCGCTCTCGTCCAGCAGATCTTGCTCCAAGTGCGTTAGCCGATCGTTCAGGGACGCTGTAGACGCTTCTGGCCAGCGTCCGCTTTCCACATTTTCATCGATGCGATGCTCCAGCGCTTCCGATCGCCTTGCAATCTCCGCCGCGAGCGCCTTCGCGTCATTCAAACTAAGTTTCACATCGCCCCATGTGCCCGCATCCTGGAGAAAATCGGAGATTTTGTGCGCGTAATGCGAATATCGGTAGGGCAGCACGGCCGCGTCAGCCAGCCGCATGACAGCGACGCCGAAGACCTGCGTGAGCGTGCGGGCGACGTGGAATCCGGGATCGCTGAAGTGCTCCACGTAATAGCGCGAATCATAGTTGGAATGATAAGCGCCGTAGCTGCCCTCAAAATCGTACTGCACCGATAAAGTAGGCAGGCCCAGGTAATCCTGAAAAGCCACGAAATCGGCGCCGCTGCCGAGGGCTGCCAATTCGACTTCGGTATCTTTTGGACTTTTGCGCTCAGCGCGCCATTCGTCATGGACGTTCCCGTGTCCGCTGAGTGCCGGCACATCCTTGGTGACCTGCACGAGAAAATCGCGCAAAGACGGCGTTCCACCGCCGAAAAAGTGGCCTTGCATGAACAGATCGGTATTGATGTAGGCGACTGCCTTCTGGCGCAGCTCGCGCTCGAAAGCTTCGGCGTATTCAGTGGATCCAATGAGCCCGGGCTCTTCGGCATCCCAGAAAGCGAAGACGATGGAGCGATCGGGCGTCCAGCCCTGCTTCGCCAGCGCCGCAAGAGAACGCGCGGTTTCGTAGACGGCCGACGTGCCGCTTCCGGGGTCCATCCCGCCGAACGTCCAGGCATCGTGATGGGTGCCGAGCACCACCCAGCGGTCCGGATTTTTTCCGCGCAGCTTGGCGACGATATCGCGGATGGGCCGCCGGCTGGCATCCATCTGAACATTCATGTGGACCACTGCTGGGCCTGCACCCAGGCGATACGCAAAAGGCAGGGCGCCCTGGAAACCGTCCGGCACTCCTGGCCCGCGCAATTGAGCGAGGATCTTAGCGGCCTCTTTCGACGAAAGAACGATGGCTGGAATTCGCGGCAGCGTCGGCGCGGTGGCGGGGTCCAGCACCTTCGATTCGGCGCGCGCTCCCACGCCGGGCGATAGCGGATCGCCATGCCAGAACCAACTGTATTTCCCATTGCCGTCCTGTGATTGAAAATCGGCGCGCCAGGGGCCTTCGGGCCACGTCAGTCCTTTGGCATAACCATCATCGGCGGGATCGCTGTAGATGATGATGGCCGCGGCGCCGTGCTCTTGCGCGGTGTGGATCTTTACTGCGCGATGGCTTCGGGCATAGCGAGCCATCACGATTTTTCCCCGCACATCGACGCCGGCGGCTTCGACCTTAGCATAGTCGGGTGGCAATCCATAGTTCACGTACACCACCGGCGCGCGAACCTCGCCCGAAGCCGAATACGCCACGAACGCCGGAACCAGCTCCGGGTTTGCCGAGTCCGGATCGAGTGGACTTGCCGGCTCGCGCACATTCAATGGTTCCTGGGTGGGCTCCACAAGTTCGACGGTGATGGAGCGCGGGGTCGAGAGATATACCTGAAACTCGTGAACCTCGGTCTCCAGGCCCGCGCTTTCCAGGCCTTTGCGAATGGTCTCCGCGACAGCCATGGATGCCGGCGAACCCGCGATGTGCGGCCGCTGGGTTATGGTTCGGTGGAACTGGGAAATCGAATCGATGGAGAGCTGGGCGGTATATTTCGCCTCGGCATGGCGTTCTTCAACGATGGAGCGGGCGGAAAATCCCAGCCGCGCGTCGGGGCTTGCCGCATGCACAGATTCCTGCGAGTGCCATCCACAAGCGCTGGTGAATGCGAGCGCTAGCGCGGTACAAACGACGGCCCGGGGACGAAACGACGTCACTTCGAAATTTTGTCCAGACAGATGTCTTCCACCAGCTTCGCGCCCGGGCGGAACGACAGACTGCTGCTGAAACCCCATGGTTGAGTATACGCGCCCAAATCGTCGATCTGGACATCGTACCGCATTGTCAGCGCGTCGATCCGTGAAAATTTTTCGATCACGTGCAATTGTTCGGTATGCGGATGCCCGGCGTCGTCCAGCCAGGTCCGGTCATTGAAACCGACGGAGTCCACCACCAGCGTGCCTCCATCCCAGTGGCCGATGGAGTGACCAAGCCAATTGGGATTGGGATCTTTGGGATGAGCGCGGCCATCCATCCACACCTGGCGCCAGACATGCGCGCCGCCTTCGTACACGAATAGAATTCGATTGGGCGTTTGCACGATCTCGAAGGGACGCGCCATGAGCATGATTCGCGGAACGCCGGGTGGCAGGCAGCGCAGGTCCAAATCGTTCTGCCGTTTAGCTTGATTTTCTTGAAATTTCAGTTTGGCCCAAGGCTGGAAGGGAACAGCAGCATTGGAGGGCACCTTAGAAGCAAGGTCCGCTAGAGGATTTGGCAGCCATACGCCGTCGCTACCGAGGTCCTGCGCGTGCATGATGCCTAGCACGCAAAAAAGGAGGCAATATTTCATTTTCCGATCATGTGTATCGAGCTTTTTTCGTCTTCCTGGCAGATGGATTCCATCAGCTCCATGCCGGGCCGCCAATGAATCGTATTACTGGCCGTCCAGGGTTTCGAATACGCTTGCGGGTCGTCGATGGTCACTTCATACTTCAGCGTTAGCGAATCGGTGCGCGTATAACGTTCGGTCAGGTGCAGCTGGTCCGAAGACGCATGTCCGGCCTGGTCGAGCCACGCGAGGCCATTGAAACCGATGACGTCGACCACCAGCGTGTCGCCCTCATAGTGACCGACCGCGTCGCCCAGCCAAGTGGGCTTGAGATTCTTGGGATGCGTGTTTCCGTTAGGATCGATATTCACAATACGCCACAGATAATTGTCTCCCTCGAAGATGAACACAACCTGGTTACGGGTTTGAACGATCTGAAACGGATAAGGGTCGAACATGAAGCGCGGCACGCCCACCGGCAAGCACCTGGCTTCGGGATCGTCTTTGGCGCGGTTCTCCACGCGCTCGTTGTAGGTCTTCAGGGTCCAGGGTAGGAACGGAACGTCCACATGTTTGTCGGCGCTTTTCACGCCCTTCCAGGTGGTTTCCGCGATGTTGCCGTTGAAGCCCGGGTACCACGCGCCATCTCCGCCAAAGTCGGGCCGGCCATCGGGCAGGTGCGGCGCAGGTCCTGCCACCGCCTTAGGCACTTTGTCTTCCGGAAAGTCGCTGGGGCGAAGGAATGGACCGGGATCCTTGGCGAGAGGCGGCTGTTGGGCAAAGACGCAGGCGAGCGCCAGCACCCAGACGCCAACTAGAAACGCCGCCCTCACTTGGCTCCTTTTCAAGCCCTTTAGCGATCCACCTTGGTCGACTGGCCCTTCTTTTCCAGGTCACGTGCGCCGGTGAGCGCATCCAGCATCATGTAATTTCCTTCGTGGCAGGCGTATTCATAGATCGTATACTTCGGATCCAGCTTGTAGGGCATGTGAAGGCTCCAGGGCCGAGTCCATGTTTTGGGATCATTCACCGTGAGATCGTAGCTCAGATCGTTGGGCGAGGTTCGCGTGAAGCGTTCGGTCAAGACCGCGGCATCGCTAAACAATCCGCCACCCGCGCCGGGCTGAGCTTTGAGGTTGGTTGTCTCGACAACCAGTGTGTTGCCATCCCAATGCCCACGCGAATCGCCCATATATGTGCGGATTCCTTTTCCGACATGCGGACGACCGTCCAACGGAATGACGCGAGTCTCGTGGATCATTTCATTGCGGATCAAAACGTAACCGGGCGCCTGGATGATTTCGTTGCCGAAATCGTAAAGCGTCGGGAGCATGCTCGAGACCATCCCGCGCGTGATGCAGCGGCTGTAACTGTCGAAATCCTCGGGGGACTCGACCTTGTCGGGGAAGTGGCTTCCGGGTCCGAGTCCACCGCGTTGCGCCTGCACCGCCGCCTTCCCTTCCGGAGTCAATGGAGGGATTCTGCCGTCGGGAGGATCGACAACCAGTGACGCTTGACGGACCGGCTTGCCGCGCTCTACCCAATACGACGGAGGGTTGATGGTGACGTCGGTGCCCTTGGCGACTTCTTCACCATCTTCCGCGGCTTGCTTTTTCGCCTGGCTCTCGCGCTGCGCCAGTTCCTCATCGGTGAGCTCGGCCCGGTTGCCCAGGTTGGCGGGCCGCTGCATGGGAATATTGGCGGTGGCCGGCCATTGCCCTTGCAGGTCCGGATCTCCCCACGAGGTTTTGGGCGGTGTCCAGTTTGCCTGAGCCGGTGTCGCAGCCACCTTGGCTGCGGGCGCCTGGGCCCCCGAGGGCAGGCACGAAAGCCCCGCTACTAAGACCGAAGCGAAAACGCTGTGTTTCATGCGAGATCTCCTTTGGCAGGCTGGCTGCTACTTTTGCTGATCTTCCGGGATGTCCGGGTTCGATCCGCCGACAAACAACTTCTTCCCGTCCTTAAAGGTCACGCTACTGCCGTTGGCTCTGTTTGTCCCGTTTTTGGCCTGATATCCCTGAATGGTCAGCTCGGTGCCCGCTTCCAAGGATCGTTTGGTGAACCCTCGCCGCAGCATGATGTTGGGGCTGCCGCATTCCACCATCCAATTGGTGACGGTGCCGTCCGGGTTCTTCACGTCGATGTGAATCCAGGAGTGAGGATTGATCCATTCCATCTCGGTGACTGTTCCCGTCAAATGGACCGGCTTGCCTTTGTCGAATTCCGCCTGAAAGGCGTGATGGGCCCACGCGGGGGCGACCGACAGAAGCAGGCCCGCGCTCGCGGCCGCAATCGCTAACCTTTTTCGCATCCGGACTCCTCCCTGCACTGCAATTCTATACCAGTAAGCTACTTATCATTTCGGCGGCTGCTTCTCGAATCGTCCATAGAGCAGGTCTTCGGCGAATTCCACGCACTTGAATTCCAGGAGCTGGGCGTTCTTTTCCACCTTGCGGTAGAGCGGCATGCTGATCTTCCAGGGGCGCGTGAAGACGGTGGGGTCCTCGATGGTGGCTTCGTAGTTCAGATGATACGGGTCGGGACGGCTGAAGCGTTCGACGACATGCAATTCCTTGCCGCCGAAATCGCCCGCGCGGTCGAACCAAGCCAGGCCATTCAGGCCCGTCACGTCCACCACCAGGGTGTCCCCCTCCCAATGCCCATTGTTGGTTCCCATCCAGGTATCGGAGCCAGCCTCCTCCGGCTTGCCCATGTTGACCAGGCGATTCGCGCTGGCGTACTCATAAACAAACATGATGCCCCGCGGCGACTGCACGATTTGAAACGGATACGGCATGTAGTTGGCGCGCGGGATACCCGGCATGTAGCATTTGGCTTCGGGATCGTTGGTGCGGCGGTTGGCGAAATTCGCCTTCTTCTTTTCGAGAGCCGCCGGTTTGTAGGGGATGGCGCCGCCCTCCACCACGCTTTCACCGGCCGGCTCCGAATTGATGGCGCCGGTCTGCCACATAGTTCCTGCTTGAGGAGAATGATCCTCCAGGTCCCAATTGGCGGTGTTGAGAGCCTGATAGATGCCGCTCAGATCGGCGTGGCCATCCGCGGCACGCGGTGGGCGATAGGTGGTTTGTGCAGTAGCGGGCGCCGCAGCGGACAAAAGCAGAGCCGCCGCAACGCTGGCGGCAATCGTAGCGTGAACAAGGTTTCGCATGGTTCGTTTCTATAGCTCGGTATTGATGCTATGTGAGGAGCCTGACGGTGGTCAAGTCCCGCGATTAGCGACAGGCAGACCCGGCCGCAGAACGGAGCGGGGGTTGATTCGTCTGTGTTTCGGATAGGATTGGCTCAGGATCCCGGGAAGCCGTTAACGCGCGCACGCGAGCGCCCTTGCGCAGCCACGCGGTGCCGCTGAGCAACGCGAGGCCGAAGAGCGTGAACTCGGTCTGCATCAAAGCGCCCCCATGCGTGGCCGCTAGAATCAGGTTGGCTCCGACATCCAACACGAGAATACTGGAATAAATGACGAGCGAGTCCACGCCGCAGGCCATTACCAGCCGCGCAAACCACGACTGCAATCGCAGCGGGTGCCGGCGTGTCCAGGCGTAAACCAGCAAAGCCAACGCCCAGAAATGCAGCATCCGGTAATACGCCAGGTGATCCTTGCCTACGTTCAGCCCCGGAATGCCTTGCAGAATGGGCGGTAACAGCGGAGCGATCCGATGATACGTAAGAAGCTTCAGCACCAAGGAAACCACGACAATCGCGGACGCTGCGCCGATCATCACACGCGATATTTGAAGTTTTCCAATGCGGTCCGAATAGAAACGGGTGCCCGCGCCAAGCACGAACAGAAATTGCCATGCCACCGGATGAAGTACCCAGGCCTCCATCGTCAATCGCGAGTCGAGAGCTGGAAACTGGCTGGCGACCCAAAGGGCGGCGGAAATCGAGAACGTTAGCTTGGGAGCGCGGCGCAGGCCGATCGCCGTCAGAAGCAGGACCGGGGATATGCCAATATACAGCGGGATCAACGAAAACACGGACGGCGCGTAAGTCAGGGTTAATGCGCGCAGCGCGTATCGCAGGGGATCCTGCATCCACACGTAAAAGTTTTCACCTTCATAGCGCACTCCATGTGCGGCGAACAAGTAGAGCACGAGCGCCGACAGGCCGAGGGAAACAATATGTGCGACATACAACCGGCCCATCCGGCGAAACAGCTTCTTCAGAACGGCGCCCGTGTCTCCGGCGTTGAGCGCGCGTTGATAGGAACCAATCCCGATAAAGCCGGAAAGGTAAACGAAGATTTCCGCAAAATCGCTGAAGCCGAAGCGCCAAAGCGTGAGATAGGACCAGAGGTTCGGATCCATGTGATCCACGAAAACCATCCAGAGCCCCAAGCCGCGGAAAAAATCCACAGCCGCCGTGCGCGACCACGCACGGGTGGGTGCACCAGCGCGGGTTCCGAGAGTCGCGGGCGCGGGAGCCGGACTCAAGGTTGGGTTCATCAGCCCGAGTCTTACATCCCCGGACGGGTGTGATAAAGACCTAGCAGTTACAGGCCGGCCCAGTACTTTTGGTACCGGAAGCGCTAACTTACATCGTAGTATTGGATGTTATGGAAAATGACGAGCGTAACCCCCGGCGTGAGCGTGAACTTGGCATGCACCGGCCAATCTCACGGCGCGACTTCCTGAACGGCGTCGCCATTGGGTTGGGGGTGCTGGGTCCCGGATTGGCGGAAAGCGTGGAAGCGGCGCAATTCGCGCAGGACTCTTCGGGTTACTATCCGCCGGCGCTGACCGGCATGCGAGGAAGCCACCCGGGATCGTTCGAGGTAGCCCACACGCTGCGCGATGGCAATTTCTGGAAGACGGCGGGAAAGCCGGTCGACACGCGAGAGACGTTCGACCTCATCATCGTCGGCGGCGGGATCAGCGGCTTGGCGGCGGCTTACTTCTATCGCGCGCGCACCAGTCCCTCTGCCCGCATTCTTATTCTGGATAATCATGACGACTTCGGCGGCCACGCCAAGCGCAACGAATTTCGCCCGCAAGACCGGCTCTTGATTGCCAACGGCGGAACGCTGGCCATTGAGTCACCATTCCCGTACAGCAAAGAGGCGCGTGGATTGATGGATGAACTGGGCATCGATCCGGTGAAACTGAGCGCGGAGGCCGGGCAGGCGGCCGACCATCACGTCTTTGAGGGATTGCAGCCCGCGATTTTCTTCGACCAGGAAACCTTCGGCGCGGATCGTCTCGTGGCTGGAGTCCCAGGCCGAAGGCGAAACTCGCAGGGCTCCTTGTCGTGGACGGAATTCCTTGCGAAGACGCCGCTCTCCGCACAAGTGCAAAGCGACATCGCGCGCCTGGAAGAAGCGAAGGTCGACTATATGCCAAGCCTCACCTCGGACGCCAAGAAAGACAGGCTGTCGCGGATGAGCTACAAAGATTTCCTGCTGAACGTCGTCAAAGTTCATCCCGGCGTGATTCCTTTTTATCAAGTGCGCACGCATGGCCTGTTCGGAGTCGGCATCGACGCCGTCAACGCACTGGATTGCTGGGGGATGAATTATCCGGGCTTCCAGGGAATGAATATCGCGCCCGGTGCGACCATGCGCATGGGCTTTACGCCGCGCGGCGAGGCGACTCCAAAGCCGGAGTACTACTTCCATTTTCCCGACGGCAACGCGTCCATCGCGCGCATGCTGGTGAGGTCGCTGATTCCCGCGTCTGCACCGGGGCGCACGGCCGAAGATATTGTGACGGCCAAATTCGACTATAGCCGCCTGGACAAGAGCGATTCGCCGGTGCGAATCCGATTGAGCAGCACCGTGGTTCGCGCCCGCCATGCGGGAGACCCGGAGTCCGCCAAAGAAGTAGAGGTTGCCTACGTTCGCGACAAGCAGCTCTACAACGTTCGCGGCAAGGGCGTGGTGATGGCGTGCTGGAACATGATGATTCCCTACCTCTGCGCGGAGCTGCCTGGAAAACAAAAAGAGGCGCTGCAATATGGCGTCAAAATTCCGCTGGTCTACACCACGGTAGCCGTTCAAAACTGGACGTCGTTCAAGAAATTAGGCGTTCGAAGCGTGTCCGCGCCCGGCATGTATCACTACGGAGTGAATCTGGAAGAGCCCACCACGATCGGCGACTATCATGCCGCGCCCAAATCGCCGGAAGATCCTGCATTGCTGAGAATGACTCGAACTCCCTCGAAACCGGGGCTCTCGGAACGCGATCAGCATCGCGCCGGACACGTCGATCTGTTCACCACGTCCTTCGACACTTTCGAGCGCAAGATTCGCGACCAGTTGGTACGTATTCTCGGGCCGGGTGGATTCGATCCCGCTCGCGACATCGCGGCCATCACGGTCAATCGCTGGCCGCACGGCTACGCCTACGAGTACAACTATTTATTCGATCCCGAATGGCCGGATGGCCAGCAGCCGTGCCAGATCGCGCGCCGGCGGTTTGGGCGCATCGCCATCGCCAACTCGGATGCCGCGGCCGCGGCTTACACCGATCAGGCTATGGACCAAGCGTATCGGGCAGTGAACGAATTGATCGCCGGCGAAAGCTAGCACCGCTGGCTAACGCGCGCGGCTCGGAAACAGAACCGTGACCGTGAGGGAACGGTTGTCGGCGCGTTAGCGTCTGCGTCCCAGCAGCCGCAGCAGGCTGAGGAACAGGTTGATGAAATCGAGATACAGCATCAGGGCGCCGAAGATCGCGGTCTTGCGTCCGGCGTCGGTTCCCTCGCTGCCGGGCACGTTCATCGCCTTGATCTTCTGGGTATCGTAGGCGGTGAGTCCGGCGAACACGATGATGCCGACGATGGAAAATACGAAGCTGGCGCCCGCCGTCATCAGCCGGGGGAAAAACATCGAAAGCAAACCGAAGCCCACCAATCCGAATAAGCCCATCATGCAGAAGGAGCCCACCGGGCCGAGGTCGCGTTTCGTCACGAAGCCGAAGCCGCTGAGTCCCGCAAAGCCGAACGCTGTGACGGCGAAAACTTCCGCGATGCTGGAGCCGGTGTAGACCAGAAAAATGCTCGAGAGCGTGAGTCCCGTTAATGCCGCGTATAGAACATAGATGAGCGTCGCCACCGCGCCGCTGATCCGGTTGATGAGCCACGATAGTGCGAGGACGGCGCCTAGCTGGGCGATGATTAATCCCCACAGCAGCGCTGGGGTGCCGAAAATCGTCTGGACCAGCTGCGGATTGCCGGATACGTCCCAAGCGACCAGGCCGGTGAGACAAAGTCCGCCTGTCATCCAGCCGTACACGCGGCTCATGAATCGGGCATTTTCTAGTGCGATGGAAGCAGGCCCGAAGGCCTGATTGCCCAAGGATGGATTGCCGAACGACGAATTGCCGAAAGGTGATTGTGCCACGCCCCAACTTTAATCTTTAGATAACTTGGGTGTCAATTGGAGCCTTGATCGGAGCGAAGACGCTAGCTCGCGATCCAACGAACCACGCCCGCGACTCCATCCACGGCCACCGTGGAACCATCCGGGATGCGCAGCGTCGCATCGAGAGCGCCCAGCACCATGGGAATTCCGCGCTCGCGCGCGAGCGAAGCCATGTGTGACGTGCTGCCGCCGCGCTCCGCCACCACGCCTGCAACGCGGGTGAGAATGTGGCTCAGCGCCGGGCCTGCGACCTTGGTCACCAAAACGTCCCCGGGCGCGACGCGCGAAAGCTCGCACTCGCACTGAACCACGCATGCGCGACCCTCGCCCCAGCCCACGCCCGCGGCGTGACCGTTGAGTCGCGGACGATGTAGCCACATAGCATCGGGGGTCGCAGCCACTTGCGTGTGGAGTGGCCGGGCCTGGAGCAATTGCAATCCGGAATCGGCATCCGCGTCATCGAGCGCCCATTCGATTTCCACTGGCATGCCCACCAGGTCTTCCACTTTTCGAAGCAGCCCGCCGAGCTCGATGGCCTGTTGTTCGCTCAGGCAAGGCTCGGCCACCATTGCGGCCGGGACCGCCTGGGTATGGATACAGCCCACTTGATGATCCTTGCGTCCGGGCGTGACACCGACCAGCGCTCCGTGGCGCGATAGCTCATAGCGATCGGGCGTCACTTCGCCCTGCGCGATCGCCGAGCCAAGGCCCCAGGTCGCACTGAGGATCATGTTGCCTTCACCCGATTCGCTTAATCCCCCGCCCGAGGCTCGTGCCGAAACCAGTGGCTGAACCAGGACGCCCATGGCGGTATCGGCGGGATCGATATCACGCGTCGCCATGTAGCGCAACGCGCGCGTAGCCCACAGCGCTCCCCAGCAGGAGCGAATCGCGGTGATGAAGTCGGCCTCGCTCTCGATGCCGAGGAAGCTTTCAAACTGGCCCGCGAAGCTGGATCCGAAACGATCTTCCACCAATGCGGAGGAACGCACAACGACGGGAGCTTTTAGCTGGCGCCACACATTCAGCAACGGATTGAGGATCGGGGGCGTAATCGGCTCATCGAGCAGCCCGAGCTTCATCCGAAGCGCATGCCGCCGCGCCTGCGCGCTTTCCACAGCCGAAAAGACGCCGCGTGCGTCCGCCTCGAGGCCGAGCGCCCGGATTTGAGTGCGATAAGCTTCCGCATCCACGCAGAAGCCGCCCGGAGTGGGCAAGCCTGCTTGGGCTAAGCGCGCCAAGTTCGCCGCCTTGGGTCCGAAACGGCCCGCATCGGTGGCCTCGCGAGCGGTGAGCGGAAATATGAATGGATGCATCGCCTGCCTAGTTGCCAGGCCGCTTGCCGTAATCGGAATAACCCGGCATCGGATCCACTACTGTGATTTGCTCCACCGGGAAGTTGGAAACAATCTCCACGCTATCCTTGTGGACGATCAGCATTTCCTCAATCCGCACGCCCCACTCGAACGGTTTGCCGTGCTGCGTCTCCAGCGCGAACACCATGCCCTCCTTGATCTCGATGGGATGATCGAGCGACCAGATGCGCGAGATCACCGGCTGATCGTATTGCGCTAATCCCAACCCATGGCCCCATAGATTCGCCGCCGCCTGGTCCTCTTCCTCATAGCCCCAGGCTTCCCTGGCGGACGGCCACTTGGATGCGATGTCGCGTGTTGTCGCGCCGACCTTTACCGCCTTGATGGAATCGTAGAGCCACTTCAGCGCGGTCGCGTAGTAATCCTTCTGTTCCTGATTCGGCTCCCGCCCCACCATGTACGTGCGGTAGTAGCACGATTTGTAGCCGTTCCAGGTGAGCGCGGCCAGATCCATGAACACCATGTCGCCGGGCTTGATAATGCGGTCGGAAAAATTACGCCAGTTAGGCCAAGTATTGAGGCCCGAGGATACAATCACGTCCTCAACGTCTTCCATACCCGGAATGTTGTAGAGGAATTCCATGATGTGCGCTGTGAGCTGGTTCTCGGTCAAACCCGGCTTCAGGAATTTCATGAATTCCCAGTGCGCGGCATCGCCGATGGCGCCCACGATGCGCATGCACTCGTGCTCGTCCTGATTCTTGACGGCGCGAGCCTCCATCATGGGCGTCATGCCGTCCGCCCAATCGATCTTCGCGTCCTGGAAAATCTTGATCATGTTGATGTCGATGAAATCGACGCCCAGTTTCAAGCCGTCCACCCCACGCTTCTTCATCTCCTGCTGGATGGCTTTGGTGAACTTTCCCACTTGCTGGGTGGAGGCCGGCCCGGCGGCGCCTTTGATCCAGGCGTAGGAATAACGGATATTGTCTTTCGGTATCCACGGCGAATGCTTCGCGATGTGCATGCCGATGTCGCCCTGCTCGAACAGCACCGGAGCATCGTCTCCACAGAGCAACGCATAGCGTAGGCCCGGTTTCAGGCGGTTCCAACCGGGAGTCAGCGTGCTGGTGACGTAGCGAACGTTCTCGTCATACATCAGCAGCAACGCGCCCAGGCCATGCGCTTTCATCCGCTCGCGGGCGCGCTCCAGCCGGTACTTGCGCAGCCGGTCCCAGTTAATGCGCTCCTGCCAATCCAACCCTACTGCGCCGACGTTTGCCAAAAGCATTCCTCCCTGTTCAGCCTATTGTTCCTTCGCGATCGGATCCAGTCCAGTTGCTTTGATCGTGGTCGCCGCTGCCGCGCTGGCCAAAGATTGGATGATCTGGTTCGCGGCCGCGCGATTCTTCGTCGTACTTGAGATGCCCGCCGTCATCACAATCCGCTTTTGAAACTCGGGCGGAAAGGGACCGGCCAACTGCACGCCAGAAGCGGGTACTATCTCGCTGATGAGCGCGAATGCGACGTCGACCTGTCCCGCGGCGACGCTAGCCATGGACCGCTCCGCGCCGGGTTGAAAGACCGCCTTACGCTGCACATCTTCATTGATGCCCAGACGTTTGAGCATGTCGAGGATGGCCGGAGTGCCCGCGCCTACCTGAACGTACCCGATGGATTTCGCGCGGAGCAGCGTTTCTTTGATTGCTTCGGCGGTGCTAACGTCCGGCTTGGGCAGGCCGGCGCGAACGGCGATGCCGATGCCGCTCGAGGCGAGATCCACGCCGGTTCCCTGCGCGACCTTGCCGTGCTTGATCAAGTCCTCAATAATTGGCGGCGTCAATATCGCGAGATCGAATGGCTCACCGCCTTCGATGGAGCGTTTGAATCCCGCGGAGGCGCCGAACTGCACTTTGATCGAGCGCCCCATGCTGCGCTCATACTCCGGCACCAACTTCTCTACCGCCGCGCGGATGCCGTTGGAGCACAAGACGAGGATTTCCGGCTGCTGCGCGGACGCCGTTTCAGCCGGTGCCAGAATGAACGCAAGGCACGCCGCTAGCAGCAAGGCTCTGACACTTGTGTTCATTGTTTCGCTCCTTCGTTGGGCGCCCGTCATCATCTCACAAATTCAAGCAAACCAAACGAGCCCGGAGTGATCTTACGGCGCGGCCGTGCCGTGGCGGCGCCCGACGCCGGCGGCAGCATCTCCACCTGCGCAACCGCGAGATAGATGTTGTGTGTTTCACGATCCAGCGCCATGGTTCGCGCGCCCTTTTCGGTCTTCACGTTTTCAACCACCGTATATTTGTCGGGCGAATCTTCGTGAATGACGGTGAGCACGCCATCCTGGCCGCATGAATTTAGAACGTATTTCGTGCCTGGATCAAACCAGGTGGAGTCCACTCCGTCTCCAA
>Ga0302324_100007604_pt1 | contig 23002 bp, 19 predicted proteins | sample Palsa_T0_1_FD_201949 | JGI IMG/M metagenome (GOLD analysis project Ga0302324, IMG submission 201949) | Peat permafrost microbial communities from Stordalen Mire near Abisko, Sweden - Palsa_T0_1 | ecosystem: Environmental > Terrestrial > Soil > Palsa > Peat permafrost | place: Sweden: Abisko...
TACGGAACCTGGCCGATCCGGACGCCGGGCTCGCCGAGATGCTCCGGGTCACCAGGCCCGGCGGGCGGCTGGTGGTCTGCGAGTTCGGCCACTTGCGCTGGCGCGTCCTGGACGCGCTGTACGAGCGTTACCTCGCCGCCGCAGCGCCTGCGGTCGCGCGCAGGCTGTCCGGAAATCCGGCGGCATACGACTACCTGGCCGAATCGATCGCCGGCTGGCCGGGCCAGCCTGAGGTCGCGCGGCGGATCCGTGCCGCCGGGTGGTCGGCGGTCGGCTGGCAGAACCTCAGCATGGGAGTCGTCGCCGTGCACACGGCCAGCAGGGCCGACTCCCGGCCGGCCCGGGCCACGGTTTAGCCGGGCCACGGTTTAGACTGCGGCGAGAGCACTTGTGAAGCTGTTCACAAGATAGTCAGGACGGGTCCGTGACCGAGCAAGTCCCCTTTGCTGACGCCTCGGACATGGCATCGCGTGACATCGGGTCAGCCAGCCAGTCCGCGCCCGCACGGCGCCGTGCCGGCCGTGGTGGCATTTCCGGCCAAGGCGGTCAGTCCCGCCAGGGCGGTCAGTCCCGCCAGGGCGGTCAGTCCGGCCAGGGCGGTCAGTCCGGCCGTGCCGAGCAGAGCGCCGACGTCATCGTCGTCGGGGCCGGCCCGGCGGGCTCGGCGGCAGCCTATTTCCTCGCCACCGCCGGCCTGGACGTGCTCGTCCTGGAGAAGACCCGCTTTCCGCGGGAGAAGGTGTGCGGCGACGGGCTGACCCCGCGGGCGGTCAAGGCGCTGACCGCGATGGGCGTGCCCATCGGCGAGCAGGACGGCTGGCTGCCGAACAAGGGCCTGCGGATCATCGGCGGCGGCGGACGCATCGAGGTCCCCTGGCCGGACCTGTCCAGCTATCCGGGCTTCGGGCTGGTGCGGACCAGGCTTGACTTCGACGAGATCCTGGCGCGGCACGCGGAGAAGGCCGGTGCCCGGCTGCTGGAAGGCGTCAACGTGACCGGCCCGCTGCTCGACGACAGGACCGGACGCATCACCGGGGTGACGGCGCGCCGCGGCGCCGCTTCCGCGGAAGGCGGCGGGCGCGCGGCGGCCGCCGGCCAAGACCAGCCGGAACGCAGCTTTCGTAGCCGGGTCGTCATCGCTGCCGACGGTAACTCGTCGCGGCTGTCCGTCGCCATGGGCCTGCAGCGGCGGGACGACCGGCCGATCGGCGTCGCGGTCCGCACCTACTACGCCAACCCCCGGCACCGCGACGACTACCTGGAGGCATGGCTGGACCTCTGGGACGGCGACGCGCTGCTGCCCGGCTACGGCTGGATCTTCGGCATGGGCGACGGCACCAGCAACGTCGGCCTCGGCCTGCTGAACACTTCCGCCGCGTTCCAGCAGATCGACTACCGCGGCCTGCTGCGCCGCTGGCTTGCCGCGATGCCTGCCGAATGGGGCCTGACCGAGGAGAACAGGACCAAGCCGATCCACGGCGCCGCGCTGCCGATGGGGTTCAACCGGACCCCGCACTACACCAGGGGCCTGCTGCTGGCCGGCGACGCGGGCGGTATGGTCAACCCGTTCAACGGCGAGGGCATCGGCTACGCCCTGGAGTCCGGCGAGATCGCCGCGCGGGTGATCGCCCAGGCGCTGGGCAGGCCGACTGCGGCGAGCGCGGAGATCGCGCTGCGCGGGTACCCGGCGGCGCTGAAGGACGCCTACGGGGGGTACTACACGCTTGCCCGCACGTTCGTGCAGCTGATCGGCCGCCCCGGATTCATGCAGTTCGCGACGAGGCACGGGGTCAAGCGCCCGGCGGTGATGCGGCTCACCATGAAGCTGCTGGGGAACCTGACGGAGACCCGCGGCGGCGACGCGGTCGACCGCCTGATCAACGCAGTGTCTAAGATGACGCCGGCGGCCTAGCCGCGGAGACGATGCTGCCGGAGGCGATGACCGGCAGCTGGCGAAGGAGGTGACGGACGGTGCTGAGCTTGTACGTGCCGATCCTGGTGCTCGCGGCGCTGGCCGCCGTCTTCGCCGTCTTCTCGCTGGTGATGGGCTCGCTGGCGGGCCCCAAGAGGTGGAACAGGGCGAAGCTTGAGGCGTACGAGTGCGGCATCGAGCCGACCAGGCAGCCCAGCGGCATCAGGTTCCCTGTCAAGTACTACCTGACGGCGATGCTCTTCATCGTGTTCGACATCGAGATCATCTTCCTGTACCCGTGGGCGGTCGCCTTCAACAGGCTCGGCGTGTTCGGGCTGGTCGAGATGGTGACCTTCATCGGCACGGTTCTCATCGCGTACGCCTACGTCTGGCGGCGCGGCGGTCTGGAGTGGGACTAGTCATGGGCCTGGAAGAGAAGCTGCCGAGCGGGATCCTGCTGACCACGGTCGAGAAGGTGGCCGGGTACGCGCGCAAGAGCTCGGTCTGGCCGGCCACGTTCGGGCTTGCCTGCTGCGCCATGGAGCTGATATCCACCGGCGGCCCGCGGCACGACCTGGCCAGGTTCGGCATGGAGCGCGCCTCCAACACGCCCAGGCAGGCCGACCTGATGATCGTGGCCGGCCGGGTAAGCCAGAAGATGGCGCCGGTGCTCCGCCAGATCTATGACCAGATGGCAGAGCCCAAGTGGGTGATATCGATGGGGGTCTGCGCATCGAGCGGCGGCATGTTCAACAACTACGCGATCGTCCAGGGCGTCGATCACATCGTCCCGGTGGACATCTACCTGCCGGGCTGCCCGCCCCGCCCGGAGATGCTGCTCGACTCGATACTCAAGCTGCACGACAAGATCCAGAACATGAAGCTCGGCGTGCACAGGGAGCACCAGATCGAAGAGCTCGAGCGGGCCAGGCTGCGGCGGCTGCCGCTGGTCGCTGGGCTCGGCGGCCAGCCGGGCGGCTCCGGGCAGGAGGTGGCCAGGTGACGTCGGAGCAGCCGCCGGACCAGGCCGCTGCGCCCGCCGACGAGGCTGCGGTGGCTGGCCGCGAACGGCTGTCGGAGCAGGTCGCGCGGACCGGCATGTTCGGCACGGAGACGACGGGGGACACCTCTGGCTACGGCGGGCTGATGATCCGGCGCCCCCCGGCGCTGTCCAGCCCGCGGCCCTACGGTTCGTACTTCGACGACCTGGCCGACGAGCTCGGGACCAGCCTTGAGCAGGCCGGCCTGGCATTCGGGGACGCGATCGAGCGAGTGGTGGCCGACCGCGGCGAGCTCACCTTTCACGTCCGCCGCGAGCACCTGACCACGGTCGCCGGACGGCTGCGGGACGACCCCGCGCTCGCCTTCGAGCTGTGCACCGGGGTGTCCGGCGTGCACTACCCGGCGGACTCCGGCCGTGAGCTGCATGCCGTGTACCACCTTGTCTCGCTCACCCGCAACCGGCGGCTGCGGCTTGAGGTGTCCGTGCCCGACAGCGACCCGCACGTCCCGACGATGGTGCGCGTCTACCCCACCTGCGACTGGCACGAGCGGGAGACCTGGGACTTCTTCGGGCTCATCTTCGACGGGCACCCGGCGCTGACCAGGATCGAGATGCCTGACGACTGGAAGGGCCACCCGCAGCGCAAGGACTACCCGCTGGGCGGCATACCGGTCGAGTACCGCGGCGCGACGGTGCCGCCGCCGGACGAGCGGAGGGCGTACGAATGACCTCGCGCACGGAGCCGGAGACGGAGGGCCGGGTCTACAACGTCGGCGGCCAGGACTGGGACGAGGTGGTCGCCGCCGCCGACGAGGCCGGGGACCGGCCGGGCGACGAGCGCCTCATCGTCAACATGGGCCCGCAGCACCCGTCCACCCACGGGGTGCTCAGGCTGGTGCTGACGCTGGACGCCGAGACCGTGACGGAGCTCCGGCCGGTCATCGGCTACCTGCACACCGGCATCGAGAAGAACATGGAGTTCCGTACCTGGACGCAGGGCGTCACGTTCTGCACCCGGATGGACTACCTCTCGCCGCTGTTCAACGAGACGGCCTTCTGCCTTGCGACCGAGCAACTGCTCGGCATCACCGACCGCATCCCGGAGCGCGCAACCGTCATCCGGGTGCTGATGATGGAACTCAACCGCATCTCCTCGCACCTGATGGCGATCGCGACGTTCGGCCTGGAGCTCGGCGCCACCACGGTCCTGCTGAACGGGCTCCGCGAGCGGGAGAAGGTGCTCGACCTGTTCGAGCTGATCACCGGCCTGCGGATGAACCACGCCTACATCCGGCCGGGCGGCGTGTCGCAGGACCTGCCGTCGGGCGCGATCGAGAGGATCAGGGAGTTCGTCGGCCTGATGCCCGCGCTGCTCGGCGACATGCGCAAGCTGCTCGACGCCAATCCGGTCTACCTGGCCAGGACGAAGAACATCGCCTACCTGGACCTGGCCGGCTGCATGACGCTTGGCGTCACCGGGCCGGTGCTGCGCTCCACCGGGCTGCCCTGGGACCTGCGGAAGTCCCAGCCCTACTGCGGATACGAGACGTACGAGTTCGACGTGCCAGTTCAGGACACTTGCGACGCGTACGGACGGTACCTCGTCCGGATGGACGAGATGGACCAGTCGCTGCGGATCATCGCGCAGTGCGCGGACCGGCTGGCCGGCCACCGGCAGGCCGACAACCGGGTCATGGTCGCCGACGCTAAGATCGGCTGGCCAGCCCAGCTTGCGCTCGGCCCGGACGGGCTCGGCAACTCGCCCGACCACATCAAGCACATCATGGGCCAGTCCATGGAGGCGCTGATCCACCACTTCAAGCTGGTCACCGAGGGCTTCCGGGTGCCGGCCGGCCAGGTGTACGCGGCGATCGAGTCACCCCGCGGCGAGCTTGGCTGCCACGCGGTCAGTGACGGCGGCACGCGGCCGTACCGCATCCATTTCCGTGACCCGTCGTTCACCAACCTGCAGGCTCTCCCGGCGATGTGCGAGGGCGGCATGGTCGCCGACGTCATCGCCGCGGTGGCAAGCACCGACCCGGTGATGGGAGGGGTGGACAGGTAATGGCGCTCAGCGACGAACGGCGCGCCGCGCTGGAAGCGGAGGCCGGGCAGATCATCGGGCGCTACCCCCGATCCCGCTCGGCGCTGCTGCCGCTGCTGCATCTGGTGCAGGCCGAGGAGGGCTACGTGTCCGCCGACGGCATCGCGTTCTGCGCCGGGCGGCTCGGCCTGACCGAGGCCGAGGTGACCGCGGTGGTGAGCTTCTACACGATGTACAAACGGCGGCCGGTGGGCGACTACCACGTCGGCGTGTGCACCAACGCCCTGTGCGCGGTGATGGGCGGCGACGCCATCTTCGCTGACCTGCAGCGGCACCTCGGCGTCGGCAACGACGAGACCACCGCGGACGGCAAGGTCACCCTGGAGCACCTGGAGTGCAACGCGGCCTGCGACTATGCGCCGGTGATGATGGTCAACTGGGAGTTCTTCGACGACATGACCCCGCACTCAGCGCGTGAACTCGTGGATGGCCTGCGGGCAGGGGCCGACGTCGCGCCGACCCGGGGAGCGCCGCGGTTGTGCACCTGGCGGCAGGCGTCCCGCATCCTGGCCGGCTTTCCCGACGACCAGGCAGCGCAGGGCCACACCGCCGGCCACGCGACCCTGGCCGGCCTGCGGATCGCGAAGGAGCATGGCTGGGAGCCGCCAGCGGCGAGCGCCGCGCCCGATGCCAGGCCGGGCGCTGCCAGCCGGGGCACGGCCAGCCCGGGCCCGGACAGAGCGGGCACTCCGAGGGCGAGCGCTGCTAAGTCGAGCGCCGCCAAGGCGAGCCCGGCCAAGGCGCGGCGTCCCGGCCCCGTCGAGGGAGGCCAGCAGTGACCTCAGTGCTCACGCCCGAGCTCACCGCCCGCTGGGACGAGCCGGACTCCTTCACCCGTGCTGCCTACCGCCGCAGCGGCGGCTACCGGGCGCTGGCCAAGGCGCTGGAAATGAACCCGGACGACCTCGTCCAGCTGACCAAGGATTCCGGCCTGCGCGGCCGCGGCGGTGCGGGCTTTCCCACCGGCCTGAAGTGGGGATTCATCCCCCAAGGTGACGGCAAGCCGCATTACCTGGTGGTCAACGCCGACGAGTCCGAGCCGGGCGCCTGCAAGGACATGCCGACCATGCTCGCCAATCCGCATGCGCTGATCGAGGGAATCGTCATCGCCTGCTACGCGATCAGGGCCGACAAGGCGTTCATCTACGTGCGCGGCGAGGTCCTGCACGTGATCAGGCGGCTGCACCACGCGGTCGCCGAGGCGTACGCCGCGGGGTACCTGGGCAGCAACATCCTCGGCTCGGGCTTTGATCTCGATGTCGTGGTGCATGCCGGGGCCGGCGCGTACATCTGCGGCGAGGAGACAGCCCTGCTTGACTCGCTCGAGGGCTTCCGCGGCCAGCCCAGGCTGAAGCCGCCGTTCCCGGCTATCGCCGGGCTGTACGCCTGCCCCACCGTGGTCAACAACGTCGAGTCCATCGCCAGCATCCCGTACATCATCGGCCACGGCGCCGCCGACTTCGCGGCGTTCGGGACGGAGAAGTCCAAGGGTTTCGGGATCTTCTCGCTGTCCGGTCACGTGACCACCCCGGGCCAGTACGAGGCACCGCTCGGCACCACCCTGCGCGAGCTGCTCGACCTGTCCGGGGGCATCCGGGCCGGGCACCGGCTGAAGTTCTGGACCCCGGGCGGGTCGTCCACTCCGCTGTTCACCGAGCAGCACCTCGACGTGCCGCTCGACTACGAGTCGGTGGCCGCCGCCGGGTCCATGCTCGGCACCAGGTCGCTGCAGATCTTCGACGAGACCACCTGCGTGATCCGGGTCGTGCTGCGGTGGATCCAGTTCTACGAGCACGAGTCGTGCGGAAAGTGCACCCCGTGCCGGGAGGGCAGCTACTGGGTCGTCCAGCTGCTGGACCAGCTGGAACGCGGCGAGGGCAGCGAGGCCGACCTGGACAAGCTCCTCGACATCTGCCAGAACATCACGGGCCGGTCGTTCTGTGCGCTGGGCGACTCGATCGAGTCGCCGGTCAAGTCGTCGATCCGCTATTTCAAGGACGAGTACCTCGAGCACCAGCGGCGCGGCGGCTGCCCGTTCGATCCGGTGGCGTCCACCCTGTTCGCCGGGGAGCTGGTATGACCATCCAGGCCAGCGGCAACTCCGCGGCGGCGCCCGCGCGGCCCGCCGATGGCGTCACCGTGACCATCGACGGCTTCGAGATCACCGTGCCCAAGGGCACCCTGGTGATCCGCGCCGCTGAGCAGCTCGGCATCCAGGTGCCCAGGTTCTGCGACCATCCGCTGCTAGATCCGATCGGCGCCTGCCGGCAGTGCCTGGTGCATATCGACGGCCAGCCCAAGCCCCCCGCGTCCTGCACGACCGCCTGTACCGATGGCATGGTGGTGCACACCCAGCTGACCTCACCCGTTGCCGAGAAGGCACAGCGCGGGATGATGGAGCTGCTGCTGGTCAACCACCCCCTCGACTGCCCCATGTGCGATAAGGGCGGCGAGTGCCCGCTGCAGAACCAGGCGATGTCCACCGGGCAGGGCGAGACCAGGTTCGACGGCACCAAGCGCACCTTCGCCAAGCCCATCGCGCTGTCCGCCCAGGTACTGCTCGACCGTGAGCGGTGCGTGCAGTGCGCCCGGTGCACCAGATTCGCCGAGCAGGTCGCCGGCGACCCGCTGATCGAGCTGCTCGACCGTGGCCCGAAGGAGCAGGTCGGCATTGCCGAGGGCGTGCCGTTCGACTCGTACTTCTCCGGCAACACGGTGCAGATCTGCCCGGTCGGCGCGCTGACCGGCGCGTCGTACCGGTTCCGCGCCCGCCCCTTCGACCTGGTCTCGGTACCCAGCGTCTGCGAGCACTGCGCGGCCGGATGCCGGCAGCGCACCGACCACCGCCGCGGCGCGGTCACCCGGCGGCTGGCCGGCAACGACCCGCTGGTGAACGAGGAGTGGAACTGCGACAAGGGCCGCTGGGCGTTCGCCTACGCCACCCAGCCCGACCGGCTCGCTGTGCCGCTGGTGCGCGACGAGGCGGGCCTGCTGGTGCCCGCGTCCTGGCCGGAGGCCGTCGCGGCGGCGGCGGCCGGCCTGCTAGCCGCCCGTGGCCGGGCGGGGGTGCTGACCGGCGGGCGCCTCACGCTTGAGGACGCCTACGGCTACGCGAAGTTCACCAGGCTGGCGCTGGGCAGCAACGACATCGACATGCGGGCCCGCCCGCACTCCGCCGAGGAAGCGGAGTTCCTGGCCAGCCAGGTGGCGGGCCGCGGCATCGGGGTGAGTTACGCGGACCTGGAGCGGGCCCCGGCCGTGCTGCTGGCCGGTTTCGAGCCCGAGGACGAGTCGCCCATCGTCTTCCTCCGGCTCCGCAAGGCCGTACGCAGTCACGGGCTAGCCGTCTACTCGCTCGCCGCGCTGGCCAGCCCGGGCCTGTCCAGGCTCTCCGGCGTGCTGCTGCCGACCGTGCCCGGCGCCGAGGCCGAGGCGCTCATCGCCCTGGCCGGTGCCGCCGGCCCCGGCGGTGCTGCGTTGGCCGCGGCCAGTGCACTGCGCTACGACGGCGCGATCATCCTGGCCGGCGAGCGGCTGGCTGAGGTGCCCGGCGCGCTGACGGCAGTGGCGCGGCTGGCCGAGATCACCGGCGCGCGGCTGGCCTGGGTTCCGCGCCGGGCGGGCGAACGCGGCGCGATCGAGGCCGGGGCGATGCCCGGCCTGCTGCCCGGCGGGCGCCCCGTCGCCGACCCGGACGCGCGCGCCGACGTGGCGAGGGCCTGGGGGGTCGCCTCGCTGCCCGCCTGGCCTGGCCGCAGCACCGCCGAGATCCTTTCCGCGGCGGCGGACGGTGACATCGAAGCCCTGATCATCGCCGGTCTGGACCCCGACGACCTGCCCGATCCGGCGGCAGCGCTCGCGGCGATGGAGGCTACGCCGTTCATCGTCAGCCTGGAGCTGCGAGTCAGCGCGGTCACCGACCGCGCCGATGTGGTGCTGCCGGTGGCTGCGGTCGCCGAGAAGGCCGGGACCTACCTGAACTGGGAGGGCAGGCCAGGGTCGTTCGCCGCGGCGCTCGCCGTCCCGGCCGTCCAGACCGACCTGCAGGTTCTCGGTGATCTTGCCGACGCGATGGACGTCCACCTCGGGCTGCCGTCCGCCGCCGCAGCCCGCGCCGAGCTCGCCGCGCTGGCCCCCGCCATCGCCGTTCCCGCTGGCCAGGCCGGTGCCCGGCCCGCCGCAGCGCAGCCCGTCACGCCGACCCCCGCCGCAGCGCAGCCGGCCGCGGCCCAGCCCGGCGCGGCTCAGCCCGGCGCGGCTCAGCCCGCCGCGGCTCAGCCAGCTGTGGCACCGGAGATCGGCTTCCTGGGCAGGGCCCGCCCCGGTCCGGGCACTGCCGTGCTCGCCAGCTGGCATCATCTGCTGGACGCCGGGCGGCTGCAGGACGGCGAGCCAAACCTAACCGGAACGGCACGCACGGCGGCCGCCATCATGTCCGCGGCGACTGCGGCGGAGACGGGCACGGCCGATGGCGGTAAGGTCACCGTGGCCACTGCGCGCGGCGCGATTACCGTTCCCGTCGCGATCGCGGACATGCCGGACCGGGTCGTCTGGCTGCCAGCCAACTCGGCCGGCTGCGCGATCAGGAGCCAGCTCGGCGCGGGCCACGGCACCCTCGTGACGGTGAGGAGCGCGGAATGACGGTGCGGAGCGCGGGATGACAGCCATCACCTCCGCGGCGCTGCCGCGTGCGACCGCACTCGCCGACCCCTCGCTGTCCAGCTTCGGCCACGATCCGTGGTGGCTGATCGCGCTCAAGGTGGTGGTCATCTTCGCGTTCCTGATGATCACGACGCTCATGACCATCTGGGCCGAGCGGCGGGTGATCGGCCGGATGCAGTCCCGCCCCGGGCCGAACAGGGCGGGGAAGTTCGGCCTGGCGCAGTCGCTGATGGACGGCCTCAAGCTGCCGCTCAAGGAGGACATCATCCCCCGCGGCGTGGACAAGGTGCTGTTCGTCATGGCCCCGGCGATCGCGCTGATCCCGGCTTTCATCAGCTTCGCGGTCATCCCGTTCGGCCCGGAAGTGTCGATCTTCCACCATCACACCCCGCTGCAGCTCGCGGACCTGCCGGTAGCCGTGCTGCTCGTGCTTGCGATGAGCTCGATGGCCGTCTACGGGATCGTGCTGGCCGGCTGGGCGTCGGCGTCCCCCTACTCGCTGCTCGGCGGCCTCCGCTCGTCGGCGCAGGTGATCAGCTACGAGATCGCGATGGGGCTGTCCTTCGTCCCGGTGTTCCTGTACGCAGGCTCACTGTCGACCACGGCCATCGTCGAGGCCCAGGCGCATGGCAACGAGCTGCACGTGGCCGGGGTGGCGCTGCACTACCCGTCGTGGTTCGCCGTGCTGCTGCTGCCGTCATTCGTGATCTACCTGGTGACGATGGTCGGCGAGACCAACCGGCTGCCCTTCGACCTGCCCGAGGGCGAGGGCGAGCTGGTTGGCGGCTTCCACACCGAGTACAGCTCGCTGAAGTTCGCGCTGTTCTACCTGGCCGAGTACATCAACATGATCACGGTGTCCGGGCTCGCCGCGACGCTGTTCCTCGGCGGCTGGCGCGCGCCGTGGCCGATCACCGTGTGGTCGGGCGCCGACAGCGGCTGGTGGCCGCTGCTCTGGTTCCTCGCCAAGGTGTTCCTCTTCCTGTTCTTCTTCATCTGGCTCCGCGGCTCGCTGCCCAGGATCCGCTACGACCAGCTCATGAAGCTGGGCTGGAAGGTCCTCATCCCCAGCGCGCTCGGCTGGACGCTGATCGTCGCGACCATCCGGGTATGGCGGCGCCAGGGTGGCAGCATCGGCGTCTACCTGGTGACCGGCGCGATCGTGATCGCGGTGATGGCGCTCGTGCTGGCCAGCGACGTCGCTGCGCAGCGGGCTCAGCAGCGGGCGGCCGCGCTCGGTGCCGACGACGCCGACGACGCGGTCAGCAAGCCGGACCGCGGGATCGGCGGCTTTCCGGTGCCGCCGATGGACCTGCCGCACTATCACGGCATCGGCGTGACCGCAGGCACGTCAACCGGCCCCGTCGCCGTGGTGAGCGCGGGGCCAGCGACCGTACCCGACACAGCCAGGGAGGTCACCGGTGCTTGACTTCCTCAACCCGATCAAGGGGTTCGGGGTCACCTTCCGGCAGATGCTCAGTAAGGTCGACACCGTCTACTACCCCGAGCAGAAACTACCGACCGCGCCCAGGTTCCACGGTCGGCACCAGCTCAACCGGTGGCCCGACGGCCTGGAGAAATGCATCGGATGTGAGCTCTGCGCCTGGGCCTGCCCGGCCGACGCCATCTTCGTGGAAGGCGCCGACAACACCGAGGACGAGCGTTACTCGCCCGGGGAGCGGTACGGCCGGGTCTACCAGATCAACTACCTTCGCTGCATCCTCTGCGGGCTGTGCGTCGAGGCCTGCCCGACCCGCGCGCTGACCATGACGAACGACTACGAGCTCGCGGACGACAGCAGGGAGAGCCTGATCTGGACCAAGGAGCAGCTGGTCGAGCCGTTGCTGCCGGGCATGGAGGCGCCGCCGCACCCGATGCGGCTCGGCGACACCGAGGTGGACTACTACAACCTCGGCGCGGCCGGAGTGGCGGGAGCGCGCCAGGGCGCTGATGCGGGCGAGGGCGCTGATGCGGGCCAGGGCGCTGATCCGGGCCAGGGCGCTGATCCGGGCGAGGGCGCTGATCCGGGCCAGGGCGCTGATGCGGGCCAGGGCGCTGATGCGGGCCAGGACGGAGCTGGGCGGTGACCCACCCCGTCGTGCTGGCCGCCGGCGCCGCCGCCGCCACCCAGGCCGTCGCGTTCTGGGTGCTGGCCATCGGCTCTGTCGCTGCGGCGCTGGCCATGGTTCTGGCCAGGAAGGCCGTGCACTGTGCGGTGCTGCTCGCGGTCGTGATGCTGACGCTAGCCATCATGTACGCGATGCAAGGAGCGCCGTTCCTGGCGTTCGTCCAGGTGATCGTCTACACCGGCGCAGTGCTGATGCTCTTCCTCTTCGTGCTCATGATCGTCGGGGTTACCTCGGCGGACTCGGTCATCGAGACGATCAAGGGCCAGCGGCTTGCCGCCGGCGTCGCCGGAATCGGCCTGCTCGTGCTGCTGAGCCTGATCGTCGGACAGGCCGCGATCGGGCCTGCCGCCAAGGCCGGGGCGGACTTCGGATCGGCGAACGTGGGCGCGCTCGCCGCCCTCATCTTCACCCGGTACGTCTTCCCGTTCGAGGTGACAAGCGCGCTGCTGATCACCGCGGCGCTCGGCGCGATGGTGCTCGCGCACCGGGAGCGCACCAGCCCCAGGCCGACCCAGCGGGACCTGTCCATCCGCCGGATGGCCAGCGGACGGCCCGCGCCGCTGCCGGGACCTGGCACATATGCGGGGCACAACGCGGTCGACATGCCTGCCCTGCTGCCGGACGGCACCTCGGCCCGGCTGTCGGTCAGCGCGGTGATGGGCGTCCGCGCCGGGCCGGGCCTGGAGGCCGGTCCTGCTGTCGCCGAGGTGTCGCTCCCGGGCGAGGCGCTGCCGGGCGAGACGCCCCCGGCCGGCGACGCCGCGGATGGCGGGGGACAGGAGGAACGGTGGTAAGCCCCGCGCACTACGTCGCCCTTGCCGTGGTCCTCTTCGTGATCGGTGCCGTGGGCGTGCTGGTCCGGCGGAACGCCATGGTCATCTTCATGTGCGTCGAGCTGATGCTCAACGCGGTCAATCTCGCCTTCGTCGCCTTCGCCCGGATGCACGCCAATCTCGACGGCCAGGTGATCGCGTTCTTCGTCATGGTGGTCGCCGCCTCGGAGGTAGTCGTCGGCCTCGCGATCCTGACCTCGATCTTCCGTACCCGTAGGTCCGCGTCCGTCGACGACGCGAACCTGCTGAAATATTGACCCGGAAAGCCCCGGGCCGTCGTGGTCAGGGAGCTTCCCCCCGGGGGCACCACGTTTCCCGGGCCAGCATTGCAGAGGGGCTAGCCAGTGACAGGCTCAGTTGCGGCCTCCCACGCGCCGTCCGCCGCGGTGATGACGACCCTGCAGGCGGTCGGCGTCCAGCGCGCCGCGTGGCTGCTGCTGGCGTTCCCGCTGGCCGGGGCGGCGATCCTGCTGCTCGGCGGCAAGCGCACGAACGCCTGGGGGCACCTGGTCGGGGTCGCCATGCCGGTCGCCGCGTTCTGCTACGGGGTGATCGCGTTCATCGCGATGCTCCGCTACCCTGCCTTGCATCGCAGCCGGGACATGACGCTGTTCACCTGGATCGACGTCGGCCGGTTCCACGTGAACATCGGGCTGCAGCTTGACCAGCTGTCCATCAGCTTCGTCCTGCTGATCACCGGCGTCGGCTCGCTGATCCACATCTTCGCCGTCGGCTACATGGCCAGCGACCCCGAGCGCCGCCGGTTCTTCGGGTACATGAACCTGTTCCTGGCGGCGATGCTGCTGCTGGTGCTCGCCGACAACTACCTCGGCCTGTACGCGGGCTGGGAGGGCGTCGGCCTCGCCTCTTACCTGCTGATCGGGTTCTGGCAGTACCGGCCCGCCGCCGCCACCGCCGCCAAGAAGGCGTTCATCGCGAACAGGGTCGGCGACGCCGGGCTGTCGCTGGCGATCATGCTGATGTTCGCGACCTTCGGCACGGTGTCGTTCAGCGGCGTCTTCAGCGCGGCCCACGCGGCCAGCCAGCCCACGCTGACGGCGCTCGGGCTGCTCCTGCTGCTCGGGGCCTGCGGCAAGTCCGCGCAGCTTCCGCTGCAGTCCTGGCTGCTCGACGCGATGGAGGGCCCGACCCCGGTGTCGGCGCTGATCCACGCCGCGACCATGGTCACCGCCGGCGTCTACCTGATCGTCCGGTCCAGCCCGATCTTCGACCTGTCCGCCGGCGCCCGGCTGGCCGTAACCATAGTCGGCGCGGCCACGCTGCTGTTCGGAGCGATCATCGGCTGCGCGAAGGACGACATCAAGAAGGCGCTGGCCGGCTCCACCATGAGCCAGATCGGCTACATGATGCTCGCGGCCGGCCTGGGCCCGGCCGGATACGTGTTCGCGATCGCGCACCTGCTGGCGCACGGCTTCTTCAAGGCCGGGCTGTTCCTCGGCGCCGGCTCGGTCAAGCACGAGATGAACGACGAGGTGGACATGCGCCGCTTCGGCGGCCTGCGCACGGTCATGCCGGTCACCTTCGCCACCTTCCTGCTCGGCTACCTGGCGATCATCGGAGTCCCGCCGTTCTCCGGCTTCTTCACCAAGGACGGTATCGTCGAGGCGGCGTTCGACAAGGGTGGCACGTCGGGTTTCATCCTGGGCTGCGCGACCGTGCTCGGTGCCGCGATCACCGCGTTCTACATGACCAGGGTCATGTTCATGACCTTCGCTGGCGAGCGGCGCTGGGACGAGAAAGCGCACCCGCACGAGGCGCCGCCGGTCATGACGGTGCCGATGGTCCTGCTGGCCGTCGGCTCGGTGTGCGCCGGAGCGTTCCTCGTGCTGGGCAGCAGGCTCGGCGGATTCCTCGCGCCGGTCCGCGGCGTCGGGCCCGAGCCGGCCTCCCACGGGGTGTTCACCGCGGCTGGCCTGGTGACGCTCGTGCTGGTGATCGCCGGAGTGCTGATCGCCTGGGCGATGTACGGGCGGCAGCAGGTGCCCGCGGTCGCGCCGGCCGGGAACTTCGCCACGGTGGCGGCGCGCAAGGACCTGTACGGCGACGCGATCAACGAGTCGGTGCTGATGCGGCCAGGCCAGTGGCTGACCCGGCTGTCGGTGTACTTCGACAACCGGGGCGTCGACGGGCTCGTCAACACGCTGGCCGCCACCATGGGCGGCACCTCGGGCAGGCTGCGCAGGCTGCAGACCGGATTCGTGCGTTCCTATGCATTGTCGATGCTGGTCGGCGCGGTGCTGCTGGTCGGCGCGCTCCTTCTGGTGAAGCTATAGACCTGGTGAGGCTGCGTATCCTATGAGCTCATTTCCCTGGCTGACCGTCGCCGGCGCGGTCCCGCTGGCCGGCGCGGTGGTGGTCGCGCTCACGCCGGGTTCCTCGGCCGCGGGCGGCGCGGCCGACCGGCCCCGCAGGGACCTGCTGGTCAAGCGCGTCGCGCTGGTGTTCTCGCTGATCACGCTCGGGGTCACGATCGCGATGGCGGTGCGCTTCTCCCCCGGTGGTCCCGATTTTCAGTTCACCCAGACCGACCAGTGGATACCGCAGTTCGGCGTGCACTACGCCGTCGGGGTGGACGGCATCGCGCTTGTCCTGATCCTGATGACGACCGTCCTGATGCCGGTGGTCGTGCTCGCCTCGTGGAACGACGCGGCAGGCGAGGTGAACCCGGCCGGCCAGAAACCGCCGCGGCGGAGCGTGAAGACCTACTTCGCGCTGCTGCTCGTGCTGGAGACGATGATGATCGGCGTCTTCGCCGCGACCGACGTCTTCTTGTTCTACGTCTTCTTCGAGGCCATGCTCGTCCCGATGTATTTCATGATCGGCAGCTACGGCGTCGGCCAGCGCCAGTACGCGGCGGTCAAGTTCCTGCTGTACAGCCTGCTCGGCGGGCTGCTGATGCTGGTCGCCGTGATCGCGCTCTACGTCTACTCGGCCCGCGGCGGCCACCCCGGCACGTTCGAGCTCGGCTCGCTTGAGCACCTGGATCTCAGCCCGGTGACGCAGCGGTGGCTGTTCCTCGGCTTCTTCGTCGCCTTCGCGATCAAGGCGCCGCTGTGGCCGTTCCACACCTGGCTGCCGGACGCCGCCACCGCCGCGCAGCCCGGGGCGGCCGTGCTGCTCGTCGGCGTGCTCGACAAGGTCGGCACCTTCGGCATGATCCGGTACTGCCTGGAGCTCTTCCCCTCCGCGTCGCACTACTTCACCCCGCTGGTCATCGCGCTCGCGGTGATCGGCATCCTGTACGGCGCGATCGTGGCGATCGGCCAGGCGGACCTCAAGCGGCTGATCGCCTACACCTCGGTCTCGCACATGGGGCTGATCACGCTCGGCATCTTCGCGATGACCAGCCAGGGCCAGACGGGCGCGACCCTGTACATGGTGAACCACGGGTTCGCCACCGGCGCGCTGTTCCTGATCGCCGGGTTCATGATCGCGCGGCGGCGCTCGCAGCTGATCGCCGACTACGGCGGCGTGCAGAAGGTCGCGCCGGTGCTCGCCGGGCTCTTCCTGGTGGCCGGCCTGGCCGGGCTCGCGCTGCCGGGGCTGTCCACGTTCGTCAGCGAGTTCCTCGTCCTGGTGGGAACCTTCACCCGGTACGAGGCGGCGGCGATCCTGGCCACCGTCGGGATCATCCTCGCGGCGATCTACATCCTGTGGATGTACCAGCGGACGATGACCGGGCCCGTCAGCGACGACGTGGCCGGCATGCCCGACCTGCGGGCCCGGGAGCTGTGGGCGGTCGGCCCGCTGATCGCGCTGATCGTGGTGCTCGGCGTCTACCCCAAGCCGGTGCTCGACATCATCAACCCGGCGGTTCACCAGACCCTCGTCCGGGTGCACTCGACCGACCCGGTCCCCCCGCACCCGGCCACCGCCGCGGCGCAGAAGGGAGGCGCCCGGTGACCGGCATCCTGGCCGCGGCCGCCCCGGCGATCGCCACGCCGCACATCCAGTACGGCCAGCTCTCGCCGATGCTGGCCGTCTTCGGCCTGGCCCTGGCCGGGGTCCTGGTGGAGGCGTTCGTGCCCAGGGCACGGCGCCGCGGCTGCCACCTGGTGCTGGCGCTCGGCGGTCTGGCCGCGGCGTTCGTGGCGACGATCGTGGTCGCCTCGTCGAGTTCCCTCTTCGGCCACGGCAGCCCCGGACTCGTGGCGGCGGAGGGTGCGGTCGCGGTCGACCGGCCAACGCTGTTCATCTGGGGCACGATCCTCGTTCTGGCCTTCATCAGTGTCCTGCTGATCGCGGAGTCCTCGCATGACGTGAACCCGTTCGCCGCGCAGGCCGCCGCGGTCCCCGGCAGCGCGGAGGAGCGGGAGGGGCTGGAGGCCGGCATCACGCACACGGAGGTCTACCCGCTGACCCTGTTCGCGGTCGGCGGCATGCTGCTGTTCGCCGCCGCCAACGACCTGCTCACCATGTTCGTGGCCCTGGAAGTGCTGTCCCTGCCGCTCTACCTGCTGTGCGGCCTCGCCCGCCGCCGGCGCCTGCTGTCGCAGGAGGCGGCGATGAAGTACTTCCTGCTCGGCGCGTTCTCCTCGGCGTTCTTCCTCTTCGGCATCGCGATGCTGTACGGCTTCTCCGGCTCGGTCCGGCTGTCGGCCATCGCGGCGGCGGCCTCGTCCAACACGGGCAGCGCGACCTTGCTCTATGCGGGCATCGCCCTGCTCGGCCTTGGCCTGCTCTTCAAGATCGGCGCAGCGCCGTTCCACAGCTGGAAGCCGGACGTCTACCAGGGAGCCCCCACCCCGGTGACCGCGCTGATGGCGTCATGCACCCTGGTTGCCGCGTTCGGCGCGTTGTTCCGGGTTTTTTATGTCGCTTTCGGCCAGCTCACCTGGGACTGGCGGCCGGCCATGTGGACCGTGGCGATTCTGACGATGGCGGTCGGCTCGATCGTCGCCGTGACGCAGACCGACGTGAAACGGCTGCTCGCTTACTCCTCGATCGCGCAGGCCGGGTACGTGCTGACCGGAGTGGTCGCCGCGAGCGCCGCCGGACTGTCAGGAAGCCTGTTCTACCTGGCCGCCTACGGCGTCGCGGTGATCGGCGCCTTCGCCGTGGTGACGCTGGTGCGCGACCAGACCGGCGAGGCCGCGCACCTGTCTGCCTGGGCCGGGCTCGGCCGCCGCTCGCCGCTCGTCGCCGGGGCCTTCGCCTTCTTCCTCATCACGTTCGCCGGCATACCGCTCACCAGCGGATTTACCGGTAAGTTCGCGGTCTTCCAGGCGGCGATCGCGGGCGGGGCGCTGCCGCTGGTGATCGTCGGCGTGCTGAGCAGCGCGATCCTCGCCTTCCCCTACGTCCGTGTCATCGTGCTGATGTTCTTCAGCGACCCCGCGCCCGACGGCCCTGACGTGATCAGGCCCAGCGGGTTCACCAGCGCCGCGGTGGCAGTGGGAGTGCTGGCCACCCTGGTGCTCGGGGTGGCTCCGCAGCCGCTGCTGAGCCTGGCGAACCATGCCGCCACCGGAATGTTCATTCGCTGAACGTGACCCGGCAGCTCCGTGGTGGCGCGCGCGGCGCGAGGACGATTCGGGTTACCTGGCCGGTTTCGGGTTACCTCTCCGTGGAAGTATCTTGGGCGCGGCTTGGCAATTGCCGCGCTGACGGCCGGTCCGCTGGCGGGGCTCGCATACCGACGAGGGAGCCTGATTGATCACCGTTGTCCCCGTGGAACTTACTGACGCCGCGCTGGCGGCCGAGGTCGTCGATGGCCTCGCCCTGGTCGAGGCCGGGCTGCGGGACGCCGCGCGGGCGCAGCAGGAGCTGCTGGCGCAGACGTCCGGCTACCTTATGGACGCGGGCGGCAAGCGGTTCCGGGCCACCCTGGTCCTGCTGGCCGCGCAGTTCGGCAACGCCAGGGACGAGCGGATAGTGCCCGCTGCGGTCGCGATCGAGCTCACCCACCTCGCCACGCTGTACCACGACGACGTGATGGACGAGGCGGCGGTCCGCCGTGGTCGTCCCAGCGCGAACTCGCGCTGGGACAACACCGTCGCGATCCTGACCGGCGACTTCCTGTTCGCGCGCGCCTCGTCGATCCTGGCCGACCTCGGCGCCGACGCGATCAGGATCCAGGCAGCGACCTTCGCCCAGCTGGTCAGCGGCCAGATCGCCGAGACCGTCGGTCCGGCGCCAGGGTCCGATCCGCTCGACCACTACATGAGGGTGGTGACCGACAAGACGGCGTCGCTGATCGCGACCGCGGGCCGGTTCGGCGCGATGTTCTCCGGTGCCCCGGACGGGGTCGCCGCGCGGATCGCCGGGGCCTGCGAGGCCCTCGGGGTCGCCTGGCAGCTTTCCGACGACATCCTTGACGTCGCCAGCGAGTCCGCTGAGTCGGGCAAGACGCCGGGTACCGACTTGCGCGAGGGAGTGCCGACGCTGCCCATGCTGTACGCGCTGCGCTGCGCTGGTCCCGACGATGCCCGGCTCGTTGAGCTGCTCGGCAGCGGCGAGCTCACCGACAGCGGGCTGCACGCGGAGGCGCTGGCCTTGCTGCGCGCTCATCCGGCGATGGACATGGCCCGGGCCGACCTGCGGCATTGGGCCGCGCGGGCCCGCGGCGAGATGACGTCGCTGCCCGACGTTCCCGTGCGAGCCGCGTTCGAGGCGCTCTGCGCGTTCGTCGTGGAGCGCACCGGCTGACGTCGGGGGGGTTGCGCGGGCCGGCGGGTGATCACGGAGCCGCGATACCATGCATGCAATGAGAACCACCGGGCGCACTGCGAACGATGGGGCCGCGCCTGAGCCGGCGGCCGGCGACGACCTGCTGCCGCCGAGGAACAGCGACTTCGTGCAGTCACTCGATCGCGGACTCGCGGTCATCCGCTCGTTCGGCCCGGACCGGGAGCGGCTGAGCCTGAGCGAGGTCGCGCGGGCGACCGGCCTGACCAGAGCCGCCGCCCGCCGGTTCCTGCTGACCCTGGTGAAGCTTGGGTACGTGCGCAGCGACGGGCGGGAGTTCTCGCTCCGGCCCCGGGTACTCGAGCTCGGCTACGCCTACCTCTCCGGGCTGGCCCTGCCGGACGTGGCCGCTCCGCATCTGGAGGAACTCGTCGCGAAGCTGCGCGAGTCTTCGTCGATCTCCGTCCTCGACGGCCATCATGTGGTCTACGTCGTCCGGGTGCCCATGAAGCGGATCATGACGGTGGCGATCTCGGTCGGAACCCGGTTCCCCGCGTACGCCACCTCGATGGGCCGGGTGCTGCTCGCGGCCCTGAGCACTGACGAGCTCGACCGTTACCTGGGGGAGGCGGCATTCAAGCCGCTGACCGCCCGGACCGTCACCGACCCCGGCAGGCTCCGGGAGATCATCGGGGACGTGGCCAGTCAGGGGTACGCGATCGTCGACCAGGAACTGGAGGAGGGCCTGCGCGCGGTGGCCGCCCCGATCCGCGGCGCCGCAGACGTCGGGACCGCCGCCATCAACGTTTCCGCGCACGCGAGCCGGGTGAGCATAGCCTCCCTGCGTAGCGACATCCTGCCGGCGCTGCTGGAGACGGCCCGCCAGATCGAGGCCGACCTGCAGGCGCAGGCAACGAGCTAGCCGGCGCCGCGCCGGTTCCGATAGCGGATCCGGCCGGCCTCGGTCCGGCCCGGTGCTGATGCTGCTGCCGATCTTGGCGATGCGGGCCGCTCCGGCACGGACGGCCCTCCAGCGGACCAGGGGATGGCGCCCCGGACGAGTCCAGCGGCTGGTCAGCTGGCGGCCAGCCATGTCGGGGAATGACCAGCCCCGGATTTTCCGTTAAAGGCCGTGTGGTAGAGGCCTTGCGGCCGCTCGCGCTCCGGGTGACGATCCGGTCGGCCGGAAGTGGCGGGCGGGGCCGCTCGGCCAGTCCCCCGTGTTGACGGGGGCGATCCGGAGGAGGCAAACGGTGGGCGTATTCGGTTCCCATAAGACGCGGATGGTCGCGGCGCACGAGGCGCTGCCCGGGCGGACGTCGCCGATGCCGGTGTCCGAGCGGCACGCGGTGCTCGACGCCCCGCTGCGGCCGCCCTATCCCGCGGGCGCCCAGATTGCCGAGTTCGCGCTTGGCTGTTTCTGGGGTGCCGAGCGGACCTTCTGGCAGACGCCGGGGGTGATCTCGACTGCCGTCGGATACGAGGGCGGCAGCACGCCGAACCCGACCTACGAGGAAGTCTGCAGCGGCCGGACCGGCCACGCCGAGACGGTGCGCGTGGTCTTCGACCCGGCCAGGATCGGCTACGGGGAGCTGTTGCGGATCTTCTGGGAGGCGCACGACCCGACCCAGGGCATGCGCCAGGGGAACGACAGGGGCACCCAGTACCGGTCAGCGATCTTCTTTGCCACGCCGCGGCAAGAGACCGAGGCGCTGGCGTCGCTGGCGGCGTACCAGAAGCGGCTGGCCGATGCCGGATACGGTGAGATCACCACCGAGGTGGCACCTGCATCCGAGTTCTACTTCGCCGAGGACTACCACCAGCAGTACCTTTCCGGCAGCAAAAACCCCAACGGGTACTGTCCTGATCACGGTACGGGCGTGTCCTGCCCGATCGGGGTCGTCCGGGCTGACGGCTAAGACCTCGGCCGGGCTGCCAGCTAAGACCTCGGCCGGGCTGCCGGCTAAGTATGGCGGTTTCCACCGGATAGCGCAGGTGGCGGGTCTCAGGGTCGCGCGACGCGGCCTCGGGGCCCGCTGCTTGGTTTCTGGCCAGCGTCGGCCTCGCGCAGAACCTTGCCTACAAGAGTGCCGCTCGCGGCGCTAATGCCAGACTTGAGGATTTTTCTGGCTATTCGGAATCTATCCGCTGGTAGGCCGAACTTATCGAGAACAAGATCGGTCAATTCGACGATCACGGCGACGGCAACAGCGCTGATTACCTTGGTCGCTACGCGTGAAGGCATGTGGCCAGTCTTTCCCATAGCGGAGCGGCTACCCGGCACGACGCTCCGCCAGCCGTCACCGCGGCGAGCCCGTGCCCGTCCTGGCCGGCGTCCACCGGCGGGCCGGCGACCAGCCGGACCGCAGCGACGAACGGCCCGAGCAGCACGGCGCCGTAGAACAGCCCGCTGATGATGTCGGTGAACCAGTGCTTGCTGAGGTACTCCCGGCCGTAGGCCTCGTTGAAGGACAGCGCGGTCACCGCGGCGGTGGCCCAGACCTTCCCGCGGTAGGTGCCGCTGAACTCCCGCCACAGCAGGTGCGCGATCAGGCCGTAGAACAAGACGACCCGGTCACAGCCGCCCGAAGGGTAGGTGCCACCAGGGCTGCCGGGCGGGCCGATCCGGCCGAACCTGCGCCGGAGCGCAAGGGTGACAAAGTGATCCACCACGATCGCGGTCCCGAGTACGGCCGGTGGCAGCCACTTCTGCCTGCGCCAGGCCGTCCCCAGGCAGACCGCGGCGGCGCCCGCTGCGCCCCAGGTAGTCCAGGTATTACCGATCTTGTCGAGCCGGTACATGACCGCAGCCCACTGTTTCACCTGATGGCTGCTGGTCCAGCGGACGATCGGCTCGTCGATCCCCGGGCCATGGTTCATGACCGTCGGGCCGAGCAGTGTCATCACGCCGTACGACAAGACCCCCCCAGCGCAGCTGACAGCGCCAAGCCGGATGAAGTCCGGCGTCCAGTCCGGCATCCAGTCCGGCATCCAGTCCGGCTGCGCTGCTTCAAGGTCGGAAAGCCAGCGAGGAGTTCCCGGGATCCGGCCGGAGGCACCGGTCCCCCGGGCGGCGACGTGGCCCCCGGCATCGGCCACCGTGGCAAGCCTGGCACCGTCCCGCCCCGCTTGGCCGGTGGTCCCCGCTGGCCCGGTCCCGTCCTCCTTGCCCGCCAGATCATCGGCGGCCTCCGGGGCAGGCAAGACCGGGGCACGGCGCGCCGCGATGACCGCCGCAGCCGCGATCGCAGCTAGGCCGGCCGGCCAAAGCGCCACGAGAAGATACCGACGCATTCCTGTCTGCCTCTCTTTGTCCTGCAGCGGAACCGTGGCGAGCGCCGCCCTGGCATCGGAGAGCAGGCCAGCGAGCGGTGGGCCAGGCATGGCCGCCAGCTGAAGCGCCTAACAAACCATTACCCACCAGGCTATGGCTGGAACACAGTGAACAGGACGTAACCGTAAGTGATACCGGTGGCAACCGGGTGCTGGGCAAGCCAGGCGTCGGCGACCTTCGCCGGAAACTCGATCCGCAGAACCGACTCGAGGTCGCCGCGGCGATCGAAATTCAACGCCGAGCGGACTTTCCGGCGAATCGCGCCGCGATCGCGCCACCAGCTGTCGGTCACCGCCGCCCTGTCCTGCGGCCGGGCCGATGATGCCGCTGCCAGCAGCGTGGCGAACTCGCCCCACCGGTAGTCGTTGTCGACCACG
>Ga0302324_100007605_pt1 | contig 23002 bp, 20 predicted proteins | sample Palsa_T0_1_FD_201949 | JGI IMG/M metagenome (GOLD analysis project Ga0302324, IMG submission 201949) | Peat permafrost microbial communities from Stordalen Mire near Abisko, Sweden - Palsa_T0_1 | ecosystem: Environmental > Terrestrial > Soil > Palsa > Peat permafrost | place: Sweden: Abisko...
CGCAGATGCGTCTCAATTAAAAAACGGCCCATGTCCATAGGAGCACCTTTCGCCTCAGCGGTCTCCTATGTCTTGACACATCCAAAGGAACATCGGTCTCCGATGTCCTGAATTCTCACACTGCCGGGGGCGCCCTGTGATGTGTCAAGACATCGGTCTCTCTCAGGCCGGTGTCGTCAGCGCATTTATGAGGGCGTCGACATCGTCGGTGACGGTGAGGGCACTCACCTGATGCGGCCGTATGAATTCCATCCTGACGGCATGGTCGAGGAACGCCAGGAGGTCGTCGTAGAACCCGTCGACGTTGAGGATCCCACTCGGCATCTGGTGAATTCCGAGCTGTACCCAGGTGACGGACTCCATGAACTCTTCGTAGGTGCCGAACCCTCCGGGCAGCATGATCACGGCGTCGGACAGTTCGGCCATCCGCGCTTTTCTCTGGTGCATGGTCGTCACCACGTCGAGTTGGGTGAGGCCGTTGTGCACAATCTCATGGTCGGCCAGCGATTCGGTGATGACGCCGCGCACCGAACCGCCCGCAGCCAGGGCGGCGTCAGCAACCACTCCCATGAGGCCGACTGACGCCCCGCCGTAGACAAGTCCGATTCCTCTTTCGGCCAGGGCCGTGCCGAGTCTGAAGGCAGCCTGCGTGAACGATGGCCGAAGGCCCGGGCTGGACCCGCAGAAGACACAGACCTGCACCAGCGGCGCGGGCGTGGCCATTCCAGCGTTGCCCGTCATGGGATCAGGTGAGGCTCTCCTGCACCGTCGCCTGCTCCTTGCTCGGCTTGGTCGAGCGAGCCCGGCGCACAATCGTCTCAGCAGCGTCGCTGTCGTGAATGGAAAGCGAGAAACCGATGGCGGCCAGCGCGAACAGGGCCGATGTCGCAAAGGCCCAGTGGTAGGCCGAGAGGTTGGCGTGGGTGGAACCACCGGCGGCTTCGGTCGAGCCGATACCGATCAAGACGGTGGAAAGAATGGCCACACCGGTGGCGCTGCCGACCTGGCGCATGGTGTTGAAGAGTGTTGAGGCACGACCCGTAGAGGCGGGGGTGATCATGGCGAACGAAGCGGCCTGATTGGGGACCATCACCTGGGCCATCATCAGGCCGAGTACGAACATGACGAAGCGGATCAGCCACAGATTGGTGGTGAGGCTGATCTGCGTGAGCACCAGCATGCTGACAGCCAGACCGACAAGGCCACCGGTGATGTGACGGCGGGGACCCACTCTCGGGTAGATGATGCGGCTGGCCAACTGGGCTCCGGCCATGACGCCGAAGGCCTCGGGAAACGTGGACAAACCCGACTGCAGCGCGCTGAGGCCACGGGCGTCCTGGAAGTACAACGGGATGAGGTACAGCATGCCCAAAAAGGCGGCGGCGGCCAGGAACATGACGCAGTTGGTGGAGCGGAAGAGTCGGCCGTTCAGGAGTCGCAGATCGACCATGGGTCGGGGAGATCGAAGTTCAACGACGACCAGTGCCGCCAGAAGAATCGCTCCGGCGACACAGGTGGTCAGCACCGTTGGCGACGACCAAGACTTGAGAGGACCTTCAGAGACTCCGTACATGAGGAAGCCGAGTCCCGCACCACCCAGCAGGAAGCCCGGCACGTCGAAAAGGCCGGCGTCGATGGGCGTTGACTTTTCCAGGCACAGGATGCCGAATGTGACGGCGGCGATGCCGAGAGGCAGGTTGACGAAGAAGACCCAGCGCCAGGAGAGGTCGGTAACGAGGAAGCCGCCCAGGACGGGTCCGAGTGCGGGTGCGAGGGTGGTCGGCACGGTGAGGATGCCGGCGGCCTTGATCCGTTCGGCGGGCGGAAATACACGGAACAACATGGCCATGCCGACCGGAGCCATCATGCCTCCGCCAGCCCCCTGGATCACCCGGAACAGCACGAGCTGGGTGATGCTGTCGGCCACCCCGCAGAGCACCGAACCGATGGTGAACACCACGATGGCCACCATCAGAACTCGTTTTCCACCGAACCGGTCCCCCATCCACCCCGAGGCCGGAATGAAGACAGCCAGGCTCACCAGATAGGCGATGACGATTCCGTCCACCGCGGTCGGTGCAATGTGGAAATTTCGCCCGATGGTGGGGAGCGCCACATTGACGATGGTGATGTCCATGATGTTCATGAACATGGCCGAGACGAATACGACGCCGACGGCGACTTTCTGATTGAGTCGGACTGCGGGCACTATCTGGCTTTCCTGACTTCGAGCGAGGTGGGTTTGGCACGCGGACCAAGGACGGCACCGCGCAAAAGGTTGCCTATGACCCTATGCGCGACCTCCCACCAGCGAGGCACCGGTGCCCCGACCGGAGCGGCCACGGTCATGTCGCGCACCCAGGGTCGTCGTAGACTCACCGCTGTGGTCAAGGTCGTCGCCGTCGCCAATCAGAAGGGCGGGGTGGCCAAGACGACCTCGGTGCAGTCCCTGGGCGTGGCCATGGCCGAGCAGGGGCAACGCGTCCTGGTGGTCGATCTCGACCCTCAGGCCTGCCTGACCTTCTCATTGGGCTTCAATCCGGACGACCTGAGCACCTCGCTTCATGATGTGCTGGTCCGACGGGCCAAAATTGCCGATGTCCGTTGTGCCGTGCCCGGAGTTGATGGCTTGAGCCTCGTTCCGGCCACCATTGATCTGGCGGGCGCCGAGGTACATCTTTTGAGCCGTACCGGACGGGAACACGTTCTGGCCCGATCGCTCGAACCGGTCCTGGCCGATCATGACGTCATCCTCATCGACTGCCCTCCGTCACTCGGTGTGTTGACCATCAATGGCCTCACTGCGGCCGAGGTGGTTGTCGTTCCCCTGCAATGCGAGGCGCTCAGTCACCGCGGAGTCGGGCAACTCCTTGAAACCATTGAAGACGTTCGCCAGTTTGCCAACGAGAAACTACGAGTCCTGGGCGTGATCGCCACCATGTACGACGGCCGCACGACCCATTCGCGGCGGATCCTGTCCGAAGTGGGGGAGCGTTACGGGTTGCCGGTGTTCGAGCCACCGGTTCCCAAATCGGTCCGCTTCGCCGAGGCGCCTGAACTTGGTCGGTCAGTACTGCAGCACGCCCCGTCATCCTCCGGGGCGGCGGCATACCGCGCCCTGGCCGTTCAGGTGTTGGATGCGATGAGGTCCGGCTGACGTGGCCCGCACCGACGGGGCGAACATGCCTGACCCCCTGGGCAAGCGGGCCCTGTTCTGGGTGCCTTCGGCCAGCAACGCCACCGGAAAGGGAAACCGATCGGATGGTGCGACGCCCCTCCCCGTGGGCAAGCGGGCGCTGTATTCAGGTGCCCGGGCCGAGTCGGACAGTTTGCGCACCACCTCGGACAACCCCCTGGCCGAGCGTGGCACCGTCACAGTGGCGTGCCAGAGGTGTCACCAGGTCTCCAATATCGGCCTGCTCGACCTGATTATCTACCAGTTCCCGGTCCCGGTGTGGATGCCCCGCGGACGGTTTGACCGGCGCATGACGTGCCCCTCGTGCCGCAAGCGGGCCTGGTGCAGCGTCACCTTTCGTCACGACTGAGGCTGCCGCACCGACTCGCCTACACTGCGCCGATGTTCGGTGGCATGAGCGGTGGTCGAGGCATGTCGGGTCTCCGAATGGTGCGGATCGGGCTCCTGGTCGCCTTCCTGATTCTTGTGGTGACGCTCCATGGCCATGGATCCACCTACAACGACATACACATCGTCTACCTCGTGCTGGTGGTCGGGATCCTCATCTTCGCAGTGACCCAACGTCGTCGACAGGGCGGCATGGGTCGTGGCGGCATGGGCCGGGGCCGCATGGGCCGTGGCGGCATGGGCCGGGGCGGACCCGACGGTGGGTCTACCGGTAGCGGGAGTTACGGCACGCCGCGGCCACCACCTCCGCCGATCAGCGTGGACAATCCGGACCCGGAAGCGGGCGGTCCGATCGGGCAGTAGCAACGCTGCCGGAGGGCACGGTGCGATGGAACCAAGTCGGGATGCCGGGATTTGAACCCGGGACCTCCTGCTCCCAAAGCAGGCGCGCTGCCAAGCTGCGCTACATCCCGTTGTGAACCGAGTTCAGACTCTAGCGGTCCGAGCTGGTGCTTTTAGAGCCTCCAGCGGACGCGTCCGGACCGCGCCCCTGACGCCGCCCCGCCCCGTGCCGAAGACTCACTTGATCAGTTCCCGATTACCGGAGCCGCGACACCATGGCCCGATAGAGTGTGCTCGCGGAGGGGATTTGGCGAAGGCGGGAGAATGACGGCTCTGTGGACCGATCCACCGTGTTGCGCTGCCATCACGAGCTCGCACGGGCTCTCGACTGAACTGCCATGAGAAGAAGTGGGCTTGACGAAGGATCCGTGAAGGACCGACTGTCGCGCACAGGTCTTTCTCAGAGATTTCCCCACGCCGACTCTTGGTGGCCGGCCGTACCCTTACCTCCGACGCACCGCAGAGCGCCGACCTCGCGTGCGGTTCTGCTGATCTCAGCCTTTGGCGCGTTCATGGTGTTCCTCGATTCGACCATCATCAACGTGGCGTTTCCCAGCATCCAATCATCGTTCCCGCACGCCTCCATCTCGACGCTGTCCTGGGTACTCAACGGGTACAACATTGCCCTCGGCGCATTCCTCGTCGCCCTCGGACGCATTGCCGATCTCCTTGGGCGACGCCGTCTCTTCCTGCTCGGAGTGGTGGTTTTTACCGCGTCCTCGGCGGCCTGCGCATTGGCTACCGGCCCGGGGTTCCTGATCTTCTTCCGGATTGCACAGGGATTCGGGGGCGCGGCGCTCGTGCCGGCCTCACTGGCACTCGTGATTGAGGCGTTTCCCGGCCATGAGACCCATGCGGTGACGCTGTGGGGGGCGGCAGCAGCGCTTGCCGCCGGCCTCGGACCGCCGATTGGCGGCGCGCTCGTGGCGAGTTCGAGCTGGCGTCTCGCCTTCCTGGTGAACCTGCCCATCGGTGTGCTCGCCTTCGCCGTCGGCCGCCGGGGTCTAGTGGAGAGCCGATCGCCGGGTCGGCGTCTCATTCCCGACATCCGCGGCGCGCTGCTCCTGGCCGCCGGGATCAGCCTCGTGACGTTCGCCATCATTGAGGGCAGCGACTGGGGATGGTCCAGCGCTCGGGTCGTAGGACTCCTGCTTGCGAGCCTTGTGCTCCTCGTCAGCTTCACGCTCAGCAATCGAAGTCATCCGGCGCCGGTCCTCGATCCGGCTCTCTTGCGCCTGCGGCGCTTCAAGGTCGCCAACGTGTTGACCGTCGTTGCCGGCGCCGGGTTCTACATGTACACCCTGGATCACATCTTGTGGCTGCACTACGTCTGGCACTACTCGGTGTTTCTCGCCGGGCTGTCCGTCGCGCCAGGAGCGCTCGTGGCGGCTCTGGTGGCCCGCCCATTCGGATCTCTGGCCGAGCGTTATGGCCACACGTTCGTGATCTTCTCCGGCGCACTGATCTGGGCAGCCGCTCTCGGCTACTTCTACGCCCATCGGATCGGGCTGGCACCGGACTTCCTGGGGCAATGGCTGCCCGCGCAGATCGTCAGCGGATTGGGTGTCGCGGCCGTCCTTCCGCTCCTCGCCAGTGCGGCCGTCACCGGAGTACCCGGACGAAGGTATGCCACCGCCTCGGCCGCCGTTTCGGGATCGCGGCAACTCGGTGGTGTGATCGGCATCACGCTCTTCGTGGTGATCGTCAACTCGCACCCCGCCTTCGACGTCATCCACTCGCTCCGCGAGGCCTGGTACTTCTGTGCCCTTTGCTTTGCAGTCGTCGCGGCGGGAGCCCTCTTCCTTGGATCGGCACATAGCCCCAACGGCGTTTCGGCAGACGAAGAAGTCGATGTGCCTGCCGAACTCTTCGTACCGGCGACGTCTGGGTTGAGCCATTCCAACGGCTCAATGAATCGTGAGGGCGAGGCGTCCATCTTCGCCACGTTGCCGGCAGAGATGTTGGACACATTGCGATCCGGATTGACGTCGATCGATCTGCGTGCCGGTGAGTGGTTGTTTCGGACCGGCGACAGCGGGGATGCGATGTATTTCGTCGAGCGCGGCCAGCTCGACGTCGTGATCGATGACCGCAGGGTGTCGCGACTCAGTCGGGGTGATGTTGTCGGCGAACTGGCGCTGCTCACGGGAGAACGGCGCAACGCCTCGGTGCGGGCGCGTCGCGAGAGCACGCTGCTTCGATTGGACGGAGAACAGTTCGAGAGCCTTGCCGCCCGTGATCAGCAGGTCCCACTGGCGGTAGCGCGCACATTGGCGCGCCGGCTGCAGCGGGTTGTGGCGCCCACGCTGGGCTTAGGCCCCGCCCGGGTTGTGGCCGTGGTCGGGGCTGACCAACACGCGCCCGCAGCGGCGTTGTCGGCCGCACTGGTCCAAGCGTTGTCCACCCACGAGCGAGTGGTCGACCCGGGGCGAGTCGAGGCGGACGGGTTGGAACGGGCCGAGGAGGCGTTCGACCGGGTCGTGCTGACGGCCGACGATGGAGATCGTACGTGGCGGGACTTCTGCATCCGGGTGGCGGACCGTGTCGTCATTGTGACCGACGGCAGTGCCGCTCCTCTGCTGAGGATCCCGGGGGGAATGTCAGAGGTGGACCTGGCGATTACGGGCGGCCCCCATCCGAGATCACTGATGACTGAGTGGTGCGATGCCTATTCCCCTGTGTCCATCCACCGTGTGGATGCCGGAAATCTGCCCGAAAGTGTGACCCCTCTGGTGAAGCGCCTGCTTCGGCGGTCACTCGGCCTCGTGCTCTCGGGCGGTGGCGCCCGGGGTCTGTGCCACATCGGCGTGATTGAGGCGCTCGAGGAAGCGCACATCTCCATCGATCGGATTGCCGGGACGAGTGCCGGCGCCATCGTCGGCGGCCTGTATGCGTGTGGATACGACGCCACTGCGGTCGATGCGATCATGTACGAGGAATTCGTCCGGAACAATCCATACAACGACTACACCTTCCCCACCCACGGCCTCACCCGCGGGCAGAAGACCCGCGGTGCGCTGGTCCGCCGGTTCGGTGACCTGTTCATTGAGGATCTCCCCCGAGAATTCCGGTGCGTCAGCGTGGACCTCTCCAGCCGGGCCCGTATCGTCCATTCGCGTGGCCCAATGGTCGACGCTGTCATGGCGTCCCTGCGGCTCCCCGGTCTGTTCTCCCCGTACAGGATTCAGGGCACTCTGCACGTCGACGGGGGCGTCATGGACAACATTCCTGTGGGCGTGCTGGCCGACCGTCCTGAAGGACCGATCGTCGCGGTGGCGATCAATCTCGGCGGGTCGACCACAGGGGATGGCGAACCCGAATTGCCTGGAATACGGGAAACGCTCATCCGATCCATGCTCATCAGCAGTCACCAGGCTGCTGATGAGGCTCTGCGGCGGGCTGATGTGGTCATCCATCCGAATGTGGATGGAGTGGGCCTCCTTGAGTGGCACCAGATCGACATCCTGCGCGAAGCAGGGCGAGAGGCGGCCCGAGCAGCGCTCCCGGAGATCACCCGCATGTTGGGCTGATCCGAGCTCGGAACCCGCAGGGTCGAGGGCCGGGTGACGCAGGAGGTGCGCAGTCAGGCGTGCTCGACGGCCAGCAGCTGCCACTCGTCGGGCACGCCCTTCAGGTTGTGGCGGCCGCGGTCGTCGAAGGCGATGCCCGATCCGACGACGAGGTCACGCACCGTCCCGGTGGTGAGGACCTCGCTCGGCCCCGCCAGCGCACTGACCCGAGAGGCGATGTGCACGGCCAGGCCCCCGATGTCATCTCCCCGCAGCTCGATCTCACCGGCGTGGAGACCGGCCCGGATCTCAATGCCCGAGTTCCTGGCCGTCGCCACCAGCGCCAGGGCACAGCGGACGCCCTGGGCCGGTCCGGCGAAGCGGGCCAGGGTCCCATCACCCGTGTTCTTGACCAGCACCCCGTCGAAGCGGGCCAGGAGGCGCTCCACATTCACGTCGTACTCATCCAACACGCCGCGCCAGTGGCGATCGCCGGCCGCGGCGGCCAAAACAGTGGAATCCACAATGTCGGTGAACAGCACCGTGGCCAGCGCCCGCTCAGCCTGATGCCCCCGGCGTTGCCCGGTGATGAACTCCTCGATCTCGTCGATGATGGAGTCGAACTCTCCGGCCCACGGAAGCAGGTCGGGGCCGGCGAACGTCACGAAGCGGGCCCCGTCGATCGACTCGCTGAGGTAGCGACCGTGCTCCACCAGGTCGGCATAGGTGTCGGTGCGTGAGATCACCAAGGTGGGGCAGGAGATGTCAGGGAGGTGGTGCCGCATGTCGGCACTGAAGTTGGCCAGGTTCCAGGCGATGGCGGTGGAAGGGCTGGCCCCTCTCCGGGCCGCCCGACCCCACCATTCCCGGAAGCCCACCCGGTGGGCCAGGCTTGGCACGTACACGCCGATGTCGAGTGGAACCTCCTCACCGTCAACGGGACTCTCAATGTTGACCGGAATGTCGGGTACGAAGTCGCCCGGAACCCCGATGGGGTAGTCCTCGTCTTGCAGGACCCGCGCCGTGCCGTTCACAAGGACCAGTGACGCCACCCGATCGGGGTGTTGCGCGGCCAGCCACAGGGCGGGCAGGGAGCCCCCGACGGGTCCCAGCACGACCGGCCGTGCACTGCCGGCATGGTCCAGGACGGCCAGGGCGTCCTCGCCCCACCCTTCAGCCGTGGGGGCAGCACCCGTGGGCAACGGGTCGGAGAGCCCGAGCCCACCGGCGTCGAAGCGGATGAGCCGGCAGAAGCTGGCCAGGCTCTCTTCGTAGCGGAGCCAGTTGGGCTCGTCGACGGTCTCGTCAATGGAGATCATCAGCCCGTTGTTGAATTCCAGGACGTCAACAGGCCCGGATCCCCAGATTTGGTACCCGATGTGCTGCCCGTCCCGCAGGGCGTACCGGGTCTCAGGCGCGTCCATACATGCAGTCTGCCGTGCGCGGTGACCGGCTCGTGCCGATCACCGCGGCGCGACGGTGTGCTCAGAGTCTTTGGCGAGCTTCAGTCCTTCTTCTTGCCGAGAATGCGATTCATTTTGGTGCCGCAGGTCGGGCACAGACCCTGCGCCGCCCGGCGCCCGTTGGCCAGTTCGACCTCGTGACCGTCGAATTCCCGCTTCTCGCGGCACTTGACGCAGTAGCCCTCGTAGTTAGCCATGACAACTCCTCTAGTTGGTGAACCCCCGGATTGCTTCAAAAACGTAGTGGGGGGTTTCGCCGAAGGGGGGGATACCCGGCTTTTCCAGGCACGGGACCGCTAATCTCAGGCACGTGGGAGACCTGACGACCGCTCAGGAACCGAGCTGGCCCGAACGCGGCCGAGCGGCCCGCGAGGCCCTGCGCGAGACCTGGGAGTCCACGGCCGAGGTCTGTCACGGCCTGGTCACCAACGAGTGGGAGTTGCCCACCGGATGCCCCGGTTGGAGCGTGAAGGACCAGCTCTCCCACGTGATTGGCATCGAACGTCTGCTGCTGGGGGAACCTGCCCCTCCGTGGGACGACCCGCTGGGTGACCATGTGAAGAATGCATTCGCCGCCACCCTTGAACCGTGGGTGGCGGTGCGCCGGTCCGAGGTCGGGGATGACGTGCTGGCCGAGTTCCGTCAGGTGACCGCCCGCCGTCTCATCGAATGCGACAAGGTAACCGCAGAGGCCTGGTCGACCGTATCGGCAACTCCATTGGGAACGATGCCCTTCGCCGCCTTCATGGAGCTGCGGGTCTACGACTGCTGGGTCCACGAACAGGATGTGCGTCGGGCGCTGGACAGGCCGGGAGGATGTGGAGGAGGAGCATCGAGGATTTCGCTGGACCGGGTGCAGTCGGCCATGCCCAAAGTGGTGGCCAAGTTGGCGGCCGCTCCCGACGGCACGGTGGCCTGCTTCCGAATAACCGGTGCGGCCGACGACGCCCGGCAGTTCTCGCTGGCGGTTGACGCCGGCCGTGCCGCACCGGTCGAAAACGACATGTCGCCCACCGTTGCCCTGACCATGTCGAGTCTGGAATTCGTCCGTCTGGGCTGCGGTCGGATCACGTCGGAGGAGGCGGAGGCCGCCGGTGGGATCGGAATCGGAGGGGACGCGGCCCTGGCCAGGAAGATCCTCAGCCACATGAACTTCATGTTCTGAGGGGGCCCAGGTGGACTCCCGGTGCCGGGCACTTTCGGGTGACCGGTAGAGTGTGCGCTTCGTGATGCGAGCGACCACTGAACCCTTAGAGGGAAACCTCGTCCGCCTGCGGGTGGAGATAGACGAACCGGAGTTCGACCGAGCTCTGGGCGATGTCGTGAAGTCCCTGGCCACGCAGATCCGCGTTCCCGGGTTCCGGCCCGGCAAAGTACCGCGCAAGGTGCTCGAAGCGCGCATGGGCGGCGCCGGTGCCTTGCGGGCCGAGGCCATCCGTGAGTCGCTGCCCGACTTCTACGCCCAGGCCGTGGTGGACACTGAGTTGGATCCCATCAACCGCCCGGAGATAGACGTCACGGCGGGGGAGGACGGCGGGGCCGTCAGCTTCGACGCCGTGGTCGAGGTGCGTCCGTTGGTCTCCATCCCCGGCTACGTCGGGCTCCAGGTCACCTTGCCGGGGCTGAAGGTCAGTGAAGAGGACATCGAGCGGCAGGTAGACCGGCTGCGCGAGAACGATGCCGAGTTGGAGCTGGTCGAGCGGGCGGCGGCGGATGACGACCTGGTCACCATCGACCTGCACGGCAATGACAGTACGGATGCCGAAGTGGTCGGCATTGACGACTACCTCTACGCCGTGGGCAGCGGCACCGTTGTTCCCGGGCTCGACGAGGAGCTGCGCGGGGCCAAGGCAGGCGACATTCTGGCCTTCAGCGCGCCGACGCCGGGCGACGAGGAGCAGATTGTTTCCTTCCGGATTCTGGTCAAGGACGTCAAGGTGAAGAAGCTCCCCACCGCCACCGACGAGTGGGCCGCCGAGAGCTCCGAGTTCGAGACCGTGGCCGAGCTGCGGGCGGATATTGAGACCCGGATCTCGCGCGTCAAACTCATGCAGACCCAGATGGCGCTGCGGGACAAGACGGTCGAAGCAGTGGCTGAACTGGTGAGCGATGACGAGGTTCCCGAGGTATTGGTCGACGCCGAGGTCAATGAGCGGCTGCATGACCTGCAGCACCGGTTAGAGACCCAGAAGCTGAATCTGGCCGAGTACTTCAGTGCCACCGGGCAGTCACCCGACGAACTCCTGGCTGCGGTGCGGGTCGATGCCCACAAGGCCGTCAAAGCCGACCTGGCCCTGCGTGCGCTGGCTGAGGCCGAGTCCCTGGCCCTGAGTGATGAGGAACTCGACGAGGAGATGGCCACCATGGCCCAGCGGATGGAGACCACTGCGGGGGAACTGCGCCGCCAGCTCGACACGGCCGGCCGGACCGGCGCGGTACGCTCAGAGTTACGAAAAGCCAAGGCCCTGCAATGGCTGCTGGACCACGTCGAGCTCTTCGATGAAGAGGGCAACCCGATTGATCGGGATGACCTGAAGGCCGATGCGGCGAAGGAGAATGAGGAGAGCGAGTGATGATGGGGAGCACGCAGGATCGGTACAGGGCGAACAACTACCTCGTGCCCACCGTCATTGAATCCACCAACCGGGGCGAGCGGGCCTATGACCTCTATTCCCGGCTGCTGCGGGAGCGCATCATCTTTTTGGGCACTCCGGTTGACGACACCGTGGCCAACCTCATCTGCGCCCAAATGCTCTTCTTGGAGTCCGAGGAGCCGGACAAGGACATCCACCTCTACATCAACTCTCCCGGTGGCGACATCACGGCGCTCTTCGCTATTTATGACACGTTGAAGTTCATCAAGGCCGACGTGTCCACCTTCTGTTACGGCCAGGCCGCCTCAGCCGCCGCCGTGCTGCTGGCGGCCGGTGCCACCGGCAAGCGCTTCGCCCTGCCCCACGCCCGGATTCTGCTGCACCAACCCTGGGGCGGTGTGGAGGGCCAGGCCAGTGACATTGAGCTGCAGGCCAAGGAGATTCTTCGCCTGCGCGATCTCCTCACCGGATTGCTGGCGGAGGATACGGGGCAGACCCACGAAAAGGTGTCCAAGGACACCGATCGGGACTTCATCATGACGGCGGACGAGGCGGTGACCTACGGCGTGATCGACGAGGTCATCACCTCCCGGTCCATTGCACCGCTCGAAGCCATCGGCGCGGCATAGGCCATCACGGCATAACGGCGAGATCGAAAGGGGAGAGGCGATCAAGTGGCGAAGTTCGGTGAGGGCGGAGATCTTGTCAAGTGCAGCTTCTGCGGGAAGACGCAGAAGCAGGTCAAAAAGCTGATCGCCGGTCCGGGTGTCTATATCTGTGACGAGTGCATCGATCTGTGCAACGACATCATCGCCGAAGAGCGCGATGAGACCACCGAGCTGAGCTTTGAAGATCTGCCCAAGCCCAAGGAGATCTTCGACTTCCTGAACGACTACGTGGTCGGCCAGGAATATGCCAAGAAGATCCTCTCCGTCGCCGTCTACAACCATTACAAGCGGGTGCAGGCCGGTCCGACGCAGGACGACGGGGTCGAGTTGGCCAAATCCAACATCCTGCTGCTCGGACCGACGGGTTGTGGCAAGACGCTGCTGGCCCAGACCCTGGCCCGCATGCTCAATGTGCCCTTCGCCATTGCCGACGCCACGGCGCTCACCGAAGCCGGTTATGTCGGTGAGGATGTCGAGAACATTCTGCTCAAGTTGATCCAAGCGGCCGATTACGACGTGAAGCGGGCCGAGACCGGAATCATCTACATAGACGAGATCGACAAAATCGCCCGCAAAAGCGAGAACCCGTCTATCACCCGTGATGTCTCGGGTGAGGGCGTGCAGCAGGCGCTGCTGAAGATTCTGGAGGGGACGACCGCCTCGGTTCCACCCCAGGGCGGGCGCAAACATCCACACCAGGAATTCATCCAGATCGACACCACCAATGTGCTGTTCATCTGCGGCGGGGCCTTCGCCGGTCTGGACAAGCTGATTGAAGGGCGCATCGGCAAGCGGGGTATCGGCTTCCGGGCCGAGGTGCACCGCCGTGAGCGCGACGACGGCGAGATTCTGCGTCACGTGCTGCCCGAGGACCTGATCAAGTTCGGGCTGATCCCCGAGTTCATCGGCCGCCTGCCGGTGGTGAGCGCCGTATCGCCGCTGTTCAAGGACGCGTTGGTGCAGATTCTCGTTGAGCCGAAGAACGCCCTGATCCGTCAGTATGAGCGGGTGTTCGCCTTGGACAATGTTGAGTTGGAGTTCACTCCGGATGCGCTGGAAGCGGTAGCCGAACAGGCTCTTTTGCGGGGCACCGGAGCGCGTGGCCTGCGCGCCATACTCGAAGAAGTCTTGATGGACGTCATGTACGACCTGCCCTCCCGCTCGGACGTCGGGAAGTGCGTGGTGGACCGCTCCGTGGTGTTGGACCGCGTGGCGCCCACGTTGGTGCCGGTCGGAGGTACGCCGGCCAAGGCGACCCGCACCCGCCGCGCCGCTTCCTGAACCTCAACGTTGCGTTGAGGGGGACAGCCGGGTGGAATCAGGCGATCTGAGCGTGGCCGTACCCGCCCTGCCGTTTACCAGCCTGGACGACGCCGTGGCCTGGCTGGACAGCCACATCGACTTCGAGACCAACATGCCCTCGCGGCGTGCCCTCCCCACGTTGGACCGCATGGACGAGCTGATGGCGGTGCTGGGCGACCCGCACCAATCCATTCCGTCCCTCCACATCACCGGCACCAATGGCAAGGGCTCGACCTCGGCAATGGTCACGGCGTTGTTGATGGCCAAGGGTTTGACCGTCGGTACCTACACCAGCCCGAACCTGCACGTGGTGACCGAGCGCCTGGCCTACAACGGCGAGCGCATTGACGATGTCTCGTTCATGGACGTGCTGAGCGAGTTGGCGTCGTTGGAGCCCTTGGTGGGTGAGCGGCCGACCCGCTTCGAATTGTTGACCGCTGCCGCCTTCGCCTGGTTCGCCGACCAGGCCGTTGATGTGATGGTGGTCGAAGTCGGACTGGGCGGCACCTGGGACTGCACCAACGTGATGCACGGCGACGTGGCTGTCCTGACCAATTTCAGTTACGACCACACCGATGTGTTGGGACCCACCCTCGAAGGGATCGCCGAGGACAAGGCCGGCATCATTGAGCCCGGCAGCCTGGTGGTGGTGGGCGAGACATCGGCCGAACTGGTGGGCGTGGTCGAAGCACACGCCGTCGCCGTCGACGCCGCCTCCGTCTGGGTCGTCGATCGGGACTTCGGGTGCGCGTCGAACCAGGTGGCGGTGGGCGGCCGCCTGATCACGGTGTGGACACCGGGGGGGCGCTACGACGACATTGTGGTCCCTCTGCACGGCGCCCACCAAGGCCGCAACGCGGCCTGCGCGTTGGCGGCGGTCGAAGCCTTCTTCGGGAGTCCACTCGATGGAGACGTGGTGGACGAGGGCTTCGCCGCGGTGCGGATGCCGGGGCGTCTCGAAGTGCTGGGTCGACGTCCGTTGCTGCTGGTCGATGGCGCGCACAATGTGGCCGGCATGACGGCCTTAGGAGCTTCGTTGACCGACGAGTTCGCCGTCGAAGGTGACACCGTTGCGGTGGTCGGGATGCTCTCGGGTCGCGATCCACTGGCCATGTTGGCCGGGTTGGCGCCCACCGGAGCGACGACTGTGGTGGCGTGCCAACCGGACTCGCCGCGCGCGCTCCCGGCATCCGACGTCGCCGACGCGGCCCGCGCCTTGGGGTTGCGGGTGTTCGTGGAGCCGAAGATTGTCGAAGCCTTGTCGTTGGCGCGTGGACTGGTCGACGCCCGTGGTCTCATTGTGGTGGCCGGTTCTCTGTACGTGGTGGGCACAGCACGGGCCGAAATACTGGCCGGCGCGGTGCGCTGGGAGGACGCCGGAGACTGAGCGGGCACGCCCCCACCGAACCCGGCACCCCTGCTACTGTCCTCCGCTCGTGGACCGCACCCTTGTCATTGTGAAGCCCGATGGTGTCGAGCGCGGCCTGGCCGGTGAGATCGTCAGCCGCCTGGAGCGGAAGAAACTGCGACTGGTCGCCGTTGAACTGCGGACCATCTCAGTCGAGTTGGCTCAGAGCCATTACGCCGAGCACGCGGAACGCCCATTCTTCGGCGACCTGGTCGCCTTCATCACCCGATCACCGGCACTCCTCATGGTCGTTGAAGGTCCGCAGGACACCTTCGCGGTCGTACGCACGCTTATCGGCGCCACCAATCCGGCTGAGGCCGCACCGGGGACGATTCGAGGCGACCTGGGTATTTTGACCGCGGAGAACCTGGTGCACGGCTCGGACGCGCAGGAGTCGGCCGCACGGGAGATCGCGCTCTTCTTTCCCCATCTACCCGGGTTGTAACCCCAGTTCAGCAGTGCTTCGCGCCCCGGCGGGGTTGTGGCGACCTGTAACGTCCCGTAACCTGGGAGGTCACCAACCGGCACCAGTCCCCCCCGGACTCGTCCCGCAGTCATCGGGAGCAAGCAATTCATGTCCGACAATCGTCTCTCCCTTCTTGGTCGTGACATGGCCGTCGACCTGGGAACCGCCAACACCTTGGTCTACGTCCGTGGTCGTGGCATTGTCCTGAACGAGCCTTCGGTGGTCGCCGTTGACGTCAAGGACGGTCGGCCATTGGCGGTCGGAGCCGAAGCCAAGCGCATGATCGGCCGCACACCGTCGAACATTCAGGCCATCCGGCCGCTCAAAGATGGCGTCATTGCCGACTTCGAGATCTGCGAGAAGATGCTGCGCTATTTCATCCATCGGGTGCACCAGCGCCGTTTTGCCAAACCCCGCATGGTCATCTGCGTCCCGTCGGGCATCACGGGCGTGGAGCGTCGAGCCGTCATGGAGGCGGCCGAATACGCCGGCGCCCGACGGGCCTACATCATTGAGGAGCCGATGGCGGCTGCCATCGGAGCCGGCCTTCCGGTGCACGAGCCAACCGGCAACATGGTGGTGGACATCGGTGGTGGCACCACCGAAGTCGCCGTCATCTCACTCGGTGGCATCGTGACCAGTCAATCGGTCCGCATCGGCGGCGACGAATTGGACGAGGCGATCATCTCGTTCGTGAAGAAGGAATTCAGCTTGGCGCTCGGCGAGCGGACGGCAGAGGAGATCAAGATCACCCTCGGTTCGGCCTATGCGTTGGAGCAGGAACTGCATGCCGAAATCCGTGGTCGCGATCTGGTCAGTGGGCTCCCCAAGACCATCGTCGTGTCGACCGAGGAAATCCGCCGGGCTATTGAAGAGCCGGTCTCGGCCATCATCGATGCCGTCAAGGTGACATTGGACCGCACGCCTCCCGAGCTGGCGTCCGACATCATGGAGCAGGGCATCGTCCTGACCGGTGGCGGCGCATTGCTGCACGGTCTCGAAGCCCGGCTGCAGCATGAGACCGGCATGCCCATCGTCGTCGCTCGCGATCCGTTGAACTGTGTCGCCATCGGAGCCGGTCAGTGTCTAGAAGAGTTCGAAGCGCTCAAACGGGTGCTGATCACCACATCCTCACGCTGACGGTTCGTCCGGTCTCCCCTGGGTGCCCAAACCTCGGCGGTCACGCCGCACGTTGACGTTGATCGTGCTGGTCGTGGTGTCACTGTCCATCATCTCCCTCGACCTGAACGGCCGCACCCATAGCCTCACTTCCGGGGTGAAGTCGGTGGCCAACGGCGCTTTTTCGCCGTTGCGAGAGGGCGTGGTGGATGTGCTGAACCCCATCGGGAATTTCCTCTCCGGGGCATTGCACTACGGATCGTTGAAGGCGGAGAATGAGAAGCTCCAGGCCACAGTGGGTGCTTTCCGGGCCGAGAAGGCCGAGCGGAACTTTGAGAACACGCAACTGAGCCAGGTGATGGCCCTGCAGAACCTCCCTTTCCTGCAATCACTGCCGACGGTGACGGCACAGACGCAGGATGAGAACAGCTCCAACTTCACGGTGACCATCACCATCGACAAGGGGAGGGCCGACGGGGTCGATGTCGGCATGCCGGTGATCGGTGCGGGGGGACTGATAGGGCAGGTCATTCAATCGTTTCACTACACCTCCGTCGTCCGCCTCATCACCGACGGGCAATCACGGGTCGGGGTCACATTCGGCAACGGGTACACGGGCATCGTCGACGGTCAGGGTCCGGCCGCGGCCATGACGGCGGATCTGGTCCCGCCGCATACGTCGCTGAAAGCGGGCGAGATCATGTACACCAGCAGCCTCGATGCGGCGTCATTCCCGCCCGGCATTCCCGTCGCCACGGTCAAGACGTTCCACACCGGCGCCGGGGCCAGCCAGGAGTCGATCACGGTCGTGGCGCAGGCTGACCTGAATCAGTTGGCGTATGTCGACGTGGTGCAATGGGAGCCGGAGCCGTCTCCGGTGAACGCACCATGAGTGCCCGCTCCATCGTCCGGCTGACATTTGTCGTGTTCGTTGCACTGCTGGTGCAGTCGACGGTGATGCTGCCCCTCCGGTTCGACGGGGCACACCCCGATCTCTTGTGGCTGCTGCCGATCACCGCCGCGCTGCTGGCCGGACCTCAGACCGGGGCCATCGTCGGGTTCTGGGCCGGACTGGCTTTCGACCTGGTGCTCCCCACCCCCTTCGGCCTCTCCGCCCTGGTCGGATGCCTTCTGGGCTACTCGGTGGGAGCGGCCACGGCTGCGGTCGACAAGCGGGCGGTCTGGCTCAAGCCGGTGGCCGCGCTGATGGGTAGCGTCGCGGCGGACATGCTCTTTGCCGTGCTCGGTGCCGTGCTCGGTCAGCAACAGATGGTGCAGATCGACTTCCTGTCCCTCTTCAGTGTCATCGCGGTCTCCAGCATCATCCTCGTTCTCCCGGTTAATCGGCTCATGCGTTGGGCCGTGACATCGGAGGCACACCGTCGCTCGCTGGTATCGGCGCAACCGGCCGAGAGCGGGTTGTGGTGAAGCGCTCCCTCCGCCATCCCATCCGGGGTGACCGCCTCCATCCCAAGCCGTCGACCCGCCCGGCGCGCCAGAGGTCATGGAGGGCCGATCAGCGCCAGCCGCGGATGCGCCCACGTAAGGGCGTCAACGTGGCGTCGCTTGTCGGCTCGCCCGAGGACGAGCCATCGCGGCCCAACCTTCGGCTGCGCGTTGTAGGTATTTCCGTTCTCGTCCTCTTCGGCATTCTGGTGCTCCGGCTGTGGACGTTGCAGGTGATCGACGCCAAGACATACGCCGCCGCGGTGACCCGGAACCAGGTCAGAGTCGTGAGCGTGCCCGCACCCCGAGGGGAGATCGTCGACCGTAACGGCACGGTCCTGGTTTCGAACGTGCCCAAGGAGGAAATTCTGTTGTCACATGCCGCCTCCGTGCAGGATCCGGCCATCGTCGGCATGGTGGCGGCACTGATCGGCCAGACGCCGGCGCAGGTCAAGGCCTCCATCAACAACGATCGCTACAGCCCGTACGAGCCGATCCCAGTGGCGATCAACGTGCCCGAGTCCACCGTGGAGTACCTGTCGATCCACCAATCGCAATACCCCGGCGTCAGCGTGCAGACGATCACCCAACGCACCTACCCCCAGGGAGGGACCACGGCTCCGCACGTGTTGGGGTATCTGAACGACATCACTGCCAAGTTCCTGGCGGCCAATCCCAGTGCCGGCTACACCCAGGGCAGCATTGTGGGGGAGTCGGGGATTGAGGAGCAGTTCGAGCCCTACCTGCGCGGGGTGGCCGGACGCCAGGCGCTGGAGGTCGACGCCAGCGGGAATGTGGTGGGAACCCTCTCCCGCACGGCACCTCAGCTGGGTGACACGGTGGTGCTGAACATCGACACCAACCTGCAAAAGGAGGTGGAGACCGACCTGGCCTTCCAGATTCTGGCTGACCGCAAGACTCCTGACCGTGAGGACGACAACAGGCTCCCACCGGCGATCAATGGCGCCGTCGTCGTCATGAACCCGCAGAACGGCCAGGTACTGGCCATGGCGTCGTATCCCACCTATGACCTCAATGAGTGGGTGGGTGGCCTTTCGTATGCCAACGCCAACGCATTGGCGATGAGCGGGGCGGAGAACAACTACGCCATACAGGGCCAGTACACCCCGGGCTCGACCTTCAAACTGATCACCGCCACGGCCGCCCTGCAGGACGGGGTCATCAGCGCCACGCAGTACTACAACGACACGGGGAAGTTCACCGTTCCCGGCTGCACGGGTGTGAATGCCGGGTGTGTCTTCAAGGACGACGTGGGCGACTCCGGGGGCGAGGTCAATCTCCCGCTGGCGCTGGCCGAGTCGAGCGACTCGTACTTCTACAACCTGGGTTACCTGTTCTGGAACCCGGCCACGCGTCAGCAGTTCGGCAACACGGCCATTCAGAACGTGGCGGCCGAGTACGGGGAGGGCGAGATCACCGGGATCGACCTGCCCGATGAGGTGCAGGGTCGGGTGGACAGCCAACCCGAGAGGGAGAAGCTGCACGCCGCGCAGCCCGCCGTCTACCCGAACACGTCCTGGTACACCGGCGACAACATTGAGATGGCGTTCGGCCAAGGGGCCACCGCGCTGACCCCGATTGAGCAGGCGGTGGCCTATGCCACCTTCGCCAACGGCGGCACCCGTTACGCGCCCGAGGTGGCCTCGACGGTGGTCAATCCGACCTCCGGAAAGATCGTCGAATCCATCCCTCCGGTGGTCACGGGCCATGTCAGCCTGCCGCCGGCGGTGTACCAGCCCATTCTGCAGGGCCTCGAAGGTGTCATCTACAACCCCAAGGGAACGGCCTACAGCGACTTCACCGGCTTTCCCTCCTCCTTCGTGTTGGCCGGCAAGACGGGGACGGCCACCAACCCGGGCCAGGACGAGCCCAACAGTTGGTTCGTGGCCTTCGGTCCCCAGCCCACCCCCACCTACGAGGTCCTGGCCGTGATCGATCAGGGTGGTTACGGGGCCCAGGCGGCTGCCCCGCTCGTGCGCAAGATCTTCGACTACATCGTGGCCAACCCGCTCGGTCCGGTGAGGGTGCCCACGCTGGCCAGCCCGCCCACCTTGACCGCCCCCAAACCCAACTCGCCGGCGACCACGACCACCACCTCGACGACCGTCCCGGGCGCCACCACGACCACGACGCCGGGTGGTGGCTGAGCGTCCCGTAGGGTTGTCGCGCGATGCAGACCCTTTGGCCACAGATTGAGCGGTTGCTACTCGGAGTGTCCAAGCCGGCCCGCTACATCGGTGGGGAGCAGGGGGCCCAGTACCCCGAGCACGGCCCGGGCAAGGTGGCCTGGCTGCTGCTGTACCCCGACACCTACGAGATAGGGCTGCCCAATCAGGGACTGCAGATCCTGTACGAAATCCTCAATGAACGTCCCGACGCGGTGGCTGAGCGCTCGTATGCCCCCTGGGTGGACATGGAGGCAGCCATGCGGTCGGCCGGTATTCCGCTCTTCAGCGTGGAACAGCACTACCCGGCCCGGGCCTTCGATGTCCTGGCCTTCAACCTTTCGGCCGAGCTGGTGTACACCAACGTGGTCAACCTCATCGACCTGGCGGCGGTGCCGTTGCATGCCGAAGACCGGGGTGCCGAAGACCCCGTGGTCATCGCCGGTGGGCACTGTGCCTTCAATCCCGAGCCTTTGGCCGACTTCATCGACGCCTTCGTGCTCGGTGACGGCGAAGAGGTGGTCGGGGAGATCAACGATGCGATGGCCGGCTGGCTGGCCGTGCCGGCGGCGCAACGAGTCCGTACCGAGCTGCTCGGTGCACTGGCCTCCATCGAAGGCGTGTATGTGCCGGCCCTGTATGAGTCGACCTATGCCGAGGGCCGCCTGGTGGCCACCGTGCCACTGCGGCCGGACGTTCCGACCACGGTGGCCAAGCGGACGGTGAACGACCTGGCCGACTGGCCCTACCCGGCACACCCCCTGGTCCCCCTGACCGAAGTGGTGCACGACCGTCTCAACGTCGAGGTCTTCCGGGGTTGTACCAGGGGCTGTCGCTTCTGCCAGGCCGGCATGATCACCCGCCCGGTGCGCGAGCGCCCGGCCGAGCAGGTCAAGGAGATGGTCAGCCAGGGCCTGGCCTGGAGCGGTCACGACGAAGTGACCCTCACCTCCTTGTCCACGGCCGATTTCTCGGGCATTGAGGATATGGTGCGCGACATCATTGACGACCCGGTCCACGAGGGCCGCGTCTCGGTGAGCCTGCCGTCGTTACGAGTGGACGCCTTCACGGTCGGGACAGCGGCGCAGATCCAGAAGGTGCGGCGCACGGGTCTGACCTTCGCCCCCGAAGGAGGTACCTGGCGCATGCGCCAGGTCATCAACAAACTGATCACCGAGGAAGATCTCTACAGCGCGGTGGATGCCGCCTTCAGCCAGGGGTGGCGGCGAGTCAAGCTGTACTTCCTGATCGGCCTGCCCACCGAGCGGGACGAGGATGTCCTCGGCATCGCCGAGCTGGGCGCCCACTGTGTCGAGATCGGGCGCCGCCACCAGAAGTCGGTCACGGTGACGGCATCAGTGGGTGGTTTCGTGCCCAAGCCCCACACGCCCTTCCAATGGTACGGCCAGGACACGGTGGCCGAGCTGGAGCGCAAGGTCATTCTGCTCCGCGAGGCGGCCCGGACCACCCGGGGTCTGACCATCCGCTGGCATGACCCGGCCGCCTCGGCCGCCGAAGGGGTGGCCAGCCGGGGGGACCGCCGCATGGGCGCGGTGATCGAACGGGTGTGGCGGGCCGGCGGGACATTCCAGGAGTGGTCCGAGCGGTTCGACCTCTCATTGTGGGAGACGGCTCTGGCGGCGGAGGGGCTCAGCCTGGGCGAGGTGGCCCATAGGGAGCGTGATCAGAACGAGCCGCTCCCGTGGGACCACATATCGGCCGGTCTGCACCGTGATTTCCTGTGGACGGACTGGCAGGACGCCCTGGCTGAAGCAGCCGTCGAGGACTGCCGGTGGACCCCCTGCTATGACTGCGGCGCCTGCACCGAATTCGGGCTGGAGCATGTGGTGGCTTCTCCGGTGCCGCCGGCCGGGGGCAGTCAGGGGACGGGTCAGGACTTGGCGGCCGGTGGCCGGATTCCGGTGCGGTTGGGGGGAACCCGCGGATGAGCGACTTCGATGCGCAGCGCCGGTACCGCTTCCGATTCACCAAGACCGGGAAGATCCGATTCACCAGCCACCGCGACGTGGCCCGCATGTGGGAACGGGCATTGCGGCGGAGTCGTTTGCCAGTGGCATTCTCCCAGGGTTTCTCCCCGCATCCGCTCCTGAGCTTCGGATTGGCCTTGCCGACGGGTTGCGAATCCCACGGGGAGTATCTGGACGCCCGCCTCGATGAGGTCCGGATGGACGAGATTCTTCCTGCTCAACTGCCTGAGCTCCTGACAGAGCTGCTCCCTGATGGGATGACGGTGCAGGCCGTGGCTCCCATTGGCATGGCCGAAGGGTCACTGCAACAAGAGGTAGCATCGTGTGATTGGGAGCTGGAGGTGCTCGGCGTGATCGGTGAGGAATTGGAGGAGCGGATTGAGCGGGTGCTCGCTGCTCCCAGCCTCACGGTGCAACGTGAACGGAAGGGTCGTCAAGCCGAAGACGACATCCGTCCAGCTATTTTGTCGCTTGCTCTTACCCGCGATGGTGGGTCGGAGCAGGGGGAACATCCGATTGGTCGATTCCGGGCCCAACTGGCCACGCACCCGCGTGGCGTCCGTCCGGGCGATTTGCTTTCAGCGTTTGGCACCGACGTGGTGTTGGCGCGGGCTTGTAGAACGCATCAATGGATCGAGCGCGACGGCGCACGGTTCGAGCCGCTTTCGGTAGGTGGGCTCGGGACCGACCCCGTCGTGATACACGCCGCCGGGCGTGCCTCATGAACGACGCAAGGAGGGCTCTCCCTCATGTCCGAATCGGAGATCAGCCAGACCCACGAGGGTCACGTAGCGGAGGTAGATGGGGGCGATAGCCCGCCCACAACCCCGCTGGCAGCTCAGCAGCACCAAATCCGAAGACCACAGAT
>Ga0302324_100007608_pt1 | contig 23000 bp, 18 predicted proteins | sample Palsa_T0_1_FD_201949 | JGI IMG/M metagenome (GOLD analysis project Ga0302324, IMG submission 201949) | Peat permafrost microbial communities from Stordalen Mire near Abisko, Sweden - Palsa_T0_1 | ecosystem: Environmental > Terrestrial > Soil > Palsa > Peat permafrost | place: Sweden: Abisko...
CAGCTCCCGACGGATCATGACTATGCGGTTCCGACCCGCGGATATTAGAGTGATCAACCGTCGCATCAGCCTCTGCTCCTGTCACCTGCTCTGGCGGCATCCTCAGTTCGGCTCAACTTGAGGCTTGACAAGGTCGCCCCATATTAAAACAAGAGCTTCAGGGCCAGTTGCAGCGAGCGCGGTCCGCCGATCTGATACAGCGGATTGAGGCCGCCACTCTGGCCGCCCCCGCCGAGCGATGTCCCCAGCATCTGAGTCGATTGCCCGAATTGCGGGGAACTGAGATAGTTGATGGGGCTACCGAAGTTGGGGTGGTTGAAGATGTTGAAAAAGTCCGCCCTAGCCTGAAGAGCCAGCCGCTCCCTGATTTCGAACTGCCTTCGCAGCGTCAAATCGACCTCGGTAGCGTCGAATCCGCGCAAGGCATTTCGTCCCAGATTTCCTTGCACCGCGGCTCCTGATGCAGTGCTGGGGATGCTGAATGCCGCTGGATTGATTTCCTTTCCGCCGGCTACGTTCGGATCTGCGATCCAGAGCGGAACTCCGGGAACCAGATTCGGACGCACTGCGCCGAGGGATCCCGTCTCTATGGCACCGAATGGGAAAGGATCTAGCCCGGTGACTACGTTCACCGGGGGCGCGCTACGCGCGTAAACGATCGAATCCGTCGACCAGTTCCCAAACACCGTTTTCGAGAGTCCGCTTCCCGCGGCTGGAATGTTATAGGAAATTGCGCCTGAGAACGTGTGCCGGATGTCGTAGTCGGACGGCCCGCGCTCCTCGGACAGATGTGCGTCGGTGGGCGCTAAATTTGCGGGATAGGCGTCGGAGGAGTCATCGTCGATGGCATGCGCCCAGGTATAAGAGAGCAACGTCTGAAGACCATGCGCCAGTCGATGCCGGAGCTGAACTTGTAAGGCGTTATAGCTGGAATCCGCGTCGTTCCTCATCACATCAAACTCCCCTGTGAAGTTGGGATTTGGCGCATCGTAAAGGTCCTGCCGCATCAGCTTCCGGCCTGCCGCACCCAGGTACGTAACCGTGAGGACGTCGGTCCTGCCCAGAGCCCTTTCCACTGCCGCGTTCCACTCATACGTTCGGGGCGATACATGATTTGGGTCGACTACCGCAAGGTACGGAACGGGGGGAGCTGTCGTAAAGGGTGGTGGGGCGGCGTTGGCGGCGCTCAGCGGGAATGAGCTTCCGAAAACAACCTTTTCCTGAGCGAATGGGAATGCGCTCTCCGCGTCCGCGACAGCGGAATACCCGAGATCGTAGAAGATTCCGGCCCCCGCTCTCACGACGAGATTCGGACGCAACTGCCAGGCCACACCAAGGCGCGGAGCGAAGTCATCTTTCTGTGGATGCCACAAGGGCGTGCCGGGCGGAGCTAATGTCATGGTTGCGAAATTATCCACTTGCGTGACGGTAAACGGAAGCGTGCCATTGGGCGATGAGGGCGCAGCGTTGTACTCCCAGCGCAGGCCGTATGTGACGGTCAATGTGCGCGTGGCCTTCCATGTATCCTGGCCGAACAGGCTCCAGTTTGAAAAGGCGAGTTGCGCATCGGGGGTTCTCGACACGATGGCTGCCTCTGGCAGCTTGTTGGCCAGGACGTTCGCCAACGAAAGAAAAACATTTTCCGCTGTGTAGGGCGCAAGTCCGGCCATCGAGTTTTGCCGGCGATAATCCAGCCCGAACTTCAGTTGGTGCGCACCGACAATACGGGACAGGCTGTCGGTCACGTTAATCTGCTGCTGCAGGTTGTCACCTAGATTGCCGGTGATGAGCTTAAGCCCATAGGGGTTAAAGTCGCCAATAAAGAGAAAGGTGCAGCTGTTTGGAGAAACCAACGAAGGACAGAGAACTGCTTGCGGGGGAGGCACCGCGCCGCCGAAATTGTCGAGCACAACGGAGCTGTCCCCTCGACTCCGGCTGTAATTGAAACGAAACTCGTTGGTCAACGCAGGAGTGATCGCCTGATTGCTGCCCAAGGTCAGGCTCTGGGTCCGGTATTTTACCTCCTGAACGGTGCTGTAGGAATAGGCGTTGGAGGTGCCCCGCTGGTCGATCTCCGATGGAGCGTCGCTGTATCGTCCGAAAATAGTCACTTTTTGCGATGGCAGATAATCGATCCGGATGCTGGAAGAATTCAGCGTGGAGGGATCGGAGTAGCTGGCCGAAAATGCGGCCGTTCCGTTGCCGAGGTCCGGGCCGTTCGGTAATGGAAAGGCGTTAAGCAGCGGCTGGACGGCCGCGGGCGCACTCTGGCGCGATGCCAGCGATGGGACGTACGTGTCCGCCACCTGCGGCTGGCGCACCCTTAGCCCCTCATAGGAGCCGAAAAAAAATAGCTTGTCTTTTTTGACCGGGCCGCCCAGCACGCCGCCAAAATCGTTTTGTCGAAGTTCGGGCCTCGCCAGACCGTTGGCGCTGGCGAACCAATCGTTGGCGTCCAGTTTGTCGTTGCGGAAGTACTCAAACGCGGTGCCGTGAAAGGTGTTCGTGCCGGATTTGGTCACAACCGAAATTTGAGCGCCTGGAGTGCGCCCATATTCCGGCGCAAAGGTCGATGTCTGAATGCGGAACTCTTCGAGCGCATCCAGCGAGACCAGATTGCTGGTCCCTCCGAAAGCGCTGGTCGCCGGAAGCTGTCCGGCGCCGCCTTGGCCCAAGGTCGTGCCGGCCCCGGCAGTTCCCAGGTTCGCGCTCACTCCGTCCACCAGGAAGTAATTTGCGTCTGGCCGCTGTCCATTCACGCTGAATTGGCCCTGCTCGTAAGAGTTGGACGGCGTGAGCACTACTCCCGGCGTCAGATCGATGAGGGAGGCGAAGCTGCGCCCGTTCAAGGGTAAGTTTTCCACGAACTGATGATCGATCACCGTGCTGACCGATGCGTCCGAGGTGTTGAGCGGCGGCGGGCTTCCCTGTACCGTCATAGTCTCGGTGGCGCTGCCGACCGCCAGAGTGAAATCCAGTCGTGCGCGTTGGTCCACTTCGACCACTACGCCATTCTGGTGGAGGGTCTTGAAGCCGTTCGCATCCACGGTAATGTTATAGGCGCCCGGCAGCAGCGCAGGCGCGCTATACTCGCCCTGCCCGTTCGAGGGGACGGTACGCGTGGCGGCGGTGTTGGCACTTTGCACCACCACCTTTGCGCCTGGAACTGCCAAGCCGCTCGGATCGCGAATTAGTCCGGACAGTTCCGCGTTCTGCGCCAGCAAGGGAAAGGCAGCCAGCAGCGCCGTAACAATCAACGCCAATCTGCCCGGAAGGCGTTCAACACAGCCCGTGAACAAAGCAATGACTGCTGAGGCATCCATCAATCTTTTCTTCCCCCAAATCAGCGGCTATAGAAACGCGAGCAACCTTTAAGGCATTCGACAGCCCAATTCGCTGGAGGACGCCTTGGCCTCCAAATAAAGGACTTACATGCCGGCGATCGGCCGGTGATGCAGGTGTCTGGACAGTCGCCGTCACTTTCGTCGGCCCAGCGACATTGGCGCACGTCATTGCCTACCGCCAGCATAAGTCAGCGCTTGGAGCAACTGCGGATTGCGCGCCTAAAATGTTTTGCCACGAACAGTAGGATGAGATAATTGTGCGCATGGCGAGATGGGCCGGCACGGCCGCGGGCATCCTCCTGGCGTGCTGTAACAGCGCGTCAGCCCTGAACCCGTCTCTTGACATCAATCAATACGCGCACACTGCGTGGACTGCTCGCGACGGGTTTTTCAAAGGTGTCGTATCCTCAGTTGCTCAGACGCCCGACGGTTATCTCTGGCTCGGCACGGAATTCGGCTTGCTTCGCTTCGACGGCGTCCGGACGTTCCCATGGCAGCCGCCGGCAGGTCAGCATCTTCCAAGCAGTAGGATTCGAAGTGTACTCGTCGCGCGCGACGGTGGTCTCTGGATAGGCACATGGGAGGGACTTGTCAGTTGGAAAAATGGCAGCCTGACAAACTATCCTGAACTGGCGGGACAAATCATTTATACGCTTGCCGAGGATCGTACCGGTGCGATATGGGTGTCTGGTGGGGACGGGACTTCCGCCGGGAAACTCTGTACAATTCGAAGCACCAACTCCAAATGTTACGAAGGGGAGGGCGATCTCGGCCTTTCCGTCAGCAGTTTATATGAGGACCGTGCTGGCAATCTCTGGGTCGGTACGGGCTCGGGCCTTTGGCGGTGGAAGCCTGACCCTCCGAAATTCTATCCGCTGCCAGGGCCGGTGGAACATTCCCAGGCCCTGATCGAAAGCGGCAGCGGCGCGCTGCTGATCGCCATGCGAAGCGGAATCAGGCAGCTCGTTGACGGGAAAATCGAGGCGTATCCGCTTCAAGGTGCTGGACGGCAATTCAATCCGCACGTGCTGTTCCGCGATCGCAACGATGGTCTGTGGATCGGCACCTCGGACCATGGCCTCGTGCACGTGCACGAGGGAAGGACGGATTTGTTTGCGCAGTCTGATGGCCTCTCGGGAAATTACGTTCAAAGCCTCTTTGAGGATCGTGAAGGCAACATCTGGGTATCTACACTGGACGGCCTCGACCGGTTTCGCGACCTGGCAGTCTCCACCATTTCCGTGAAGCAAGGGTTGTCGAATGACAACGTTCTGTCCGTCCTGGCGGCTACGGACGGCAGCGTTTGGCTTGGCACCCGTGATGGCTTGAACAGATGGAATGACGGCCGAGTTTCAATTTTGCGCCAGAATAGCAGTGGATTGCCAGATAATCCGCATTGCCTCTTTCAGGATGTGCACGGTCGAATTTGGGTCTCGACGAATCGTGGAATTGGTTATCTCGATAAAGGACGCTTGATCCCCGTAGGGTCAATCCCTGGAGGATCGGTGTGTTCCATCGCCGGGGACAGTTCGGGGAATCTATGGATCAGCCAGGATCAGGCTCTTTTCTATTTGATGGGGGGAAGTGTCGTCGAACGAATCCCCTGGACCGACCTTGGACGCAAGACCCCCGCGACTACGCTACTCCCTGATCCTGCGCAAGACGGTCTATGGCTCGGATTTTTCCGGGAGGGCATGGCTTATTTCAAGGATGGTCAGGTTCGCGCATCCTACCAAGGCGCCGATGGGATGGGCAAGGGCTTCGTCAGCGGCCTTCAACTGGACCAGGATGGCACTCTCTGGACCGCAACTGAGGGCGGGCTAAGTCGGGTGAAGGACGGTCATGTTGCCACACTGACGAGCAAGAACGGATTGCCTTGCGATGTCGTTCACTGGGTAGTGGAAGATGACGATCACTCGTTCTGGCTGTACACGGCCTGCGGATTGGTGCGCGTTCCCCGGCCAGAGATGGAGAGCTGGGCCAAGGATCCGACGCGAACGATTCAAACCACGGTTTTCGATGGTTCGGACGGAGTGAGAAGCCATGCGAACATTGTCAGCACCTACAGCCCGCGTGTCGCCAAGACCAAGGATGGAAAATTGTGGTTCGTGGCGGGAGACGGCGTCAGCGTCATCGATCCGCGTCACCTTCCCTTCAACAAACTCCTGCCGCCGGTGCACATCGAGCAAATCACCGCGGACCGCAGGACCTACGAGGCCTCTGCGAATCTGCGCCTGCCCCCGCTGGTTCGCGATCTGGAGATCGACTATACCGCTCTCAGCCTGGTCGCACCGGAGAAGATCCGTTTCCGCGTGAAGCTGGAAGGCCGCGATCGCGACTGGAAAGACGCTGGCAATGAACGAAAAGCGTTCTATAACGACCTTCCTCCACGCAATTACCGCTTTCGTGTGATGGCCAGCAACAACAGCGGTGTGTGGAACGAAGCCGGCGCATCGTTCGAGTTCTCCATCGATCCCGCGTACTATCAGACCTCATGGTTTCGAGCCGCATGCGCCATCGCCTTTCTGGCGCTGCTGTGGGGACTATACCGCTACCGCCTCCATCAGATCGCACGAGACTACAACATGCGCCTGGAGGAACGCGTCAGTGAGCGGACTCGGCTTGCCCGCGATTTGCACGACACTCTGCTGCAGAGTTTTCAGGGGATGATGCTACGCCTCCGGGCAGTAGACGGTCTGCTGCCGGATGGAAAGGCAAAGGAACAACTCGGACAGACGCTCCTGCGTGCCGACCAGGCGATTGCTGAGGGTCGCAGCGCTGTTTATGACTTACGAACGTCCGCCACAACCACCAATGACCTGGCCGAGGCGCTGCGGGCGCTGGGTGACGAATTGACCACCCCGGATTCCGCGGCCTTTCGTTTACTGCTGGAAGGTCCAGCGCGAGATTTGCACCCAATCGTTCGCGACGAGCTTTATCGCATCGCTCGAGAGGCGCTGCGAAACGCTTTCAGTCACGCTCAGGCCCGTCACATAGAAGCCGAAATTACTTATGGAGAGCGCTTACTCCGGCTTCGCATTCGAGACGATGGCGTGGGAATTCCAACCGAAATTTTGGGAGAGGGCCGTCCCGGGCACTACGGTCTTCCGGGAATGCAGGAACGCGCCAAGGAAATCGGTGGCAAGCTGATTATTTGGAGTGACGCTGGATCCGGCACAGAGATTGAGCTAAGCATCGCAGGATCCATTGCCTATGGCGCCTCGGGAGGCTTGTCTCTCCTTCGTCTCTTCCGCAAGAAAGCAGGATGACGCGTGATTCGAGTACTTTCAGTAGACGACCATCCTCTCCTTCGAGAGGGCATCGCGGCCCTAATCGGGAATCAAGAGGATATGGAATTGATCGGCGAGGCCTCGAACGGTCGCGAGGCCATCGATCAGTTTCGAAAGCATCGTCCTGACATCACGTTGATGGACCTGCAAATGCCAGAGATGAGCGGCCTGGATGCAATCAGCGCGATTCGCGGGGAGTTCCCAGACGCCCGCATAATTGTCCTGACAACCCATCCCGGGGATGTCCAGGTTTCTCGCGCTCTCAAGGCCGGCGCGCGAGCCTACATATTGAAGGACGGCAAAGAGCTGCTGGATACCATTCGAGCGGTCCACGCGGGCCAAAAGCGCCTGTCCGCGGAGGTTGCCGCCGAGATTGCCGAGCACGCCACCAATGACGCATTGACCCCCCGGGAAGTCGATGTACTGCGGTTGCTTGCGAAAGGCAATGCGAACAAAGAAATCGGTGCACTGCTATCTCTGACCGAAGAAACCGTGAAGAGCCACATCCGGAGCATCCTTGCCAAGCTGGGCGCTAACGACCGGACGCACGCTCTAGCCATAGGACTAAAGCGCGGAATCATCCATCTGTAGTTCCGCAACATACCTCAAAAGAGGGAAGGCGCCCAGGCCTTTCGAGGGTGTCGAATACTGGCACGAACTCCATAGCATTGAATTGGGATTTGCTCGTGCAACGTCTTTTCTCAGCTTTTCCGGATAGTTGGCCCGGTGTTGGCTTGCTGTTCTTCCGGCTTTGTCTTAGTGTCGCTCTGATCTACTTCGGGGCCCCAGGCCTTACCAACCCATCGGATCAGATAGCCTTTGCACGAGCCTTGATTGCCGCCGCGGGCGCCATCTTTCTGCTCGTCGGTCTCTGGACGCCAGTGCTGGGAACTCTGATCGCCCTCGAAGAGGTCTGGGGCGCATCATCGCTCTATTCACGATCGCGCGACAACATGTGGATGCATATCTTCCTGGCGGTCCTGTGTATCAGTTTGGCGATGCTGGGCCCCGGCGTATGGTCGATTGACGCTCGCCTCTTTGGAAGGAAGCGCTTTGATATCGATCGGGCCAGAGGTAAGAGACCATCCCCCTAAATGGGTAACAGTCCCCTCGACCTTCGAGGGGCTTCATCGAAACCGATCTGGGGACGATGCGGGATCGAACAAGCGCCATAATCGGTCTCAGAAGAAAGCGACCTGGCACAAAGGAGAATGACAATGGCTAACGTAGATTTGATTGGATCCAGCGCGAAATTCCGCGCTTTGCTCAACAGCATCGACATGGTTGCGCCGGTGAACTCAGCCGTTCTGATTCAGGGCGAAACGGGCACGGGCAAGGAAGTGATCGCACGACGCATTCACGAGGCAAGTCCCCGGCGTAACAAGCGCTTTGTCGCCCTCAACTGTGCAGCCATTCCGAGTGCTCTCTTGGAGAGCGAACTCTTCGGCCATGAGAGAGGAGCCTTCACCGGGGCAATCACGCAAGCCCTGGGGCGATTTGAACAGGCGGATGGGGGCACGCTGTTCCTTGACGAGATCGGCGACCTTCCGTTGGAGCTACAGCCGAAGCTATTGCGAGCCTTGCAGGAGCAGGAGTTCGAGCGGCTGGGTGGCGGCCGGACCATCCGCGTCAATGTCCGGGTGGTGGCCGCGACCAATCAGGATCTCGCACAATTGGTGTCGGCACGCCAATTTCGCGCAGACCTTTATTACCGTTTAAACGTCATCCCGATCTATCTTCCACCCTTGCGCGAGCGCGCGGACGACATTCCGGAGTTGGTGCGGCACTTCGTCCGGAAATTCTCGATCAGCCTGAACAGGCAGATCGATACGGTCCCCGAGGACGTGATGGAACTCCTCGAGCATCACGACTGGCCCGGCAATATTCGCGAACTGCAGAATTTCATCGAGCGAGCGGTCGTGATGTCGCCCGGATCGGTGCTGCGCCCCCCGTTGATGGAACTGAAGAATGTGACGGCGAAGGAGGAGTCGTCGACAGTGTCTCAGAGCTTCGCCGCGGCTTCGCGGGATCACATTCTAGAGGTGTTGAATCGAACCGAATGGATGATCGGTGGAGAGAACGGAGCTGCCGCGTGCCTGGGGCTCCCGCGAACAACGCTGATCTATAAAATGCGCAAGCTGGGAATCGAGCCCCGGCGCTCGCTACGCCGCCGATCAGTCCCGCTTCAGCCGGCATTTGCTGCTGCCGGTGGCGCATCCCCTGCCTTTGCGGCGGCATTCTGAGAATAGACAGCCTGGTTGCTCCTGTCGAGATAATCAAAAGTTGGACATGGTAAACTCGAAGGTGAAAGATCTCATGAGATCGAAGCTCAGCGCTTCCGCCTTGGGCAGGATCAGCAGCCTGCCGTCCCCGTCCGCCGGAAATCGTCCTGCCGACCGTGCCCAGCAGGCCCTGGCGCAGGCATTCTTGAAGCGATCCGTGAAGATGCTGGAGCGTGTGAGTTCCTCTGCTTCGCCCGAAGCCTTGAAGTCCGCCTTGTCCGCTTCGACGGACGCCGGTGGAGTAGCATCCCTGCTTTCGGACCTCGCGCCGCTGGATGCCGCTTTGTCCGCTGTGGATCCGTTCCTGGAGGCGATGGCCCGGGGAGCCGTCGTCAAGCGGGAGCTCTTGATCAGCGCTGGAGGAGTGCTCACGTCCAGTCAAGTGTCGAGTGCTCTGGGCATCACCAGGCAGGCCGTGGACAAACGGCGCGCGCGGCGCGCTCTGTTGGCGGTGCCAAACGGATCGGGCGACTATCTCTATCCAGTTTGCCAGTTCGCTTTGGACGGCGCGATTCCAGGTTTTGAGCAGGTGCTTCGGGCGTTCCAGATTCGAAATCCCTGGACTCAACTCTCTGCGTTGATCGCTTCCGCACCTGCGTTGGGCGGGAAGACGATCCTCGAAGCGCTGAAGTCGGGCGACATCGAACGGGCCATCACCGTCGCTGCTTCCTTTGGTGAACAGGCCGCATAAGCGCGGGCATGACGCGGAACAGAGCTTTGCCGAAGCGCCTCCCATTGAGCCGCGCGAAGGCAGGCACCTGTTGGATGCGCATTCACGCAGCAGGTAAACATGCGCTTTGGTTCGGCCCAGGCGCCGGAGGCCAACCGCTCAATCGCTTCGACGATCCAAACGGGCGGTTCCGCGTATATTATCTCGGAACCACTGTCGAAGTCTGCTTCGCCGAGACATTTCTCCGCAATCCGCCGGTAAGAATTCTGGCGCTCGACGATCTTGCCGGGTGCTCCATCGCGACCCTGGAATTGCGCCGCGATCTGCGGCTGGTGCCGGTTCACGGTGCGAATCTCGCCCGTTTGGGCGTGACGGCCGAGCTGGCCAGCGGCAGTGATTATTTGGCCTCACAACTTTGGTCGCGCGCCATTTGGGAGCACGAAGACAGGCCGGACGGAATTCTCTATCGATCTCGCCACGACGATTCGGCGCTGTGCGTCGCGCTGTACAACCGTGCAAAAGGTGGGTTGGCGGTCGTACGGGAGCAGGCGCTAACGGAAGACGCTCAACAGCTAGCCAGACTTCTCAACAGATATGGTCTGGGGCTGACTAACTGACCCGATCGCCTGCGTCCTGGCAAGGCAACGCTCGATCTCTATTGCTTGCCACGTTGGGAAATCGCCTCCCGTGGTAGCATCGCTCCAGATGCGGCGTTCCGTCGTAGCGTTGCTTACGGTCCTATCCAGCACTCTGCCTGGTCAGCCCAGGGCGAGTGAGCCGATCAAGACATCGCTTTGTGATCTTGCGAACGAGCCGGAACGATTCAATAACAAGCTAGTCGAGATTCGGGGCGAATTCCTTTCCCGGTTCCAGTGGGAAGGGTTTGTGGACGAAACCTGTTCGGCCAAGATTCAGATGAGTGCCTACGGTGTTTTTGACGATCTGAGGGCGCAAGACGGGCAAACTCATTTTCCTGTTCATCCGAAGCAAGACCACAACTATAGAGCTTTTCGGAGGTACGCTGACACGAAGTTCAAATGGCCTGATGGTGGTCGGTGTCAGGACTGCCCGCTGTACCGAATCATCGTGACGGCGGATGGGCGCTTTGATTATTTCGCAGGCCGGACGGTTGCGGTTGGAGCAAATCTAGCAGAGAAGGCGGTTGGAATTTCCGCTGGCAATCTTCCTCTGCTGCGGTTCGTTCTAAAATCCGTCTCGGATGTTGCGGCGAGGCCGATTGATCCCTACGTTTACTCCGAAAAGAAGCCTCGGGACGTGACCTTGGAAGAAGCGAATGAGTTGATGACTGCGTTCCTTCGGGATCGGAGCTCCACCGGCTTTTCACTTGAGAAATACGAAAACGAGGATTACCCAGGGATTCAGTTTTTCCAAGTTTTAGGGGACGATCCATATGGCAGCGTTCACTATTCAGTTGATCGCAAAACCGGGGAGCTCTGGAGTGAGTTCCCCTGTAAGAACCTGACCTCGCCGTCACTGAGGAAGCTGCAAAGCGCTATCCGCACTCGCATCGGTCTCACACCGGATGAGGTCCGAAAACTTCGACGCCGAGGGCCGTTTTGCGACGAGTGAAACCCGGTCACTCGGGAAACATCGCAACCTCAACTGGCTGCCGCCAACACCAACTGGAATCGCAGCGTGAGCACCATGGAGTGCTGATCAACCGCCCGCTGCATGTGCCGCCCGGACCAGCAGTATAATGCATGTCTGGTTCGTTCGCCGTGCCTTTTGTGAGCCTCCAAGTTCCAGACCGCTACAATCTCGTGGATCATTTCGTAGATCGCCACGTCCGTGAGGGCCGCGGCGAACGGATCGCCATCGTCTGTGGAGACCGGAGGCTTACCTACCGTGAAATCGACTCCGAGGTCAATCGTGCCGGGAACGGTCTGCTCAATCTGGGACTGCAGCAGGAACAGCGGGTGCTGCTGGTTCTCCCGGACATCCCCGAGTTCGCAGCCGCATATTTCGGCACGATGAAAATCGGCGCTGTGGCCGTGCCCACCAGCACGGCCTTGCGGGCCAGCGATTACGCCTACTTCCTTGAAGAGAGCCGGGCGCCAATCGCGATCGTTCACTCCACGCTTCTCGCCGAATTCGGTCCGGCGCTGGCGGGGCAGCGATATTGCAAAAACGTAATCGTCTGCGGGGAGCCAGTTGCCTGTAGGACGCCAGTAGAGGGCTACATCCACTGGAATCAATTTCTGGAGAACAGGCCCTCAAGCTTGGAAGCGGCGCCCACCAGTAAGGACCATGCCGCCTTCTGGCTCTGGACATCCGGCAGCACCGGACGCCCCAAGGCCGCTGTGCACTTGCACCAGGACTGGGCTTACTGTTGCGAGTATTATGCACGCGGCGTCTTGGACATCCATGCCGAAGATGTCACGTTTTCCTCGTCCAAGCTTTTTCACGCATATGGTCTCGGCAACGGTCTGATGTTCCCGTTTTACGTCGGTGCAACAACAATTTTGCACCCTGACAAGCCCCAGGCAAAAGCGATTCTAGAGACTGTGCGGAAATATCGGCCGACGCTTTTCTTTTCGGTTCCGACGCTCTACGCTGCGATGCTACAGGAGGCCGGGCTAAATGCGGCTTACGATTTGGCGTCGGTTCGTTTAGCCGCTTCGGCCGCCGAGCCGCTGCCCGCGGAGATCTTTCGCCGCTGGAAGGAGCGTTTTGGAGTTGAGATTCTGGACGGCATCGGATCCACTGAAGTCTTGCATATCTATCTTTCCGCGCGTGCTGGACAAGTTCGCGCTGGAAGCACAGGGCAGGCGGTGCCCGGCTTTGAACTTGCGCTGGTGGACCATGCGGGTCAGCCAGCACCTCCCGGGGCCATCGGAGATCTGTTGGTGGCTGGCCCCAGCACCGCAGCATGTTACTGGAATCGTCCCGCTCTGACCGAGGACCGCATGCGCGGGCGCTGGTTCTTTACTGGCGATAAGTTTACCGTCGACGAGGATGGCTACTATTGGTACGCTGGCAGATCCGACGATATGTTTCGGGTCTCGGGCCAATGGGTGTCGCCCAGTGAAGTCGAGTGCACGCTCATCGAACACCCCTGCGTTCTGGAAGCTGCCGTTATCGCGTTTGAAGAGCAGACCGGCCTCAATACTCCGTTCGCGTTCGTCGTTCTGCGAAACGGCTACTCAGGCGGAACGGAATTGGCCAGCGAACTCCAGCACTTCGTGAAGCAACGACTCACGCCCTATAAATATCCGCGCCGTATCGAATTCCTGACGGACTTGCCCAAGACGGCCGCGGGAAAATTACTGCGCTACAAGCTGCGCGAAATGAGCCGTGGCGCTGCGCCCGGCAGCGCGTGATCAAGCTCGCTCGCGGCGCCCTAAAATGCTAATGGCGATCATGCTGAGAACCTGCTCGTCTCTCTGGTTGATCGATTCGATCCTGGCACGAACAACCCCTCGATCAGGTTTCGAACCAGACGGGCGTGCTTCCAGAACGCTGACCCGGACCTTCAATATGTCTCCGGGCCGCACTGGGTTTGGCCACCGGATTTCATCGATGCCCGGCGAAGCCAGGCTCGCGACGTGCGAAAGGTAATGATCGACGTACAACCGCATGGTCACACCTATGGTGTGCCAACCCGATGCGATGATTCCGCCAAACCGGCTGCTTTTCGCCTTTTCAGGGTCAATGTGAAAATACTGCGGATCGAATTGTCTTGCGAAATCGATGATCTCCCGTTCGCTCACCGTGACCGTGCCCAACTCGTAGACGTGCCCCGGTGTGTAGTCCTCAAAATACCGTTGGTCGGGAGGTACAGCGAAGCTACGAACCGTCACGAAACACTTCCTTCGGCCTCTGGACTGAGCTGAATTTCCTCGAACGGGTAGGAATTCGTCACCCGTATCAGGCCCGCCTGCTGCAACGTACCCAGCAATTCGTAAAACTCTCCTACATCCAGGCCACATGCTTCCAGGATTTCGGGCGGCGTGGCCGTGCCCTTGGGCTTCGGATGGAGCGGACCATGATAAGCCTCTTCGACGATCTGCTCGAATAGCTTCCGTGCGGACACGGACACTGTTTGCAACCGCGCGGAGACGAATGAAGCAGAAGCTTCCACAGTTGAATTCTAATGGAACCGGACGTATTCGAATTGTATGGGCTGGTTGTTGACGCCCCGTGCTGGCGGCGCGATCCAGTTCGCAAATTTGCCAGGTTCGATTACTCGTCCCATCAGCGAACTCACAAATGCATGATCGCCTTCCGACGGTAGCCAGGCCGTGGACCGGCTTTCCCAGTCGTCTTTGGAAAGAACTCGTCCGTCAGGACTGATGTGCTGGCCTCCGAAGCTTCCGATCTTGCGATGAAATCCCACGTGCGGCAGCGTGAGGCGGAAGGGGATGTCGAACTTCTGGGGAATTCGATTCCAGCGGTCCACCCCAGCCTGAATCTCGCGCAGGTAATCGTCCCGCAAGCGCGCATTGAGGGCCGTCAGGGCCGGCACTTGCCGGTTCACGATTTTGCCGTCTTCGCTTTCCGGAACAGTGTAGAAGTCGCCTGCCAGCGCATGATCGTCACCGATATTTCCTTCCGCGTAGCGGCCCTTCAGGCCACCCGTGTAGTAGCTCGCTGCGTTCGAAGAGATCTCGGAACCGAACAAATCCAGAGTCACGCTGTAGTGAAAATTCACGAACTTTTGCAAGGTTTCGATATCGATCACACCCTGCGCGCGAACCTCGGTGGGATCGGTCAAGTTGTGTTCGCGCATCACTTCGCAGGTGCGTTGCAACGCGCGCGCCACGCCGGATTCGCCGATGAACATGTGGTGGGCTTCCTCGGTGAGCATGAACTTCGTCGTGCGCGCCAGAGGATCGAACGCAGACTCCGCCAAGGCCGCTAATTGGAATTTGCCGTCGCGGTCCGTGAAAAACGTGAACATGTAGTACGCCAGCCAATGGCTGGTCTTCTCGTTGAACGCCGTGAGGATGCGCGGATTGTTTACATCTCCAGAGCGTCTTTGCAGAAGAGCCTCGGCTTCCTCTCGCCCGTCGCGGCCGAAGTAGCGATGCAGCAGGTACACCATCGCCCACAGGTGCCGTCCTTCCTCCACATTCACCTGGAACAGATTGCGCAGATCGTACATGGAAGGACAAGTCGCTCCCAGCAATCTCTGCTGTTCCACTGAAGCCGGCTCGGTGTCCCCCTGGGTGACGATGATTCGCCGCAGCGCCGATCGATATTCTCCCGGCACGTCCTGCCAGGCCGGCTCGCCCTGGTGGTCTCCAAAGTGAATCTTCCGCTCTTCGTCCCGAAGGGTCAGAAAGATGCCCCAGCGGTACTCCGGCATGCGAACATATCCGAAATTGGCCCATCCGTCGCGATCCACGCTGATGGCTGTTCTCAAGTAGACTTCTAACGCAGCCGTATCGGCCGGACCTGTTTCGTTCCACCAGTTCAGGAACGCCGGCTGCCATCGTTCCAGCGCGCGCTGTAAGCTGCGGTCGGTGGCGAGATCAACGTTGTTCGGAATGCGCTGAGAATAATCGATTGCATGCTGCGTTACGTCCGAAGTGTCTGCCATCTGCTTACACTCGCTCCCCATCGAATTTTGCTCGGTTGCCCGTGCCATACACCTTGAGGGCCCCCATCGTTCCCACCGCGTTGGGGCGTGTGAAAATCCAGTTCTGCCAGGCCGAGAGCCGTCCGAAGATGCGGGATTCCATGCTCTCGTGTTCGCCGAATCGGAGGTTTGCTTCGAGACCAGTCATCGCGTCGGGCGAAAGAGCGAGACGGCTTTCGATCGCAAGCCTGATCTCATCGTTCCAGTCAAGCTCGTCGGGAGTGAACGTAACCAGGCCCAATTCGGCTGCCTCGCGCGATCCGAGCGCGGTCCCGATACGCTTTCGCAATTCAGAGATTCGCATTTCATCGCCGTAGAATCTGGCTTGGATGCGGGTGAGACCGTTCGCAGCCTGCAGTTGGCCGAAATTCATCTCCGACAGCGCGATCCCCGTTTGCGGATCGTCGAGCATGTCGTCGAGCATATAGACGCGATCTGCCGCCAACGCCAACTCGAGCAAGCTGCCGGCAAAAGAGGAACCGGGCTCGATCAACGCATAAAGCGATCTCGAAGTAACGTCAAGGCGCGCCAAGGTTCGCCGCATCATTCCGATCACTTCGCGGACCAACCAGTGGTCGCGATTCGAGAACAACACTGCATCCACGCCGAGCACATTTTTCGACTCGCCTTCCGTTTTGAAAACCCACAGGCCAAGGTCGAGTTGGTTGATGCGCAGCGACAGAATCGCGTCGTCGAGTTCGCGCGACATCTGCAAAGGCCACCATTTCGCGCCCGCTTCCAAAACCTCTGCGATCGACGCCGGTCCCGCGGATTCAGGCGCTCGAATCGTGAGAGTGGCAGTGCGCCGCTGCGCGTCAAGTTCCACGTCCACATATTGGTAGTGATATCCGCGATCATCCACCGTACGCTCCAGCGGCGTAAGTTCGATGCCTCTCGCATCTTTGGGCCGATCGGTCAATTCTGCCAGCGCCAGCGCGCGGCCCCTCACGTATGCCTCGAACTCTTGCGGCTTGACCACGGCGTCCACCAGTCCCCATTCCTTGGCGCGTTGACCTTGCACACCCTCCGGCGTGGTACAAAATACATCCGCCAAATCCCGGCGCACGTGCCTCTTATCCGTAAGACGCGTCAGCCCGCCAGTGCCCGGTAGCACACCGAGGAGCGGAACCTCGGGGAGACTGACCGCCGACGATCGATCCTCCACCAGCACGATTTCGTCGCAGGCCAAAGTAAGTTCATAGCCGCCGCCGGCCGTGGACCCGTTGCATGCGGCGATGAATTTCAGCCCGGAATGTGCGCTCGAGTCCTCCATCCCATTCCGAGTCTCGTTCGTGAACTTGCAGAAGTTGACCTTCCAGGCATGGCTCGAAAGGCCCAACATGTAAATGTTGGCGCCGGAGGAAAAAACCCGAGGCTTGGCGCTGGTGATAACCACGCTTCCAACTTCGGGATGCTCGAATCGAATCCGTTGAAGAGCATCGTGCAGCTCAATATCCACGCCCAGATCGTACGAATTCAACTTGAGCTTGTAGCCGGGACGGATACCGGCGTCCTCTTGAACGTCCATCATGAGCGTTGCGATGCGTCCCTCAATCGACAGCTTCCAATGCCGATAGCGGGAGGGCTCAGTCCGGAAATCCACGTATTCAGTGGAACTCTGCTTCGCTAAGGCGGTGTCCATATTTTCTCGGGCGTCGGGGCAGCCAGGCGCCAGCTACAACATAATGCAGTTTCGGGCTTCAAGTCAACGCTAATATGCACTATAATGCTTGTTGTCGCCCATGGGTTTAAGAGCATCTAAGCCACCGCGTAAGCGGCGGAGTCTGAAGAAAACTGTGGTGTCCGACCCGCTGAAGTCGCTCGGCGAGCGCGTCCGGCAGGCCAGGGCGCGCCGGGGCATGACCCGTAAACAGCTCGCCCACCATTCCGGTGTTTCCGAGCGTTATCTGGCCCAAATTGAAGCCGGGCTCGGAAATATCTCAGTCCTCCTATTGCGGCAGCTGGGCCAAGCGCTGAATATGTCAGCCGACGTTCTGCTCTATCAAGGCTCCGAACCGCCAGTTGAGTTTGTGCACACCGTGGAGTTTCTACGACGCCTCTCGGTCGACGAGTTGAAGCATGCCCGGCAGATCTTGTTGCACCAGTTCGGCGGGGTTGACCCGGCGGCTCGTCATCGGCGGATGGCATTCATCGGACTTCGCGGAGCGGGCAAGTCAACCTTAGGCGCGGCTCTCGCGGAACGTCTCGAGATGCCGTTCCTGGAACTGGATCGCCTCATCGAACAGGAAAGCGGGCTCACTTTAAATCTGATTTTTGATTTTCGCGGGCAGGCCGGTTTCCGTCAGCTGGAACGGCAGTGTCTGGAAAATGTGCTTCGCCGTCATCCTTGTTTTATCCTTGCAACCGGAGGAAGTCTTGTATCTGAACCCGGTACCTTCGAACGATTGTTGTCGAGTTGCTTCACCGTCTGGGTCCGGACATCGCCTGAAGAACATATGCGACGCGTAATCGACCAGGGAGACATGCGTCCCATGTCCAATAATCGCGATGCTATGTCCGATTTGAAACGCATCCTCGCCGAACGCGAAGTTCTGTACAGCAAAGCCGACATTCAGATCGACACCGCTGGGCGGACCTTCGAACAAAGCCTCGATATACTGATTCAGACTCTCAGGGACACTCCTGTTCGAGAATCATTCGCGCCGGCGGTGCTTTCCCGTTGAGCCGCGGCTTGGACATCACAAATCGTTATCTTGTTGACGGGCACTGGCTCGAAGCGGCCAGAATGGACGCGCGTGATGCCAGCCTGCCCACCATCGTCATGCTTCACGAAGGGCTCGGCTCGGTGGCGCACTGGAAGGATTTTCCCCTTCGTCTATCCGAGCAAACGGGCGCCGGAGTATTTTTTTACTCGCGGTACGGACACGGCGGCTCAGATGGATTGCAAGAGCCGCGAACGGTTTCCTACATGCATCACGAAGCGCAAGTGGTTCTTCCCGAAATCCTGCGGCAGGCGAAGATTGAACGGCCTTTACTTCTGGGACACAGCGACGGCGCATCTATCGGCATTATTTATGCCGGCACGTTTCCGGATTCTCCCGCTGTGGTTGTCTTGGAAGCGCCGCACGTCTTTGTGGAAGATATAACGGTGTCCAGTATCGCGCAGGCTCGCGTACAGTATCAGGAAACAGATTTGCCGCAGCGCCTGGGCCGGTATCACGCGAACGTGGATTCCACATTCTGGGGATGGAACAACATCTGGCTCGATCCGCGTTTTCGTGACTGGAACATCGAAGCGTTCTTAGATCGCATCCGCTGTCCTGTTCTCGTGCTGCAAGGAGCTCAAGACGAATACGGCACAATCGCGCAAGTCGAAGCCATCGAGCGCAGAACCCCCTCGGCTTCGGCTATCGTTCTTGACGATTGCAAACATGCCCCGCATCGGGATCGCTCGGACGCCACTCTCTCGGCCATTAGCGAATTCCTCCGGGCTGCCCGCATGCCAACCACTTGAGGCCTGTACACAAATTGACACCCGTACACAAATTTTACAGGACTTTCACAGGCCTTTCGGGTCGCCTCGCCTAAAATTGAAGCGTGACGCCACAGGCCTATTGGGACCGGGCTGCCGATACGTATGCTCGCGATTTCAGCGATTCGCTCAGCGGGCGTGCCAGCCGCCGCTCTGTCTGGCGTGCCTTGGACCAAGCCTTCTCTCCCGGCCAGCGTGTCCTGGAGTTGAACTGTGGCACCGGTATCGATGCCGTTCATCTGGCCGCCCGGGGCATCCGCGTCCTGGCCTGCGATATTTCGCCGCGCATGATAGAGCAGGCTCGCCGTCTGGCGATCCAGGCCAACCTGAGCGATAGGATAGAATTCCGCGTCCTGCAAAACGAAAGCATCAGCGCTCTGGCCAGCGACGGCCCCTTCGACGGTGGCTTTTCCAGTTTCTCGGGATTGAACTGTGTGCAGGATTTTCCGGGCGTCGCCAGCGCCCTTGCGCGATTGCTGCCGGCCCGCGCGCGTTTTATCGCGGGCATGACCGGGCGCCTGGTTCCTTGGGAAATCGTCTGGTTTCTGGCGCACGGTAAACCCGGCAAAGCGCTGCGGCGATTGCGGCGCGACAGCCCGTACTTCAACTCTGGTCCCGTCCAGGTGCGGAATTATTCGGTGAAGGAAATCGCGGTGGTTTTCGCCGCCGATTTCCGTTTGACTCGCTGGGAAGGTTTCGGCATCGCCGTTCCGCCCTCCTATTTGGAACCTTGGGCCCGGCGCTTCTCCGGTACCACCCGGCTGCTGGCTGCGCTCGATTGGCGCATCGGCCGCCTTCCATTGTTTCGATGCTTCGCGGATGGCGTCCTGCTGGAATTCGAACGCAGGTAGATGATGAGCCTGCAGAACGGGGCGCGCAAGATCATTCGCCGTATGGCGCTGGGCGACACCGATCTGCCGCAACAGTGCACCATAGAGCTGCCCGATCCGCAGGATGAAATCCGCGTGTGGCTGCACGGGGCCGGAGCTCCCCGCGACGTCACCGACGCTCATGCTCCTGCCTGCGCGGCGCCCTTCCTGATCGGAATCGGCCTGGACGACGATCCCGGCCCGAGCGCTCAGCTTTCGCTCAAGTTCTGCGAAAGTCACCCCGATCGCCGCGTGCTCGGGGAGATTGGTCTCGCCTCAGCCCGCGCCATTAAAACCAGCGGCCAGACCCTGCGCTTGTTCCAGGCTCGAAGTTGCCGCAATTACTGCCTGCCATGGGCGCGCTTGCTCGCCCACCGGCTCTATCAGACCTACACTAAATTCCGGCGTCGCGGCCATCCTGAAGAAAACCGCAATACCGATGTGCCCATAGACGCCCTCGGGACGCGATCGATGATCGTCGCCTTCATCTGCCCGCGCCCCGTGGTCCTGGTCAGCGTTTCGCACGGCGAGACCGCGAACATTTTTCCCATGAATCTCCTCGGTTCGATCGGAAATGGCCAGATGACCTTCGCGCTGAATAGTTCCAGGCAGGCCGCGCCGCTCGTGGAGCAGGCCGGGCGCGTTGTATTGAGCAACATCCCTTCCGCCGAATCCGATGTGGCCCGGCAACTCCGCGGAAACCACCGAAAGGAATCCGTGCTTTGGGATCAGCTGCCCTTCGAAACCAGCCCGTCACCCGCCTTCGGAATCCCAGTCCCGTGCTTCGCCACGCGCATACGGGAGCTCCAGGTGGACGCGGTCCACAAACTGGGAAGCCATACGCTATTCGTGGCGCGCGTTGTTCACGACGAACGCCGCTCCGCCGGTCCTCAGTTCACCATGGTCCACGGCATCTACCAGGCCAGGCGGCTCAGACGGCAGGCCGGTGCTCACCGAAGCTCCGAGTGATATGATTTGACACATCTCAAGCCAAGGAGCCTGACATGCGCCGGATCCATTCGCTTCTTCTCGTCCTGGTTGCCGCGTTTTCACTCACGGCCGCCTCGTTGCCCTCTACCAAGCCCGAAGACTTAGGGCTATCCACCGAACGGTTACGGCAGATTCATGCCATGGTTCAGCGCCACATCGACGCGGGCGACATCACGGGAGCCGTGGTGCTGGTGGCTCGCAAAGGGCAAATCGCCTATCTCGAAGCGCAGGGCGCCATGGACCTCGAATCCAAGAAGCCAATGACGCGCGATTCGATGTTTCGCATGGCCTCCATGACCAAGCCTGTAATCGGCACTTCCATCATGATGATGCTGGAAGAGGGCAAGCTTCAGTTGGGAGATCCGGTATCCAAATATATTCCCGAATTCAAGGACATGAAGGTCGCGGTGCTGATCGAAGCGGGCCATGGACCCGGCAACCCTCCGAAGTTTTATACCATGCCCGCCGAACGTCCCATCACCATCAAGGATTTGCTGACGCATACGTCGGGACTATCCAGCGGTCCCATGGGCCAAAGCGAAGTGGCTAAGATTCGACGCCAGCCCACCGAAACGCTGGCCGATTATATCCCGCGCCTGGCCACCACGCCGCTCGAATTTCAGCCCGGCACTCATTGGATGTATAGCCCGAGCGATGGTTTCGATGTGCTTGCGCGCATCGTCGAAGTAACCTCCGGCATGCCGCTCAACCGTTTCCTGAAGCAGCGCATTTTCGATCCTTTGGACATGCCCGACACCAGCCATTACCCCTCCGACGCGCAGATGTCGCGCTTGGTGACCGCTTATCAGAAGACCGCCACGGGCTTGGTAAAGAACGAGAATTCGCTTTTGATGTCGAGCAAGGTTTACTTCGCCGGAGGCGGCGGTCTGGTATCCACCATCGACGATTATTCGCATTTCGCGCAGATGCTGGCCAACGGCGGTGAACTGAATGGCAGGCGCCTGCTAAGCCCGCGGACGGTGAAGCTCATGAGCTCCGTGCACATTCCATATACGCTGCCTGGGCGTACGCTCGGTGAAGGTTTTGGGTTAAGCGTTCGCGTGATGCAAGATGCCATTGTCGGAAATCATCGCGTATCCGACGGCAGCTTCGGCTGGAGCGGCGCGTATGGCACACATTTCTGGGTCGATCCCAAGGAAGACATCGTTGCGGTGATGATGATCCAGACCCCCATCCGCGAAATGCGGCCGGAGTTTGAAAACGCGGTGGCGCAAGCCATCATCAAGTAAGAGTGATGCAAGCCATCATTAAGTGAGGCCGTCATGCCGCTCAACCTGCCTTCCAGAGCTTTGATCGCGAGCTTGCTCAGCGCTGTTCTTTCGTCGCAGACCCTCGCTGCTTCGCTCGCGCTTTCCAAGGCCGAAGACGCTGGAATCTCGTCCGAGCGGCTGAAACGAATCCATCCCCTGATCCAGAGCCACATCGACGCCAAGGACCTTTCGGGCGCCGTGACGCTGGTAGTGCGCAGGGGCAAATTGGTGCACTTTGAGGCGCAGGGATCCACTGATTTCGAATCCAATCAGCCCATGCGCACCGATACGTTGTTCCGCATGGCGTCCATGACCAAGCCCATCACCGCCGTGGCCGTGCTGATGATGATGGAAGAAGGCAAACTGATCCTGAGCGATCCGGTTTCCAAATACATTCCTGAGTTCAAGAACCCGAAAGTCGCCGTCTGGAATTTGCCGAACGACCCCAGAGGCGCTGGAGTCAGGCTCGTCACCGCGGATCGCGAAGTTACGTTGCAGCACCTGCTCACCCACACCGCCGGACTAGCCGTGAGCACGGAAGGGCCCGCCGGCGAATTTTATCGCCAGGGGAATCTATCGCAGGAGGGTATTTCGCTCGCCGAATATTGTAAGCGTGCCGGGGCTCTTCCGCTAAATTTCCAGCCTGGAACGCAATGGCAATACACTTCCACCGTGGGCTTCTCCATTCTGGGCCGCGTGGTGGAGATTGTCAGCGGCATGAATCTGGACCAGTTTTTTAAGCAGCGCATCTTCGCACCGCTCGGGATGAACAACACATTCTTCAACATTCCCCCGGAAAGAATGGCAGACGTCGCCACGGTTTACACCCGTTCTGATAAAGGCTTGATGAAGCAGAATCTGCCACGGCCCCTTCCGCCCGGAGTGGAATTCTTTGCCGGTTCCGGCGGACTCACCGGCTCCGCCCAAGATTATCTTCAGTTCTGCCAAATGCTATTGAACGGCGGCCAGTGGAATGGATCCCGGCTTCTGAGCCGAAAATCGGTGGAACTGATGACCGATAATGCCATCGGTAATCTGGATCTCGCCAATTATCCGGTGCAGGGGCAAAATCTAAGTGGATACGGCTTCGGTCTGGGCGTCCGCGTGCGCAAGAGCACTGGTGCAAGCGGCTGGCTCGGTAGCGTCGGCGACTACGGCTGGGCGGGCGCCAACGGAACATATTTCTGGA
>Ga0302324_100007611_pt1 | contig 22997 bp, 21 predicted proteins | sample Palsa_T0_1_FD_201949 | JGI IMG/M metagenome (GOLD analysis project Ga0302324, IMG submission 201949) | Peat permafrost microbial communities from Stordalen Mire near Abisko, Sweden - Palsa_T0_1 | ecosystem: Environmental > Terrestrial > Soil > Palsa > Peat permafrost | place: Sweden: Abisko...
CATCACCCCCTCCTCCGCCTTGACTCGGAGGCTGGCGAAGCGCATCGATCTTGCGCTGGACGAGGTCCCGATTGTATTTGCTGTCCGCGTCGTCACCGCGCAGCTGTAAAGCCGTATCGTATGCCTTGACCGCCTCGGTCCACTGTTGTATTGCTTCTTGCGGCGCGGATTTCTCGACCTGCTGTCCCGCGCGATAAAGCGTATTGCCGAGGTCGTAGTAAGCGTCCTCTTGATCCGCCAATCGCTTGGCGTCGCTCGCAGGTGCCACTTTGATCGATTTTTGGAAAGCCTGCCTCGCCTGTGGAAACTGTCCCGCTCGATACGCGGAGGTACCCGCGTTGTATTCCACGACCGGCGTCTTGGAATCGACCTTCGCGGCCGGGGGCTCGGCCTGATCGGCACCGCGAGAACGCAACGGAACGATCATCACGCCCATCAGGGCCGACACGGCGACCACGTGGGGCAGCGCAACCGCGCGCCGGCTTCTCAAACGACGAGTGCCCATCACCAGGCTGGCTAATAACATCGCCAAGGATGCCGCCAGCGGCCATTGATAGCGCTCGTTGTAAATTTTCTGCTGCCTGTAAACCAGATCGTGCTTCGACACCGCGCCGAATACCGTTCCTAGAAACGCGTCAAAATCCTCGCCCCGGCCCCCGAGGTGCACATAGGCGCCTCCTGTAGCGGCGGCGATTGCCCGGAGGCCGGCTTCGTCGAGATGAGACTTCACCGGCGTTCCCTTCTCATCCTGTACGAAGCCGCCTCCCAGATCCAACGGTAAAGGGATGAGATCCCCCTCCGCGGTACCGATGCCGACGGTGTAGATCTTGAGGCCTTCTTGCTTCGCCGCATCTTCGGCGGCGCTTAGCGCTTCGCCCTCGAGATTTTCGCCATCCGTCACCAGAATGAGGATTTTGTCGCTTCCCGGATGGCGGCGAAGCGCCGCCTGCGCCGCCAGAATGGCGCTGGCAATATTAGTGCCCCCGCGTGGAATGGTGTGAACGTCGATGGCATCCAACGACTCGTGGAACGCGCCATAGTCGAGCGTCAGCGGACACACGAGAAAAGCGCTGCCTGCGAATGCCACGATGCCGATCCCGTCGCCGTCCAATTGCCGGGCCATGTCATCGATCGCCAGTTTTGCCCGCGTCAATCGATTGGGTTTCACATCAGGGGTCAACATGCTCCGCGAGGTGTCGATCGCGAAAACGACGTCGTTGCCGCGGCGGCTGATTTTCTCCCAGTGATATCCGATCAGCGGACCTGCGAGCGCGCCGCAAAGACACAGCACGGAACCCAAGAACAGTCCGCGTTGTATGAGGCGCCCGATGCGGGACACGGATCCCGTAAGCATGCGTCGCAGATGGGGTGCGACGAATTGCGCGAGCGCCGCATGCTGTCGTACGTCGTACCGGCGCCACATCCAGATGAGCACGAGGCACGTGAACAGCCCTGCCGGCAGCCAATATGGATCGCTGAACTTCACGGTAACCTGCGAAACAGCGTTTGTTGCAAGATCATCCCGATTGCCAGCAGGCCGAGCGACGGGAACAACGGCCATCGGTAGAGCTCTTCCACGCGCTCGAACTTCTGCACCGTCTGCGCCGATTTCTCGTACCGATTGATCTGCTCGTAGATTTTCTGCAGCGAATCCGTATCAGTCGCTCGATAGAACTGACCGCCGGTCTCATCGGCCACGGCTTGCAGTGTTTTCTCATCGACGTCTACGTTCGCCATCACCACGTGGATGTTGCCTTTCTCGTCCCTGACCGGAATGGGCGCCTTGCCGCGCACACCCACGCCGATGGTGTACACCTTTACGCCGAGGGCGCGCGCCGCTTCCGCCGCCGCGAGCGGGGAGATCTTCCCGCTGTTGTTGACGCCGTCAGTCAGCAGAATGACCACCTTGGATTTTGCGGTCGTCGTACGCAGATGATTCACGGCTGCGGCGATGGCGGAGCCGATGGCCGTGCCGTCGTCTCCTATCCCCGTGTTGACTCGCTCGAGATTCTGCTGCAGCCAATCGTGGTCCAAGGTCAGGGGACTTACGATATAGGGCGCTGCCGCGAACGCGATGAGTCCGATACGATCATCCGGGCGCTCATCGATGAACTTCGAGACGACCGACTTGACCACCGCGATGCGGTTCACACGGTAGTTATCGACCGTGAAATCGAGCGCTTGCATCGATCCCGAAATGTCCAGCCCGAGAACGATATCGATTCCGTTCGCCGTGACCTCGGTGCGGCTGTGGGTGCGCTGGGGCCGGGCCAGCCCGACGATCATGAGGGCCGCCGCGATGATCGGCAGCAACCAAACTATACCGCCGATACGACTCCGAGTGCGACGCGCGACATCTCGCGCAAGACTCACATCGGAATATTCGACGGCGGCCACAGGCCCGCGCCGGCCTCTCCAGAAAATAACGAGAGGCAGAGCGGATAACGCCCAAAACCACTCGGGTTGCAGAAACCGGATCATGCGGCAGGGTGCTCGGCGGTCTCGAGCACGAAACCGCGGGCGCTGCGCAACAGCGATTCCATATCCGTGACCGCCAGCGAGGCGCCCGCGAATTTGACGAAGTCGCACTGGTGCAAGAATTCGGCAAGCAGCGAGCGGTGGCGCGCGAGCGCGTCATTCGAGCTCTGCAGCAGCGTTTGCAGGAATTCTTCGGTCGTCCTTTGCGTCGCGACTACGTCGAACCGCTTCTCGATGTAGCCTCTGATCACCTCGGATGCGGCGATCCCGAACTCCCGCGCCGTGGCGGGAAGCATCAGTGGCCGGGTGGCATCCAGCCGCTCCAGGGTTTGTTCCGATAAGGTCAGCGTCCGACGGCGGGTTTGTCGATGACGCCGACGCCAGATGGCGTAGGCGCAAAGCGCCACGACCAACGCGCCCGCCAGCGCTGCAGGTACGATCCAGGACCCCGGCACCGCCTTGGGTCCCCGAATGTCGCGGATATCCTCTGCAGATTCGGCCAGCGCCGCGCCCGACAGCAAGGCGACCCAGGCCCAACTACTTGCGGCCCTGCGCGTGCGCGCAACCGCCTTCATATGCGAGGACGGCCGCGCGACTTGAAGAACCGCTGCAGCGGAGGAATGTAGGGCGCATCCGTCTGCAACTGCACGGTGTCGACCCCCTCGGCGCGCAGGTCGCTCCGCAGACGCGATGACCGCTCCAACGAAAGGGCATTGAAGCGCTTCCGAACCGCGGCGCGCGCCGTGTTGAGCTCGATGATTTCGCCGGTCTCCGCGTCCTCGAGCGCGATTATTCCGACGTTCGGCAGCTCCTTCTCCCGCGGATCTTCGATATGAACCGCGATCAAGTCGTGTCGCCGGTTGGTCTGGCGGACCGCTCGGCGCAGGCTCGCGCGGGCGACCGCCGGATCGCCGCCCGTCTCGAAATCCGAAATCAGGAACACCACCGCGCGTCGGTGCAGGACGTGATTCACCGTATCGAGCATCTTCACGGTATCGGTGCCCGTGCCCTGCGGATCATGGTAGAGAATGTCTCGCACCACGCGCAGCACGTGCCGGCGACCCTTCTTGGGCGGCAAGTACCGCTCGATACGGTCTGTGTACAGAATCAATCCGACTTTGTCGCTGTTGCGAATCGCGGAAAACGCCAGCACGCTGGCTACTTCGGCGGCAAGGTCGCGCTTGGCCATCGCCCCGGATCCGAAGTTTCCCGAAGCGCTGATGTCGACAAGAAGAAAAATCGTGAGCTCCCGCTCCTCGGTGAACTTCTTGACGAACGGGCGGCCCGCGCGGGCCGTCACATTCCAGTCGATGGTCCGAACCTCATCTCCCGGGCTGTATTCGCGTACTTCATCGAAATCCATTCCCCGGCCTTTGAAGACGGAATGGTAGGCGCCCGCCATGCTGTCATCGACCATGCGACGGGTGCGGATCTCGAGTTCACGAATGCCGCTACGCATCGCCTTGGCTGGTTTCTTCGTTTCCGCCATCGGCAGGCTCTTTGCTCAGGGCACCGGCAGCGTGTTCAGGATCTTCTCAACGACGTTCTCGGACGTGACGTTCTCGGCCTCGGCCTCGTAAGTCACCGACACGCGGTGGCGCAGCACATCCATCGCGACCGTCTTCACGTCCTGCGGGGTGACGAAGTGCCGCCCGTTGAGAAACGCCATGGCTCGCGCTGCGAGCGTGAGAGCGATGGTCGCGCGGGGCGACGCACCGTTTTGAACGTAACCGTTCAAGTTCAACCCGGCCGCAATCGGCGGTCGCGTCGCGAGCACAATATCGACGATATAGTCTCTCACTTTATCGTCAACGAACAACATGTTCACCACGTGGCGAGCATCGACGATTTCGGAGGCAGTGACGACCGTACGCGGCACGACCATCGGCTCGGTCGTAGCCATCGCATCGAGAATCGATCGTTCCTCGACCCTTGTCGGATAATCGACGATCACTTTCATCATGAACCGATCGATCTGAGCCTCCGGCAGGGGGTAAGTGCCTTCTTGCTCCAGAGGGTTTTGCGTGGCGAGAACCAGGAACGGTGATGGCAGCGGATAAGTTTCATCGCCGATGGTGACCTGGCGCTCCTGCATGGCCTCCAGGAGCGCGCTTTGCACCTTCGCGGGCGCCCGATTGATCTCGTCCGCGAGGATGAGGTTGCTGAATATAGGCCCCTGTTTAGTGCGGAACGCGCCGTCTTGGGGGTTATAGATCATGGTTCCGACGATATCGGCGGGCAGCATGTCGGGAGTGAATTGCAGCCGCTTGAAACGAACAGAGATGCAGCTGGACAAGGTTTTGAGGGCCAAAGTTTTTGCGAGGCCTGGAACGCCCTCGAGGAGCACATGACCGTTGGTGAGCAGCGCGATCAACAGTCGGTCGACGAGGTGCTTCTGCCCGACGATGACGCGCGCCATCTCTTCCCGCAGAGGCCGTATCCAAGTCGAATTCGCGGTAACCATTTCGCGCGTCGCGCGCATTTCGGATTGCGGTATCAACGCGGCCACACGTTGCCCTTGGATGGTGTCTTGGGGCTGATACTTCGGATTGAGGACCTGCTCGCCCCCCGGTGGGGCAGCTTTTTGATTCATTTAACGCAAATCCTTTTTCATGACATTCGCGATGGATTGAGGAGTGACATCATCGACTAGGAGTGTGCAAGACCCGCGCCGGGAGCAGAAGCGGCCGTAGAGTTAGTCCTGTACGGGCTCGAGATAGTTCTCGTAATTTTTTGAATTTGAACGAGATACTTGGAGACTCGTTAGGAAAACTTCATCCGGGCCAGCAGTTGCCACACTCATTTGGAGATCTCTTCAGGCCGCCTCGAGGCAGAACCCTGCTCAAATACCTGACTCTTCGCCCTTAACCATATGATATTGCGAATTAAATCGCCCGTCGGGGCGAAGGCGTTCGCCTCGATCGAGCCCATGCACGGGAACATTTTGGATTCTAGCAGTCCTGCCACGAGTTCTTCGGGCAAGGTGCAGATGTCTGAGGTTAACCCGCCAAGCTCATCAGCACCGAATTGGACGGCACAAAAAACGTCGAGCCTGTAATCGCCGTTGAGAAATCGAGGATGCGGTCGTGACGGCCCGCCTTGCCGCCTACGAACATGTTGTGCAGCATCTGTTCGATCACCCAAAGATTCCTGGAATACCCTATAAAATAGGTGCCGTACTCGCCTTGTCCGGGACGCCCGAACGGCATGTTGTCGCGCAAAATATCGTGCTCCACTCCATGCTCGTCCACGATGGTAGTCAGAGTCTTGTGGGATTCCTGACCGGGAGCGTCATCCAGTTCCACGTTCTCCAGCTTCGATCGGCCGATAATGGCCTCTTGCGATCCCGTATCGAGTGCTTGCCATCGATCGAGCCGATGCAGGTATTTTTGTACGACCACGTAGCTGCCGCCCGCGAAGGGGCCATCATCTGACTGAATCAGTGCCGATTGGCCGATCGCACTACCCGTCGGGTTCTCGGTCCCATCGACAAATCCCAATAGGTCGCGGGAATCGAAGTAGCGAAAGGCGTGCACCTCGTCGGCGACGGTTACACAGTCGCCGAGCGCTTGCAAAATCAGCCGTTCAAGATCGAAGCACATGTCGGGTCGCTCTGCGCGAATGTGAAACAGAAGGTCCCCGCCCGTGGCCGGGGCGGTGTGCACAGGTCCGCGTATCTCGGCAAAGCGGCGCAATTGCGACGGGCGCTCGCGTCGATGGAGCCGGTCCCAGGCATCGCTCCCAATGCCGACGATGCACGACAAACGGCCCTTCAAGTCGCGGAAGCCCACGGCCCGGATGAGCCCCCCGATATCGCTGATCACCTCGAGTGCGCGAGTCAGAGCCGGCGCTGCCGGGTCGAGCTTGAGGACTAGAAACACCGCCGCCTTAGACAGGGGCGTGACGATGCTTTGGGGTTCGATGGGCACGCGGTCCGTAGAATCTGTCATGGCATAGACCTCAGCGGCATGGAGTTCGACGCAGTTTCGCAAATGCCCGCGCTTACTTCGAGCGGGTTGCTTACTATGCCATCGGCGACGATTTGGGAGCGAATCCGACATGACCGCATTTTCGAGCCCGTCCCGCGTGCTCCTGATTCCCGGCCTCGGTAACTCCGGGCCCGAGCATTGGCAAAGTCTTTGGGAGGCGCGTGATGGATATCTTCGCGTGCAACAGCGGGACTGGGATCAGCCCCTTTGCACGGAATGGATGGGACGCTTGGATCGTGCAGTCCGGGGAGCACCCGCCGACATACTTATCGCCGCGCACAGCCTCGGCACTCTGCTCGTGACCCACTGGCTGGCACGAACTAAGGTACGGATCGGCGGCGCGCTGTTGGTGGCCGTACCCGATCCGGAGGCACCCAATTTTCCGGCTCGAGCCGTCGGATTCTCGCCTGTCTCCCGCGCGCGGCTCGACTGCCCAAGTATCGTGGTCGCCAGCATCGACGATCCGTACGGCGATCTAGGTTTTGTCCAGCAGTGTGCGGAATCGTGGGGGAGTCGACTGGTCAATATCGGCAAAGCCGGGCACATCAACGCGGCCAGTGGTCTTGGCGAATGGAACGAAGGCCACCGTCTGCTGCAATCTCTTCGGGCAAAAGCCGAATGAAGCGCTTGCCGAAGGTGACTCCGGATGATCCGGACTTCCTGGCGTTTCCCTCCGAAAGAGACTGGGCGCGGTGGCTGGCCAAAAATCACGCCGATTCAACGGGCGTCTGGCTGCGATTTTTCAAGAAGGCCGGCGGGACCGCGTCCGTGAACCACGCCGATGCATTGCTGCTCGCACTTTGCTACGGATGGATCGATGGTCAACTAAAGAAGCACGACGAGCAATCATGGCTTCGCAAATTCTCCCCTCGCCGCGCAAAGAGCATTTGGTCGAAGCGCAACCGCGAATTGGCAGAGCAACTCGCGGCCGCCGGCAAGATGAAGCCGGCCGGCCTCAAAGAGATATCCGCCGCAAAAGCGGATGGCCGATGGGAGAGAGCTTATGATTCGCCAGGTAAAATGACCGTGCCCGCGGACTTTCTGCGGGCACTGACAAAGAATAAGAATGCGCGGTCGTTCTTTAAAACATTGAATAAAGCAAACCGGTATGCGATCGCGTGGCGCCTGCAAACGGCAAAGAAACCTGAAACGCGGGATAGGCGCATGCAAGCCATCATCGCAATGCTTGCCAAGGGAGAAGCCTTCCATTAGGGAAGCTCGTGCCGGTCCCTACCGGTCAGAGCACAGCGATTCAATTCCGAGATCGCCAGGCGTCGAATAGGTCTGCGAGCACGGCCTCCGTGGTGGGCCAGCGACCGGCCCCCCTCCCCTGAACAAAGTTCGACGATCCATCCTCACCTTGGATTTCCAACCCGTTTTGCTCCTCGTGCAGGTTTCCAAACGTACTGCCCGCCGCCACTCGCTCGAATTTGACCGAGCCGAGGATCCGATCTCCCACTCGGCGCGCCCTCGAGATCTGTCGCAAGCTCATGCCCGATACCGAGGCCTCACGCGCCTCCCTCGCGACCGACTCGTCGAGCGCCTGCGTGCCAACGGTTTGCGGCATCTCGCCGAAGCCGTGCTTCGTCAAGATCTTGAGCTTCCTCACGGCGTCTTGGCCGGACAGGTCGTCGGTCGGATCCTCCTCCGCGAAGCCGCGTTGCCTGGCTTGCACCAGTGCGTCCTCGAGCGTCGCGCCATGCGAGCAGCAATCCAGCACGAAGTTGCAAGTTCCGTTGAGAACTGCGGCCATGGCGGCCAATGGGCCGTTCGCCGCTGCGCGGGAGATGCTCTCTATCATGGGCGTGCCGCCACCCACGCTTGCCGAATAGCGCAAAGTACTGCCCCGTTCTGCTGCGACCGCCGCCAGAGCCTCCCCGTACTCGGCAATTAGCGATTTATTCGCAGAAACGACGTCTACCCCCGCCGAAAGGAAATAGTCGACCAATTGTCGCGAAGGCGCGAGGCCGGGCAATGCATCGACCACGACATCGGGCTGAAAGGCGCGAAGCTGGCTCGTATCGGTCATCAGGTCGCGGATCGGCACACCCAAGGCTTCGTATTTGGCGGGATTGCGGACCAGAGCGGCCTGTACGGCGAAGTGCTGCGGGTTCGCCCGCAGGCGCTGAAGCACGCCGAATCCGACAGTCCCAAGACCTAGCAGCACCACTCTGAGCGGCGTACTCGTGGACGTATCGCTAAGCGTCGTTGCACCGGCGTGCACGTGAGATTGGTACGGCCGCGCGAACGCGGCAACCTCGGCGCACGTGCCATGCCCTTCAAGATAAGAGACTGCCTTGGGCTGAATGAGACGGCCCGCGACACGCAGTGCGTCCTTATATGTCAACGCAGCAAAACGCAGTGGGGCGCGCTCCCTGGGCACACTCGGGTCGGCGTCATAAACGCCGTCGACATCCTTGATCAAGCGGCAGCGTGCTGCACCGACCTTTTCTGCGAGGAACACAGCGGACAAGTCCGAACCGCCGCGGCCCAGCAGACGTGTACGTCCGTCCGAGCCGGCACCGAAAAAGCCGGGGACGACGAGAACGGGATGGTGGAGGAGTAATGAATGCAACCGCGCGACGTCGACGGATGCAGGGTCGCTGTCGCGGGCGCTACCTGCGACGCTGAGCTCGATCTCGCGTGGATCGACAACGCGCGCCGGGATCCCGCAGCGATCGAGGGCTACCGTGAGAAGCGCCGCGGACGCGCGCTCGCCCGTTGCCAGTAGTTCCGCCGTGGCCCACGGCTCCGGCAGGTGGGATAGCTCGCGGGCCTCCGCGATCAGATTATCCGTCGTCTCACCGATCGCAGACACGACGGCGATCACCTGCATTCCCGCCCGATACCAGCGATAAATCTCGTGAACAGCGTTCGGGATATCCTGCTGAGTTCTGAGTACGGAACTCCCTAATTTGAGAACAATGATTTCTTTTTGCATCAAAAGCTGCCCCGCTCGTTATCCCGGCGAGGCAGACTTGGCGAACGGTTGGGCGCAGGCATAAAAAAACCCGCACGTCCAAGCCGAGCAGGTCTACCGCACCCGCTTTAGCCCTATTTTTTGGGCGCCGGGCAAGCTGGAACTCAAAGGGGCGCCGGGTGTGATTTTAAGCGAGTGGGATCTACTTCGCCACCGCCGTATAGTCTTCGGGCGTGAACGCAGGCGCCGAAATGGCCAGGAAGGTCAAGGTGGTGTTCGCATCCGCCTCGATGGCGTGCACAGCTCCGGGCGGAATGAACACGACCGATCCGGGCGAGACGGGCAACACATCGGGGCCTAGATGCACGCGGCCGGATCCGCCGGCGACCCAAAACACCTCCTCGGAATGGTGGTTGAAGCTCATACCGGAGCTGCGGCCCGGCCCGAGCACGAATTGCGCGAGGCTGACCCTCCCGCTCTTTGCATCGGGAGCAATTTTTCCGACCAATTCCTGTAGCTGCACGCCGGTAGCCATGGTCTGAATTGGGACACCGGATGCTGGGAACACGACGCCCCTCCATCCCGCAACCCCGGGCGTACCGGATTTCGCTACGGGCGCCGTGGTAAAGTCATCGCGGGTGAGGCGGCGGATATCTGCGGCAAATGCCGGATACTCGCGTTGCAATGCATCGCGGTAGCCCATCTCAAAGTCTGCATAATCAAAGCCGGGCGAGAGCTGATCACCGGCGAGGGAATAGGCCTTCGCACTCCTATCGCGCGGCATAGATCCCTGCCAAACACCGTGCGGCACCGTGAACTGAGGCAGCTGACCCGCGAGCACGTCCCCGCCCAGCGTGATTCTTCGACCCGTGCCGTCGGGATAGAGCACCAGCATGTCGACCGGCGAGCCGCCGTAGAAATGCCACACCTCGTCCGTCTGCAACCGATGCATGGCTGAAAAATCGGCAGAGGTCTCGACCACCATGATCGCGCTGCCGGCCGTGTGCGACCGACCGGCGTAGCGCTCCGGCAGATCCGCGCCATCGAGCCTGTCGGTGCTTTCATAAGTGAGACTGAACCAGGGGCCTTCTTGCGGAATGCGCTGCATCTTGTAATGCGCAATTAGCCGACCCGCCATTCCCTCGGGCATTTGATCGGAGTGCGCCGTTGTGCACGTGGCCAGACAGGCGGTCATTGTCGCCGCGAGCCGGCGGTGTGCACGATACGTCATGCCAACATCGCCCAGGCCGCCACCGCGCCGTTGTAGCTCGTGTAAAACCCGTAGGCGTCATAAATCGCGGAGCCCCAATTTCCTTGCGCTTTCGCGGGCAGCGCGGAGTTCTGCACCGGGTCCGACAAATTTCTCACGAATCCGTAGGGTGTCCGGCTCGCGGCGCATGCTTCGCCGATGACGGCATCGTCCATCTCGATACACGCATAGGATTGATACGCACCGGCCGTGTTTCCGACCAAAAACGTCGAGGCCGTGAGGAGCGATGCGCCGCCGCCGGTCTGGTTGTCGATTTGCGGAGTCGCGCTGCCGAGGTTCAATCCGTCGGGGTCCAACTGCGACAGAGTGTAACTCGATCCGTACTGCCGATTGAATTGCGTGCGCAGTGTTTCCAAATCGCTGGTCTGCGTCGGCACCGGAAACAGCAGCTGGTTGAAGTTTGCGTTCGTCAGAATGTTGCTGCCGGCCTGCCAGGCATTCTCGTATTCCGGCCAATCGGCTTGCGGCTGTCCGGCCTCGTACAGCGTGCCGGCGCTGACCGCCCGAACAGTGCCGATGTGGTCCTGCGGCTTCGCGCCGCCCGCGGTGCCGATCGACAGGATGACGCTCGGCGCCACGCGCTGGATCAAGTGATCGATCAGGGCCTCGAGATAATCCGCTCCGGGAAAATCCAGATGCGTATTCGATTTGAACAGCAGCACGGGGTTGCCGCCCATCTGCACCAGCCGGTAATAGCCCCAGTACGTCCACCCCGCCGGGGCGCCTGCCGGCATGGCGGATGAATACTCCTCCCAGTCGGGCCACGTGGCGCGCGACCGATTGCTATAGGGCATGCTGCCGCCCCCTGCACAGAAGACATGCTGCATCGCAGCCCATTCCGCCTCGGTCCAGGTGATCAGTACCGCCGACGCCTTTGGGAGTTGTCCCGCAGGTGTCGCCAATAGCACGGGCGCGGCCTTCCCGACCGCAGCGAAATTAACGGGCGGCAATGGCGGTGCGTCGGCAATCACGAAGCCTGAAGCCGCGCTCGCTTCCTGCAAGGTCATGCCGAAGCGAGCTTTCGGGTTGTGTCTGCCGGTCATCGTTGTCTCCGCGCGTTGGCTGGCGCGATTCAGCGGGGCTTCCATTCCGACGAGAGGGCGAAATCCGACAGATACTTCGTGGAACTCCAGCCGCCGTCGACGACAATCGTCTGCCCATTGATGAAGCTGCCGCCCGGAGAGCACAGGAAAGCCACTGTGCATGCGATATCCTCGACCGTGCCCAAGCGCGGAAAGGGCGTCATCTCGATGTTGATCTTGCGGAATCGCTCGTCTTGCATGCGATGCTGCACCATCGGCGTCATGGTGACGCCGGGCGCGACAGCGTTGCAGCGTATGCCCTGCGGGCCATACTGACAGGCGATATGGCTGGTTAGGGCCGTGAGTCCGCCCTTTGCCGCCGAATAGGCGCCGCCCCGCATGCCGCCGACGACTGCAAACGTCGATGAGATATTGATAATTGCCGAACCCGGCTGCATGTGCGGCAGAACGTCGCGCGCCAGGCGGAACGGTGCGCGCAGCATGAGACCAATGAAATAGTCGAGTGCCTGATCGTCCGTTTCGTGGAGCGGCTTAGGACTGCCGACGCCTGCGTTGTTGATCAAGAAGTCAATGTGACCCCATCGGGAAACAGCCGAGTCCACGATGCGCTTCGGTGCGTCATCGTGGGTCAGGTCGACGGCCAGCGTCGCAGTACGAGCGGGATCGTCAATGGCCTTGTGCAATTCGGCCAGCTTGCCTTCGTCTCTTCCGGTACCCAGTACCGCCATGCCCATCTGCGCAAGTTTGACGGCGCAACCAAAGCCGATACCGCTGCTTGCGCCCGTAACGATTGCCACCTGCATTCCCGGAATCCTTTGAAGTTCGCGATGCGTCTATGAAAGTGGGCATTCTAGCCGCAGTCGCCGGCTCGGATCGCCATGTTGTATATAGAATTATGAGAGCGAAGCAACCCGGGAGACGTTCATGACCGCCGAAACAAGCGATACACCCTGGATCCGAGAGCGCGACGCCGTGGTTGAGCGCATGCTGGCCGGCGGCGGGCGCGCCGGTGTCGCCGATCCGGCGCTGTGCTCCGGCAAGTCGGGCCTCGAGTTGCTGCAGGCTATGCTGCGCGGTGAGCTGCCATTCCCGCCGATCGCCGAAACCCTCGATTTCTCGCTGATATCAGTGGAGGCCGGCAAAGCGGTATTCCAGAGCACGCCGCAGTTCAAGCATTACAACCCACTCGGCTCCGTGCACGGCGGTTGGTACGCGGCACTGCTCGACTCGGCGCTCGGATGTGCGGTGCAGAGCGTGCTACCCGCGGGTTACTCGTACACGACCGTCGAGCTCGGCATGAATATCGTGCGTGCCGCCTCGCGGTCCACCGGCCCGTTGCGTGCCACGGCGAGCGTGGTCCACAGCGGTCGCCAATTGGCCACGGCCGAAGGCCGTATTGTCGGCCCTGACGAGAGGATCTACGCCCACGGCACGACAACGTGTCTCGTGTTCGAAGTTCCAACGCGCTGAATTGTTCTCGCAGATTCCGCGGCGAGCGGGCGATCCCCGGGCGGCGCAAACGCCGCCCGGTTCACGCTGTTCGATCAGAACGGATTGAGCACATACTCCGCGAATTTCGCGACATCGAGCGTTCCCAGACCCGCCGCCGGGCTGTAACCGTTACGCCCGGACCAGACCCAGTTATCGCCGTAAGCAATCGTATGCAACGCATCCGCTTGTTTATCGTACTGGGCCAAGTACAGCAGCGGGTTGAGCAGGCCCAACCGGCCATGCGTGTATTGGCCGTAGAGCGCCGCTACGCCGTTCAATTGCGGCGCCACGAAGCTCGTGCCTCCCCAGAAGGTCTGCTCGCTGTAGCCCGTCACGTTCGAGGTATAGAACACGACGTAGCCGGTCTCCGGATCCGCATTGAACGAGACGTCCGGAACGTTCCGGCCGGGAAAGTATGCCGGCAGCTTATAGTAGCCACCGATGTCATCCTCCGACACGATTGCCGATCCTGCTTGGAAAACCTGGCCCGCGCGACTCACCTGAGTCCCGCTGGTGAACAGCTGGTAGAAGGGCAGCTCGAAGGTGATGCTGATGCCGCCGCCGCCGCCGGCCGGGAAAATCCCGCAGGCATCCGGCGAGAGACCGATCGCCTTGCAGAATCCCTCCAGATAGTCCCATCCCCAGACTCGCTCATGCGCGATGTCGATGTCGTAATAAGGCGGCGTGCACGCGGAATTCAAACAGTACTCCTGCTCACCCGGGAGTGTTGTGCCGCCGGCCGAGGTGATTGCCGTGTCGCTGCCGGGATAACCCACGCTGATCACGAGGCTGCAGCTGTCGGGCTTCGAGGGAGAGTAACCTCCCAAGCAGCCGAGATCGTTGTTGGCTTCATAGCCACCGCCGTCTCCCTGAGCGGTGAAAACTGTCTGTCCCTGCAGCGCCGCGCGCACCAGCAACTCGTGCACGGCTTGCGTGGAGCTCACGGTCTTGCCCGTTGAGGGATCGGTCACCGGAGCGTTCTTGAGGTTGTCGAACCACTCCCAGCCGCCCCAGCTGATCGAGAGGGTATCGACCTTGTTGGCGTCGATCGCGGCTGCGAACACATCCACGAAGGCCTGATCCGTGTTGGGCGCCAGATAGGCGATGATGTTCGCGCCTGGCGCGATACCGCCCGACTGCTCGATATCGAGCGTAGTCTCGAGTGATCCGGAGACATCGCTGGCTGCGCCCGGGCCGCCGTCGACATAAACGATCTTGAGCCGATTCGCATTGACTTTCAGTCCGAGCGACTTCCAGTAGGCGAACACATCGCTCGGGGTGAAGTTCGCGAGCGACATGATGCCGAGGGTGCGACCGCTGCCGGTCACGTCTTTCTTGTAGAGCGGCTCGACGTCGTAGAGATTTGCGAAGTCGGTCACCGTCAGGGAGCCGAAGGGGCTCAACGTACTCGAGGCCTTGGCCGCCGATTTCGGGGCTTGTTTGAAGCTCGAGCGAATGCTCTGCGGACGGAAGTTCGGGCGGCTGTCCAGGCCGACCACGGCCGCAACCAAGCTCGAGACCTCGGCTGGTAGCGTGCCCCGGCTTTGGGGCGCGTAATACGTATAGCCCGCGACGTCGGCGCGCGCCGGCACGGAGTAGCTATGCAGGCTCACAGCGAAGGCGCGCTCCACGTCGGCTGGCGTACCGGTCGCGCGCAGCGTGGTCGCGGTGGTCTGAGTGACCGTCAGGCCGTAGTTGGACAGTGCCGCAACCACCTTCGCAACATCGCTCTTCGAGGGCGCGAAACGCGCGGCGAACTGATCCGCCGTCAGAAACTGGTGGTATTGCGCACTGCCAGGCGTGCTCAGCGAGGCAAGCAGCGCCTCTGCGGCAGCGAGGTCAGTCATCCGCAGAGCCACGGTCACCGAAATCGGGGTCGAGGCAGAACGCTCCGCGAGCGCGCCTTGGTCGACCGCATTCGGAGTCTGCGCAGACGGATAGGGTGTTGCGGCGCTCGCCGCGGTAACAGCCATCGCGCTCGGAAGAGCTCCCAGCGCTAATAAAGACGTCAATAATCGAGCTTTCACGCTCATGTGACACATCCCCTTGGTTCTTATTCAATTGGCGAAAGATTCCGATTCGACGACGGGCGTACGAGCCGTCGCGAGTCGCATCAGAGGTTCATACACCTCGCCTACAGAAAGTGTCAAATCATGTTCGTGCGAAACGTCGGCAATCACTACACGTTATGTCAACCGCGCGGCGCGTCGGCACCGTGGCGACGCCCTCTTGTCAATGTGTGCTGATGAGGATGGATCCATCACTGCCGGCGGCACCCGATAGGCCGCCATAGCCGGCCCGCCGCGTATTGGGTACCGCTTGGCCCGACGCTGCCGCACCCCCACCGGCACCGGTCGCCACGACCTGGAGGGAGGTGATGCCCTCGGGCACCGTAAAGGTGTAGGAGCCCGCGGTGCTGTAGGTCATGGGATTGCTCTGGCGGCTGACGCTGACGCCGCTCTCGTCGGCAGAGACATTCGATCCCGCGCCGGCCGTGACCATGCGGTATTGCGCATTGGGCTGTGTGCCGATGGCCACCGCATAACTGCCGCCGTAGGGTATAGGCGTGGCGAATGTGAATGCGCCGTCTGCAGTCAGCGTGACGAGGTCCTGGCCGTCACCTCTGCAACGCTCTGGGCCTCGCAGCGACTAGTCGCGGCGGCCCGGGCCGCGCGAACCACCGGCGAGGTCGGGCATGTGAGCTACCCAGCGGTGGGGACCGGTTGTGGCGGTGCATTGGCGGCGTAGGGTCTAAAGCTTAATGCGATCAAGAAGGCGCCGATACCTACGCCCCAGGCACCGATGTACAGCCATTCATAACTCCCGAACGTATCGTAGATCAGACCTCCGGCCAGCGGGCCGCTCGCCATGCCCAGACTACCGGCCATCGTTGTTCCACCGATGATCGTCCCCATCATCCGCAGCGGGAAATTTTCGCGCGCAAGCACTGAGTAAAGAGGCATTACACCGGCGTAGATAAAACCAAACACGGCCGCTACGGCGTAAAACGCGCCCAGCTCGCGCACGAAGAAGTAAGCCAGTGCGCCAAACGCCTGCAGCAGCAGGCCTGAGACAAGAACGCGCTTTGCTCCGAACCGGTCGCCGAGAAACCCGAACGCGATACGACCGCCGAGGCCTGCCAGCCCTTCCACGCTATAGATCGAGACGGCGGCAACCAGCGGGATACCGCAACTTATCGCATAGCTCACGGTGTGAAAAATTGGACCGGAGTGCGTGGCGCAGCAAAAGAAATTCGTCAGCAGTAGCGTGATGAATTGCGGCGATCTAACTGCTTGACCCAAAGTGATCCCTGGCTGCGGTTCTTCACCTATCGCACGGACGAAATTGTCCGATTTCAACGCGGGCGGGCGGCGCACCAACAACGCTACCGGAATCATTATGGCTGCCGCGAGTGCGGCAAGGATCTGGAACGACGTTCTCCAATCATGGTTGGAAATGAGCCGCGCAGCCAACGGCGACATGGTCATCGGCGCCATTCCCATGCCGGCGGAAACGAGCGACACAGCCAAGCTGCGATGTGTATCGAACCAGCCCGTTACGCAGGCCATCATGGGCGCAAAGACGGCCGCCGCCGCACCGCCGACCATCAAGCCGAAGATCAGCTGAAACTGAATGAGCGAGGTTACCCGGGCCGCCAGCGCCAAAGCCGTGGCCAGGAGAACGGATCCTATCAGCACTATCCCGCGCGGACCGAAACGGTCCGAGAGGTTTCCCCAGATGATGCTTCCCAAAGCCATGGCGAGAAAAGCGAAGGTCATGGCGCTCGATACGCCGGTGATGCTCCATCCGGTATCCCGCAAGATGGGCCGAAGAAAAACAGGCAATGAAAACATCGCCCCTATTGCGACACATCCTAAGACACCGCCGGCTGCAACGATCACCCATTGATAGTGAATTCTGTGCATGTTGTGCTTTCCGTCCAACCGTTCGTGCTATTGGTAACGACGAGTGAGAACGGCAATATTCGACGCGCAGAGATTCATCCTGTCCGCACGCAACTTGGATGGCGCGCGTTGCCGTTCAGCGAGTCTAAATTAACGGAGGAGACGCGATTCGCCGCGCGCCGGGAGATCAGCGATCGAGGTATCTCGATTTTATCGAGATAAATATCATAATACATTGAATATTAATATAAAATATTGATATCACAACAGGCGATTTTTCAATTGATGGAAAACCGGCACCTGCGGGAGGTAGCGCAGCACGGCGAACAAGGCGGCCGCCGACCCAACGCTCCCACGACGAGAGAAGCGAGCATGCCGGCTACGGCGATATCGGCAATCGAAGTGCTCTCGCTGGTTGTAGCCAATCCGGAGCGCATTGCCCTTCCGTGATTCTACGGCTCTAAGCGATATGTTCGGTGGAGACGTAGCGCGCGAGCTTATCGAGAGCGCCCGCCCAACCCCCCTCGTGGCTCGCGCGCGAGACCTCCGTTTTGAGGCGCGCGTGAGTCAGGGTGATCTCGGTGCCGGCATCGATGTGCTTGAGTTCAATCTCGATGCGGGACACCTCACCGGCCTCATCGGGTTCGCCGCCGCTGGTCCATTGCCAGCTCATCACCAAACGTTTGGACTCGACGATCTCCAGATATTCGCCAGTGCTTTCGTGTTCGATGCCGTCGAGCTTGCGGAAGCGCACCCGGAATCGGCCGCCGACGCGCACGTCCGTCTCAGCAAGGACCACCGGGCCGGCGTCCGGTCCCCACCACTGCGCGATGCCTTCCGGTGTGGTCAGCGCCGCGAAGACGATTGAGGGTCGGGCGCGAATGCGGCGCACCAGGGTAAGACTCGTCATCGTCCGTTTTTCCTCGCGTTCGTTGGCGCAGCGAAGACACGGTCCAGCCGCGATTCCTTATAGTTTACCATATGGTGCAGTATGACAACTGCCGCCTGCGGCGTCAACTGAAGGCGCACGGCACGGCGAACGCTCAGGCAATTGGCGAATCATGTCGGCGTCGGCGTAGTGAGAACTCGCGCGATGACTTCATGCATTGTGGTCACTGCCTTCGCGATGCTTGGCGCGACCTCCCTCGAAAAACTAACCAGCCCTCGTTGAAACCATCGAGCATCAGCACAACCTATGATGGGGCGCTCGGTGTCGGAAAGGACACGTGGCTCGTGTAATGGTAAGTCGTCCCCGAATCCTCGGTTTGCTTTAGCTATAAGTTCAGGGATAGGTGACGTAGCTCCAGGACGATCCGGAGCTCGACTGCCCAGAGATCGCCTCTTCAGGACGATCACCATCTGAGCGTTCGGAAACGGGCCGCCTTACGGCGGCCCGAGTCCTCAATGATGCAACACTGCGTATGGCTAATAGGGTCTGCGCGAAGCCGGGAAGTTGAACAGGTCCCAAAGGTCATCGATCGCCGCCTTGCCCGGCAGGCCATTGACGTACGGCACATAGCCGGAGGTGTCCACGAAACCCCAAGCGCTGCGCGTGACGGGCCACTGAAGCGGGTTCGGCAGGTTGTCGCGGCTACGAGGCGTCACGGTCGGCAGCCGCCAGTTGCGCTCGATAAACTTCAGGATCGAAACATGGTCTGAGTATTGGTGCGAGATGTAGCCCGGGCCTTTCAGGTACTGCATCGGCGCCACGACGATCAGCGGAATGCGGGTGCCGTCGCCGAAGAAGTCCAACGGCTGTACGTAGCCTGAGTCGTAGTAGCCGCCACCTTCATCGAAGGTGATGAAGATGGCGGTGTCGTTGGCATAGGCCGAGCTCTGTACCCCGTCCACGACCTTCTTCACGAAGCCTTCGAACAGGTCAAGCTTCGAGGAGGCCGGGTGGCCGTCCACGAAGCCGCTGGGCTTCACGAACGAAACTGCCGGCAGGTTCGTGCCGCTGCTGATGTCCGCGTACAGGCTGGTGGTGTCTTGGAGGTGTTTGTTCACGTCCGGGCTTTCCATGATCGACTGGTCATACTGGAACGGGTTGCAGATGAGGCAGTACTCGTCCGGTAACTGGCCCTTGGCCGGGCTGTTCGTCACGTGAGGATCCGTGTGGAACACGTTCAACTGGTCGCCGTAGTACTTCCAGGAAATGCCCGCGTTGTTCAGCACATCGCCGATGCTGTTGGTCTTTGACGCGTCTTTGCCGTTCCCATTTCGGTTTGGCGGGATGGTGAACGCGGTGGCGCCTCCGCCTACGGCGTAATCCTGATAGTAAGCGTCCTGCCAGATGCCGTTGAAGGTGCTGGCGTCTTCGTTGCTCAGCTGGGGCTCGTAGCCGGGATTATAGTTATTCAGCAGGTAGTAATGCCCCGATTCGCAGCGGGACGCGATCCCCAGCGTGCCGATGAATGCCAGAACCTGTCCGACACCGGGCTGAGCGGAGTCGGAGCAGTCGCTGTACGACCCACCGCCGTAGTAGTCACTCCCGGCCTTGTCGAAGCTGCCGTAGCCGTCCTGCGTGAACCAGTTGTTGCTGCCCAGTTTGACCGCAGCCGGATTCGGATTGGGATTCTCGATCTCGTTGAGAGCTCCCTGCGGGTTGCTGACCGGATTGGGCGGGGCTACCGCGTTGCCGTTTTGATCCTGGAAATAAATGGCATCGCCGTGGCCCAGCATGATGTGGTTGGCGCCGGTGCCGCCCTGGACTGACTGATGGAAGTTATCGCTGAGAGCATACGTGTCCGCCAGCTGTTTGAAGTACGGCGCGTCACCCTGCTGGACGTTGTAGAAGCCCAGGGCGGTGGAACCCTCGCCGGTGGTGATCGGGCCCGGGGTTTCGCCGGTGGTGAAGTTGGTGGCGAAAGTGCCCGCCCGGACATAGTCAGCCGCACCCGGCGTGCCCGTGTAACCTGGCAGATCACCATTGGAGCCTGCGCCGAAGGTGGTTTCGACCCACGCGAAAAGTTTGCCATCGCAACCGGAGGGGTTGAGCCAGTCCCACTCACGGGGCCGGCAGTTGAGCTGCTGCTGCATCTGGTAGAAGCGATGCACGGGGCTCGCGGCGTAGGCCGTGTACGCAAGAGTCGCGCTGGTCAGCTGGAACGGGCCGGGCAGCAGATTGTTGTCCTGCACGCTATGACTGTCCCACTGAATGCGCGTGTCGGGTGTGCCGGAGGTCAGCCCGGTGCCGCCCGAAGCGAGCGAGGCGTAGTAGGAGGCATTGGGCAATCCGGTTTCGACTTCTTCGGCCAGCGCGGTGCAGGCCGCAGCGCTGCCGCAAAAGCCGGTCAGATTTGCGTACTGACCCGACGGGCCGCCGGCCAGCGGATTGGGTAGTGTCCTGTAATCCGTCGACGGTGGGTTCAGCGTGAACACCGACTCCTGGGAGGCCACTTGCTTCTGCACGGCCCGCTGCCAGTTCGGGCCGGGGACCGCGGCGGTACCTTTCAGGCTGACGATGCCCTCACTCAGCATGTTCAGGACTTCCTGCGGGCGACCTTTGATGCTTGTCGGCTGGTAGGTAGCGAACACGTGATCGAAGCTGCGATTCTCGCCGATGATCACGATGACGTGCTTGATCGGCGACTGCGCATTGCCGAGGCTCCCCGGGCTAGGCAAATCGGTGGAAGCCTGTGCCGCGGTTGCCAACGTGGGGCCTACGGATATCTGAATCACAGCTAGCGACAACGCCGTCGCCTGCAGGCCACACACAGCCTGCGAAAAAAACGCATTAATCCTCATGGTATCTCCCTGTCGAATTGCAGTGGCGCCTTGCGGCACGCGCGGATTGTATGTCGGCGTATGTTGCAGACCGGTGATGCTTTGTTGACATCGCGATCACGCGCTTCGAGCGCGCGCGCCAAGCGAGAAGTCCTTCCGAAGGGCGACGAGCATACGCTGAGGCGATCGATGGCCGTCGAATCATGGAGCGACCAGCCGGCGCCGAGGACCTATTTCACGGACAGACTCGTCGCCGCATTCTCGATGAGCTCGGCGACCGCTTTCGGCTGCGAAACGTAGATCGCGTGGCTGCTTTTCGCCTCGACGACGGTGGCATCCGCACGATTAGCCATCAAACGCTGAGCGCGGCGATGCCCCAAGGGACTCAAGGCGGAGGGTTGCAGTCGGATTGATTAAATCTGCTTGTTGGCCGCGTCTCACACTCGCATTTCGCCGCCGGTCGTGTCGTCGACCTTCATAGGCTTTAATCTGCCCTCTGATGAGGCGGCTCGTCAAAGAACTGGCATATCGGATGCGCGGATGTGTGGATGCGAGCAGGAGATTTCAGCCACCTCTATGCGTCTGGTAGCGTAGCTCGTTACATAACACCGTCGTAGCGACCAGCCGCGGGCGAGTCTGTCGCAAGCGACAGCTGGTTACGCAGCCGCGCGCGGTACGTCAATCAGGCCGATGGTCACTCGCTTGCCAACCGCCACCGCGGCCTTCTGCACAGTCTCGACGAGAACGCTGGGGTTCTCGGGATCGAGAAAATGCTCAAGTTGACTGCGGCTCGTGTTCATACGCTTGGCCATCTCGCTTTTGCTAATGCCCTCCTTCCTCATCGCTTCTGCTACCTCCCAAGACAGCACGCGCTTCCAGGCAACGGCACTCACTTCTTCGTAAATACCTTCCTCTACGAGGAAGTCATCAAAGGAAAATCCCAAATGCTTATTTCGCCTTCTTTTCACGATCAAACTCCTGTTTCCGCTTTATCGCCAAGTCCAGGTCATCATCCGGGGTCCGCTGCGATTTCTTAATAAAGCCGTGAAGCAGAATCGTTTGACCGGCCGAGATAAAGAACAAAACCCGAGAGATTCTATTCCCCGTTAACGAACTTCTTACCTCCCAGAGCCCTCGCCTGGAGGTGCAGCATTTCGTAAAACTCACTCAGGCAGCATTTGACCAAACTTTTCCCGGGCCCCATGTCTGCAGGCCCGTCTCCCAATCAGCACTTGCAAGCAGGTAGAAGAGGATCGCAAGCAGGTGGCTCTATGGATCAGCGGCTCGACGGCTCATTCTGTTTGCTGGGGTCATGCTCAACCAGCCTCTGCCGCTCGTCGATTATTTTTTGAGCTATCTGCGTGGCGAGGACCTCGATCGAATCCTGCCCCTTGACCTGATGCAGGACAAATTTGGCCGCGGCAACGTAGGGGTTCCAGCTGAACGCGGTGCCCTGCCCCTTCAGGACAGCCTCGGAACCGATAACCGCGAACGGAATGTCAGGGTTCAGCGCAAAGTCGGTAACGGTCACGCTGACCTCAACATTGGGCCCCCTATCCATGTGTACGAAAGGAACGGAGATCAGCCGACTGTTTTCATCCAAGGCGTAGAAGACACCCTTAATCGCCCAACCCGAGCTTGGCCGGCGGGACGCCTCAGCGGGCAGCGGATCGGCGTGCGCGCCGAGTTTTCGGAGCTCCGCGGTCACAGACGTAGATAGTCGTGCGGCATTGCTGTCTGCCTTCATCCGACGAATGTCGGCGTTCAGTGCATGGAGGGGGCCAAAGCCACTGGGAGCATGCTCAATGGGTTCGAACTTGCCAACATACAGCGTGGGTTGGGCAGATACCTGCGAGCTCACATCATCAGCCCTGGCGCCCGAAGCGACCAAAAGTAAAGAGGAAAGGACTGCGAGAGCGAACAACGCCGGCTGTACCGTGCCTTTTTTCATCACGGTCACTGAGCGACCCTCTTCGCGCCGGGCGGGATCCAACTTCCGTCGTTGATGGAAATCGGCTCATCCTTGGGCCAGTACATCCGCAACGTAAGATTGAAATCTCCTTCAGGCGCTGGCAACCAATTCGACTCCCTGTCCTTTCCCGGGGAGTCTTTCTGAATGTAGATATCGAGCGACCCATCGCTGCCAAAATGGAGCGGCATCCAACTGCTGATGGC
>Ga0302324_100007612_pt1 | contig 22996 bp, 25 predicted proteins | sample Palsa_T0_1_FD_201949 | JGI IMG/M metagenome (GOLD analysis project Ga0302324, IMG submission 201949) | Peat permafrost microbial communities from Stordalen Mire near Abisko, Sweden - Palsa_T0_1 | ecosystem: Environmental > Terrestrial > Soil > Palsa > Peat permafrost | place: Sweden: Abisko...
TCTGACAACGATCCATTAGACTGCCTACATTGTCCCTCGCCACCGACCCCAGGGTCGGTGGCGAGGGACGCTTCTTCGCCCCCTCGCCCGAGCACGGCGATCTTCTGTGCAGTCCCTATCCGGAGCGCCTCTCATGCCCGAGATCAGGCCCGTGCGAGCCAGCGACCGCACCCAATGGGATGAGTTGTGGAGGGGATACCTGCGCTTCTATCGGCAGCGTCTGCCGGCCGAGGTCAGCGATGCCACCTTCGCGCGGCTCCTCGATGATCGCGCCCAGCCGCACGGCATCGTCGCCACGCGTGAGGGCACACTCATCGGCTTCGCGCATTACCTGTTCCATCCATCGAGCTGGTCGCTGCAGCCCATCTGCTATCTCGAGGACCTGTTCGTCGCTCCGGCGGCACGCGGCGCCGGAGTGGGCCGCGCGCTGATCCATGCGGTATATGCGGCTGCGGATCGTGCGAACGCCGGCTCGGTCTACTGGATGACCCAGGAATTCAATGCCGATGGGCGCGCGCTGTACGACACGCTCGCGCGCCGTACTTCCTTCATCCGCTACGAGCGCTGATCGCTGTGTGACGGGGACGCCTGCACGGCGAGCGCAGCACGGCTGCGCACCGACCAGCGCAGCAGCCCGAGCGCATACGTCGTGTAATAGCCCGCAAGCGTGCCCAGTAGCAAGAGGGTGAGCGGGGTAAGCGGCGGGGGCGCCCCGCCGCCGCTCGAGCCGGGCAGGCCATAAACAAAGAAGCGGTAAAAGATGCGGCACACCAGAAGCGCAGAGAGTGCCACCCCCAGATGCGCGCTCGGGGTGTAGTAGCGTCCTTCGGGCGAGACCTCGAAACGCGTCAGGTGCAAGCCGAGGAACCCGAGCCCTACGCCCACGACCACCCCACCGGCAAGTGCGGCCGCTGCCGGTGCATGCGAGCGCGCAGCGAACGCCAGGAGCGCCACCAGCAACGGGAAGACTACGACGGTCACCCACGGACGCACCGGTGAGAGGCGCTGGCGGCCGATGGTGCGACGGATGCGCGCGTACAGCCGCCACGCAATGAGCGCGAGGATGGCGAGGGTGATGAGCGCCTGCTGCGCGGCGGGCTGCGCCATCAGGGGACCAGCAGCCCCTGCCTGACCATCTCCTTGGCGGTCGCGTCAGCGACTTCGTTCACGAGGGTGTCGAGGTCGCGGGGATTGATGGTGCGGCTGGTGCTCGCCCACAACAGCTTGTCCTGCTGCAGCGAATACACCAGCGTCTCCACCGACACCACGGTGTCGGTTGTCAGATACCCGGGCTGATAGACCGCGCCCCACCCATAGCCCCAGTACGGACCGAAGCCGTAGTAATAAGAGGGAAATGCGTAACCGACGCCCGGCGTGTAGTTGATGCGCTGATCCCTGCCCACCACGCGCATCACGACGACGCCCTGCGCGCCGGCCTGCCGCAGAAGCTGCCGCGCCGCATCTCCATCACCGCGCCGCTCGTTGGGCAATAGGGTGTATGCCGCAATCGCGTTGGCGCCGCGCGCCTTCAGGTCGGCCGCCAGTGCATCCTCGCCGGCACGCCGCCGGCTCTCATTAGGCGATACGAACACGGCCGCGATGGTCTTGCCCGCCGGACTGACGGGCTGCGCATCCGGCGCCTTCCACGTGGACGTAAAGGTGGTGCTCGCGCAGGCGCCAAGCCCCAGCAGTAAGGCGATGAGCCACGTGTTGCGCAGACGTTGTGACACGATAGTGTGCCTCCGCGGCCGAAGCGTACTCCGCTGCGATCCTGATCGCCACGGCGCGTTCTTTGAGGATCCGGCGCAGCAGTTGCCGTAATCTATCAGGATCGGCAGCTGATCTGGCGCGGAGCTACACGGGTGTCCACAGAAGTGCCGGGCGCGCCGCGGCGTGCCCGTCCAAGCGCTCGCGAGGCGCGCCATAAGGAGCGCGCACGCGCGCCGCGCGCCCCACCCTACCTGACCCGGAAAATTCCGCCCTACGAGCTCTTGTCCGAGGAGGGTCTGCAACGTGTCGAGCACCACGCCGACCGGCTTCTCGAGGAGATCGGGCTCGAGATCCGCGGTGATCACGAGGCGATCGAGCTGTGGCGCAAGGCCGGCGGGCGCATCGAGGACCGGTGGCGGGTGCACGTGCCCTCAGGGCTGGCGCGCGAGATCGTGCGCCGCAGCGCGCCGCGGCAGTTCACCCAGCACGCACGCAATCCCGCGCGCAGCGTTGAGATCGGCGGCAGTCATACGGTGTTCGCGCCCGCATACGGATCGCCGTTCGTGGTGGATTTGGAGCGCGGGCGCCGCTACGGCACGCACGAGGACTTCTGCAATTTCGTCAAGCTCACCTATCTGTCGCCGTGGCTGCATCATTCCGGCGGGACGGTGTGCGAACCGGTCGACCTGCCGGTCAACAAGCGCCACCTGGACATGGTGTACGCGCACATGCGCCATTCCGACAAGGCGTTTATGGGCTCGGTCACCACCGCCGCGCGCGCTGCCGATTCCATCGAGATGTGCCGCGTGCTGTTCGGGGCCGACTTCGTCGCCGAGCACTGCGTGATTCTCGGCAACGTGAACGTCAATTCACCCCTGGTGCTCGACGGGGAGGCCAGCCGCGTGATCCGCACCTACGCCGCGGCCAACCAGGCGCCGGTGTGTGTGCCGTTCATTCTCGGCGGAGCGATGGGCCCGGTGACCACGGCCGGCGGGCTGGCACAGTGCTTCGCGGAAGCCGCGTTCTGTGTCGCGCTCGGACAGCTAGAGCGGCCTGGCTCCCCCGCGATCCTGGGAAATTTTCTGTCCTCCATGTCGCTGCGCAGCGGGGCGCCAACCTTCGGCACTCCGGAGCCCGCGCTTGCTTATCTGGCGATCGGTCAGCTTGCGCGGCGCCTCGGCGTGCCGCTGCGCTGCGGCGGGAGCCTGTGCGCGGCCAAGGTGCCCGATGCGCAGGCGGCGTACGAGAGCGCCAACTCCATGTGGCCCGCATTCCTGGCCGGTGCCAACTTCGTGCTGCACGCCGCCGGCTGGCTCGAGGCGGGGCTCGCCATGTGCTACGAGAAATTCGTCATGGATACCGAGCAGCTGGGCGCGTTCCACACTCTGGCGCACGGCATCGATCTGGATGACAACGGTTTTGCGCTCGCGGCGTTCCGTGAGATCGGGCCCGGCAAGCACTACCTCGGATCCGCGCACACGATGGCGAACTATCTAAGCGCCTTCTATGACTTCGAGCTGTCCGACAACAACTCGTACGAGCAGTGGAGTGCCGAAGGCTCACGCGATCACCTGCAGCGTGCTCACCACCGGTGGAAGAGTCTGCTGCACTCCTACGAACCTCCGCCGCTTGACCCGGCGCGGGATGAGGCGCTGCGGGAGTTCGTGGCGGTGCGCAAACAGGCGCTACCCGACGAATTCGCCTGAAGGGCGCCGCGCGCGCGCGGGCCGCCGGCAACAATTGCGGATCGGTTGTGCATCAGCCGCCGGCGGCGGATCCGGGCAGCTGCCAGTGCCGCCACAGCGCGATCATGCGCAGTGCGAAGCATGTCACGCCCCCGATCACGGCGGCCACGGTGGGCGGCAGACCGCAGCGGCGACATACCACCAGGACCAGCGCCCCGAACAGCGCGGCGGTCGCATAGACATCGACCCTCAGAATCGCCGGAATGCGGGCAAGGAACAGATCGCGCACCGTGCCGCCGCCCACGGCCGTGATCGTCCCCAGGAGAATTGCGCTGAAGGGGTAGATGCCAGCATCCAGCGCCTTCTCAGTTCCCGCCACTGCGAACAACGCGAGCCCCGCCGCATCCAGGGTGAGCAGCAGCTCGCGCGGAATCTGCAGGTGCGGCGCGACGAGAAAGCCGATGGCTGCAGCGGCGAACGCCGTGGCGGGGTAGCTCCAGCCGCGCAGGGCGCTCGGCGGCAGCGCGCCCATCAGGATGTCACGGATGACCCCGCCTCCGAGGGCAGTGGCGAACGCCAGCACCATGACGCCGAACAGGTCGAGGTGCCCGGCGATAGCCGCGAGTGCGCCTTGCAGAGCGAACACGCAGGTCCCGGCGAGGTCAGCCGCGAGTACGAGCGGATGCGGCCGCACCTCGCTGCGGGCCGCCCCGGTCTGCCTGCGGGAGTCATTCACTGGGTGGGGATTCTCCGGCCCCCCGCCGCCAGGCGCCAGCCGTACGGCCGCTGCCGCTCTGCTATCCTCGCGATGCGATGGCGCTCACACCCTTTCACGTCGCATTGCAGGTCCGGGATATCGAGGAGGCACGGCGCTTCTACGGCGGGGTCCTCGGATGCGCCGAAGGACGCAGCGCCCCCGAATGGGTGGACTTCGATCTCTACGGCCACCAGCTCGTCTGTCACCTGAACCCGCAACTGGGACGCAACGGACGCCTCGCCGCCCAAGTCAATCCGGTCGACGAGCACGCCGTGCCGGTGCCTCATTGTGGCGTGGTGCTCGAGATGCCGGAGTGGGAGCGGCTCGCGCAGCGGCTCGCGCGTCAAGAAGTCGAGTGGGTCATCAAGCCGTACACGCGCTTCGCCGGCATACCCGGCGAGCAGTCCACGCTTTTTATCCTCGACCCGTCTGGCAACGCGCTCGAATTCAAATCCTTCCGCGACATCCCCGGCCAGCTGTTCGCGAAGTGAGGGCCGCGCTGCGCCCCGCACTCAGCTGCCGCCGGCCAGGAGCCTCGTGGCCTCATCCAGCTGCCGGCAGTAGGCGCTCAGCACCTGCGCCGTAATGAGGACGTACTGGCTGGCCTCATCCCAGCGGGCGCCCTCGACGGCCTCGCGCACGGCGGGCAGTGTCTTCACGCCGTAGCCAGTCAGAACGCCCGGAGCGTAGATGAAATGCTTGAACCAGGCGCGGCCGGGGAGCCCGCGCGGATCGGTGAGCTTCTGCTCCATGCCCTGCAGCAGCCGGTTCAGCTGCCGGCGCTGAGCGACACCGAGCTTAAGCTCCCCGGTGTTGAGCCGCGTGTACGCCTCATCGTATGCCCGGGCGCTCCTGCGCAGCTGCGCAACCGCGCTCTCGAGCGGGGCGAAGTCCACCTCGGGCACGGCCTCCTCAGGCGCCGGGGGCAACAGCGCGCGCGTCGGGTCGGTGCTCAGAGTGAACGCGTTCTGATCAAGGAGCCGCGCGAGCTCGGTGGCGTGCTTGCGCTTGTCCTCCACGAGCTTGCGCAGCTGGCCGAGGTAATCCCCCACCGTGCTCGCGAAGTCGCCGAACTCAAGCGGCAGCACCGCCGCCTGCGCCATGCGCAGCACGACGTGGCCGACGGTCTGGGCTTCCGCGATGCCATAGGCAAAGTCCGGGTCGCCGAAGCGCACGTAATGTTCGAACGTGTCGTAGCTCGAGTGGTAGACGCCCGCCTGATCGTCTTCTCCCCGATACTCGATGCTGAGCGCGCTCAGTCCGAGATGCTGCAGGAAGGGCGTGTAGTCGGATCCTGAGCCGAGCGCCCCCAGCGGCAGGTCACCACCGGCTGCGGCGAGTTTCGCATCGCGCGCCTTCTGCTCGGCAATCTCCGGGGTGTCCTCCGAGTCCGGCTCGTAGCCCAAGACCAGCATGCGGGCACGCAAGCGCGCCTGCGTACTGACGCCGGTCTCCGGGTCTTTCACCGTGGCGGCGACATCATTCACCAGGCGCTGCAGCGAATGGCTGCCTTGCGGTTCGAGAAAGCCGCGAGTGTTGCTGTCGGAGTTCAGGTACAGAACGGCTTTGCGCTGCAGCTCCGTGGCGTGCGCCTCCGCCCACTCGGTCGAGCCGAGAAGTCCCGGCTCCTCGCCGTCCCAGCTCGCGTACACGAGCGTGCGCTGCGGGCGCCAGCCGGTTTTGAGCAATGCGCCGATCGCCTTGGCCTCGGCCAGCATCGCCACCTGCCCCGACAGCGGATCCCACGCGCCGAACACCCAGCCGTCCCGGTGATTGCCGCGCACCACCCACTCGTCCGCATTGGCCCCGGGGATCCTGGCGATGACGTCGTAGAGGGGCTTTAAGTCCCAGTTGGAGCTGATCGCGAGGTGCACCTGCGCCGGACCGGGACCGAGGTGGTAGGTGATGGGCAACCCGCCGCGCCACCTGGACGGGGCGACGGGACCTGCGAGCGCCTCGAGCAGCGGTTGCGCGTCGCCGTACGAGATGGGAATCACGGGGATCTTGAGAATGGTGGGCGCCTGCGAGATGGGCAGGCGGTGCGCATCCCTGGTCGCACCGACACCGGGCGTGAGCGGGTCGCCGGGATATTGGGCCAGATCGAGCACCGAGCCGCGCTGCACGCCACCGGAGGGTCGCCAGCCCCCGCGCGGATAGACGTCCCCGCGTGTATAGCCATCATCGTGCGGATCAGAGTAGATGATGCACCCGATGGCACCGTGCTCCTGCGCCAGCTTGGGCTTCAGCCCGCGCCAGCCGCGACCGTAGCGGGTGATCACGATCCGTCCCTTTACGTCGATGCCGCGGCGTGCGAGCGCCTTGTAATCCTCGGGCATCCCGTAGTTGAGATACACGAGCTCCCCGGTCACATCGCCGTCCGCGCCGTACTCGTTGTAAGGTGCCAGACCGTCGGTGCGTGCAGAGGTCGCATCGCCCTGGATCGCAGGCTCGACGAGACTTGCGACGAATCGTGTGGGCGCGAGCAGCTCCAGTGTGTGTGACTTGAGCGTCGGGTACAGCACCTGGAACTCCTCGATGCGCGCATCCCAGCCCCATTGACGGAACAGGTCGCGCACGAGCTCGGCGTTCGCCCGGTCGTGCGGGGAGCCGACGTGATTGGCCTCGGAGGAGAGCGTCCTGAGCCACCCCTTCAGGTCGGACGGGTCGAGCTGCGCATCGAAGCGCTGCTCGAGACTGAGCTCACCTGCCGACTCCGGCACGCTGAACCCAAACATCGGCGCGCTCGCGAGCTCGCCCGCCGCAGCCGCCCCGAGCGCAGCGGCTACCGCGAACCACAACACCAGGAGGCACCCCCACAGGTTTCGCGCGCCGTCGCGCCGCGACGGCCCTGAAGTTAACATCGGCTCGTTACCTACGAGCGCCGTGGCAGCCCGCCACCGACGCGGCTCATTCGACCACGGACGAATGGATCGCAATGCCAGCCTTGAGCACGCTCGTGACCGCGGTCGCCGCCACCGCCTCCAGCAGCCGCGCCCGCTGCTCGGGCGTCAGGGTCTTGCTGAAGGACAGCCGCCGCTCGATGTGATCCTTACCGGAGTCATCGCGTGACCAGCGCACCCCCACCGTGATCTTGCCGAGCGACCAGTCGTTCTGTGCGGCGTGCTTGCGCAACACGACCGCCGTGTCGGCGCCGAGGCTCGCGAGCAGCAGCTCGCGCGGCGCGAATCCGGCATCGCTTCCGCCGGCGCCGACCGTCTCGTCGGCCGTCAGGTGATGATGGCCGGAAACGATCTGCTGTACGTGCTGGTGCTCATTGATCACGGTGACGTAGGCCATCGGCGGTTCCTCCTTCGGGCGGCGCCGGTCGCCGGGCGGGGCGTCCGACGTGCAGGAAACGGCTGACCATGCTGCGCGCGATGCTGTTAACGCTCAGGCCGGTGACGTTGTCGAGCTCATAGGGCGCGTCCCCGAGAATCGCCTCCGCGGCGCGCAGTCCGCTGCGCACCGCGGGACCGATGCCCTCGCCGAGGTCACGCGTGGCGAGCCCGGCCGCATCGCCGGTGATGAACGCGTTGTCGCGCCTGACGACATCGACCCGTCCCCGCAGGTAGTAGCTGTACCCGGTGGGGTCAAAGTGAGCGCCCGGGGCGAGGCGCTGCCCGAGCATGGTGGCCAGATGCGCCCAGTGCTCGCGAATGTCCTTCCCGGTGCGCTTCATGCGCTCGGCAATGGCGCCGATACCAACGTTGAGCCAGCCACGCTCCTTAGGGACGTACCAGGAGTACCCGGGTAGAGCGTTATCGAAAAACCACAAATGGCAGTCCGGATCGCGCCAGTCGTACTGGATCTCGTGCTCGAGCGTGACGATCTGCAGCTCACTGGCGCGCGGATTGACCTCGCGGAACAGCTCGCGGTACACCGGGCAACGCGTGCCGCCGGCGCCGATCAGGTAGCGGCAGCGGTAGGCGTCGTCGATGCGATAGCCGCCAGGCTCGGGGTGGATATGACGCACGTTGTGCTGCTCCACCGGCGCGCCGGAGCGCTCGAGCAGCCAGGCATCGAACTCGAAGCGGCGGATCGAGTGCTGCACGCACGCGACCGGAACGTGCACGCGGCCGACGTGCACACGCAGCCGCGGAAAGGTCAGCAGGCGGTGCGGGTAGCCATCAATATCGATGGCCAGCTCGCATACCACCTCGGGCGTGATCCAGCCGGCGCACAGCTTCTGTCGCGGAAAACGCTCACGATCGAGAACCAGCACGTCGGCGCCGGCGCGTTTGAGCTTGCACGCGGCGCTCGAACCGGCGGGGCCGCCGCCGACGATGAGCACCTCACAGCTGCGCATGCGCTGGGGCAGTCAGCGGTTGTACAGGTGCGCGCGCGTCCAGGGGATGTCGTTGTTCTCCCTGGGCGCGAATACCACCTGAAATAGCTGCAGCGTACCGGTGGTAAACGCCGCGACCGAGCCGGCGAGATACAACCGCCACATACGCACGAACTTCTCGTCAAACATTCCACGCACGCGCTCGCTCGCGGCTTCATAGAGGGCCAGCCAGTGCCGCAGCGTCTGCGCGTAGTGCAGGCGCAGGTTCTCGACATCGAGGACCGAGAGATCCCAGGGCTCGAAAATGCGGCTCATCTCTCCGAGTGAAGGTGGATAGGCGCCGGGGAAGATCCGCTTCTCGATCCACGGCTGCAGCGGCGCCGGCTGGTTGCGGCCGATCGAGTGGATAAGCCCGCGCCCGCGCCCGCCGAGGCAGCGCGCGGCGATGTGGCCGAGCGTCGGGTAGTTGCGCAGGCCCACGTGCTCGAGCATCCCGACCGACACGAAGGCATCGTACTGCCCGTCGATGCTGCGGTAATCGTCTTCGACGTATTCGACACTCCCGGAAAGTCCCAGCCGCGCGGCCTGCTCGCGCGCGTAGGCGACCTGCTCGTGCGAGATGTTGAATGCCCGCACGCGCACCCCGTAGTTGCGCGCCATATGCAGCGCCAGCGTGCCCCACCCACAGCCGGCCTCGACCACGCGCTCACCCGTACGCAGGCGCAGCTTGCGGCAGACGTGATCCATCTTGGCGACCTGCGCCGCATCCAGCGTGGCATCCGCAGTCGGATAGTAGGCGCAGGTGTAGGCCATCGTGCGGCCCAGCCACAGCGCGTAGAACTCATTGCCGATGTCGTAGTGGTGATGGATGTTGTCGCGTGAGCCGGCGAGTGTGTTGATGTGTGGCCGGTGCAGGCGGGCGATGGCGCGCCGCAGGAGCGAGGCACGCGGAGTGGCCGTGGCACCGGCGCGATAGATGCTCTCGAGCAGGCTCACGAGGTCTCCCTCGATGGTGACGCTGCCCTCGCTGTAGGCGTCCCCGAAGCGCATCGCCGGATCCACCATTATCGACAGCAGCGTCGCACGGTTCGCGAAGGTCACGCGCACCAGCGGAGCCTCGGCGCCGCCGACCACGCGGGCGCTGTCGCGCACCGCGAACTCCACCGGCGGGGAGCCCAGATGCGCGAGCAAGCGGGACAGCAGCCAGCCATCCAGCCCGCTGCGCTGCACAATCCCATCGGAGGGTATCTCGGCAGGCACCGGGCCTGCCGGAGGCCGAGCCGTCGCCGGGGCCTGTTCTGAGGGGGATGCCAGGCTCTGCTCGCAGGCGTTCACGACTCACCTTCCCATGCAATCGAATGGCCTTAATTTAGCACGGGCCGCCCGCGGGAGCCGTCATCGTGCGCAGGACCCTGCGGGCCCTGCCCCCAAGCGCGGCAGTTACTGTGCCGCGGCAGCCTGCTTCGCCCGAGCGGACCAGAAGTGCCCCTCGCGCACCATGCCGGCACGCGCCTCCGCCGCGCCGAGCTCCTGCGTGTCGCTGCTTCCGCTCTGGTAGGAGACCGCCTTGCGCAACGCGCCGTCGGACCCCAGCAGGTAGGCGACGGTCAGGCCGCTGCGCGCATCCACGTTGAAAATCACCACGTCCCCATGATTGCCGACGCTCACGTTGAAGGTATGAACCCGGTGTCCGTCCTTGGTTATCAGCTGGCGCACATCGGTGCCCTCGTCCGCTTTGGGGAGGCCGAAGGCCTTGCACACGGGCACTGGCAGGCGTGTGAGGAAGCCTGAGCTCAACGCCTGCTGCGTCAGGGTCTGCGCCCAGGGCGCGGCGCCCTCAAGGGCGGCTACCAGGAGCATGCACAGCACGATCGACTTCAACATTGTGATCAGCGCACGTGATTTCATGGTTACCTCTTTTGTCGAGCGGGCGGCGGGGGCGTGAGGGTCTCATTCAGCAGTGTCGCCAGCCGTGCGCCCGCGAGCAGCACTCGCTCGCGCACGATCGCCTCGGCGTCCCTCTGATAGGCGGCGTCCAGCACCACGATACCCTGCGGCACGCCTTGACACACGAACCCCGCGAAATGGTAGGCGATGTTGCGCGCCAGGTTGTTCGATTCGGATGCCCAGCTGTCGGGCGAGCCCTGACCGGCCTCTACAACCAGACTGCGCGCCTCCCCGGCAAGCGCCTCGACATCGGCAGGCACCTGCTGGCGGTTGCGGGCGTGAAGCGCAAGCTGCACGAGCTCAGTGTCCCAGGCGCGGTGCAGGTTCTCGCGTCCCCGCGTGGCTACGCCTGCGAGCGCGACCTGCACGTCGTTGCCACCGCGGTCACCATTGTCGGCGGCGTGCAGCGGCTGGTGGATGTCCCCGACCAGGTGCACCACCCACTTCAGTGCCTCGTTGCGCTCGCGTGTTGCGGCGCCGGGATCGGCGAGCACCCCGATCAGCCGCTTGAGCTGTTCGCTGTTGCACTGGCGCCCAGGACAGTAGCGCGCCTTCGGCTCACTGCCGCAGACCGGCACGTCGTCGTAGTGCCAGGATGGATGGTCCGCGGGCGTGCCGCGGATCTCGTCCGCCCACACCGAGACCGACTCGAGCGTGCTGCGCCCGGACGGGTTGCCGAACTTGTCGCGGTCGTCGGCCAGCAGCTTGAGCACCATCTCGTGCGCCGTGGGGGACAACAAGCGCTCGGCGATCGCCCCGACGGTGCGATGTCCCTGCGGACCCCACGCCCAGCACGGCACGCAACAGAAAATCAGTAGCCATCGGGCGAGTCGCATGCTGCGCACGGCGCTACTGCTGCGGCAGCTTCAGCTGCCCGTAATAGACCAGGGTCTGGTAGGGAAACACGATCTCGCCGTTGCGCTCGTGGCGTTGAAACAGGGCACGCAGCGCCGCCATCATCGGTTCGTGCTGCGGATGACTTAGCTCCGGAGCGTAGGACGAAGACATCAGCCGCCCCTGCAGGCCTGCGAAATCGAAAATCTGTTGGTTGGGAAAGCTCGCAAGCTCCATTGAGCCGCCGAAGAACTCGCGCATACTCGCCTCGTCCGCACGGCGGCCCACGATCGTCTCGTACTCCGCGGCGTGACGACGCAGCAACGCATCGTACTCATCGAGAAACGCGTCCGCCTGTTTTGGCCGCTCGTTCCACAGCAGCGCCCCAAACCCTGCGCTCTTCGCGATGCGCAGTGCCTCGGCACGCGCCTTCGATGCGTCAAACCAGTGAAACGCCTGTCCGGCCACGAGCAGATCGACGCTGGCCGGGGCAAGGGTGGTCGCCTCCGCGGTACCGTTAAGGCTCACGAACCGGCTGCGGCCGCCGAGGCGCGCTTCCGCGTAGGCACGCATGCCGGCGTTCGGCTCGACGGCCATCACACGCGCACCGCGCTCGAGCAGCAGCTCCGTCAGGATGCCCGTGCCCGAGCCGATGTCGGCCACAATGGCCCCCGGAGCGAGCCCGCAGCGCGATGCCAGAAGATCGATGGCCGCGCTCGGATAGCTGGGTCGGTAGCGCGCGTAGTTATCTACGCGCGTGGTAAAGCGCTCGGTCGGGTGAGTCACGCGGCCCGCCCGCCCGGTGCGAGGGGCTGTACTGGCGGATCGGCGGCACAGTGCACGCCGTACGGCCGCCCGCCGTCTCTCCATAAAGGCATACGGACAAGGTAGCGTATCGGGGTGAGAATCGCACTCGCGGGAGCACCCATGACCACTTCCTACACGCGCATCGAGACGCAACTGGTACACGCCGGAGAGCCGCAGCCACGCATCGACGGTGCCGTCGAGATGCCGATCTTCCAGTCGGCGACTTACGAGTACGCAGGCGAAGGCAGCTACCACGACGTGCGCTACCTGCGCACCAACAACACCCCGAGTCAACTCGCGCTGCACGCGAAGATCGCAGCCCTGGAGCAGGCCGAGGCTGCGCTGGTCAGCGCAAGCGGCATGTCTGCCATATCCACCACGCTCTTGAGCGTGCTGTCGCCCGGGGACCACCTGCTGGCGCAGCGCTGCCTCTACGGCGGCACTTATGACTTCATCAGCCATGAATTCGCGCGGCTCGGTATCGCGTACGACTTCATCGATGCCGATCGGCGCGACTCCTGGGCCGCCTTGCTGCGCCCGAACACGCGCGCCATCTACGTAGAGGCGATGACCAATCCGCTTCTGGAGGTGGCCGATCTCGAAGGCGTGGTCGAGTTTGCGCGCGAGCACCACCTGGTCTCGATGATCGACAACACATTCGCGACCCCGATCAACTACCGCCCGATCGCCGCGGGCTTCGACCTCGCGCTGCATAGCGCGACGAAGTACCTGAACGGCCATTCCGACATCGTTGCCGGCGCCGTCGCGGGCAGTGCAGCGATCATCGAGCGCATCCGTCACCGCGCCAACCACCTGGGCGGCTCTCTGGACCCGCACGCGGCCTTCCTGCTCAAGCGCGGACTGAAGACACTCGCCTTGCGGGTGCGCTTCCAGAATGACAGCACGCTCAAGATCGCGCGCTTCCTCGAGACGCACCCGAAGGTGGCGCACGTCAACTACGCCGGGCTCGCCTCACATCCGCGACACGAGCGCGCCCGCAGGCTGTTCGCCGGCTTCGGCGGCGTGCTGAGCTTCGAGCTCGCAGGCGACGCAGCAGACGAGTTCACGCGCCGCGTGCGCATCCCCGCCATCGCACCGAGCCTCGGCGGGGTGCACACCCTGCTGACGCGTCCGGCGACCACCTCGCACGCCGGCCTCTCGCGCGAGGAGCGGCAGCGTTTGGGGATCAGTGATGCGCTGTTGCGCCTGTCGGTGGGGATCGAAGCCACCGAGGATCTGCTGGAAGACCTGCAGCAGGCGTTGCACTGATGCGCACCGAGGCGTGCGCGCAGCAAGCTTCGGGTGGCAGCGGCGCGCCGGGTCGGTAAACTTCAATACTCATGACCTCCTCCGAATGCAGCTCCGCTAGTTCCGCCACCGCGCTGCCCGCCGCTGTCGTCGCGGCTGCCGTTCCGGTTGCGGGCGCCGCCCCGTGGCGCACACCGGCGGAGCTGACGCTGCTCGGGGCCATCTGGGGCGGATCTTTCCTGTTCATGCGCGTGGCGGCCGGCGACTTCGGTCCGCTGCCGCTGGTGGAGGTGCGCCTGGCTCTGGGCGCACTTGTGCTCACCCCGTTCCTATGGCGCGCCCGGGCGCAGTTCACCGCAAGGGTATGGCTGCGCGTTGCGGGGATCGCGGCGATAAACTCCGTGTTGCCGTTCACCCTGTTCGCGTGGGGCGCGGAGCGCGCGCCGGCCGGCATCGGCGCCATCACCAACGCCATGACGGTCATGTTCACGGCGCTGGTGGCATTCCTTTTCTATGGCGAACGTATCAGTGCACGACGCAGCATGGGTCTGGTCGCAGGCTTCGTGGGCGTGGCCATCCTTGCCAGCGGCAGGACCGCGGGTGCGAGCGTCGGCGCGGCGGCACTGGCGGGCACCGCGGCCGCAATGCTGTACGGCTTCGGCATCAACCTCATGCGGCGCTACCTCACCGGCTACCCCCCCGCCGCAGTCGCGGCCGCGAACCTCGCCAGCGGCGCGGTGCTGCTCGCGCCGCTGGCGATCTATAGCTGGCCCCACCACACGATTGCGCTCACCTCGTGGGTGAGCGCCACGCTGCTCGGTGTGCTGTGCACCGGGATCGCGTTCGTGCTCTATTATCGGCTCATCGCCCGAATCGGCGGTCCACGCGCATCGACTGTCACGTACCTGATACCGATGTTTGGCGTCATATGGGCCTGGCTGCTGCTCGGTGAGCCCGTTACCGTGACGATGGTGCTCGCCGCAGCACTGATCCTGGCAGGAGTCGCCGTAAGTCAGCAGCGCGAGAGGAAATCCTGAAGCTGGATTTTCCGCAGCTGCTGAACGTTCGGGACCTGGGCGGCTACCCGACCACCGATGGGGCGCACACCCGCGCACGCTCCCTGTTGCGCGCCGATGACCTCTCGCAGCTCAACGCCGCGGGACTGCGCGCGCTCGCGGACTATGGCGTGCGCACGGTCCTCGACATGCGCTGGCCCGAGGAGGCGGCACGGCATCCGAGCCCGCTACCGGCGGCTTTGCCGCAGGTCACCTACGTACGCATTTCGCTGCTGATGCCGAGCGAGGACGAGTGGCGCCTGCGCAGCCGCGAGGAAGCCAAGGAGCTGTGGAAATGCATGGTGCTCGAACTCGCGCGCCCGCAGCTGCGCCAGGTGCTCAGCTTCATCGCCGCCGCCGAGCCCGAACCGCTGTTGTTTCACTGCGTAGCGGGCAAGGACCGGACCGGGCTGATCGCCGCCTTGCTGCTGGCGCTCGCTGAGGTGACGCCGGAGGCCATCGCCCGCGATTACGCGGTGAGCACCGAGAATCTTCGCGAGGTGTACCTGCAGCGCTATGCTCCCGCGGAACCCGCGCGCATCCTCGAGGCCCTGCGCTGCCCCGAGGAAGGCGCACACGCCATGCTGAGTTTCCTCGAACGCGCCGGGGGCGTGCGCGCCTACTTCAAGGCGCTCGGCCTGGCGGAGGATGAGATCGCGCGACTGCGGGCCCGGCTGCGCGGCTGAGCTGCGGCCGCGTTTGCGAAAATGTGACGCCTGCATCGGGTTCGAGAGATGCGATTCACGGTCCGTTCAGGGGCGCTGCCCGATACTCACATTGCACCGGTTTGAGCGCGCTCCCGGACCGCCCACAATTTTCAGCGCGGGCACCATTTAAGCAGGTTCGGATTTGAGCCCTCTCTCTCCGGTGCGCTTCATCCTGGCGCTTGCTGCACTTCCCTTCGGTCGCGCGCTGCTCTAACTTACCGGCCATGGCGATCACGGGCGGGTGCCTCTGCGGGGCAGTGCGTTACTCGATCAGCGCCGCACCGATTCTCACGCGGACCTGTTGGTGCCGCGTGTGCCAGTACATCGGCGCCGGCAGCGCCACGGTGAACGCGTGCTTTCCCACCCAGGCGCTCTCCGTGAGCGGTGAGCTCACCGACTACCGCATGATCGCCGACAGCGGCAACGTGGCACACCGGCGCTTCTGCCCGACGTGCGGGACGCACCTGTTCAGCGCATCGGAAGCCCGGCCTCACCTGATCTTCGTGCGTGCCGGCACGCTCGATGATCCCGAGCTCGCCAAGCCCGCGATGACGATCTGGACAGAAAGCGCCCCGGGCTGGGCGTGCTTCGATGAGCGGATCCCGAAGGTACAAAGGCAACCGCCGCCGGCCGCCTGAGCGCGGTGCCGCGCACGCCTGCGCGGCGCGCTATCGGAGGCCGAGCGCTTCGCGCAGCTGCGGTGCGGTAAGCAGTCGCGTATACACGGCCGTGCCGACGTCAAACTCGCGCGCGCGCGACAGGGGTCCGACCACGACCGGCGCAAAACCTGCATCCCGTACCAGTCGTTGCGCAACTTCCAGCGCCTCGCGGTCATCGCCGGCGAGGGGAATGGCGACCGGCTCGCCGCTGCGGTGCGCCTCGCTCTTCAGGTCACCGGAGTTGATGGCATTGAAGGCACGCACCAGGCGCACTCCGGGCAGGTACTGCGCGGAAGCCACGCCAGTGCCTTTGGCGCGCGCCTCGACCGCCATCGGCCCGTCACGCTGCGGATAGGGGTTGCCGGTATCGAGCACGATCTTGCCCGCGAGCTCGGCGCTCAGATCGCGCCCGATCTGTGGCAGCGCGCCGTAAGGCACCGACACCAGCACCACCTCGCCGAAGAGCGCGGCCTCGCGCGGGGTACCGACATGCGCCTTGGGTCCGAGGGACTCGGCCAGTGCCCGCAGCTCGTCGGGATGCCGCGAAGACAGGAGTACTTCATGGCCGGACTTGACCCAGAGCGTTGCGAGCGTGCCGCCGATCTGGCCGGCGCCGATGATGCCGATCTTGAGCGGCGCATCAGAGTGCACCGGCGCGCCCCCCGAGGCGAGAGCCGGCACGAGCAGCGCGGCGCACACCAGCAACCGCCATCGGCGGCCGGCGTTCACTTCGGCGCGAACTGAACCTTGGTCTGCCAGTGCGGCACGGTCGGGTGATCGGTGTCGATCACGAGTGTGCCGTGCGCCTGCGGGTTCTTCGTCATCAGGTGCACATCCACCAGATCCCCGCAGCCCGCCACCACCGGAAAGGTCGTGGTCACCGAGATCGCCTGCGCCGCGGCCGCGTCGGCCGGTTCGGCGGTCGCCGGCTCGATGTGCGCCGCGGTGATGCGCACGCTCGGCTGAGTAACGAAGCGGTACTGCACACTGCCCTGCCAACCCTCCTTGGGCGGCTTGCCGGAGGCATCGAAGCTCGCCTCCTTGGTAAGTGGCGGCTCGATCAGCTTGACCTGCCGCGGTTGCGGCGGCACGACTAGCTGCTTCAGCCCGACGGTTCCCTTCCATTCGGCCATCAGCTGCAGCGGGAAACTGCTCTGACAGCGCACCGGATACAGGCCGTGCCACTCCGAGCCGTCGGCATTGGAACTCAGGGCAATTTTCTGCTTGTCCCCGAGCGCAAACACGAACACCGATCCGGTCGGGACCATCGAGCCACGCGTCACCGTCGCGGACACGTCGTACATGCCGATATCGTGATTGGCCGGATATTCCGCGGGCGTGGTGTCGTGCAGCTGCACGTCGCAGGCGCTGAGCATCAGCACCGCCGGAAGAGCTGTCAGAAGAATGAGCTTGCGCATGCTACCCCCTCAAGCACTGAGCCCGTCGCCGGGGGGCCGGTGTTGTCCTTATCAGACGGCACTGTGCATATCCGGCGCGCCGGGCGGAACGACCACCCGGACGCCTAGGCCGCAGCCTCGGCGTCCGGGCGAGAAAGAACCTACGGCAGTCGCTTACTTCTTGCGCCGGGCACCAGAGCGCTTGGCAGCGCGGAAGGAGATTCCCGCGCGCATTGCCTTCTGCTGGACCGCCGCCGCGGTACGCCCAAGCTTTTTCGCGACCTGACCTGTCGGGGTTCCCGACTTCGCCAGCGCCCTCAGTGTCTTCAGTTCACGCGCGCTCCAAGATGCGCCGTCGTTCGGTGGACGTCGAGCCATCATTCCTACTCCGCAATTAACCCAACCAAGGGCCGGACGGCAATAATACACCGATTCGCCGCCGGCGCACGTACCCCCTGCGATTTGTTACATGTTGGAAAACGGTTAACTGTGTTGCCCCAACGCTGCTCGGGTGCTCAGACCAACTTGTAACTTGCGGCCGTAGTGTCGCGGCCGGCACCGCGCCAGCCGTCGGTATTACACGACACCCGCCCAACGCCATGCCACCGCAGCTGTCACTGCACGAGGATCGTGCCCACCATGCGCGGATGAATCGAGCAGGCGTAGTGATACGTGCCAGGCTTGTCGAACTTGAAGGAGAAGCTCTCGTTGGTATCCATCGCACCGGAACGGAACAGTCCGATGTCGCTCACCACGGTGTGCGGCTCCTCGTCCCGATTGGTCCAGGTGACGGTCGAGCCGGCTGGCACCGTGAGGGAGGTGGGTGCGAACATGAAATCCTTGGCCATCACGATCGTGGAGCTATCAGCCGCAAGCGTGGCCGGCAGCATGACCCCGGACAACAGCATGAAGCCAGCGGCGAGCAGCAGCAGATGACGCATCGAAGTCATGGCGTTCCGTTCCTCAGGCAAGAGTGGTATCGGTAAGAGCGAGCGAGCGCGGATGCTTCACGACGGTCACACTGGTGAGCCCGAGCATGGCGGGCAGTTGATCGGCAGGGACCTTCAGTGGGCCGGGTCCGGGGCCGACACCGGCGGTGGGTTGCGGATAGGCGGTCGAGCGGGCTGTATGGAAAGTCACATTGCCCTCAACCTTCTGCACGATCTGATGAATATGGCCGTTGAGGACGGTCACCGAGCCGAAGCGGCGCAATTGCTGCATGAGCTGCGGCGCATCCCCGGTCCCCCAGCCCCACGGCTCATAGACGGTCCACAGCGGCATGTGCGCGAAGAGCACCAGCGGGGTACTGGCGGAACGGCCCTTTAGATCGTCAGCGACCCAAGCGAGCTGCTCGGCGCCGAGCGTGCCCAGGCCCCCGGGCTTGAACTGCAGCACGTTGACCAGCGCGATGAAATGCACACCCGCGTGATCGAAGCTGTAGTAGCCCTTATTGCCGGAGGCCTGGCCGAATCGGTTGAAGTACTCGCTGACGCTCGGGTCGGTGGTGTCGTGCTCGCCCGGAACGGTGTGCATCTCCGTGGTGCGCAGCTCGGAGAACATCTGCTGCGCCAAGTCGAATTCCGCAGGCTTCGACAGATGCGTGATGTCGCCGGTATGAATGATGAGCGCAGGCTGCTGCGGCAGGCCGTTCACCAAAGCGATGCTGCGCGCCAGCGTGTTGTTGACGTCGGGGTTGGCTTCCTTGTTGAAGCCAATGTGGGTATCGCTGATCTGCACGAACAGCGGCCTGCCAAGGCGCGCCGCGCCCGCCCGGTCGGCCGCGGCCACTGCCAGCTCGATGGGCGTGAATACCCCTCCTGCCAGGGCGAAGAGTGTTCCCGCGCCGCCGAACGCCAGGCACTTGAGTGCGCTGCGGCGTGACTTGACCGAAGACTCCTGCGACATATCCGCTTCCTCCGCGTGGCTTTCACGCGAGAAGACGCCCGGCGCGGATGATTTATTCCCGGGTATCGCGGGTGCCGAGATCCTGTAGCAGCCGCGCGAGTGCCAGCAGCTCCTCCCAGCCGGCATCCGAGACGGCGCAGTACTGCAGATCGCCGACTTTCCAGAAGACCATGTGATAGCCGTCGCGGGTTGCGCGGGGCGGCAAGGCATGTCGGTCCGCCGCCCAGCTGAACACGTTGATGAAGTGTGCGCCGTGCTGGTACACCAACACTGCGGCGCGCTGATGCTCCAGGTAGTCCGCGCGGCCGCCTACCAGGCGATAACCTTCAGCCGCGAAGTCCGCCACAACAGGGGATACGTCGGCGTGGCCGGCAAACCATGGCTTCACCGTGTGGCGGTCGGTGGACAGCACGTCCGTCAGGTGCTCGCTCATCAGCGAGCGCACGTGCGCAGTGACCAGGCTCTCGAGTGTCGGCTCGGTCAGCGCGGGAAACAGCAGCAGGAACGCAAGACTCGCCGCAAGTGCGCTCGCGCCGAGGCCTCCCAGGGCGCCCAGCCAGAACGCCCGCGCGCGCCACGACGCCCGAGCCGGCGGCCGCGCCTGCGGCGCGACCACCGCCTCGCCATCGAGCGCCTCCCCGATACGTGCACGCAGCTCGGGCGGTGCCTGCACGTAGGGCAAATCGCGGCGCATGCGCGTGCGCAGCGCCTGCAGATCCTTTAGCAGCGCCCCGCACTCGGGGCAGTCCTGCGCGTGGCGCTCGACACCGAGGGCGCCCAGAGCATCGAGCTCGTCGTCGAAATACGCCTGCACGCGCAGGCTTTCAGCGCACCGCATGGGGCTCTCGCAGGGCTTGTTCAAGCCACTTGCTCTTGAGTGCCGCGCGCGCGCGCGCCAGGCGCGACATCACCGTTCCTATGGGCAGGGCGGTCACGGCGGCAATCTCGCGGTAACTCATTTCCTCCATTTCCCGCAGCAGCAGCACTTCGCGATGCTCCTTGGCGAGCGCCGCAATGAGCTGCTCAAGCGTGCGCTGCTCATCGCGCTCGATCGAGGCGCGCTCCGGATCGAGGGGCTGCGCCATAAAGGGCTCCGCTATGGCAGCCTCCGGCTGCGCCGCGCCTTCTTCCGGGAGCGGCACGAAGCCACGCTGCTGCGCCTGGCGGCGGGCGGTCGCATGGCAGTTGCGCACGATGGTCAACAGCCATGCCTTCACGTCCCCGCCCCGCAGGGTGTCGAACGCGCGGTAGGCGCGCAGCAAAGCCTCCTGCGCCACGTCGTCGGCGTCCGCAGGCGTGCTGCCCGACAGCCAGCGCGCGAAGCGATATGCGGCGTCCAGGTGCGGCATAACCTGCGCCTCGAACCGAGCGCGTTTGTGATCCATGCTTTGAGGCTTGCGTAGCGAGAAGACCGTGTGCGGGGCGATTTTATTCCTTCGTGCCGGCGCGCAGGTTGGCTGCATCGACCGCGTTGGACAGCAGCATGGCGATGGTCATGGGCCCGAGACCCCCGGGAACGGGGGTGATCCAGCCGGCACGAGCAGCCGCTGCCTCGAACTCGACATCCCCGACGAGCTTGCCCGCCTCTGTGCGGTTGATGCCCACATCGAAAACGGCCGCGTCCGGACGGACCCAGTCCCCGGGTATGAAACCGGCCTTGCCGACGGCTGCCACGAGAACCTCCGCGCGTTCGACCTCGGCGCGCAGATCGCGCGTTCCGGTGTGACAGACCGTCACTGTGGCACGCGCCAGCAGCAGCTCGAGCGCCATCGGCCGGCCGACGATGTTGGAAGCCCCGACGACCGTAGCGCGCTTGCCCGTGAGCTCAATGCCGTACTCCTGCGCGAGCCGTATGACGCCGAAGGGCGTGCATGGGCGCAGCCGCGGACGCTTCTGCGCCAGCAGGCCGGTGTTCAGTGGGTGGAAGCCGTCCACATCTTTGGCCGGATCGACGGCGTCCATGATGCGATCGGCATTGACGCCCTTCGGCAGCGGCAGTTGCACCAGGATGCCATCGACACGCTCGTCGTGATTGAGGGCTGCCACCAGCGCCAGTATCTGCGCCTCGCTGGTGCTCGCCGGCACATCATGCGCGAAGGACTCGATGCCGGCCTCGAGCGAGGACTTGCGCTTGTTGCGCACGTAGACGCTCGAGGCGGCATGCTCGCCCACCTGCACCACCGCAAGCCCCGGCCGACGGCCGTGACGCGCGGCGAAGTGCGCGGCGCGTGCGGCCACCTGGGCGCGCACCTGCGCCGCAACCGCCTTGCCATCGAGCAGCACGGCACCGCCGGCGTGGCGCGCTACTGGCGCCGCGCCGGCGTGTGTCGAAGAGCCGCTCATCAGTAGCGGTAGTGATCGGGCTTGTAAGGCCCGGCCTTATCCACCCCTATGTAGCGTGCCTGCGTGTCGGTCAGCTGCGAGAGCTCGACGTTGAGCGTCTTGAGCTGCAGCCGCGCCACCTTCTCGTCGAGGTGTTTCGGCAGCACGTGCACGCCCACCGCGTACTTGGCCGTGCGGGTGAAGAGCTCCACCTGCGCGATGGTCTGGTTGGCGAAGCTCGAACTCATGACGTAGCTCGGATGCCCGGTACCGCAGCCGAGATTCACGAGACGCCCTTCGGCGAGCAGGATCAGCCGCCGCCCGTCGGGCAGGATGATGTGATCGACCTGCGGCTTGATGTTATCCCACTTGTACTGCTTGAGGCTGGCCACATCGATCTCGTTATCGAAATGACCGATGTTGCACACGATCGCGTTGTGCTTCATGCGCACCAGGTGCTCGTGGGTGATCACGTGGAAGTTGCCGGTCGCGCTGACGAAGATGTCGGCCTTGTCGGCGGCGTACTCCATCGTGACCACGCGGTAGCCCTCCATCGCAGCCTGCAGGGCACAGATCGGGTCGATCTCAGTGACCCACACTTGCGCCGACAGTGCGCGAAGCGCCTGGGCGGATCCCTTGCCCACATCTCCGTAGCCGCACACCAGCGCGACCTTGCCGGCGATCATGACGTCGGTGGCGCGCTTGATCGCATCCACCAGCGACTCGCGGCAGCCGTAAAGGTTGTCGAACTTGCTCTTGGTGACCGAGTCGTTCACGTTGATTGCCGGAAAGGCAAGCTGGCCTTCCTTCGCCATCTGATACAGGCGCTTCACCCCGGTGGTGGTCTCCTCGGTGACGCCCTTGATGTGGCGGATGCGCGTGGAATACCACTTCGGCTCACTCTTCAGGCGTGCGCGGATCGCCGCGAACAGCGCGGTCTCCTCCTCGCTCGTGGGTCGTGCAATCAGGGTCGGGTCGGTCTCGGCCTTGGTGCCCAGGTGCAACAGCAGCGTCGCGTCCCCGCCGTCGTCGAGAATCATGTTGGAGTAGCCGCCGGCGGGCCACTCGAAGATGCGGTGCGTGTACTCCCAGTAATCATCGAGCGACTCGCCCTTCCAGGCGAACACGGGCGTGCCGCGCGCGGCAATCGCTGCGGCGGCGTGGTCCTGGGTAGAGAAGATGTTGCACGAGGCCCAGCGCACGTCCGCGCCGAGCGCCTGCAGCGTCTCGATCAGCACCGCCGTCTGGATGGTCATGTGGAGCGAGCCGGTGATGCGCGCTCCGCGCAGTGGCTGCGTGGGCGCGTACTCCTCGCGGATCGCCATGAGACCGGGCATCTCGGTCTCGGCAATGGCGATCTCCTTGCGGCCCCAGTCCGCGAGGGCGAGGTCGGCGACCTTGTGGTCGGACTTAGTGGCAGGTTTCAGTGTGGCGTTCATAACGATACTCCGCTTTGCCAAAGCGAGCGCCGTATGAATGATCCGTCCGTCTGCTGAGCCTGGCGGACGCTTCCGTCCGTCGCAACGCTCCTCAGCAGGCGTGGCCGCAGCCGGTACGGCTGCGTGTCTCTCAGGCCGCGCGCATTCCCTTGCCTTCCGCCGCCAAGGTCGCGGCAAGATCGGTGCGCTCCCAGGTAAACTCAGGCTCCGTGCGGCCAAAGTGTCCGTAAGTGGCAGTC
>Ga0302324_100007613_pt1 | contig 22996 bp, 18 predicted proteins | sample Palsa_T0_1_FD_201949 | JGI IMG/M metagenome (GOLD analysis project Ga0302324, IMG submission 201949) | Peat permafrost microbial communities from Stordalen Mire near Abisko, Sweden - Palsa_T0_1 | ecosystem: Environmental > Terrestrial > Soil > Palsa > Peat permafrost | place: Sweden: Abisko...
CTAAAACATCGACTGGCAAGCGTGACCAATCGGCGGTCATGGCATCCTGGGAGTCGACCACGCGCACCGCGATGGTGTGGCCATAGGTCCGTCCGTCACCCATCACGCCCACGCTGCGCACCGGAAGCAGCACGGCAAACGCCTGCCACACTTTTTCATACAGGCCCGCGCGCCGAATTTCCTCCACCACAACCGCGTCCGCGCCGCGCAGGGTCTCCAGTTTCTCGCTCGTGATTTCACCAAGCAACCGCACCGCAAGGCCTGGTCCCGGGAACGGATGCTTCACCAGAATCTCTTGCGGCAATCCGAGATCCCGCCCGATCTGCCGGACTTCATCCTTAAACAAGTCGCGCAACGGTTCGATCAGGCCGAAAGGCATGTCCTCCGGCAGGCCGCCCACGTTGTGGTGCGACTTGATGACCGCGGAAGGACCCTTTACCGAGACGGACTCAATCACGTCAGGGTAGAGCGTTCCCTGCACCAGAAATTTCACGGGGAGCCCGGCGGTTGAAGCCACGAGCTTTCGCTCCTCCTCCGCAAACACGGAGATGAATTCGTTGCCGATAATTTTTCGCTTTCGTTCGGGGTCGGAAACACCGGCAAGCTTGGAAAGAAACCGTTCCGACGCGTCTACGCCGATGACGTTCAGCCCCAGCCGTTCGCGAAGCATCTCCAGCGTCTCGATGAATTCATTCCGGCGCAGCAAGCCCGTATCGACGAAAACGTTCGTCAAGCGGTCGCCGATGGCCCGATGTACCAGAACGGCCGCGACCGTCGAATCCACCCCGCCGCTCAGTCCGCAGATGGCGCGCGCCCCCTCGGCTTGCTTGCGGATCGAGGCGATCGTCTCGGAGATGAATCCGACACGATTCCAGTTTTTGCCGGCGCCGCAGATCTCGAAAATGAAATTTTGCAGAATCTCCGTTCCGCGCTCCGTGTGATTCACTTCAGGATGGAACTCCAGGCCGTAAAATCGCTCTGCTTCGTTTTCGACCGAAGCGACGGCGTTGTCCGTGCGGCCCGTCACGTGAAACCCGGCGGGCAAGTCGATCACGTGGTCGCCATGACTGTTCCAAATCTTCAGTTGGTTTGCGCAGCCTTTGAAGAGAACCGACGCCTTCTCGATATCGAGTTGCGCCCTCCCATATTCCCTGCGGTCCGCGCGCGCAACTTTGCCGCCCAGAGTGTGCGTCAACCACTGCATGCCGTAGCAGATTCCCAGCACCGGCACTCCGAGCTTGAGTACTTGAGGATCGCACAGCGGCGCATCTTTGTCGTAAACCGAACTCGGGCCGCCCGATAGCACGATGCCCACCGGCTCCTGCGCGCGAATTTCCTCCAGCTTTGCGGTGCACGGCAGCACAGCTGAAAATACGTGCTGCTCGCGGATGCGGCGGGCGATCAATTGCGTGTACTGCCCGCCAAAATCCAGCACCACGATTCCGTGCTTCGTGCTCACCGCCTCTGGAGTCTTATCCACAGCCGCTCCCGCACTCGGCATGATGTTCGGTCTCCCCTTTTTCGTCGCGCGTCATTGCCGTCTCGCACTGGGCCATCTCGCACTCGCTACTTTAGGACGATATTGACGAGCTTTCCCGGCACCACGATGACCTTGACGATTTCCTTGCCCGCAAGCAACGGCTTAATCCTCGGATCGTCCAGGCCGCGCTCTCGCGTTTCCTCTTCGTTTAATCGAGCGTCCACCAGCATTTTGCTGCGTACGCGCCCGTTGATCTGGACGATAACTTCCACCTGATCTTCGCGTGTAAGATCCTCCCGGTAGGCCGGCCAGCCTTCTTTTGCGATGGTCGTGCGGTTCCCCAGCATTTCCCACATCTCCTCGGCGATATGCGGCGCCATCGGTGAAATCATCAGCACCAATGTGGCGAGGGTGCGCTTGCGTATGACCGGGGACACATCCTTATCGAGAGGCTCCTGCGCGAAAAGCTCGTTCACCAGTTCCATGATCAGCGCCACGGACGTGTTGAAATGCCAGCGCGCATCGAAATCATGAGTTAAACGCTTGAGCGTCTGATGCACCCGGCGCACCAGCAACTTTTCCTTGGCCGTGCACTGCGATAAGTCCGTTTGCGCGTTCCACTCGATAACCACGTCGCGCAACGCCGGGGCGTGCTTGTCCACCAGCCGGAACACCCGGTTCAGGAATCGCGCCGAGCCTTCGATTCCCTGCTCGCTCCACTCCAGGTCTTTTTCCGGGGGAGCGGCGAAAAGCGTGTACAGGCGTCCCGTGTCACACCCATACTTGTCCGCCATTTCGACGGCACCCACCAGGTTTCCCTTCGATTTCGACATCTTCACGCCGTCTTTCAGTACCATGCCCTGCGAGAAGAGTCTCTTGATTGGTTCGCGATGGTTCACGAGTCCCAGGTCGACCATCACCTTGCAAAAAAATCGCGAGTAAATCAGGTGCAGGATAGCGTGCTCGACCCCTCCGATGTACTGATCGATGGGAAACCAATAGGCCGCCTTGGCTTTGTCGAAGGGCGCATGATCGTCGTGAGGGTCCGTGTAGCGATAGAAATACCACGACGAGTCGATGAACGTATCCATCGTGTCGGTTTCGCGCCGCGCCGGGCCGCCACACTTCGGACACTTCACGTTCACGAATTCGGGCACGCTCGCAAGCGGCGATTGTCCCTGACCCGTGAGCGCCACATTCTGCGGCAGCCGCACGGGCAGTTGGTCGTCCGGCACCGGCACGATGCCGTCCTTCTCGCAATAAATTACCGGGATCGGAGTGCCCCAGTACCGCTGGCGCGAGATTCCCCAGTCTTTCAGGCGGTACGTGGTTTCAGCCGATCCGACTTTCCTCGTTTCGGCCTCGGCCGCCATTTTCTCAAGCGCCTGCTCGGAGGTAAGGCCAGTGTACTGCCCGGAATCGACTAGCCGCCCGTACTCTGTGGACGCCTCACTCATACGATCGAAACGAAGCGGCATTCCGGAAATCGGCTGGATCACGATCTTTATCGGCAACTGATACTTGTCGGCAAATTCGTAGTCGCGCTGGTCGTGCGCCGGAACAGCCATCACCGCACCGGTTCCGTATTCCGCCAAAACAAAATTGGCCACCCAGATCGGAATCTGCGCGCCCGAAAACGGATTCACGGCGAAGCGCCCGGTGAAAATTCCCTCTTTTTCGGCGGTGGCAACGTCCGCGGCCTTGGTACTTCGCTGTTTCATGGCCTTCAGCCGTTCCTCGATGGCCGCAAGTCCCGGAACGCCCGCCAGCAACCCCGGCAGCGCCGGATGCAAAGCGGAAAGCAGGATGGCGGAGACGCCGTAAAGAGTGTCGATACGCGTGGTGAAAACTTCCAAAGACTCGGTCGAGTTGACGATTAGAAACTTGAGCCTCGCCCCGCGCGATTTTCCGATCCAATTCTGTTGCATCACCAGCACGCGCTCCGGCCATCCACCCTGCAGCCCGGGGACGCCTTCCAACAACTCATCGGCGTACTTCGTGATCCGCAGAAACCATTGCTCGATCTCTTTCGCTTCAACCTGGGTCGTGTCGTGCTGCCAGCAAAAACCGTCGATCACCTGCTCATTTGCGAGCACCGTCTGGCACTGCGGACACCAATTCACCCGGCTGCGCTTGCGATAGGCCAGTCCGCGTTCGAGCATGCGCAGGAAGAACCACTGATTCCAGCGGTAGTATTCCGGTTCACAAGTGGAAATCTCGCGCTGCCAGTCGTAGCTGAAGCCGAACCGCTTGCAGACCGACTTCATCTGCGCGATGTTGGCATTCGTCCATTCTCGCGGAGGAGTGCCGCGCTTGATCGCCGCGTTCTCAGCGGGCAGGCCGAACGCGTCCCAGCCGATGGGATGCAGTACGTTGAATCCGCACATCCGTTTGTAGCGGGCCACCGCGTCGCCGATGGTGTAATTCCGCATGTGGCCCATGTGCAGCGTTCCCGAGGGATAGGGCAGCATTTCCAGAAGATAGTACTTCTCGTGCGAGGCATCGTTGTCGACGGCGCGGAAAGCGTCCTCGCCCTCCCACACCTTCTGCCACTTGGCCTCGATCTGCTGCGCGTCGTATTCAGACACTCTGTCGCTCTCCAGAGAAACTCATTCTCGCGTCGCGCATTTAGCCTCTCAGCGCGTGCGCGGCCTCTTGATTTTCTTGACCACCCGCGCGCTTACCACCGCGCGAATCTTCTTCTTGCGCGGCTTCATACCCTCGCCCTTCGCGCGAATCGTGCGGCCCGTCAGTCTCCACATCGCCGCGACGTTTCGTTTATCGTCGCCCGGCAAATCGATGGGCGTCTCGAGGATAAAAGCTCGCCCCGCGAGCAGCGCATGATTCACGATCCTGCGAAACGCATCGAGCCCGATCTTGCCCTTGCCGATATGTTCGTGCCGGTCGACACGCGCGCCGTGCGGCACCTTCGAATCGTTTGTATGAATCACCGCCACATGGGCCAAGCCGATGACGCGGTCGATATCCTGCAGCGTCGCATCGAGCCCTTCGGCGGTGCGAATGTCCCATCCCGCGGCAAACAGATGCGCCGTGTCGATGCATACGCCGAGCAGCACGTCCGGACACGCGTCGAGAATCGCTTTTAATTCCTCGAGCCGCGCGCCCACGCAGCTTCCCTGCCCCGCGGTATTTTCGAGCAAAATTCGCAAGTCCCCGAACTTCACGCCGCGCGCCGCCTGCTTCAGGCCGGTCGCAATGGCCGCGATGGCGTCGGCGCAAGGATCGGCGCCAGGAAATTGGCTGCGCGGCGCGCTGCCAGGATGAATCACCAGATAGTCCGCCCCCAGCGCCACGGCGCGCACGATCTCCGAATGAAATCCCTGGATCGAGCGTGTGCGCAGCACCGGATTCGGCGAAGCAAGGTTGATCAGATAATTCGCGTGAATAACCAGCGGCCCGAGCGCGAGATCTTTGCGGCGAGCGCGAAAGCGCGTGGCGTCCGCCTCGGTGATCCGTGAGGTGCCGCGATCCCACATCCTCGGACTCGACGAAAAGATCTGCAGCGCATTCGCGCCCAAGCCGTGCGCAATGTCCAACGCGCTCGTTATGTCGCCCGCGATCGAAGTATGGATGCCGATGCGAATGCTGCCGTCTTTCCAGGCGGGAATTTCGGGTGGGGGTAAAGGTTCGGGGCGATACTCGTCAGCGTCGTCGAAGGCAAGACTACTCTTATGTTGTTCTTCCGTCATTCCCCTCAAGTTGTCCGGTAGGCTCGGACACCATTTTAGCGGAAAGGCAGCGGACGCGCAAACGTTCGTGGATTCTGGCCTCTTCCGATTGAATCTGAAGGCTTATTTCCGGCTAGGAATTGGAAGTGTTGCTGCGTTCGTCAAAAAGCCAGCGCTGCCAGCTCTTCGGTAGCTTAGGTCCTCGGCCGAGTCCCGCCGCAACAGCAACTTGAGACGCAGCAAAAATCAATCGAAAGATTACGAAACCTAGGACCAACGCCGCCGTCGACAGCGAGGCAATCGAGGTTGACTTGTTCATGAAGCACCTCTTTTGACTTATACCACCATCGAGGCTGCGCCGCCACACGGTGAGCAGCAATCGGCAACGCAGGCCCGCATCAGCGCTTCAGCACTGGCTGCTCGATGGCGCCGATCTGCATCATGAATTTGTAGTTGTCCGCCATCTGCCACGTTTCGTGGACCTTGTCGCCCTTGAAGTGATGAATCACGACGCCCGGCGCGATGACCAGCTTGTTCGAAGGCGCAGCGCCGACGTACTCGGCTTTGTGCGTCCCGTAGATCGTGTAACGGAAGACCAGCTTGTTCTGTACGGCGAACATGTCGTCGATGCTGAGGCGTATGTCCGGGAAGGACTTGAACAGCTGCGAGTAGTAGTCCTTTAGGCCCGCGATTCCTGGCCTCTGCCGCGAGTAGCCGTGAAACACCACGGACCTGTCGTACATTTCGAGGTAGCCCTCGACATCATGGGCATTGAAGCGCAACACCGCGCGCTCGGTCATCTGCATCATTTGGTGCTCGGTCATGGGCCCTCCGAGAGGTTGATCCCACTCTCTCCTCAACAGGGCCATCGGTCAATCGACCGGCAGTACCAGGTTGTCGGGAATTGCAACAAGAGGTACTCCGAGTCCTATTCTTCCTTTTACTGGGGTTTATTTTCGAAGGGCAAGCGGGCCGCTGACGAAAGAGCTCCCGCGCTCGTAAAAACGCAGACGCCGATGCGCCTGTTTCGAAAGACCGATGCGTGTGGAAACGCCGATGCGCCCCACGGGACGCGCCGCGTCGCCCAGCCACAACCCGGCGCCGCGCTCGCAGAGATCGACGCCATCGAATTCTCCGTCGATGCGCATCGCCTCCGCCAAACGGCCCGGGCCGCGCGCGATGTCCAAGTCGCGCGCGACTTTTCTGTTGCGCTTCATCTGCGCAATGCCCTCGAGCGGCTCGATGGCTCGCAGCAGGACGCCGCCGCCGATCCCCGGCAGCTCGCTCGTCACGTTGACGCACCAGCACGAGCCGTAGATGAAATACGTGTAGGCGTATCCGTGCCCGAGAAACAGCGAACGGTTGGCGCGCGTGCATCCGCGCCACGCGTGTCCCGCGGCGTCACCCACCGGATACGCCTCCGTCTCGACGATGCGTCCGCTCAATACCGCGCCGCGCGACTCGCGCACCAACGTCTTCCCGATTAGATATTGCGCCAGCTCGATCGTGTCGATCGGAAGATCGGCGCGATCGAGAACTTGCGGATGCGAATCGCGCGTGCGCGATTTCGCGCCCCGTCCGGAGTTACGTCCGGAGCGACGCTCGGACTTATCCTTGGCCGATTCGAATGAAATAATGTTGTCCGCTGTCTGCGCCATGGCTTCAGCTTTTTACCATAATCGTGAGAGATTTTGTTTTAGGTGAAGATGCGGCTAATGAATTGAGTTAGGCGGGTTGTCGAGGCACGGTCGAGAGCGGCAGCGCTGGGACGCGACCCCTTGCAGATGTTCCGCGAATGGATCGCGTTACCCGCCCATCAATGGGCGCGTCAATCGGCACGGCAACGGAGGATGCGGCGGCGAGGTGCCGCGCGAGGAAATGCTTTTGAGCGCGGCGTCCCCATCCACGTACGAAATAATAATTGATCGTCGCGCCGGCCCCCGCGCTCACTACCGGAAAGATTCTGCCGGCCCACTTTTCCGCGATTTCCGCGCCGAGGCGCATGGCGATCTTGTCCGCGAGCCACGGAACCATTTTCTCGGCGGCGCGCTTCTCGATGAAGTCGCGTCCCAGGTCGACGCCAGCGGCGCTCGCTGCGGCGATCAGCAGCTGCGCATTTTCATCTTCGGTCGAGTATTCGAATCCGTAGAGCAGGCTCAGCCTTTGAATCATGCGCAGGGTAATGGCAGAAAGAATTCCGATGTCTGGCACGGCCGTCAGGAAACCGCCGAATCCAAAGCCAAATCCCTGGAGCGCGGCCATCTTCGACGCGGACTTGATGGTCTGGTGCGCGATGGGGTCGATCACCTCGGGGCCGAGATGAAACATCTCCTGCCAGGACCTGAGCGGCAGCCGGTGGTCGCGGCAAACCCTCTTCAAGTATTTGTCCGGATCGACGCGCACCTCGCGATGCGCGCGCATGAATGCCAAGCCGGTGGACTTGCTCGCCGCGCGTGAGATCCAGCCCGAATTTGTCTTTCGCGCCATAGTGTTGGCTCTAGCTCTATTGGATGCGGACACCATGCCTCCCGTCAACCCTCATTTTTCCGCGTTGCGGCGAGCGCCAATGGCGAAGAATCGGCGATACAACCACCCCAATAATTTCACCGCCGAGGCGCAGAGAGTCGTTGAGGATCAGGGTCGAAGGGGTCGGAATAAAGTTCCGGGCTGGTTCGACCCTCGGTGAGTGTTTCCAATGACTTACGAGGGGGTGAGTCCACGAGGCAGTTCCGGTATCCTTCGTCACTGTTTGGGGCAAATTCGCTCTCGAAAACAGGAGCGTGGAGGCCCTTTGACTTCGCTCAGGACAAGCGGTGAGACCGCTTGCAGCGAGGGCGTGCGGGTTCGTCGTCTCCCCTGCACCGACAGCGGCGTCATACATACTCGCGCTCCGTGGGGCGTGGAGAATGCCCCGACTTACGCTAACGCAAGGTGAGGGGCGCTGTCTATTGTGGGAAATACGGATACGGAGATTTGCGAGGGCTGAGACAGCACGACAAATTCGGACGGGTAGATTCCATCAACACAGTGCCCGTTTGACGATTTCCGCAGGCTAAGTTCAAGACCCACCTGTCGCAAAAAACCGTGCCAGATGGGGTACCCGGAAAGGCCTCCTCTCCGGTCGCGATCTGGCCCATTCCGACGACCGCAACTCCTCCCGCACTCATTCCCGCTTCGGCCCGTGGGGTCTTAGTTTCTGACTTTGCGGGTGCCCCATCTGGCGCGTTTGTTGCGACAGGTGGGTCTTCGCCTCGCGACGATTCCCATTTCACTCTACGGAGTCAATCGGGATCAGGATTTCTCCCTTCCCCTGGTAAAAGGCGTAGCTGCTCCAAGGCCAGTCCTTCGGATTCTCCACGAGTCCTCGCTTGATCGGATTTAGATGCATATAGGCGAGCTTCTCGACTTTTTTCTTTCGACTCCACACGTTGAAATCGTAAAAACGAGGCTCCCAAAATCGCGGCAAGCGGGTCGCGGATGAGGTCCTTATTTTTTGCGAGACTAACTGTTTCAGGGTTCGAAGTACGGTTGAAGGAGTCCCAGAGGTCGGCCCGGAGATAAGTAAGTGGACGTGTTCTGGCATGACTACGTAGCCGACTAGATTGAATCCTCGGCGTTGCCTAACCTCATCGAGCGTCTGGACGAAGGTGTTGCGAGCGCGGACCGAGCCTAGGAGCGGCAGTCTCCGGTAACAACTGAAGGTAATGAAATGCAGGGTGGGCGAAGCCGTAGATGCGCTTGAGACCTTCGGGCATGGCGAGACCGAAGACTCACCTGTCGCAAAGACCGCGCCAGATGGGGCACCCGGAAAAACCGCTCTCCGGTTGACTGGCGCGATCGTATCACGCGCTATGCGTTAACAGCCCTATTTCCGCGCGCTGAACCCGTAGGGAACATTTGCAAAACGCTCCGTGATGCTACATCATGTTTTACTTTGCTTGGGCTCGCCGCAATTTCAAGTTTATCCAGCGAGTAACAAAGGGGGAAAGCGAATGCGCAGGCCTGTGAGTATTACTCCGCCAAAGGGAAAGCTGGGGATATTGACGCCCGGCATGGGAGCGGTGAGCACGACCTTTATGGCTGGAGTGGAGCTTGTGCGCAGAGGCGAATCGCTGCCAGTGGGCTCGGTGACGCAGATGGGGACGATCCGGCTGGGCAAGCGCACGGAGAATCGCACGCCCACGATCAAGGAGTTCGTGAAGCTCGCGGACCTGAACGACCTCGTTTTCGGCGGATGGGATGTGTTCCCCGACAGCGCGTTCCAGGCGGCGTCCAAGGCCGGCGTGCTCGACTCCAAAGACCTGGCCAAGGCCGAAAAATTCCTGAAGAACATCAAGCCGATGAAGGCCGCCTTCGACAAGAACTACGTGAAACTTCTCGACGGCACGCACGTGAAGAAGGGCAAGAACAAGTTCGACCTCGCCGAGCAGATCCGCCAAGACATCCGCGACTTCAAGAAGAAGAACAAGCTCGACCGGCTCGTAATGGTGTGGTGCGGGTCGACGGAAGTATTCATGAAGGCGGAGGAAGTGCACAAGGACCTGGCGTCCTTCGAGAAGGGGATGCGCGGGAATCATCCGGCGATTGCGCCCTCGATGCTGTACGCCTACGCGGCCATTAGCGAGGGCGTGCCGTTCGCGAATGGCGCGCCGAACCTGACGGTGGATATTCCGGCGCTCGTAGAATTTGCGAAGCGCCGAGACGTGCCGCTGTGCGGCAAGGATTTCAAGACCGGGCAGACGCTGATGAAAACGATCCTGGCGCCGGGATTCAAGGCGAGGATGATCGGGCTGAACGGGTGGTTCTCAACGAACATCCTGGGCAATCGCGACGGCGAGGTGCTGGAAGATCCGGGATCTTTCAAGACCAAGGAAGAATCGAAGCTGGGCGCGCTCGAATACATCTTGCAGCCGAAGGTTTATCCGGAGCTGTACGGGAAGTTCACGCACAAGGTGCGCATCAACTACTATCCGCCGCGCGGAGACAACAAAGAGGGATGGGACAACATCGACATCTTCGGATGGCTGGGTTATCCGATGCAGATCAAAGTCGATTTCCTGTGCCGCGATTCGATCCTGGCGGCGCCCATCGTGCTCGACCTGGCGCTGTTTATGGATTTGGCGAAGCGCGCGGGCATGCGCGGAATCCAAGAATGGCTGAGCTTCTACTTCAAGTCGCCCATGTGCGCGCCGGAGCTGTATCCCGAGCACGATTTGTTCATCCAGCTGATGAAACTGAAGAACACGCTGCGCTGGATGATGGGCGAAGAACTGATCACCCACCTCGGCGCGGAATACTACGACTAGAAGTTCACTGCTGGGCAGCTTATCACTGAGCCGAAATCTTCAGGAAATGCTCGTGGACGGTTGTGTCGTCGGTCAGCTCGGGATGGAATGTGGACGCGAGGATGCGTCCCTGCTGGACGAGTGCGGCGTGGCCGTCTGATTCGGCGAGCATCGCCACATCTTTCCCTACGGATTCGATGATGGGCGCGCGGATAAAGACCATCTCGACCGGTTCTTTGCGAAGAGTGGTGATGCCGCGCTCGATGTGGCTCGCGAGCTGGCGTCCGTAGCCGTTGCGCAGAATCGAGACGTCGAGAAGTTCGAGCGAGCCTTGCGCGGGGCGGTGGACTTCGCGCGCCAGCAGAATTGCTCCCGCGCACGTGCCGAAAAATGCGCCGCCGTTCGCGGCGAATTGCTTTAGCGCAGCGAACAACCCCTCTTCCTTCATTACCTTCAGATGCGTGGTGCTCTCGCCGCCGGGGAGAATTACGCCCGTCAGGCCCGCGAGATCTTCGGGACGGCGGACGTAGGTGTGCTCGGCGCCGAGGCGCGTGAGCGTCTTGGCGTGGGCCTCGTAGTCACCTTGGATGGCGACGATGCCGATTTTCATGGATGTAGCCATTGCAGAATTAGAAGAAAAAACCGCCCGCCTAAAGGCGGCCGCTACAAGTGCAACATCAACACCGGGAACACAACAAAGGTAAGACTCACCTGTCGCAAAAGGCGCGCCAGATGGGGCACCCGGAAAAGCTAAAAGCCACTACCAGCCGCGCGTTTGGAGAAGGTCCTTTTCTTCCAGCTGGCGGACGTCGAGGCCCTTCATCGGCTCACCGAGCGCTTCGGAGGCTTCGAGAACGATCTTGGCGTCCTTGTAGTGCGTGGTGGCTTTGACGATGGCGCGAGCGCGCTCGGCCGGATCACTCGATTTGAAAATGCCGGAGCCGACGAAAACGGCTTCGGCGCCGAGCTGCATCACGAGCGCGGTATCGGCCGGCGTGGCGACTCCACCGGCGGAGAAATTCGGCACCGGCAGCTTGCCGTTTTTCGCGACCCAAGCCACCAGCTCGAAAGGCGCGCCGAGTTCTTTCGCTTCATGCACCAACTCTTCTTCACCGAGCGTGGTGAGGCGCTTGATGGTGCCGACGATGGCGCGCATGTGGCGGACGGCTTCTACGATATTCCCCGAGCCGGCTTCGCCCTTGGTGCGAATCATCGCGGCGCCTTCGGCGATGCGCCGGAGCGCCTCGCCCAGGTTACGCGCGCCACAGACGAAGGGAACTTTGAATCCATGCTTCCACACGTGGTGCTCCTCGTCGGCGGGAGTGAGGACTTCGCTCTCGTCGATGTAGTCGACCTCGAGGGCTTCGAGGACTTGCGCTTCGGCGAAGTGTCCGATGCGCACCTTGGCCATCACCGGGATGGAGACGACCTCCATGATTTCGCGAATGATTCGCGGCGACGCCATGCGCGCGACGCCACCTTCTTTGCGAATGTCGGAGGGCACGCGCTCGAGCGCCATTACGGCGCACGCGCCGGCCTCTTCGGCGATCTGGGCTTGCGCGGCGGTGGTCACGTCCATGATCACGCCGCCTTTCAACATTTCGGCCAGGCCGACCTTCACTCGCCACAGGTTGTTATTCATCAATTCCATGGTGATTCCCCTTTCGGATTCAGGTGAAACCCAAAACGCCCGACTCAGGCCGGCCGTTACAAAGGCAAAAACGAAGAGCACCCGCAAAAACCAAAGCAAAGGCTGCCGCGCTAAAGGCCGCGGCGCTACAAAAGCGAAAACCTCAGCCGACTTCTAGTGTTTCTCGACTTCGGCCGCCAACGTGGCGGGGCGAAAACGCTCGGGGTCGATGATGATGAAATGGCCGCGCCCTTTCGCGAGCACCACGCCTGAGGCATCGCGAATCTCGCCTTCGCGAAAAATGCGGCGCCCGCGGCGCTCGACTTCCCAACCCTCGACGACAAGGTCTTCGTCGACCGGCACCGGCTTCAGATACTTTACCGAAAGCTCGCCGGTGACGGCGCGATCTTTGGCAAAGCGGCTGACTTTGGCCATGACTTCGTCGAGCAGCATGGCGATGATGCCGCCATGAACCATTCCGCTGCCGCCCTGGTACGTCGCGCCAATGCGGAAGCTGCCGCGAATGCGATGGGCCGCGTCGTCCTGCTCAAATGTTAATTGCATGCCGCGGTCGTTCCCGCCGCCGCAACCGAAGCAATGGTTCGACGGATTCGGCGTAAGTAACATTTCCGCTCCCCTGCCCTTTGGCGCTCTTGTTTAGACAACCGCGACACGCGCGGAGGCTTCGTTTCTTGATCCGCGCTCACGCTTGCGCATCTCCGCTTTCAAGATGTCGCAGAAAATCTGGATACCGCGAACGATGCGCTTCTCGTCGACGTTCGCAAATCCCAGCCGCAAGGTATTCGGGCGCGGCTGCTGAAAATAAAAGAGGCGCCCGTGCAGGAAGTATATCCCGCGCTCGCGCGCGTGAATCAGGAGTTCTCCGGCATCGAAACCGGGGGGCAGAGTGACCCAAAGAGACATTCCGCCGTTCGGGCGCGTCCAGGTAGCGGAGTCGGGCATGTGGCGCTCGAGCGCTTCTTCCATGGCTTGCAGGCGAGCTCGATAGACTTTTTTCATGCGCGCGAGATGGCGAGTCAGGTAGCCGCGGCGCATGAACTCCGCGAGAGCCGCCTGGGACAACTGATCGGTGTGCAGGTCCGTTGACTGCTTGACCGAGCGCAGGCGTTCGATGGCGCTCTGGGCGCCGATGCACCAACCGACGCGCAGTCCGGGAAAGGCAACCTTGGAAATGCTGTCGATCTGAATCACGTTGCCGGAATGGTCGAGCGATTTCAGCGACGGCATAGCGGCGTTGCTCAAATGGATGCGGGCGTAAATGCTGTCCTCGATTACCGGCACCTGGAATTTCGCCGCGAGTTCCAGCAACCGGCGGCGCTCCGCCAAAGGCAACGCTGTGCCGGTCGGATTATGGTAATCCGGCGTTACGAAAATGAATTTGACGCGGTTCTGCATCAACACGGTTTCGAGAGCGCCGATGTCGAGACCGATGTGCCCGCTCGCGGCATCCGTTTCGACCGGCACGGCGAGCATGCGAACGCGGGCACCTGAGAAAATGGCGATCGCGCCGGGATAGGCGGGATTTTCCAGCGCAACGGAGTCGCCGGGCCGCAGGAACGCTTTGCAGATCAAGTCGATGGCTTGCTGGCAGCCGTCGGTGATCAGCAGCTGCTCCGGACGGACGGTTTGGCCTTCGCTCTGGAACCAATCAATAAGCTCCTGGCGCAGCGGCTCGTAGCCGTCGGTCGAGCCAAGAGAAAGAATGCGCCGACCTTCGCGACGGAGCGCTTCGTTGGTGCAGCGGCGAAACTCCTCGAGGGGGAAAAATTCCTCGGGAGGGCGCGCCACGGTGAAAGCAATGGCGCCCGCGGGAATGTCGGGCATCAAGCGGCTGAGCCCCTCCTCGGCGCGCTCATCCGCGAAGAGCGCTTCCCAGCGGGTAGCGCCGCCGTTGCCGTTCGAGCGCGGCGGAGGCGAGAATCGCTTCTCGGGAAGGCCGCAGATGAAGGTGCCGCGTCCGACGTGCCCTTCGATCAGGCCTTCGGATTCGAGCTCGGCGTAGGCATTGGCGACGGTGGTGCGGTGAATGCCGAGCTGCCCAGCTAGCTCGCGGCTCGCGGGGATTCGGTCGCCGGTGCGCAAGTCCCCGGCAAACACCAAGGCGCGCAACTGATCGCGCAGTTGAATGTAGAGCGGAATGTGACTTTCAGATTGTAGATGGACCTGAAGCATTGGCTCACCCCCGCAGTCCAATAGTATGGTAATCGAAGGTATTGAAAAGAGCCAATTTGGCTTGGGGGAGACGCTTATCAAGAGCAAAGACAAGACGCCCGGCTCCCTCGGCAGGCTCGGGACAAGTTCAGCCGGCCGCTACAAAGGCAAAGGCTGCCGCGCTAAAGGCCGCGACGCTACGGAAGGCAAAAGCGAAACTGCTCGGCTACTCGCCGAAGAGTCCGGGCTGCGGTTCCAGTGGGGCGCGGGCGGGCCGCGGCGCGCGACGGGCTACGCCGACGACGCCGAGGACTTTCAGTTCGACGAGGGCCGCGCGGGGGACGAAGATTCGCAGCACATTGCCGTGCAAGTCGGGCGGGGTAAGATGGAGACCCTTGTCCAGCAGATCCAGCAGGTCGTTCGGGATGATCCCCTCCACGACGTCGTCGTCGCGAAAGAGCAGGCGCACCCATAGGCCATCGAGTTTGGGCCGGCTCAGGAACGCTTTCCGCTCAAGCTCGAAGGGTTGATCGAGTTCGCGAACAAAATAGACGGATTTGATCTTGTCGAGGGCAATCGGCTTATGCGAACCCTCCGGTGTCAGCAGGTCGGCCACGTCGATATGGCCGAGCGCGCCGGGGTCGAGGTAGCCCTTGACGGTGCTATGGTCGAGCAGAAGAATGGCTACCTTCTTGTGCGTCGAGGCTGTCGCTCGATTCTTCACGAACGTACCTTTTTTCAGGCAGGTTATTGCTAGGTCTCCCAGATTATGTTATCGTTGGATGTTCTTTGTCAACTTATTGGTGCTTAAAGGTTTAGCACCGGAGCCTACCAGGATTGGCCAGTAAAGGACATATCCTCCGATCGACATCCGTTATAGCCTTGGTCACCGTTATCAGCCGTATTTGCGGCTACTTACGCGACCAAAGGATTGCCCTACTACTGGGGACAACGCCGGTCGCCGACTCATTTGTGCTGGCCTTCCGCATTCCCAACCTGATTCGGCGCATGACTGGGGAGGGCTCTCTGGGTGCTTCCCTGGTTCCTGTGTTTTCGGGTTATCTGCGCAACCGGTCGCGCGCCGAAACTTGGGCATTTGCACGGAGGGTCTTTTGGGACCTGGCGCTCTTCCTACTGGTACTTTCCGTCCTGGGAGTTGTGTTCTCTCGCCAGGTGGTCCAAGTTTTTACGATATTTGGCGGCAACCACGCGCATTGGGAACTGGCTGTCTATCTAAATCGCATCATCTTCCCGGCAGTGATCTTCATCGGGCTGGCAGGAGTCACTGCCGCACTGCTAAACAGTTTTCACGTATTCGGTCTACCGGCAGCGACTCCTATTTTCTTCAATCTGACGCTCATCGCATTCTCTTTCGGTTTAATTTACCGGCCGATACTGCGATGGCTTCCCGCCGCGTATCACACTCCGGCGGTTGCTTTGGCCGTGGCGATCCTGGTCGGGGCTGCAATTCAACTGGCCGTCCAAGTCCTGGCATTAGTTCGCCGGGGGATGGATTTCACGCCCGCGCTTTCTCTTTCCGACCCCGGGGTACAGACCGTGGGCCGGCTGATGGGCCCGGCGTTTTTCGGCATGGGCGTGTATCAAATCAACATGGTCATCGACATGGTTTTTGCGGCCTCATCACGCATGCCCTCAGGGAGCATTACGTCTCTCTACGTGGCGGACCGGATTATGCAGCTCGTTCTGGGGAGCTACGCTATCGCCATGTCGACCGCTCTGTTGCCGACGATGTCCGGCCAGATCGCCGCTGGAAAATTGGGGGAAATGAAGCACACGTTCGGTTTCGCGCTGCGAATCGTTTCATTCATTACGGTGCCGGCGGCGGTCGGGCTGATCTTCCTGCGGCGCCCGATCGTTCAAGTTCTCTTCCAGCATGGCCAGTTCCTGGCGGAATCGACGGCGCTTACCGCGCGGGCGTTGTTCTACTATTCGCTGGGACTGCCGGCGTTCGCGGCCATCAAACTGATCACACCGATGTATTACTCGGTGCAGGATACCTGGACGCCGGCCCGTGTAGGCGCGTGGTCTTTGCTGATAAACGTGGCGCTCAATTCCATATTCCTGCTGTTTTTCGTCCGCACGCTCTCGAATGGCAGTCCGGCGCTGGCCAGCTCGCTCGCGGCCTATTTCAATTTCGGCATGCTCTTCATGCTGTTCCGGAGACGCTACGGCCGGATGGGTGGGCGAGACCTGGCAGGATCGTTCGTCAGGATGGCGGCTTGCGCCGCGGCCATGGGAGCGATTGCATATGCGGCGCTGGCGCTTTCGCATTTCGGCGATGCGCGGCACGTGCTGACGCAGGTGGGCCTGCTGGTGATGATGATCGCGGCGTCCGTAGCCGCCTATTTCGGACTAGCCTGGCTGCTGCGTTGTGAGGAGTTGTCGGAAGTCTTTCTTCTTCTGCGGCGTCCCGAGCCGAACTTAGCTTCCGCAGCCGGGGGAGAAATTTGACCGGGCGGAAGCGGTAAAAAACTATGGAAGCGCAAATTCGCACATTCCTAAACGCCCTGCGTGTCGAGAAGGGGCTATCGGCAAACACCATCCAGGCGTACCGCCGGGACGTCACCAAGTTCGCCGACTTTGCCGCCAAACGCAGCCAGACTCTGAAGGACGTGCAACGCGGAGACATCGTCGATTTCTTGGCGTCTCTCTACAAGCGCGGACTCGACAGCCGCTCGGTCGCGCGGCACCTGGTTACGATTCGCAATTTTTTTCGATTTTCCCTGATCGAGGGCTACATTGTGGACGATCCGGCAGCGACTGTTGAATCACCAAAGTTTCGCCAGAGCCTGCCGGAATTTCTGAGTCTCGAGGAAGTGAACCAGCTGCTGAGGCAGCCGGACCGCACCTCCGTGCTCGGCTTACGCGACCAAGCCATGATCGAGCTTCTATATTCGTGCGGCTTGCGAGTTTCCGAACTGTGCACGTTGCGCGTCTCCGATCTGCAGATGGAAGCGGGCTGCCTGCGCTGCATCGGCAAGGGTAACAAGGAGCGTTTGGTGCCCGTGGGCCGGCAGGCGCTGGCGGTAGTGCGGGAATATCTCCGCAAGTCCCGGCCCGAGCTTCTGCGCGAAACGTCGTCCCCCTATCTATTTCTGAACCAGAGAGGGCGACGGCTGGACCGCATCGGCTTCTGGAAAATCCTTGGCGAATACGGCCGCAGGGCCGGATTGCGCAAGGTGCTGACGCCACACATGCTGCGCCACAGCTTTGCCACGCATCTTCTGGACCGCGGCGCCGATCTGCGCTCCGTGCAGATGATGCTGGGGCATTCGGATATTTCCACCACGCAGATTTACACCCACGTGGTGGAGGAACGGTTGAAACAGGTATACAAGTCGCATCACCCGCGGCGCTGAACCGCGGCAACACGCAAGGAGAGGCACCCACCTCATGCCCGACTATATGTTTTTGTTGGAAAGCCGGCTCTCACCCGAGCAACGAGCCGCGTTTGAGCGCGTGCAGGAACTGGCGCGCCAGTTGCAGCTCAACATCTACCTAACCGGCGGAGCGGTTCGCGACCTAATCTCCGGCCAGAGTATCCGCGATCTGGATTTCACCGTGGAGGGGAATCCGGTGCGGATGGTGCGCGAGCTTGAAAAAGGCGGCGCTCGCGTGATCTGGGAAAGCGAGAAGCTGCGCCACCACGAGATTGCCTTTGCCGGTGACGCGGACGGCTCCATTTCGGCCGCGCGCGACGACGTTTACGACAGCCCGGGCGCCAAACCCGACTATCGTTTCGCGGGGATCATGGAGGATCTGCGGCGGCGCGACTTCTCCATCAACGCCATCGCCATTTCGCTGAACGCCCAATCGCGGGGGTTGCTCCTCGATCCCACCAACGGACTTGCCGATCTGGAAAGGCAAGAGGTGCGGGCGCTTTCCATCCACGCCTTCACCAACCAGCCTGTGCGCCTTCTGCGCGCACTGCGCTACTGCGCTCGCATGGGATTCAAGATGGAATCGCGCACACAGGAATGGTTCGACTTGGCGATGGAGCGCGGACTCGACAAGAACATGGAGGACGCCGAAGTGGGCCAGGAGCTTCGCGCCGTCTCCCGCGAAGAAAATCCTGTGTCGACGCTCAAGGAGTGGGAGTCACACGGCCTGCTGGCGGCGATTCATCCCCAACTGCAGAAGCGCAAGCCCGACTACGACAGCCTGAACAAGATGAATCGAATCCGCGGGAATTACATGGGCATTGGGCTTCGGCCACGCCTGCAGTTCGCGGTTACGAACTACGTTCTTGGCCGGCTCAAGGACCGGGAAGCCGCGGCCATCCTGCGACGCATGGAATTTCGCAAGGCGGAGATCGAGGGGGCGGCGAACCTGCTACCCGAGGCGCAGAAGATCGTGAAGCATCTGAAGGGGCGAAAGACGAATGCCCCACGCGATGCGTACTCCTTCCTGGTGTCGGTGCCGGTGGAAACGCTCGTGTACATTGAAGTCGAGCTGCCCAATCCTCGCGTTTTGTCGAAGATTCGCAATTACGTGCAGAAGTGGCGGCCGCTGCGGATGGGGCTGCCGACGGCGGAGCTCGATGCTTTGGGCGTCGCGCGAGGGCCGAAGTTCGACAAGATTATCGAGCAAATCTTCGACATGCAGCTTCGCGGCAAGGCGCGCACGCCCGAGCTTCTGACCAAGGCGTTGCGGAATCTGGCAGGCATTCGCGACGAAGTGCCGAAAAAGCCCGAAAAGAAAAAACGCGGCAAGGGCGAGCCGGAATCCGCCCCCGCAGCCGCACCGGCGAACGCACCGAAGTCCGCACCCGGCAAGAGCGTGGCGGTCGCACCAGCGCCCGCGAAGGCAGCTGAAAAGTCGCCTCCTGCTCACAAGGCAGCACCGCCGACGCCTTCCCATCCGAAAGGCAAGGCCCAACAGACGAAGGGATCACGCGGCCGCTGACGACCCTGTTCGCGCGGCGGCGGAAAGCATCGAAACTTTCGGCCTCATGATCCTGAATCAACAGCGCGACGTTCGCGTGCGAGTGGCGGGCCTCGATGCGTTTCTTTCACAAGTTTGCCGCGCGGTGCGGGTACGCCGACAGTCATTCACGATATGCATGGTCAATGCCGCTCAGATCGCCCGCTGGAACAGCGGGTACCGGGGAAAACGAGGGCCTACGGATGTGCTTTCGTTCCCTTCCGATATTTCCAGCGTGACTCGGGCATCAGTGCGAAGAAATCGTTCGCGAGCGGCCTATCTGGGCGATATAGCGATTTGTCCGGCGATCGCGCGGCGGAACGCAGTCCGATTTGGCCGCACGCTCGACAATGAACTGCGCATCCTGATCCTCCATGGAATCCTCCATTTGATGGGTTATGATCACGAAAGAGACACCGGCCAGATGGAGCGGCGCGAACGACGTCTCCGCCGCGTGTTGGGATTGGGCTAAGCTAGCCTATGGCGATCGTCCTTCTCTACATCCTCGGCGGCCTAATCCTCACCGCGGGCCTCGTCGTCATCTCCTACCTCGACCGCATCTACCGCGACCTGGGCCGCGTGACGGCCAGCCGCGTGCATGAACACCTCGCCTTGTTCGAATCGGAAATCGAGCCGCGCCTGAGGATCGGCCGAGTGCGCGCGGGGTTGGCGTTCAGCCTGTTGGCGCGACTTTCGCTCCTGCTCGTCGGGGCGGCCATCGCGCGGGCGGCGTTCATCGTCGCGAATAGTCCCTGGGAGGCCGCGCTCGAAATTATTCTGCTGCTGGGAGCCGAAGTTGTGGTGGGCATGCAGCTGCTTCCGCTGCTTCTGCTGGTCGGAACACGGGGGCATTGGCTTTCGCCGCTGGTGCCGGGACTGCGCATTCTCTTGTGGGTGAGCTGGCCCGTGCTAGCGTTGCTGGACCTGGCTACTTCCCTGCTGCGCCTCTCCGAGGAGGAGCCAGGCGCTCCGGTGGCCGACCAACAAGCCATCGAGGCGCTCGTCGATGCGGCTACGGAAGAGGGGATCATCGAACAGAATGAGGCGCGGCTGATCGAGCAGGTCGTGGAATTCGGCGACAAGCGCGTGCGCGACATGATGACTCCGCGTCCGGACGTGGTGGCGATACCCGCGCGCGCGTCTCTTGAAGAGCTTCGCGAACGTGTTGTGGAAACGAAGTTCTCGCGACTGCCGGTCTACGAGAAGGCGATCGACGAGGTCATCGGCATCGTGGTGGCGCGCGACATGCTCGAAATCAGCGAGCGCGAGGGCGCGCGGCGCACCGTTCGTGAACTGATGCGGCCCGCGCTTTTCGTGCCGGAAACGAAATTCGGTTCCGCGCTGCTGCAGGAAATGCAGCGGAAAAACCAGCAGATGGCTATCGTCATCGATGAGTACGGCCTGGTGGCGGGCATCGTGACGGTTGAAGACTTGGTCGAGGAGATCGTAGGCGAAATCGGCGAGGAGGATCGCCGGCCGGCGCCGGATGTGGTGCGTGACAGCAGCGGCGCGGTGGTGCTGCGCGGCAGCGTGCCGCTGGACAAGCTGGGAGAGATTTTCGGGTCGGAGATCGAGATTGCCGGGCCATCGAATGCGACAACCGTTGCGGGGCTGCTCAACTCCGTCGCCGGGCATGTGCCCCATACGGGAGAAACGATCGAGCACGATGGCCTACGATTCGAAGTGCTGGAAGCGAATCAGCGGAAGGTGCTGCGAGTGCGTGCGCGGCGCACCGCTCCGTCCGGTTCGGTTGCGGCGGGGCGCACCGTCTGAGCGCACAGGCACGCGCGCTACCGTTGCGCACTTCTCCTACTTTGAGGCGCGCAGGCGGGCGACTTCTTCGCGCAGCTCGCGCAGATCGCGTTGCAAGTCCGGCAAGCGATTGAAGACGGCTACGGATTTCCGCCAGGCGAGATTGTCCATCGCCGGATATCCGGAATAGACGGCGTTCGGCGGCACGTCGGTTGGCACTCCGCTCTGCGCGGTCAGCGTGGCGCCATCGCCGATTGTGAGATGGCCCGCCGCGCCCACCTGTCCCGCGAGAATGCAGCGATTCCCAACGTGAGTCGTTCCCGCTAATCCCACTTGCCCGCACAGGAGCGTGTCTTCGCCTACGGTGCAAGCGTGTCCTACCTGCACCAGGTTGTCGATCTTTGTGCCGCGGCCGATGCGCGTTTCGCCGATCGTGGCGCGGTCGATGGCCGAGTGCGCTTGGATTTCGACGTCGTCGCCGATGACAGTGATTCCGGCTTGGCGCATCTTGTACCAGTGGCCATTGGATTCGCGAGCAAATCCGTAGCCGTCGCTTCCGACCACGACGCCATTCTGGAGCAGCACACGATTTCCGATCTGGCAGCTTTCGCGAACGCAGGCGTGCGCGTGGGCGAAGAAATCGTCACCGATGCGAACAGCGCGATAGACAGAAACGAAACTGTGCAACACGGCGTTGCGGCCGAGTTCGACATCCTCGTCGACGAAACAGTAGGGGCCGATGTGCGCGCCGGGGCCGATCTTCGCGGATTTCGCTACGACCGCCGTCGCGTGGACGCCGGGTCGATACTCCGGAGCGGCGTGGAAAAGCTCGATGGCGCGCGCGAAGTCGAGATAAGGATTCGCCGACCGCAGCGCCGCCATGCGGAGCGGGCCCGCGTCGCGCGCAATCAGCACCGCCGAAGCGCGCGTAGTCTCAAGCACCGGGCGGTATTTGCGATTGGTGAGGAACGTCAGCTGCTGCGGCTGCGCTTCTTCGATCCCCGCCACGCCGGTGATTTCGATTGTCGCGTCGCCTTCCAGCTCGCAGCCTAGCCTTTCTGCGATTGTTCCCAGTTTCATGATGTCTCCTCACGATTCATTGAAAGTGAAAGTTACCAGTGAACGCCAAAAGTTCAAAGGAAACGCTGAAGGGATGAGGCGCACAGGCAAGAGTGCCTGGGGCACAAACGCGAGCGCGGCGGGCAGTCACTGCCGACTCTAACGACTATTTGCGCAGAAGATCGCGGGCGATGACCAGGCGCTGGATTTCGCTGGTGCCTTCGCCGATGGTGCAGAGTTTGACGTCGCGATAATATTTTTCCGCTGGATAATCTTTGACGAATCCGTAGCCGCCGTGAATCTGCACCGCCTCGTTGGCCACGCGCACGGCAACTTCTCCCGCGTAGAGTTTGGCCATGCTGGCCTCGCGGCTGAAACGCGCGCGGGAATCGCCTGAGGCGAGAGCGCGATCGGCTAGCCAGGCCGCCTGATAGATGAGCAGGCGCGCGGCGTCGATCTGCGTGGCCATGTCCGCCAGCTTGAATTGAATGGCCTGGAATTCGGAGATGGCTTTGCCGAACTGCTTCCGCTCTTTCGCGTAACGAAGCGCCGACTCGTAAGCTCCCTGGGCCATGCCCAGACCGAGGGCGGCGATGGAAATGCGGCCGCCGTCGAGAATTTGGAGGCTATTGACGAAACCGTTGCCTTCGGCGCCCACCAGGTTTTCCGCGGGCACGCGGCAGTCGGTAAAAATAAGCTCGCTCGTATCGCTCGCGCGCAAGCCGAGCTTATTTTCCTTTTTGCCGGGACGAAAGCCGGGAGTTCCCTTCTCCACGACGAACGCGGATACGCCGTGATGCTCCTTGGAGGCATCGGTGGTGGCTATCACGACAGCGACGTCCGCATAGCGGCCGTTGGTGATGAAGGTCTTCGCGCCGTTCAGCACCCAGCCGCCGTCTTTTTTGACGGTAACGGTGCGAGGGTGCCCCGCATCCGAGCCGGCTTCCGGCTCCGTTAGCGCCCAGCAGCCCACTTTCTTTCCCTG
>Ga0302324_100007615_pt1 | contig 22991 bp, 8 predicted proteins | sample Palsa_T0_1_FD_201949 | JGI IMG/M metagenome (GOLD analysis project Ga0302324, IMG submission 201949) | Peat permafrost microbial communities from Stordalen Mire near Abisko, Sweden - Palsa_T0_1 | ecosystem: Environmental > Terrestrial > Soil > Palsa > Peat permafrost | place: Sweden: Abisko...
CCAGCATTCGCCATTCCCACAGCCCCGTGCTGGCACATCCCAATTCCATGACCTACGCCGTGTCCTTCCAACTGCCAGCCAGAACTGTCTTGCGTGGCAGTGAAATCGCTGCTGGGAATCGCGCTCCAGCCCCACTGGCGCGCTTCGGCAATCCTCTGATTCTCGTCCCCGGGTTTGGGAGCGTGTCCGCCGCTGCCAACTCTGCTCCGCCATACGAATGGATGCTGCTGGCACCAGCGGCACGGGACAGAATAGTAAGGATAGCCATCGCCCGCATCCAGATTTGAATCCTGCAGGCTGCGTGTTTGGCCTCCGCATCGACTGGAGTAGAGCGCCGCCAGAGGCTTCTCCTTATACTCGATCACCAGGCCGCGAGTGGCTTGGACAGCGCTGAAGACCCTGCTGCTTGGAGGGGGCGGAGACTTGAGGAACTGGCAATGCGTCGAATCGCAAAAGTCAAAATCCGCATGCCTGGCTCCGGCGGCCAGAAAAGAACGGGTTGCAACGGCCTGCGCCTTCAGCGCCTCGATCGGGGAGTTTTCGTCCATCTCCGCGGCGACGATGGAGGCAACGGCTGTCTCGCGATCGATGCTGACGACAGCTACGAGTTCGGCCTTGTGGGCGCTGATGGTGATGTGCCCCCAGTATTGGCGGTGAATTTTTCCCGGAACCGACAGGCGAAGCGCAACGGAACCGCCATTCCGCGCTGTGGCCGTCCAGCTGGTTGCGGACTTGTCCCCTGCAATCACCCGATCACCCTCGACGCGGAAGACAACCAGGCGGTGTCCAGGCTCGCTATTGAGAACCAGTGTCGAAGCTCCAGCGCGTTCGCCTCTTGCGACGGAAACAACCTGCACGCTGCCTTGTTCAAGGACCAGTTCCCTGGGATGGAACAGGCCAAGAACGCTGAAGCGTATCTCCTGCGACACTTGCTGTGCTTGAGCGAGCGACGCAGAGAAAAACAGAAGAATCAGAAACGATCGGCAGAATCCGAGTCCGGAGGGTGGCCTGGCGTTCCGCATTCGCCGCATTGCGCCAAGCGATGGAAACAAGATCCGTGTTTCCGTTAAGCCGATCATCGCGAACTCTCACCCAGGGACCGCAGCATGGCGCCGGCCACCTTCGCGCTCGCTGCGCCTGTTTCACCATGAACTCGCACCAGCAGAAGCAGCCGCGGTTGAACGGCCGGGAATAGAACCACCGTAAAACCATCCGCCGCCGCAACAGGTGTGTGGGAGCAAGGCGCCGTTCCAGTCTTAGCTAAAGCCACTTTACTACCAAGCTCTTCGTCAACTGCCCGCGCAGTGCCACGCTCCGCCGACCCAAGCATTCCCTTCACGATCCTGCTCTGCACTGAGTGCTGCTGTTCTTTCTCAAGTTGCAGGTAAGCTTTTGCCAAAGCCATCGGGCTCTCTTTCCATCCGGCTCCCAGTCCGATCAACGCATCGTCCGGCGCTTCCGGATCGGGTCCTAGAAGCCCGTAACGCGTGAACGTCTGCATCGCACGCCCGCGATCGACGCCCACTGCCAATTGAAGAAAGTAAGTATTGCACGATTGCACGATTGCCTCTTCCAGTCCGAGGCTTCCGTGTCCCGCGGGAAACCAGCAATGGCTTGAAGTGCCGGTGCAGCGAACAATGGGGAAATTGCCACCGTGCTGTTCCGCATAGGCAATGGCTAGAAATGGCTTCACCAGTGAACCCGGAGCGATGACCTTGGATAAGGAAGCAGTGGCGGACGTCTTCGACGAATCAGGGCTCAAATCGGCCGGCCAACGCTCTGCCACCACAGAGCCGGATGCGTCCATCAGCAAATAGGAAATCGCCGGACTGGGGAAGTTGCGGTCGAGACTCGCCTTGGCAGCTTGCGAAAAGATCCCGGGCGCAACTGAGGCTCGGGCTTGGGAAGCAGAATGCGGAACGAAAAGGAAGGCGCCGAGAATCAAGAGCCCTGCGAACGAAACCCACATCGCGGCGAACTTACCACCATGCTGATCTTGCAATTCATCCCGCATCACTGGACCCATCGATAGAGTACGGTCTGCAGGACTCGACTTCCCTGATCCTTTTCCTCGATCCTTTCTGATTCCACTTTGGAGAACACGCGGCCGAGCCCGGAAATATTCCCGGAAAAGAACGATGGAGATTGGCCGTCCGCGTCCGTGCCTTGCTGGCCGGCGCCCGATCGGTTCCCAGCTCGATCGAGTTGCGCCGTCAACAGGTGGAAGTTTTCCTGTTCCTGCGTATGCCGAAAGAGGGCCCTGTATGTGACCGCCTCCTGGCCGTTCGCGGGGCCAGCCGGCGGGCGCCTTGACAGCATCTGTTCCAACAGCGCGGAATCGTTGGCAACAAGCAGCTGCTTTCCATTGACCTGGATGAAAAGCGGGACCGCCCCATCGAGAGCCAGGTAGTCTCCCGCGGCGCTCGCGCGCTTCTCCCACTGCACGCCAAGCTTTCCCGCGCTCAGGCTGGGTGGCAGAGCGGAGGTCACCGCATCGCGCACCGCACCCTCATCCCACGCGCGGGATGCAGAGATCGCCATTCCCGTCTGCAGCGTTACGAAGACCCCGTCCCGAGGCGGCCGTGCGGTGAAGACTTCAAGCGATGTCAGCGGCTGTTGCGAACGAAGAAGCGTGCGCAAAGATTCGAATGCATCCGCCGTTGCATGTGTTGCGGGAGCCTGGTCAATGCGGACATCCAGTTGGCTGGCGCTTCCGGCGTTCTGCGTCGCCACTGATGGTGGAGCGCTGACTTCCGCTGCTTCGGTGCGCTCGGGTTTTATTTCCAGAAGGTCGGCGCGCAGGCTTTGCAGCACATTTTCCGGATCGGAAAAAGCGTTCACCGAGAAGAAGCCTGCATCCGCGGGCGCCAGCGCAGTGATAGCCGCAACGTCTCCGCCAGACTCAATGTTCTTCGCCGCACGCCGCAGCAGCACGCGCTCCTCGCGGTAGCTTTCGCTGGTGCGATAAAGATCGGTCACCGCGGATGTGTACTGTTTCATCTCCGTGACGTTTCTCTGCACCCAGTAGCTGCGGAAATAGGGGGTGCCTGCAATCTTGTCGAGGTTCAGCACCATGCGCAAATCGCCGCGCTCTCCGGCTGCCTGCTTCACGGCCTCGGCATACCATCCCTCGCCAAAAAGATTATGAGATGAGACTCCGGCGAGCCGGTCAAGGACGCCAGCCACCAGATCTTCCCTGGTGCCCAGGATCAACCAACCGTCCTTTGCTGCGAATGCCGCCACGCGCGACGATTGCGCGTCCTTGTGCACGTAAAACGGCGTGCCCGCCTCCGTCCTCTGTTCAAACTTTCCCCGCGTCTGCCAGAGTGGAGTGCTTTCGATGCGCTGCTGTTCAAGGCGTGTCACGTAGACGAATTCGAGATTGCCAATGTCGTAGAGAGCAAGGCAACTTTCTTTGCCGGCAACTCGATTCAGAAGGTCGGAATCCGTACGAAGGCCCGCTGCCGCTGAGAACTCATCCTGGGCCTGGGAAAGCCGGCCGAACAGTCGCGAGTTGCTGAATGCGGAATAGTTGTCGCTGCTGAGCCACGCCCGTTTCTCTTCCGAAGTATTCCAGTCGCGCAGAAGAGAGCTGAAATCGCGCGCCTCGATTGATAGCAACGCACCCTCAGGCAACAAGGCGGGCAATTCGGGCTTTGGGTTCAGTGCCTGTTCCAACGCGCCGATGGCGAAGACAACGCCGCAACCCATCGCACACGCAATCACCGTACTCCAGAGTCGACGTTTCATTCCACATCCCCCTCGTTGTTGGCTTTTTTCCTGGGCACGAAAGCCATTCCCGGCAGCAGCCGCGGACGCACAACCCTGTCCTGATCCAACTCGACATGAATCTTCGGAGCGCGCGCCTCATTCTCTTCCAGTCGCGCAGCCTCAGTCTCCAATCGCTTCTTTTCTTCTTCAAAGCCGCGGCGGCGCGTGGGATCACGTTCCTGCGCCATCGCGCTCTCTATCAGTTTGAGCGCTTCATCCGGCTCCTGGCGCTTCTCCCTCGCGTGAATGGCAAGCCAGGCGAGTTTGGCCGATTCCTCCGCCGTCATTGCGGCTGGCGTCGTTGCGGAAGGAGTCGATTCGGCGGCTGTGCTCTCGGCGTTCTGGTCCTCGTCTGTGTCCGACGAGGCGGATGACTCTTCGCTTTGTGAATAGCGCGGACGGTAGGAAACAGCGCCGCGCGAAAGAATTGGTTCAGCAGCCAGAAGTGCCCTGGAGTCCAAGCCAGCTCCAAATGCAGCCCAGACATAGGCGAGCCGAACCGCATTGTTCGCTGGCGCTATCGCCATGGCCGAAGCCAGGATGTTTTCCCGCGTCTTGTCGTCAGGAGCGCAGGCCGCGGCAGCAATCCGTGCATCAACGAAGAACGGCTTGGAGGCTTGTTCCACGTTGGGGCAGCCGCCGCGAACAAGAATGTCCAACTCCCCGCTACCGGTTGTCGCGCTGGCGGCGTGTTGCCCGCGCAAGGCCTTCGCTGCCGCCAACCGATCGACATATTTTGCCCTTGCATCGGCGGCGACTCCCGCAAGCATCGATACGGCCTGCTGCTCATGCGCGTTCGTCGCCAGCCTGGCCCTTGCAAGACGAACCTTGTAGCTCGCGTCCCAGGGAAACGCATCGACGAGCGGCTGCAGGAACTGGATTGCATCGGAGGGCTTGGCGCTCGTCTCCAGGAGCCTGGCAGCCGAGTCCATATCTGCATACGGATTTTCGCTGATCATTGTCAGCCGCCTGAGCAGCGTGACCGCGCCGGAAACGTCGCCCTCGTCGAGATCTACCTGTGCAAGACCGAGGAAGTTTGGCGCCGTCAATTCCCTTCCTTCGATCGCCCGTTCGTAAACAAATCTCAGAACCATGCGTTGGGACGGCTCGCTGAGCAGTTGCGCGGCATTTCTGAGGTCGTTTGAGGTTGGTGCATTTTCAGGGTGCTTCTTCCATTGCGCAACTGAAGCCGCCAACGACCCATCGGCTTCATCCAGGCGCAACTCCGCACCCAGCCATTGCGAAGACTTTCGTTTGTCCTCGGGGATATGCGTTAACTCCGCGCGAGCCGCGGCATATTTCTTCTCGTCGAGCAGAGCGTCGATCAGGTTCGATTCAGTGCGTTCGAGTTCCCACGCTTCCTCCTCGGGTTTGGCCTCGGCTTTTCGCCGCTCCAATTCAACTACATGCGAAAGAATCTGGCCTGCCTGGCCTTTTACGATCCAACTGCTGCGCCAGATTTCGTTCAGCACCTGCTCCGGGTCGCTGGCAGCTGAGGTGATCTCAAGAAGCCAATCTGCCTTGTCGCCGTGAGCGTGGTAGCCGGCCTCGAGAAGAGACTCCACACGATACACGCCGTTTCTGGCCAGGTAGACGCGTAACATTGCATCCACCTGCTGACTGATGGCGGCGTACTGGCCGTTGGCAGCGGCGTCGCCCAGAACGAGCGTAAAGTCGCCCCAGAAACTTTCCGGGACACGCCTGGCGTCCATCTCCTCGGCGAGGCGCTTGACAGCGAGTTGCCACGAGGCCAGCGCCTCCGCATGCCGGCCTTGTTTCCATTCGAGCACCGCGATGCTGTCGAGGACTGCAGGCTGATCGCTCTTCAAATCAAGCGAATGTTCATAATCGTTGAGCGCGGCGTCGACCCGTCCGACCTGCGCCGAGTAGTCCGCAAGCTCGCGATAAGCGCCCGCGGCTTCCGGAGTGTGTTCCAGTTCCGACTGCAGGTAGCTCTCCGCAAGGCCGTCCTTTTCTTCCTCCAGATATTCGCCATATCGCGAGCCGTAATAAAACCAGACTTCGCCGGCCAGCTGCTGGTTACGATCCGCTGGATGCGCAATCCGTTCGCCGATAGTGGCATCTCCGCCCAGTGCGCCGTCAAAACTCTGGCGCACCTCGGGTGTGTGCTGGCGCAGATAGAGCCCCGTCAGCCCGGTGTAGGCTTTCTTCCATACCGGAGGCAATCCAGACGATCGCGCTGCGATTCCGTTTAGTGCCAGATCGGGCTTCGCATTTGCGACAAGGAACTGCGCGGCAACGTCCCTTGAATCCTTCGTCGTGCGGATTGAATCAGACGCTCTTTGGACGATCTCCTGCGGACGAGAAGCCAGCAGCAAATCGTAATAGCGCAGATTTTCGTACCCGCTCCTCATCGCCGCGAGCCTGTCCAATGTCCGGAGTTCCGCTGCCGTATCGCCAGTCGTGCGGTAGACTCCGGCTAACTCAACAAGGATTGCTGCCTCTTGCCTGGTCGGCGCAGTCCGAGCTAGAGACTCAACCTTCAGCGACGCCTCTTCCAACCGGCCTCGGCTACGCTCGAGTTGCAGCCACTCACTCAACTCGCGTGTTGGGTTGTCGCTCTTCTCCACAAACTCCCAAAGCAAACTGGCTTCCATATCCTCAAGTCCAGCCGCTTGAATTGCCGGCAGATACACCTCGCGCAATTCGCTCCCATTTGCAGCGCTCGACCGTTTGCCTTGCAGCCACGACTCGAATTGCGCCTTCTCCTCTGGTGTGGCGTAATCTCCAGCGACCTCAGCGATGGCGCGCAATGCCTGCGCAAATCCTGCCTTTGCCTGGGTGGTGCGCTCCGCAATTCTCTGCTTGCGCCAGTCCTCGCTGGTGACTGCGGCAAGGCCGTCTTTGACCACCTGCTGCGCGACCGCGGCGAGTGGAACATTCTCCGCGCGCTGACGTGCGATTGCGAGGCGTGTAAAGGCCGCGTCGCTCTGGCGCAGTCGCGCCATGATGCGCCCATAGGTAACCGCACCCGATTGATTCGCTGGATCAACCAACAGGTCCGAACCGGCCGCATCCACGCCCTGTTCGGCAAACTTGCGCGCTTCGTCCAGCAATCCCCACTGTTCCAATCGCGAAGCCACCGCGAAGTAGTTGGCAGCTTTGACGGGGCGGCCCGTAATCCACGCCTCAGTCAGAGCCTTCACGGCGTCACTGTTCCTGCCCTGGCGCGCCCGCGCCTCGGCTGCTTTTTCCATCCATTGAGGATCGCGGTAGCTCAGCTTGTAGAGCTGTTCGTAGTCCGCCACCGCATCGTCTCGTCTTTGCAGACGCTCGTCGAGGCCGGCCCTGGATTCGTACAGGTCCTTCTGTTCCGGGCGGACCCGGATGGCCTTTCCGTAAGCCTCGATGGCCGCGGGATAGTCTTCGAGAGCCGTCTCCAAACGAGCCAGAACGATGCTCCAGCGCGCGTCTCGCGGCGAGGCTTCAATCGTCGTCTGGAAAAACTTGATGATCTTGTCGCGCTGGCCGTGAGCCCCGGCCGCAAGCGCGGCCTCCTCGGCAAGAGCCGCATCGCCGGGGTAGCTCTTGATCAGCTCAATATATTGGTCGACCGCATCGCCCCAGTTGCCCAGCAGCGTGGCTGCTCCAATCATGCCTCGCCGTAATTGAGCCAATCGCTGGGTCTTTTCCCCGCTCTCCATGCTTGAAGATCGAACCGCGCCCAATTCCGTCCGGTAGAACGCTTCAAGTCCCGCCTGGTCGCCGGAGTGCGCGTAGTTATCCGCTAGCGCCGCCTCTACGGCGGCATCGAGCGGCTTCTGGCTCAATAGCGAATCCAGTATCCCTTTGGCTCGCGGATACTCACCGAGCGCTGTCAGTTTCCGAGCAGCCTCAAGCTGGAATTGCTGTTTCAACTCCGGATACGCTGCTTCCGCGGAATCAAGCAGCACGCCCACCGCCTGTGCCTTGCGCCCGTGTTCCCAGTCAAAGTCCACCGTCGCACGCACCACGCCGAGAATCTTCGCGTGCTCGCGGTACACCGCGTCCACTTCCGCTACCGCACCCGCCGGATTGTGTTGCTGCAAGAGGTCCACCAACTGGTAATGCAATTCAAGATTGTGGACTGGATCGGCAGTGAGCGCGATCTGCCTGCTGAGCACCGACTGCTCAACCTCAGCCAATCCATGCGCTCGAGCGGCTGCTGCGAGCGCATCAAGCACGTCAAATGACTCTGTGCGCGCGGCCGCCTGCTTCAGTTCCTGAACCATATCCGCATTCCGGTGCTGCGCATCGAGCACGACCACGCGCAGATTGATGGCAGCGGTGGTGGGTGTTGCGGGCTTCAGCAATCCCTCCGTCTCAGCCTCCACCGCTGCTCTCGTCGTGGGGCGCTTCGCCAGAGCTATCAACCGATTCCGGCTCTCTTCCGAGGGATTGTCGGCCAGGGCGCTGGCCACGTACTCCTTGATTGCTCCGCCGGTATTGCCCTGGTTTTCTTCGATGGCGCCAGCCTGATAACCAAACGCCGTGGGGTCCGCCAGCTTTTCCCGCCCCTTGCGCAATTGCGCCAACGACGACGGGAAGTCGAAGTAGTCCCAGAACACGGTGGCCGATTGCAGATAACCATTCGCGTCGCCCGGACGCACCTCTGCCATGCGAAGCCAGTACGGAGCGGCCTCCGCCATGCGCCCACGGTCCGCGTAGATATCGCCGATACGCGCCATGGTTTCCAGATCGTCCGGCTTGGCGTTGAGCAGGCGCTTCTCAATTGCGACCGCTTTATCGGTATCTTCAGGATGGAAGTAGGCGAGGGAGCGATCGAGGGACGACGCTGTTTGGCCCAGCGCAGTATCGGCTGGATACTCCACAGACAGAGCCTCTGCCGCGCCTGTTGCCTGCTCAAACCGCGATTGCCACAGACACGAATCCATCCAGAAGCGCTCCGCCGCGGGGTTGGACTGGGCCAACGCAGTCCAGTCCGCCTTTTCTATCTCGGGGGACTGCTGCTTCAGCGCCTCCAACTGCGCATCCAGCCCGCCGCTGCTCGAGAGCAATTCAAAAAGTTGATCGCGCAGATCGGGCGACTCGGCCCAGTGCTCCCACAGAAGTTTTTCAACCTCGGGCCACTGCCGCCGCGCACGATATTGCGCCAGGAGATTATGAACAAGCGTCAGATCGTGCGGGAAGCGGTCGTGGGCATAGCGATCGACCTCGAGCGCGAGCGTCCGATCGGGCGCAGGTGCCTCACGCAGGTACTCCTCCAACTCGGTGCCGGAAAATGTCGCAATCACCTTCTTTGAAAGCGCCGCGTAGTCCGCGTTCCTGCGCTGGCGCAAATAGAAACGAGCCAGCTTGCCGTACCACCCCATGCCCAGGCCGGTGTCCTTGAATTGTTCGATCGCCCGCTGATAGACATCTTCCTCGTGAGCGTTCAGGCGATTTTGTTCGAGAAACTCTGCCAGCTTTTCATAGAGACCAGGGTCCTGCGGGTTGCGGTCCAGTTCGCCGCGCAACAGAGCCAGGGCGTCAGGCAGTCTTTGCAATGCCACAAGCCGCGAAAGATACCGGTCCAGCACGCGCGCGTAGTCGGCTGACCGGGCATTGCCGGCGGGTTCGGTTTTCTGTGCGGGCGTTGGCTCGGAATCGGCATCCGCATTCGCATCGGCCTTCGGATTCTTAACCGGCGAAATGGTCACCGGTTCTACATCAATCGGCTTGCTATACGCCGGCCCTTGGACGCCCAGCGGGACACCATCCGCCTTGGCCGCAAGCTCCTTCAAAAGGCTTTGATAAAGAGCAAATTCCTTTTCAGGCTGATTCGTCCGGCTGTAGACGTCGCCTACCGCGAGGGCCACTTCCACTCTGCGCCCATCCGATGGAAACTGCGCCAGGAAGGCGGTTCCCTCGCGGATGACGGAATCGTTTTCACCATAGGCCGCATAAGCGTCCATCAGCCGCGCGTGGAGTTCTGGCCGCTCCGGTGCGCTCGGGAAGCGCTTGTCGATCTCGGCAAGCAACTCCGCGGCTTTGGCGCGATGAAAGTAGGGCACGGCAAGCTGCGACTCGGTCGAATACTCCGATGCCGGCGACTGCGAATTGAGCAACAGCGAGAGAATTCCATTCAGGTAGCCGGGACCACGATCCATGGTGGCAATGCTCTTATAGAACGCCAGATTGCCTGCACCCACGCGTAGCGGCTGCTCCGGTGCGGTAAGCAGAATACGCGTCAAGCCAGCCAGGCCCTTCTGCTCCGCCCCTGGAGTCTTCTTGTCCGAAGCCAGAGCATAGTAATAGCGAGCCGCTTCCGGAAAATCCTGCACCTGCTCCAACAAACGGCCGAGCGTAAAAAGCTCTTCGGCGGTCCACGCTGCTCCATGCGCATCCTTGCGCGTCCGGTAGCCGGCCAGCACGGCCTTGGCCTGATCCAGTTGACCCTGCTCCTGAAATATGTAGAAGAGCTTTGCCGCATCTTTCAGCGCATCCGGGCCGCCATCTGGATGTGCTTCCAGCGCGGCCCGCAGCGCATCGCGCGTCTTGAGCGTCTGATGACCGCTCACCAGCAGATCGTAGTAGCTCTTCACCAAATCGGCGGGCCACAAGGGCTGGAAGTTCTGGTCGAAGACAGCCAGCCCGCTCTGAGCGGAGCCGCGGCCCGCTTCAAGTTGCGCCTCTGCACTGACGGGAAACAACTCGTCCTGAGGAAACGCCTTTCGATAACGCGCAATTAAGTCGGAAACAGCAGCGAAGTTTTTGCCCGCCAGTTCAAAGGACAGCTCACGGTCGTAGACCGCCTTCTGCCCGGGATAGCGATGCTCCCACCCCGCATACACATGCTCTGCGGCGGTGCGCGGCAGCGCGAAACGATCGATAACCGTGAGTTCCCTCTCCCACGCCTTCCACGATCGCTCCTGGTCTGCTGCCGTCCAGCGTTCCCTGGGATTTGGCGCTGCCTCGCCAACCACTTCCAGCGCCGCCAACTCTTCCTGTGGTTTCAAGCGGCGGTCGTAGAAATCCGCCAGATCGAGATATGCAGCGGATTTGTCGTCGGCCTTTTCGGCCCAGGTCTTCCAGTCGCGCTCGGCGGCGTCGAAATCCAGGGCCTGCTCATCCTCCAGCGCTCGCAACGAGTAAAGAGGAGCGCGGTTCTCGCCTGCGGCCAGCAGTGCCGTCAGCTCCGGCCTTGTTTCTCGTGGCGAACGATGGTAGAGCGCTTCTCCGCCGGGCAGCTTCATCAGGCGATAGAGTGCCTTTTCCACTCCCGAACCCGACTTCGCGTTCTCCAGCCAGTGGGCCAGGCCATTGCCCGCGCCGAGCATCAGCCCCGGGCTTTGCAAACTGAGAAGAGAGCCGAATGCGCACAGGCCGGATGCGACGGCGATCAATGCAATGCAGGCACGCCGCAGATTCTGGCGTCGATTCAGCCGCTTCGACTCGGCGGCTTCGACGGGAGCACTAACGGCCTCGCAGGTGATCCTTTCGCGATCAGGGAACGACTTCAATTCGCACCTCCGCACTTCCCAGGTTGTGCGCAACATCCTCTGCAGTGACGGCGAGCATGTACTCGCCTGCGTGCAGTCCTCGCGGCAGTTCGATCTGGCCCGTGCTCGCTCCCTGCTCTCGACTCCAATGCAGGTTCACTGGGGCCAGGCCTTCCACGCGTGCAGTCAGCGTTCGGGTGCTGGCTGAAGCACTCACTTTGAGCTGGATCGTCTCGCCCGCCCGGTAGCGCGTGCGGTCCGTACGCACCTTCACGGCGGGAGGCGTTGACGCGATCACGAAGCTCTTCGACTCGCGATAGACCTGGCCATTCGTATCGCGCAGCAACAGGCGCACCGGATAGCTGCCATCTTTCATATCCGTCGGCGCGAGAAAGCGCGTTTGCCAAACGTCCTCGCCTGAAAGATAGCGCAGCGGCTTCTCCAGGCCAAAGGGGAACAACGCGATGACTGAGACGATTGCCTTGTCCGTGTGCACACGCAATACCGGATCTCCTGGCCGAATCACACGAGGACGCAACAAGGCGCGGGGCGCGGCCAAGAACGACGTATAGGGCGTTACGAACTTGTATCTTCGCGCCAGTTGGATGATTTCATTGATGGCAGCTTCGGTCTCCCCATCGCGCTCGATTTGCGCGAGCAGGGCCTGAACCCGCGCGCCTGCCCACAAGCGCGGTAGTTGATCGTGCTCCAGCGCCTGCGCAGGAAAGTCCACCTTGGTCTCGGCTTTCAACCCCGTCCCATCCTGCTGGCCATCAACGCGAAATCCGACGTGCTTCTGCGCCTTCCAGTACTCGCCAACCCAGCGCGCTTCTCCACCGTCGAATACGGCGTCCTCCAACGGATACACCTTGTCTACCGCGACCTGAGGAGAAACGGACAGCCCGAGATCTCCAATCGGACTCCGCCCGACCTTGCCCAGGAAGGCGGCCAGCTTGTAGTCCACCGGTTCGGTCGAGAGCAGTTGCTCCATCACTCCGCCGTTGCGGCTCAACATCCGCAACAGAGGAAGGTTCGCGTCGTCTCCCACTGCAAATACATCCGTCTTGGGCCTTCGTCCGGCAGGGATCTGTTTCCAGCTCGCTGCGTACCAGTCGGCGAGCTTCCCCGTCTTGATCAGTCCGCTGGTGGCCTGGCCATCGCTGAGCAAAACCAGCGCCGAGCCCTCCGCGCTGATGCTTGGGTCGTTGAACTGGTTCAGCCCTTCTCCTAGCGCCTTTTGAAGATCGGTTCCACCGCGCAGATGACTCTTGCGCAGCCGGTCCATGGCAGCCGATACATTCGCCTGTTCAGCTTTGACGGGGGCGGGTTTGAACCGCTCGACCCCGTTGTTGAATAACAGCAGATTGAACCTGTCCTGCGGCCCAAGGCTCTCAAGCAGTTTTGCGACGGCGGCGTAGCTGCGCTCCAGCTTCTCCCACTGCATGGAGAGCGAGGTATCCATCAGTATGACCACCGTGCGCGAGCCTTGCGCGCTTGCTCCATTCGCCGGCGGTGGGGCAGACATTTGCGCCAGGGCCTCAAAGAAGCCCGGCTCCTCTTGCTGCTTGTCTTTGCCCTTACCCTTCGCACCTGCTTCGGCTGCGGCTTCCGGGCCGGTTACGTCCTCCAAGGGCGCCGGAGGGTTTGGATCGCGGAACGAGATCACCTCAACAGCATTCACCGGCTCGTTCACGGTCCAGGCGGTCGCAAAGTCCTCGGCCAGCTCGAGCTTTGCCGCTTCCACCGTTCCACGCACTGTATGCTCGTCCTGCTGGTCGATGTGAAACGGCAGCATCTTGCCCTGGAATGCGAAGTCTTTGATCCGGGCCGCAGTGTGCAGCTCAAAGTGGATGGAGAGCTTTTGCACGCTTTGGCTGCCATATGCATCCGGCTTGAGCGGCAGCAGGAAGTAGCTCTTATTTTGCGAAACCGGAATTTGCTCGTGATATTCAATCTCCAGCCGCTTCGTGCCGTAAGCAGGGATGGGAACAATATGAACGCTGAAAACAGAATTTCGGCGCGCATCGTCCTCCGTCCGTTCACCTTGCTCCAGCAGCCCCGGATCGATGGCCTGGCTCTTCAACTCGTCATAAAGCGCCTTGGCTCGCTTGCGTTCCAGAATCACGGCGGGAATGCGCACCGGGCCATCCCAGACCGCGAAGTCCGACACCGTGGTTCCACCGGGTAACGCGAAGAGGTAATTGCCTTCCTGCGGCGATCCGGTGTGGTTGGTGAACACCTGGCGGATCCACACCCGCGCATCGCCGTTGTCGACATGGATCTCCACCTCCATCGTGGCGAGCGAAAGGATGGAAGGGTCGGGCGCCTGCTTGTCAGTCGGCACCAGCACACCTGTGTCAGCATGTGCAGCAATCCGCATCGCCAGATACAGCATTACCAGCCAACCTGCCCGTCTCATCGCTCTCCTCATTGCAGCTTGTCTTCCGATATCTTCACGAGCCCATTCTCGGTGCCGACATACACGATGCCGTTGCGGATGGCCAAAGCGGTTACATTCAAGGATGGAAGGCCCGCCGAGATGGTCCTCCAACGAGTGCCGCTTGCATCGCCCACCAGCAAACCTTGCCCCAGCGTTCCGGCAAGCACAACTCGTCCGTCAGCCGCCATCGCCGTTGGATTAATCACAACGCCCGCCTTGGTTGCGTCGGTCGAAGTAACATTCCCATCGGGCCCGAGACGCAGAACGCCCGTACCGTAAGTCCCCACCAGCCAATCGTTGTTTACGGCGGCCAGCCCGGTAATCCAGTTGTGTTTGAGGCCCGATGTGGCAGTGGTGAGATTTTTCTGCACCTCGCCGCCTTCCAACAGCGAGAGCCCGCCCAGAGTGCCCGCCACCAACTGGTCCGCGTTCGCTTGACCCTGGCCGGCGTGATCCTGTCTCGCTCCCAGTGCATACACGTGGTTGTTGACCAGTCCCTGAAACGCATAGAGACTATGCGCGCCGGTATTGTCGAGAAAAGTGATTCCAGCCGGAGTGGCCAGGGCCATTCCGTCGCCGTAGAGCACAACATCAGTCACGTGTTCGGCGATCAGGCCGGCGTCGCGACCAAGAACCTGCTTCTGGCGGCCGTCGTTGTCAAACAGCACCAGCCCGTTTGCAGTGGCCACCGCGACGGAGCCGTGCTTCGCGTCTTCAACAATCCGATTCACGCAAAACACATTTTCATTTTCGATGTGGCTCACCGCACCACCAGCCGCCGCCAAAACGTCTAGTCCGCGGTCGAAGTAACCCACCCACAAGCGGCCATCTGACCCAACCATCAACGCGGAGACGTCCCTGTCAGTCAGTTGCGCTCCGCTGATGCCCAGCGTCTTTCGCCATTGGCCATCGGACTCGAGGGTCAGTAATCCGTCGCCGGCGAGCGCGTAGCGGCTGTCTCCAACAGCCAGAAATTGCTCCACGGTCGCGTGCGCAGAGCCGCCGTCTCTTGCGCGGCCAGAATCGCGGTCCCCAACTGAAACGGCTACGCGGGCAACGATCGGCCTTCTCGCCCGGCCGTCGTCTTGATTACCCTTGAGGGACACGCGCATCACTCCAGCATCAACCTGCCCTACCAGCAGCGAGTCGCCGTCTGCAAGCAACGCATGAGCATATCGGCCCTTCGCCAGTTCGCGCTGGACCTTTCCATCGCGCACCTCCGCCACTCCCATCGGGGTGCCGGCGTAGACTCGTCCCTCGCCGAGCACGATCTGGTCCACTCTGCGGTCAGGCAATCCCTGCGCCTCGCCAATGTGCTCCGCCTGACCGCCATGCCAATAGAGCAGGCCGTCATTCAGCGTCCCCACCCAAAGTTCGGCCTCAGTCCCCGCCAGCGAGGTCACATAAACGTCGTCCGTCGTCGGGTGGAACTTCTTGAGAGTCTTCCCGTCGTACACCAACAGGCCCAACTTGGCTGTTCCAATAAGCAGATTGCCGGAGGACACCGGCAAAAGCGCCGTGACCACCCTCGCTTCATCTTGCGTGGCTCGGATCTGACGGAAGCGGCCGCCGTCGAAAGCCAGAACACCCTCGCCAAGCGTCGCGATCAGCAACTCGGGTTGGCGCGAGTCGGCCAGTGTTCCCACGGCCATCGGTCCCAACGCTGCAGTGGGCAAATCGATCCCGACACGGTAGATGTGCTCGAGAGATGCGTCCGCTGAATATACAAAAAGTCCGGCCGGACCAGAGAGATAGATCTTGCCTTGAAATGCCGCTGCGCTCTTGAAAACCCCCGGAGCACTCATTCCCTCGAAGCCAGGATTCGGCTGAGTTCCAACGGCTCGGGCTTCGAACCCCAGCAGCCCGGATGCCGCGGTCTCGCGCCTGGAGTCGCTGAGAGCTTTCTCGACACGCCAGATTACAGCAGCGGCGATGCCTAGACAGAATACGACCGCTGCGATTGCGATAACCGCCACGGTCCGGCGCTGAGGTTTCATCGTGGGTTCTCGATCCGAGGCAGATTCGAACTGACAATAGCGCAGAACCCTCTTCCACGCAAATTCCACATTCCGTGGCCAGCTTGATGTCTCTTTTGAGCTCATTTTGAGCCCTCTGATCTGAGTTCGCCTGAGGTTGGTATTTGTGCCAGTTGGCCACCGAACTGCCACATTCCGGACCGAGAGGGAGCACACACCCAGTCCCCAAACCAGCAATTGGCGGAGCTGAAGCAAAACAGGCCGAATTCAAAGTGAGGGAAAAGCATATTGACTCCCGGCTATTGCACCGCCGATGCCAACACCACTGCATGCCAGGAGCCAAACCATACTCATGTCAAAAACGGGACTTAGCTCAACTATTCTGGATTTCGCCTGTGTGCTGGGAAACACACCGTGTCAGCTGTGACACGGCGGATGGTGTCTGCAATGACACGAGAGCCAATAGCCCACCGGATTCTCTCTGTTATCCAACCGGAGTTTTCGTCTGCGAGGCGCAGAGGCACTCCGATTGGTAAAGAATCGAACGAACAACAGCACAAAGACCGCCTTTGTTGCACAGAGCGAGCGTGTCACCAGGCGGAAGGGTTGACCGGGCTAAGGCTTCGCAGTTCGTAGCGGCTTGTCAACTCGTCGAGCATCATCGTAATCGTAGTGGCGGACATGCCAAGCCCCTTCACGCCGAGAGGGGCTCCATTCAGAGAATCGTATCGCTCTGAGATGCCGGCCTTGATTGCATTCGCTACTGTTGCGTCTGCAATGTGTGCGGCTGCTTCGTGGTGTCCATAGGCTGCCAGCCCGGAGGCGACCTGGTAGTTAGGAACGGGCCAGACGTCTCCGCGCCAGAATTCATCCGATTTGAACTCCTGGTCGGTCCGCGCGACGGTGGGAATCGGCAAAGGGGTTGCCCATGCCGCTGTCCCAAGCACATCTGCCATGCGTGCAGCCTGGCTTGGCGTGGGCACGTTTGCCATCAGCGGAACGAAGCTGCCAACGGTTGGATTTGGGATCTTCTCCAGGCTTTCAGTACGAATAGCTAAAAAACATCCTGAATGCTGATCCCACATGTGCCTGCGCATAGCCAAAACGCCACGATTGTAGCGGCCGCGGCGGCGAGCGGCCATCGCTTTATCACCTAGCGTTATTGCCATTCGTGAGAGAGACTGCTCGGACAGAAGCAGATAGGCTGTATTCGCTGGAATCGCAATATCTCCATACCACTCGCCGTTTTCCGTTTGCGACGAGCGTCCGGGGTGCGCAATCATCCTCAGGCTATCGAGGTCGACTTCGCGATCGTAAGTCTCATAGCGCGCCTCCTGCGTCACTCCGCTGTAGGCTCCAACGCCGACCAGTCCGAGACTCATTACGTCGCGCTCGCGCCAATACCACTCATGAAAACTTTCAAGCGGAGCAAGGCCGGCGCGCAACAGTTCCTTGTCGCCGTTGCGCAGGTAGACCCGTTCCATGCCCCAAGCCAGTAGCGGAGCCTGGGAATATGCGGGACGGGTACGCCACTCTTTGCCATCGCGAAAGCCAGGTGCGTCAAAGGGAGCCATGAAGTTGGCCACCATTCCATGCATGAACTCGGGTTTCACCGCGTTCCATCGCTGCTGGAAATCCCAATAGTTTTGAAACACGCCGCGAATTGTCTCCTGCCGCCCAGGCAGGATCGAAAGCAGATCCAGAACGAACATGGTGTCCCAAAGCCATTGCGCATAGTAGCCGCCGCCGGGAACAATCCAGTCATACGCGAGTGGAGGGTCGGCAGGGCGAATTTTGCCGAGCACGCAATCGGTGTACGCATCTAAAACAAGCTGCCATACCGCTGGATCGTTGTAACTGAACAGCGGCTTCAGCAGGTCGGCGACCTGATCGCGGCTTTGCTCCGTTCCGCTACCGGCGATCGTTTGGCCCGCCATGGCGAACCCGGCCAGCGGCAACGAGGCTGCAGCCACCGCGGAAATTCCCCTGAGTACTTTACGACGCGAGCGGTTGAATCCTGAGAATGCACGCACTGGCGCGGGTCCATCCATTTGAGCGAGTCCTACTCCGGTATGAGTTCAAAGCGATGGGGCTTTGGCAACGCCGCCTTACGCTGTTCTTCGGCAAGAGCCGCGTCCTTCGCTTCAATGGCTTTGCCGGCGTCATCCTCGTTCGCGGCTTTCGGATCTTCGATGCATAGAATGAATCGAGCCTCATCGAGTCGGGTTCGCTTCAGCTCGATCCCATCCACACCCTTCGCCTGGCTCTCCATCGGCGTTGAGATGAGCGCAAGATTTACTCCAGAGGCAAGCTGCTCCCTGGTGAAAGATGCAACCTTCTTCGCATCGATTTGCAGCGTGTAGCGCGGCGCAGACAAACCGTTGACTATAAGCAACTGCTGGTCCATGGAAGACAAGTCAGAGATCTTGAGCACAAGCTGCATCATCTCGTCGTCCAGCTGCAATGGAAGCGGTAGCGCATTGTCTGTCTGCGTCCACTCCAGCTTGCCTTCCGATTCCTTGAGGCTATCTACCTGCGTATTCTCAGCGGTTACCAATTTGCCCTTCACTGCATCAAGCTTCACGCTGCTGACAATCGGCGATAGCCCCCAAGTATGCGCGAGCGCTGCAGCCATCACCCAATGAGATGCTTCCCCGGGATGAATGCGATCGGGTACAAGTAGTGCCGACAATTCGCGATTCTCCCTTGTTCCCGCCTGGAGCAAGTTCGTCTCAGCGAGATTAAAGTCGGAGAATACAAGATGCGATGATGCAGCCAATTCTTTGACGAAGGCGGCGTGATGGCTTACCACGTCGTTGTATTGGGCGAATTCTGTTCCGTGTGTGACTTCGTCATAGGGGGTTGGAGAGATTAGAGTGATTCTTGCCGCGGGAGGTCCAGCCTGCACAGAATCCAGGAGCTTGCGATAACCATCCTTATAGATTTCGAAGTACTTCGGATTAAATGCCATATAGTAGCCATCGTTCATGCCAAGCATCATCGAGATCACTGTCGGCTGATGCGGAAATACATCCCTCTTGAGCCGTGTGGGCACATCGCCGGTGTATCCGCCATAGACCGTGTCCCCAGGAACTCCGGCATTCCAGAAACTGACATGCATCAGCGGATAGCGAGTGAGAACGAAGTCTTCAACGAAGCGCGTATACAGGCGTTGGGCTGTAATGCTGTCTCCGTAAAAGACCACGCGGTCGCTATTCTGCAGAGCCATTTCCTGGCCGTTCGCTCCCGCGGCGCCCATTAACAGCATGGCAAAAACCACAATCCCGACACGCAGCTTTGTCATCGGGATTCCTGTTGTGGGGAAGGCGAGATTGTAGTCGCGCAGGCCGGCATCTGTTGCGCTCCAGGCGGTGTACCGAGGTGGCTTTGAATTTGCAGCCAAACATCCGCGGACGAAACCGGGAAGGCCCAACTAGCCGCCACCTGACCCGACGGAGAAACAAGCACAAGCGATGGCGCAAAGAGGTTGAGAGTCTTTCGTAGACCCACTGCGTCATCTGGATCAAGTTGCACTGCTGGATCAAAGTTCCAATCGGTCTTCCACTGCTCGAGAGCTTCCTTGCCCAAAGGGCGAGATGGCACCACAACGCTTTCCAAGCCGAGAGAGTCAAACTGGTGCGACATGCTCTCCATCAGGACGAACTGAGCTCGCGACGTGTCCGAATTCTCATCGGCCGGCGCCGACAGTACGGACGCCAACACCCATTTGCCGAATCGATTCTGCAGGCCAGGCCCCGCGGCCTTCGATCCTGCACTCCTTTGGAGCAAGCTCTGAAGGCAGGCGCACATGTTTTCTGTTTTGTTCGCGGATGGGTCCGATTCGTCCGTGGTGAATGGAGCGGCGAGGTCAGGCGCGCAATAACGATTTCCGGAGAATTGAATGGTTGATTTCGACGAGACGAATGATCGAGGCACGGAAATTAGTAAATTGTCGGCGAATTGATTTGGCAGATCACCCGTGAATTCCGCTGTAGATTGGAACGCCGGAACCCGTACTGTCGGATCCCAGATGACCGTGTTGTCGGTGATTTGAACTCCATTCAGCTTGCCGCCGTTCCACGTGTAAAGGAAGATAGCCCCCTGGCGCTTCGACAGGCGCGGACTCCGCCCATTGTGAATGCAGGTATTCTGCCGAATCTCGTTGTGGATAGAATCTCCATTCGATCCATCGGCGCCAAAAACGGAGACACAATAGCCCTGCGAGTCGTGGGCAAAGTTATGCTCCACCACGTTGTTCTCATCGCCGTAGTCGATGTCGAAAACGCCCCCATCCACACCGGGAGAATCGGTAAAGTAGCCTTCGTTGTAAGCCACGCGGCAGTCAGCGCATCTCCATTCCCAAATCGCATTCGGCGTGCCAATCGACTGGGTCTCCTGCATGCCGGTGAACCACGCGACGTTATGTTCGATCACGCCGTGTGAGACGCGCGCCAGCAAGATGCCATCCCCCGCAACATCGTGGACCATCGAATTTCGAACCTCTACATGCTCGCCGCGAAGTTTGCCGTCGCTGGAGTCGAAGCCCGCGCCGTTCACAATGATCCCTGCCCATTCCGATGTCTCATATGCAGTCACCCCGTCGATGATTACATCGTCGATGTGGCTTTTGGCGTTTGCATCGGGAGCAATCACCACCAGGCCGGAGTCTTTTGTCGTCGGAATACCCGGTACATCGTGAACCACAACGTTGGTAATTCTAAAGTGGCGCATCACTGGCTGATCGCCGCTTATGTGGATGCCGTATGGAGAGCCACCAACTACCTCGAGATCGTCGATCTCCCAAAACTGCTGATTGTGTAGCCTCAGGCCGGCGGCTTCGGCTCCTCCCACGACAACGGGCAGCGCTCCGTCGCCGTACCCGCCGAGCTGAATCGGCGCCATCTCAGTGCCGGAGCCCTTTGGCCAGAGCATGCCTTCGCAGCGACTACCGCGCCGCAACAGAAGACTGTCGCCCGGCTGAAATGTGAATGAGTCGGCTTTGGCCAGAGTTCTCCACGCAGTCTGAGGCGTCAGGGAATCCGCAGAATCGTTTCCAGCCTGGCAATCGAGATAGTGCTTCGACTGACCCCATGCACAGGCCTCCGCCGCCAATACGCCAAACAGCAACCAAAACTGGCATACACGCATGCGGAAATCTCCTTCGGGCCAATGGGGCGCCGTAATCACGGGGCGGGCAGCGTATGGCTACAGCTTGATCGCTGGCGCCGCAGAATACTGCGCAGCGGAGCCAATGCAAAAAACAAAATTGAATGGCCGCCGCGGAAGCCCGCGGAGCCGGAACCGCTCAGAAAGTGAGCCGCCCGGCGAATTGCATCACACGTGGAGAATAGCCGCCCGTGATCTCTCCAAACTGCTTGCCCGCGGCCATGTTGCCGATGGGATTATTGTAGTGGGCCGTATTCAGCAGGTTGAATGCCTCAAAGCGCATCTGGAATTTCATCTCGCGCGGCAAGGTAAGTACCTTGAAGAGAGACATGTCCTCGTTGGTATATCCGGGCCCATACAGAAGGTTACGTCCGGCATCGCCGACGATCAGTGTCTTTCCAGCGGACGTGGATGCAGCTTGCCCGGCGGGAACAACAAACGCCTTGGTGTTGAACCACTCCGTTATGGTTTTGTGCCCCACCCCGGGGTTGCCAACAAGATTGGGGCGCAAGCCAGGATAGTCCGGATCGTTGCCGTTGCTCACGATGTTGAATGGCTTTCCGGTCTGCAGCGTCGTGATGCTGTTCAGTTGCCAGCCGCCGAGGATTGCCTGTTCCACGCCGCCGGCGTTGCGCAGGAAGCGCTTTCCATGGCCCACCGGTAGCTCGATAACCTGCGAAGCAACAAAGTGGTGCCGAATATCCGTATCGGAGTTTGCGTATTCACTGTTGATGTTGAATGGGTTCTGCGGATAGTTGCTGCCCTTGCCAAGATCGAATGGGGCTGGCCCGTTGTCGAGGCCGTGGGCATACGTATAAGAGGCGAGAACGCTGTATCCATTGTGGAAGCTGCGGTTGATCTTTGCCTGGAGGGAACTATAGTTGCTGAGTCCCATCGGCAGAAGAGTATCGACCTTGCCAATTGCCGAGGAAAGATAGTCGTTTACGTTGTAGTTGCCGACCGCGTAGGAAAGATCGCTTGTGTGTGCGCCAACGTAGCCCAGTTCTGCCGAAGTGGCGCTGCCAATCTGCTTCTGCAAGGTCAGGTTGTAGTTCCATGAACGCGCCGTGGGAAAACTGTTTGGTTCCGAATAAACCGTCTGCGTGTTGCCGCCGGTTACGTTGGCTAGATTGATGGTGCCGCCGCTGCTGGGTAGCGCAATCGTTGTGGAGCGAGCCACGCCGGCATCCAGGTCGTAGGGCAGGTCGAAACAGTAGCAGCTATAGTCGAAATAATTCACAAACTCCTGCTGCGTGAAGAAGGGATAGTTCTTGGTCAGGATATCTTCGCGCGCATCATTTTCCGGAGAGAAGAAGAGGCCGAAGCCTCCCCGGATAACCCAGGTGGTGGCCAACTGGTAAGTGGCGCCAACGCGCGGCATGAAGTCGGTCAAGTTCGACTTCACCAGCGATCTTGAGTTACCTCCGCGCCCCGCAAGATAGAGCAACAGGGTCGAAGTGTCGAAATTTGACTCGTCGTTGTTTGCTTCGACATAGGGCTGCTGGTACTCGTATCGAACTCCGTAGGTGAAATTCAGCTTCGGGTTAACCTGCCAGTAATCCTGCAGATAGAAGGTGTGCTCGTTGGCCGTGGTGCTCGCGTTGGTGAGTTGCAGGCCCTGGTCAACAACATAGGGCAGCCCAAGCAGGAGATCGGCAATCTCATTGCCGCCATTGTAGTAGTAGGCGTTTGGATCGTAGTAGGCGTAGGTGGGATCGCTGGTCAACGCGTCCCCTGCTCCACCAATGTACTCATAGGGGGTTGGAAACAGCGAGAAATTGGGATGCGAGTTGAGATGCCGATACTCGTAGCCGAATTTGGCGTTGTGCCTACCTTTGGTCCAGGTGAGCGCATCCAGGATGGTGAGATTTTTGTCGCGGAAGGTCAGTGGCTTATAAGTCGAGCCTCCGACGGTCGGGCCACTCTGAAATTGAATCTGAGGCAAATTGTTGGTGGCCGGGAAGTCGGGAATGATTACGTTCTGAATGCCCCACGTCTCCGCAAGCTTGGTTCCCGCAAGGGGGCTGTTTTGCGAGAGCGGAGAGATGAAGTAGCTGGCTCCGGCTTCATTCAGCAACGTCGGCGAGAAGACGTGGTCGTATCTCAGCGAAATTACATTATTTTCAAAGCCGGTAAGGTCGCCGCTGTCTGCGCTTCCGCCTCCTTTCACAGGAATGGCGCCCGCATAGGGGTCGC
>Ga0302324_100007616_pt1 | contig 22989 bp, 12 predicted proteins | sample Palsa_T0_1_FD_201949 | JGI IMG/M metagenome (GOLD analysis project Ga0302324, IMG submission 201949) | Peat permafrost microbial communities from Stordalen Mire near Abisko, Sweden - Palsa_T0_1 | ecosystem: Environmental > Terrestrial > Soil > Palsa > Peat permafrost | place: Sweden: Abisko...
GAAGAGGAGCGGTCGCAATAGAAGCATGCTGAGCAGGATGAGCACCATCGAAGCATCGCAGAGTTCGAGCGGCATGTGATCGGGAAAAGTCAGAGTGTGGTGCCTGATCTGCCAACCGTAGTAGACGGCATTGTCGACCAGCAGAATCGTCGCGAACCCCAATCGGATGAAGTTGCCCGCTGGCGGAAATCGGCGGTGCGCGATACTCAGCATGCCCGCAAGCGCCGGCACCGCGCAGAGAATCGCCACGTGGATAGCACCGAAGAGAGTGAATCCCGGATGCGCTGTTTGGATCGTCAGCATATGCTACCTCTCGGCCGCGAGGCGGCATTTCGGGATCTCGGGAAGAGTACGTGCTGGTGGGGCAAGACACATCCCATTCACCGCAAGCCCAAACATCCCGAGTCCGTTGAGGATGCATTCGCATAGGGAGCCGTGTTGATTGCTCAATACGGCCAGGCGGTTGGCTGCGCGCCGAACGTTGTTCAGTATCAGGTAAGTGACCATCGACCTTATCCCTCCTCAGGAGATCGGAATGGCCCGAGATTACCCCGATCAAACTAGCGGGAAGGAGCTTGCCGTACACTTTTCAAAGTGTCCCAAAAATTTCCAGGTTCAGGTCTCCTGGAGGCTGACAAGTGCGGCTTTGGTTTTCTGCGGCGAGCGAGGTCCCGATCTACCGGCAACTGGCAACGCAGGTGCAGCTCGCCGTATTGAGCGGCGACCTGAAGCCGGGCGAGCGCCTGCCGAGCACGCGTGAGCTTGCGCGTCGTTTCAGCATTCATCCGAACACGGTGAGCGCGGGCTACCGGCAACTATTGCGGGATGGGTGGGTGGAATACCGGCACGGGAGCGGTGTGTACATCCAGAGCGAAGCAGCGCCCGCCCAGACGCCCGAGCAGATACTCGACCAGCACATTGTGGCGTTTTTCAAGGCGGTGCGCGAGCTGAGGTTGCCGGCTGTGGCGATCAGGCAACGCGTGGCAGAGTGGATTGCCGCTCCGCCGCCGGATCATTTTGTGCTGATCGATCCGGATGTGGATGCGCGCGAGATTCTGCTGACGGAGATTCGCAAGCTGACGACGTGGCCTGCAAAGGCGATTTCGATTGAGGAAGCGGCGAATCCGGACGCCATGCTGGCGGCGATTCCACTGTGCAGGCCTAGCAAGACCAAGATGGTGCGCGCTGCGTTGCCCGCAGGGACGGAGCTGATCACGCTGCAAATTCGTTCCGCGAACAAATGGCTGGATCCTGAGCTGCCGTCCCTAAAGGGAAAGCTGATTGGCGTGGTGTCGAGTTGGTTGGACTTCCGCGAGATTGCGCGGACCATGCTCGCGGCAGCGGGTGTAGATCCGGACCTGCTCGTGGTGCGCAACCCCAAGCGCCCCCGCTGGAAGCGAGGACTCGATCAGACCGGCGCAATTATCTGCGACGCCCACGCGGCGGGCACCCGCGAATTGCCAAAGGGGCCGCGGGTGTTTGTGTTTTCGCTGCTGGCCGACGCATTCCAGGCAGAACTGAGCAAATTCTCCGCTAGCTCGCAATTTTTGTGACACTCGCGAAACTGTCTGGAACGGACTTTTTCGGATATGGAAGATGGCTAATCTCAGACCATCCCCGCTCCACCGGAGGAGGTAATTCCGATGAACACAGTTTCGATTGATCCTGTTGTGATGGGCCGAACCGATTCTCCGGCGATCGGCGCGCCGCGCAGCCGCCAGGGCTTCTGGGCGCTTATCGCCACACAGTTCCAGGGCGCCTTCAGCGACAACATTCTTCGCAACCTGCTGCTCTCGATGATTATCGGGATGAACCTGGCGAAGAGCGAGCGGGAGACGTTTGTTTCCGTCGTGACGTTTCTCTTCTCCGTGCCGTTCCTCATTCTGAGCATGCCGGGCGGCTGGCTGGCAGACCGATTCAGCAAGCGCCAGATCACCATCTGGACAAAGTTGATGGAGTTCGGCTCCATGCTGCTGGCGACTGTGGGGCTGGCCACACACTCGTTGCCGCTCTCTCTGGCTGCACTGACGTTGGTAGCGAGCCAGGCGGCGCTGTTTGGACCATCAAAATATGGCTTGTTGCCCGAGCTGCTTCCCGAGAAGAGCCTCTCATGGGGCAACGGCGTAATCGAGCTGGGCACGTTTCTCGCAATCATCATCGGAACGGTTGTGGGCGCATGGATGGGCGAGCATTTCAGCAGCCACGAAGTGCACGCCGGATATGTGCTGCTGGGGCTCTCGGTAATTGGGTTCATGACGAGCCTGAGCATCGACAAGGTGCCGGCTGCTGCGCCCGAAAAACCGTTCAGGCTGAATGTCGTTGGAGATCTGTGGACGCAAATCGGAAAGATGCGCAAGGATCAGGCGCTGTTTCTGGCAGTGCTCGGCAATGCTTATTTCTGGTTTCTTGGCTCCCTGCTTTTTTCCACGATCGTGATCTATGGGCCCGATGTGCTGCACATCGGGCAAACCAAGACCGGCTATCTGAATGCGATGCTGGCCATAGGCATTGGCATTGGCAGCATGGCCGCCGGATGGCTAAGCGAGAACAAGATCGAGTATGGGCTGATTCCGCTTGGCTCGATCGGCATAACGTGCACTGGATTGGCGCTCGGCATTTGGCCGCACGGAATGGTGGGGTCCGCGGCTCTGCTCGGAATGCTGGGCTTCTGGGCGGGATTTTTTGCTGTGCCGGTGAATGCGCTGATTCAGCATAAGCCCGCTGAACAGGACCGAGGCGGAATTATTGCCGCGGCAAATCTGCTGTCGTTCGTGGGCATCGCGATCTCATCGGGCGTGTACTACATCTTCACCGCCTACTTTCATCTCGATCCGCGCGGTGTCATTGTGGCGGCATCGTGCATTACGGCGCTGAGCACAGCGTATGTTCTATACCTTTTGCCGGAGTGGTTTGGGCGGCTGATTCTGTTCTTCGCAACACGAACCGTGTACCGCGTACGCGTGATCGGACGCGACAATTTTCCCGAGAAGACGGGCGCGCTGTTGGTGTGCAACCACATGTCGTTCGTCGATGTTGCGCTGCTGGTTGCGGCGACGGACCGGCCCATTCGATTCGTGATGTACCAGGGAATTTACGACCACCCACTCGTCAAGCCGTTTGCGAAGGTGGGCAAGGCGATCCCGATTTCGAGCGAACTGCATCCGCGCGAAATGTTGCACTCGTTGAAAGTGGCGAGCGAAGCGCTGCGCAACGGCGAGATCGTATGCATCTTCGCCGAAGGGCAGATCACTCGTACTGGACAGTTGCTTCCATTCCGCCGCGGTCTGGAGCGGATCATGAAGGGCGTCGAGGTCCCGATCATTCCCGTGAACCTGGACGGCGTATGGGGCAGCATCTTCAGCTTTGAACGCGGGCGATTCCTGTGGAAGATGCCACGCAGGATTCCCTATCGAGTGACGGTGAGTTTCGGCAAGCCGATGCCTCCCACATCGACGGCAATCGAGGTGCGCTCGGCGGTGCAGGAGCTGAACGTGGGGGCATTCGAGGCGCGCAAGCCGCGGATGAAAACATTGGACCGCTCCTTTGTGCGCACAGCGCGGCATCGGCCATGGCGGTTCTTCATGGCGGACGGCAAGACGCCGAAGGTTACGTTTGGATCCGCGCTTACCAAAACGGTCTACATTGGGCGCAGATTGCGGAGGCAGGTCGGGGATCAACCGATGGTTGGGGTGCTGCTTCCGCCATCGGTGGGCGGCGCACTGACGAACTATGCACTGATGTTGATGGGACGTGTGCCCGTAAACCTGAACTACACATCGTCGAATGAGACGATCGCGAGCTGCGCCCAACAGTGCGGGCTTGATGTGGTCATCACGTCAAAAGCATTCATCGAACGCTTTCCTAACATGACGATTCCGGGGCGGACGTTGTTGCTGGAAGATGCGCTCGCTGCGCCGCAGTTCATTGAAAAGCTGAGCGCGCTGGCGTTGGCATGGCTTACACCTGCGGCCCTGCTGAAACGTGCGCTCGGTTCCGGCAGCGCCAAACGGATGAGCGAGTCGACGGGGTCGACAGCATCGGGCAAAGCTTCGCCGATGGATGATCTGGCCACCGTGGTCTTCTCGAGCGGAAGCACTGGCGACCCGAAGGGCGTGATGCTGACGCATTTCAACATTGTGTCGAACATCAGCCAGGTGAGCCAGGTCTTCATGCTTGATGGACGCGACAAAGTGCTCGGGATTCTGCCCTTCTTTCACTCATTCGGATTCATGGCCGGGCTCTGGCTCCCCGCTGTACAGGGCATAGGCGTGGTGTTCCATCCGAATCCGCTCGATGCGCAAGCCATCGGAGCGCTTGTGGAGAAGTATAAGGTGACGTTCCTGATTGCGACGCCTACATTCCTGCAGGCGTACATGCGCCGTTGCACGCCCGAGAGTTTCGGCTCGTTGCAATATGTCCTGGTTGGAGCGGAAAAGCTGCCGGAACGCTTAGCGGTTGCATTTGAAGATCAATTCGGCATACGCCCGTTGGAAGGCTACGGCTGCACCGAGTGTTCTCCAGTGGTAACCATGAATGGCAAGGACTATCGCGCTCCTGGATTCCGGCAGGTCGGCGGGAGACGCGGAAAGATCGGCCATCCGCTGCCCGGAGTTTCGATCAAGGTGGTCGACATCGAAACCGGACAGCCTGTGGCGCCCGGTAACTCTGGAATGTTGCTGGTAAAGGGACCAAACGTGATGCGCGGCTACTTGGGCAAACCCGGCAAGACAGCGGAGGTGCTGCAGGATGGCTGGTACACGACAGGCGACGTCGGAACGATCGAGGAGGATGGCTTCGTGACCATAACCGACCGGCTCTCGCGCTTCAGCAAGATTGCCGGCGAGATGGTGCCGCACATCCGCATCGAGGAAAAGCTGCACGAACTCGCCGAGACAACGGAGCAAGCGTTCGCGGTGACCGCAGTGCCCGACGACAAGAAGGGCGAGCGAATCATCGTCGTTCACACCCTGCCGGATGCAAAGCTGACGGCAGTTTTAGAAAAGCTGGCGCAGTGCGATCTGCCCGCGTTGTGGAAGCCGAAGGCAAATCAGTTCGTCCATGTCGATTCGATCCCCACTCTGGGCACGGGAAAGATGGACCTGCGCGCGATAAGAGCCCTCGCAACTTCACAGGCCGCTGCGGTTGAAGCATCGGCGCAAGGTTGAGGTGATTCCATGGAGATCCTTGGTCTGTTGGCAATTGGAATTGTCCTCGCGATTCCGGCGATCGCGATTGTTGCCCTGGTTCGAAGCGTAGCCGCCGCAAGACAAATCGGCGAGAGCGGGTACAAGATCTCGAGCCTCGAAGGCGATATCGGCAGTTTGCGGCGCGAATTAGCAACGCTGTCAGATCGAGTTTCAAAGCTGCAGCCCGTCGCGGTTGCCCCGCGCGCTGGAGATCAGGAAGCACGCCAAATCCCGGTCCCTCTTAAGACTGTTCATGCGCCTGCAATTGGCGAAGAATCCAAAGCCCCGCCAGTGCAGCCTTCGCAACCTGGCGTTGTAGCGTCGCGGCCCAATCCGACAACCGTTGCACCGCGCATCGAACTCGATGCTTCACCTGCGCCCGCGTCTGGCATTGGTGCCACATCGCACCTTGGGCCCGCCGGAATCGCCGCATTCAAAGCACCCTCCTCGCCGGAAGTCGCGAAGAGGGAAGAGCGCGTTATTCCTCCGCCCGCACCAACTGAGCCTCGCCCGGCGGCATCATCAACACCGGCGACTCCGGCCGCGCCATCGATCCCCGCCACGCCGCCGATCCCCTCATTCGCGGCATACGAACCCGCAACCGAACCCGCGCCGCCGCACGAGAGCGTCTTTCAGCGCCTCAGAACCAACTTGCCTCTCGAGCAGTTTCTTGGCATGAATCTTTTCGCCAAAGTCGGCATCGTGCTGCTGGTGCTGGGGCTGGCATTGCTTGGCCGCATCGCGCTCATCGCCATGGGGCCGGAATTCCGCGTCGCTCTCACCTACTCGATAGCCGCGGGGATGCTGGGCGGCGGCATCTGGCTCGAACGCCGCGAGCGTTACCGGCTACTGGGTCGCACCGGGATAGGGGGCGGCTGGGCGCTGCTCTTCTTTACCACCTACGCCATACATCACGTTGCGCCGATGACCGTGCTAAGCTCCAACACGCTCGACTGCATTCTCATGCTCATCGTCGCCATCGCAATGGTGGCGCACACGCTGCGCTATCGCTCGCAACTGGTTACGGGCCTTGCTTTCCTGCTCGGCTTTTCAACGGTGGCGCTCAGCCAGGATACTGTCTACGCTCTTGTCGCCGGTGTCATTCTCGCCCTGGGTATCGCCGCGATTGCGCTGCGCATGAGCTGGTTTGAACTTGAGATCTTCGGCATCCTCGCGAGCTACGCGAACCACTTCTACTGGCTCTACAAGCTCTACCCCGACGGCGCTGCCGGCCATGCCTTTCCGCAGTTTTGGCCCAGCGCAATCATCCTGGTTCTTTATTGGGTTACCTTCCGCATTTCGTACGTGGCCCGTAAAGTCGACTCGCCCCGCCAGGAGTCCTTTTCGACTGTCGCCGCGCTTGCCAACACAATGCTGTTGCTCGCCGTCATGAAGTTTCAAGCCACGCATCCTGAGCTTGCGTTCTTCGCGTTGCTTGGGCTCGGCGCGCTGGAATTCATTTTCGGCCAACTGCCAATCACGCGCCGCCGCAAAGCGGCGTTCACGCTGCTCACTGTAGTCGGCACGTTGTTGGTCTTTGCTGCCGTGCCTTTCAAGTTCAGCGGCAACAATATCGCTTTGTTCTGGATGATCGGAGCCGAAGCACTGCTCATCGCAGGCATTGCACAACGGGAAATGCTCTTCCGGCGCCTGGGCTTGCTCTCCGGCTGTGTGACGGGTCTGCTCATCGTCTATGAGGCACGCAGCATCGTAGAAGTCCGTCTGTCTTCCGAGGCGCCCCTGGTGAAGGACGGTATTTTGCTGCTTACATCGAGCGCGCTCTTTTATCTCAACTCTCTCTATCTCCGCAATCGGTGGAGAGAGCTCTTCGGAAAGTTCGATAGCGGCCTGGCCGTCGCGCAAAGTCATCTCGGCTGCATCACCGCATTCCTCGGCGTGTGGGCTCTCTTTTCGTCTGACTGGACGGCCATTGGTTGGGCGGCGCTGCTGCTTGGCATCGCGTTCGGTTTACGCTATCTCAAGAACCGCTCGCTCTTGCTGCAGGCATGGATGCTGAGCGGTGCTGTCCTAATTCGAGCGGCGGTTTTCAATTGGCATTTCGATGACCCGTTTCCACATCACCTGGCGATGCGGATTCTCACCATGCCGCTGCTTGCGCTGGTTTTCTACAGCATTCGGTGGGTGCTGGACGATGAAACCTCCCCATCGCGTATTTTGCAAAGTGTCTCGCTCTGGGCCGGGACCGCTCTTCTGGCAGCGCTCGCCGCAGTAGAACTGCCCACCGTCTGGATTGCGCTTGCGTGGGCGGCACTTGCCGTCTGCCTGTGTCTGCTGGGGAGAGAGTTTCAACTACGCGACTTCTCATTTCAGGAACACGTACTCGCCGCCGCTGCCGTTGCCGCGCTGTCCTTATTCAATCTAGATGCCGCGTATGCATTCGATCGCTATATGCCGTTCATTGGCTGCGCCGCAGCTTTTTATGCCGTCTCTCGCATCTCGACGCAGAAGGGCGCGTCCTATCGCCGAGCCGCCGCCTGGCTGCACACATGGACTGCAACCGTGCTCCTTGCTGCCCTTGCGTGGCACGAGTCCTCGCAACCGTGGCTTGCTGTCATCTCGGTACTGTTTGCACTCGCCCTCGCAATTGTTGATCGTGTTTTCACCGTGGAGGAGCTGTCGTGGCAAGCGCACGCACTCGCACTGCTCGCTGCTGTCCAGGCTGCGCTGCTCAACTTCTTCATCACAGACAAATTCCATGGCGTCAGTCTCCGCCTGATTACGGTTTCCATCCTCGTTGCAGCTTTCTACGGACTGGCGCGATTGACTCGCCTGCCGAAATCGTTAGAGGCCCCAGGTGTGCGACATGCCTACACTTGGTTAGGCAGCGGGTTTACGGCGTGGCTCATGTTCTGCGAGTTGCAACCCATCAGCGTGGCGCCGGGCCTCGGCGTCTTTGCGCTGCTGCTCTTCGAGGCAGGCGTTTGGCGTGGGCAGAGGCAGCTTCGCCTGCAAGCCTATTTATTGCTGGCCGCATCGTTTCTGCGAATCTTTTTGGTGAATCTCGGTGCGGCCACACTGCCTGGCGAGTTCATCAGCCGGCGCATATACACAGTCGTACCGCTCACACTTATCTACTTCTATGTATGGGCACGATTGCAGCGGCCAGGCTCGCAGCCCGAGGATGGCGGACGGTCTGCAAGCAATCTGATCGCCTACTTCGGCACAGGCTCCGTCGTTGCGCTCCTCTATTGCCAGCTTGCTCCGGAATGGACCATCGCCGGGTGGGCGCTGGTGGTTGTTGCGCTCATGGTCGCAGCGCTCGTGCTCGATAAAGAAATCTTCCTCGAGCAAACTACGCTGCTCACCGCGGGAATTGTCGTACATGGACTGGCTAACAACGTCTTCGGGGCCGGCTATTTCATCGACGGGGGATGGCACGGTAAGTTCTCCATCCTATCGCTGGCGTCGGCGTTGCTCTTTGCTGCGCTGCCAATCGCGTTCCGAATCCGCACCCGCTTCCGCGAGCGCCCGCGTGGTTCGATCATCGCGCACTATCTTGGGGTGAGCAGGCCTGATCAGATTTTGTTCTTCGCTCCGGTCCTGCTTATCGTTGTCGCGATCGCGGTCAACATGGATCCCGGCATTGTGACATTGGCCCTGGCCATTGTCGGACTCGCAGTCATTCTCCTCGGTTTGGCCGTGCGTCAGCGCAGCTACCGCCTCACTGGACTCGCACTTCTCGTGCTTTGCATCGGCAAGATTGTGTTCCGCGACGCGTGGCAACTCGACGAGCGCAGTCGATATATCACTTTCATTGTGCTTGGCGCCGCGCTGATTCTCGTTTCCGCCCTCTACAGCAGATTCCGCGATCAAATAAGCCGACTGCTGTGAAGAGGTTTGTGGTGGGTTTCTTCTCGCCTATCTCAAAGTGTCCAAATCGATCTCAAATCCTCAATGGTGAGCGAAATCAATCGCAATGGCCACTAGCCATATGAGCGCACCCATGAAGAAATAACGTGCACCGCGCCAATGTCGATGAGCTAGAAGGATTACCCAGATTGCGTTCATCACAAAGAAACTCGCAACGATTGGATGAATTTGGAGGAACCAAATGAAAGGTTCTCCTGTTGCCACATATATTCCCGCCGCACGTTCTGATTGGATTGCCCATCCACCGCGCGAAGCCGCCATCACATAGCCAATCGCGCCAACCACGTTGGCGAACAGCAATGCAATGGATTGAGTGGAAATGAAAATTCGCGTCGGCTTCATGGATTAGCTCCGATTCGACTCCCATAGGGCACAGCCTACCAGATATCGCCGATCCTTCCCTGACGCGATCTGGTTCACATTACTTTCGGCTCACTCCGACAGCGCGGCTGACTTGGGAGCCCGCGGGTTCCCTTGCCCGGCGCGAAGGATATACCCGGACAGCGTGGTAGATTGTGGTCAGGTATGGACAGGCGCGAGGAAGTCGGGGAGATCACGCTGCTTTTGGATAGCTGGGCCCGGGGCGAGCCGGGGGCGATGGATGAACTGCTTCCGCTGGTGTACGACCAGCTTCACCGCCTGGCTCAATCGATGTTACGCAACGAGCGCATGGACCATACATTGCAGGGCACGGCGCTGGTGAATGAGGTCTTCGGGCAACTGCTGAAGTTGCGCAAGGTGACCGTGAAAGATCGGGCGCACTTCTACACCTTCTCAGCGAAACTGATGCGGCGACTGCTGGTGGATCATGCGCGGCGCGTGAATGCGTCCAAGCGGGGCGCGTTCCTAACCCGGGTTCCGCTGGAGGCTGAACTGGCATGGGTGAATCCCGTTCATGAGAGCTCAATTGACCTTTCAAGAGCGCTGGATGAACTTGGAGAGTTGAATCCTGTAAAGGCGCAGGCAGTTGAGCTGCGCTATTTTCTTGGGTGCACGGTGGATGAGGCGGCCATGCTGCTGTCGGTTTCCCCATCGAGTGTTGATCGCGACATTCGATTCTCGCTGGCGTGGCTGCACGAACGGCTTCATCCAGCGGAGTGACGCATTTTCTGGCGCTATTGCGCCGTTATTGCTATGAGCTCACATTCGCAGGAGTATTTCGCCCGGCTGGATCGCCTGTTTCAAGAGGCGGTTGAGCTTCCCGCCGGGGAGGCGCGAGAGGCATTTCTTAATACTTCAAAGAGCACCGATCCGGAGCTTGTCGGCGATGTTTGCCGGCTCCTGGAACGGGACCAGATTGTGCAGCATGCGGCGCAAACGACGGCGCAGGCGCTTCCGCGATTCGGCCCCTATCACGCGCGTGAGGTGATTGGCCGCGGCGGAATGGGGACGGTTTACCGGGCGACGCGCGAGGACGGCGAGGTGAAGATGGAAGTCGCCGTGAAGTCGATCTCGTCGCCTATCTGGTCGTCGGTGCTGGGGGAGCGGTTCCGGCGGGAGCGGCAGATTCTGGCGCAATTGAGACATCCTCACATTGCTGCCTTTCTGGATGGGGGACTGGGTGAGGATGGACTGCCGTTTCTGGTGATGGAGTTGGTGGACGGGCGGCAGATCGACGCGTACTGCGATGAAGAGCGGCTGGGGTTGCGGCGACGGCTGGAGATCTTTCTCGAGGTGTGTGCGGCGGTGGAATTTGCTCATCGGCAACTGATTGTGCATCGCGATATCAAGCCGAGCAACCTGCTTGTGACGTCGGCGGGCGAACCAAAGCTCCTTGATTTCGGACTTGCTCGCTCGATGGACCTCACGGCGGCGAAGCAGGACAATCCAACGCTGTTTTTTACGCCGCTCTATTCGAGCCCCGAGGTGCTGCGGGGCAAGCCCGCGGCAGTTACCGACGACGTTTATTCGCTCGGGATTCTGCTGTACAGATTGTTGATCGGCGCCAGGCCGTTTGATTCGGCGGGAACGACGCCCGCGGAGATTGTGGATTCGGTGTTGCACTCAGAGCCGCGCAAGGCGAGCGCGGTGCTGCGCGGAATGGAACCAGCTGAAGTCGCGAAGGTGGCCGAAGCGCGTGGCGAGACGCCCGTCAATCTGCGCCGGATGCTTGAGGGCGATTTGGATGCGATTGCACTGCGGTCCGTGGCTGCCTCGGCAACCGAGCGATATGGGTCAGTGGGGGAGTTTGCCGAAGATGTGTCGCGTTATCTCGAAGCGCGGCCAGTTCGAGCGTTCGCGGGAGGATGGCTCTACCGCACGCGGAAGTTTGTGAGCCGGTACAAGGTCCCCGTTGCCGCGACGGTGCTGGTCGTGATTTCGCTTTCGGCGGGGGTGGTGGCTACGTTGCTCGAAGCGCGCGAGGCGGGAATCCAGCGTGCCGCGGCCGAGCGCAGGTTTCAGGACGCACATGAGCTTGCGCACTACATGATGTTCGAGCTCGAGAACTCCATCCAGAAACTTCCCGGCTCTACGCCGATCAAAGCCGACATGGTGAAGCACTCGCTCGATTATCTGGATCGAATTGCGGCGGAGAAGAGCACCGACGATTCTCTGCGCGTGGAAACAGCCGAGGGCTACACCGAACTCGCCGATGTGCTGGGCAATCCGCTGCGGCCGAATCTTGGCAAGGCGGATCAAGCACGTGAAATCTATGGAAAAGCGATCGCCCTGCTCGAGGCTGTTGTGAAGCGTAATCCGCAGGATCAACGGGCACAGCGAGCACTTGCCCGTGCGCGCCTGATGCTGGGGCTGAGCCTCATCTTCTATCACAAGTGGGACGAGGGCTCAAAGCTCGTCGAAGCGGCAGAGCGCGACCTTGTGCAGATGGCCGTCGAGTCGCCCCGCGATGTTGAAGCCAATCAGCTCGCAGCGATTGCATCTGAGTCCCTGGCTTTCTCCATCAGTCAGCGCGATGGTTATACGACGGGCGGCCGCACCGACGCAATCTCTGCAGCCCAGCAAGCGATTGGATTCGCGCAATCGGCGGTGCGCCTTAACTCGCGAAATCCTGAGAGCACTCTGGATCTTGCCACCGCATACAACCGGTTGGCAGTCCTCACGCAGATGCACGACCGGCCGGCTGCATCGGTCGACTTTCAGCAGGCGCTCGCGGCGCTCGATAAATTGCCGGCGGATGAGCGTGCAACCGCGTACATCCGCAGCCGAAGGTCGTCGATCCTGATGAGTACCGGCTGGAACCTGGGCAGCATGGGTGAGTTTGACAAGGGTATTGAGGCGCTTCATGATGCTGCCGCCATCGTAGAGAAGTTGATGGCAGAAGATCCGCAGAATCGCGCCTATACGGCGTCGCGCGCCAGCATCTATCGCAACCTCGGAGTGATAGAAGACTACGCCGGCCACACCGAAGCAGCTTTGGACGCCTATAAGACCTCCGCGGAGGTATTCAAGCAGCTCCTGGCAACAAATCCCAATACGCCTTTTTACAAGACGGTGCTGGCCGAGCTTGAGGCCAACTCCGCATTGCTGAGCGCAAAGCTCGGACGCCGGGCCGATGCTGCATCTCTCGCTCGAGAGGGCGTGCCGGCTTTGACACAGACCGCGATGCGCAAGGATGCCTCGGCGGCGGAATTGAACCTGGCCGCGCGCTTCCTCACGGAGAAGCAGTTGCCTGAAGTGTGCGATGCCCACCTCGGATTGGAGCTTGCCAAGCGCGCCAACACAGCGGCGGCAGGCAAGGATTACGTTGTTCTTGAGACGCTCGGCCAGGCTTATTGGATCAATCGGGACCGGCAGAACGCAGTCGCTTCAATCGAACAGGCTCTCTCACTGATTGAAGCGCCGACGGCAGGAAGTCAGCCTTCCCGCGTGCGGCGCGTGTATGAGACGACGCTGAAGGACTACAAGACCGATAAGCTCTCGAGCGGCTGCCCGGCCGTTACCAGGCACTGAGCGCCGCTTACCCATCGCCGGCGCAGGCGAGTCATCACGCGGATTTGGAAACCTCGGCGAAGGGTAGTCGCGACTTATTTCGTGTCACTATCGACGGCTGCTCACGCATCTCGGGCCACGTGCGGTTGCGCGCCTGCAGATGAACTTTGACGTTGCGCGAAACAACCTGGCGAAAGATCTGCAAGGCGAGCGATTCGTTGGACTCCATCGAAGCGAGGCCCAACTGCAGGTCGGGCAGCGTTTCCTCAAATGGGAGGGCGACAACGTCTGGAAAGGTGCAAGCGGCCATGGATGCCATGGTGATTGCCACGCCCTCACCCGCCGCTGCGTACGCAAACTGCACCGCGCATGAGTAGGGCGCCTCTACAATGCGCGGCGTAATGCCAAAGGGGGCCAATAGAGATTGCAGCGAGGGCTGATGGAATCGGCAATCCTTGATCTTGGATGCAATCACACTGTGTTGCCGGAAGGCCTGAACGGAAATCGACCTCTGCTTGGCCAGCGGCGAATGCCTGGAAACCATGGCCACCAGCGACTCCTTGCACAGCGGATCAAAACGCATGCCTGAAATGGGCAGGGAACCGACCATCAGAAGGGCATCGACCTGTCCATCCGGCAACTTGGAAATCTGCTGCTCCGTGGTCAGTTCGCTGACTTCCAGTTCAAATTCCGGATACTCAGAGGAGAGCGTGCGAATCACTGCCGGCAACAGGATGAACTGGCCCACCGGACCACAAGCAACCCGCAATCGCAACCTGGTGTGCAATTCGCTCAAACACTCTTTGGCCTGTTCCACCGTGTCCACAATGGTCTTTGCATACTCACGGAAGGCGAAGCCGGCATCTGTAAGGCGAACGTGCTGCCGGTTTCGATCAAACAGCCTGACACCGAAAGCTTCCTCCAAAGCTTTGATCTGGAACGTGAGCGTGGGTTGGCTAATGTAGAGCGCGCGAGCGGTTACACCAAAATTCAGGTATTCGGAGAGCGTCAAGAAACACTGCAATTGTCTGATTCGGAAATCCATCAAATCTCCTCCAGCAATTGAGATTTTCAGATTCGCGCACCGCTGACGCGGCACAAATTTGTGCTCTTTCCTGACTTGCTTCCTTTTCTTCTTACCAGCGGATACTTGGAATCGTCCGATCTTTCGGTGTCCCGACAATCTCTTAAAGAGTGCGGGGAGGGCTCAAACACTCTTGAATACACGTCGACGCAGCAGCAAACTGGCGTCGATTGGCTGGCTTGGTGTCCGCGTTGGCAGTTGTTTATCGTGGCGCGGTGTGGCTATCCTGACGCAAATTTAATGAAATGTCAATATTTCAGCAAGTACGAATTTCTCTATCACGGGCAACATTCTTTCGATTAGACAAAGGATTTTGAGTCTTTTAGCCTACGGCCATAAGGCCAATCTATCGGCTTCCCCCGCACTCTAAGCCATCTCTGCACTTGCGGCTACACTCTTTTCGCTGCGCACTTGATGCGCGCTGAGCCGCACCCTTATTCAACAGAAAAGAACCACCCGAATCGCTGTGCGTTTGTGCTCCCCCTTCTTCATATAACAAATCTTGAAGCCGTAACGCCCAGCACACGGGATCGTTGTCCCATCTGGTCTTTCAAACTTCCTGGAGGTCTCCGATGCCCTTGAAAATCCTGCGATGTATTGTCTTCTTGCTAATTGCCACCGCGACTGCCGCCTATTCCCAGGAGACGGGATTGAGCGGCGTGGTTACCGACGTATCCGGCGCAGTGATCCAGGGCGCTCATATAGAAGTTAAGAAAACCGGCGGATCCACATTCTCCGCGGTCAGCAACGGACATGGGGAATATGCTGTGCCGAGCCTGTCAGCGGCAGAGTATACGATTACGGCTTCCGCACCCGGCTTTGAAACGGTTGAAAAGAAGGTCTTATTGCTGGTGGGCCAGGTAGCCGAGGTGGACTTCAAATTGCCGGTGGCGTCCGCTTCAGCGACCGTAGCGGTTGCCAGCGGGGATGAGATCGTCATCGATACCACGTCGTCGATAGTGGCAGGAAATGTGACACCGAATGACGTCGAAAACATTCCGGTGAACGGACGCAGCTACGTCGAGCTTTCTTCCATGGTGGCCGGCATCAAGGGGAATGCTTTCGGAAACGCACCCGTATCGGGGCCGGGCGGTGCCTCCGAGGGAGACGAGGAAACCGGCAAGTTTCAGATCACGCTGGACGGCCTGCAGATCTCGCAGGACTCCGTGGGATCGTCCTTCGGCCAGCCGAAGATCTCGCAGGATGCCATCTCGCAGTTCCAGATCATCACCAATCGATTTGACGCGACGGCCGGCCGCTCGGCGGGCGTCTATGTCAATGTCCAGACCAAAACGGGGACCAACCAGATGCACGGCAGCGGATTCGGCTACTTCCGCAATTCCTTCTTCAACGCTCGCGATCCGATCACCGGAACCGTTCTGTCGTTTGCAGATGAACAGTACGGCGGCACGCTGGGCGGACCGATCAAGAAAGACAGTCTCTGGTATTTTGGCTCCTTTGAAGGCGAGCACCAGCCGGGTACCGTAGCAGAATCGCCCTACATCACTACCACCGCGGGCAGCGCTTATACCCATCCTTCGGTTTTGAAGGTCAACGAATACCTGGGACGCGCGGATTATCAACGAAGCGATACGGATCACTTTTTCCTTCGCGGCGACGGGTTTACTCAGGACACCAGCTTCGTTCCACAGTCAAATGAACCCAGCCAGTCCTACTATTCCACCGTTAGCGCCGCTGGGTACGTCTTCGATTGGGACCGCACTATCCACCAGAACCTCATCAACGACGTTCACGCTGGATTTCACTACTTCCAATTTGGGAACTTCCCATTCTTTCCGGACAACTCCATTGTGCTTACTTTGCCCGCGGCAACGGTTGGCGAGCCCTACAACGAACCAGAAATCTTCGATCAGTACACGCAGCAGTACCGCGACGATCTCTTCTGGCTCAAGGGCAAGCACAGCGTCAAACTTGGCGGCGAGTACTTGCTGACCGACCATGGAGGCCAATTCCCCCAGTATCTTCGCGGCGGTTTGACCTCCTGCTCCTCTGCCGAAACAGCGTCGCAGGCGCTCTACAACACCTTCTTTCCTAATGGCACGCTTGACCCCAGCACATGGAATTACACCGCGATTAACAGTTACTGCAACACCGCCGAGTCCTTCACGCAAGCCTTTGGAAATTACAACATCAGCATTACACGAAACATCATTGGATTGTGGGTCGAGGACGATTGGAAGATCCTGCCCCGACTGACGTTCGACCTCGGTCTGCGTTACGATAACGATCTCGGCGCTTACAACACCTCCTATGTTCCGACGCCGGGCCTGCTAACACCGAATACCAATCCCAACCTGAACTTTGCGCCCCGTATCGGATTTTCTTACGATCCGTTTGGGGACGGGAAGACATCCATCCGCGGCGGCGCCGGCATCTACTACGCCGATCAGGTGGCTAACGCCATCATCGACGAAGAACTTTACAGCAGCACCACGCGGGCGCTCCAAGCCGCTCTCAGCGGCACGGACCTCTCGCTGCCAACTCCCTTTGCAGGGCAGAATCCGAGTTCTGACCCTCAGAATTACGTCAGCTCTCCTCAGCCTGTGCACCGTGGCGCAAAAACGCCGTATTCCCTCCAGGCTTCCTTCGGCATAGCGCGCGAGCTTCCCATGAAGACCACCATCGCCATCGATGGCTCTCACATGCGCGTTTACGACGATTGGATCGCCCTCAGTGGAAACCTGCTTGAAAACCCCTCCAATCCCGAGCAGAATCTGAATCCTACTGCTGTGATGACTGCGGCCACCTACGGGACGCGAGTTTGCGGCAATGGAGGCATTGTGCTCGATACGATCGCCAACCTCGCCACGGGCGCACCTCCGAGCGGCAATCCGCTTTACCCAAACGGCGCGCCGGCCAAGCAGGTCTGCAACCAGTTGTTTGGCTCGGCGGTGCGCAACTTTACCGTCACGCCAGGAGCGGGCGATATCTCAGACAATCTTGCGGTCTCAATACGTCACACAATCACGAATGGCTTCACCGGCGCTATCGCATACACCTGGGGCCGCACCAAGGACTCAACGATTGGGGCATTCGGGTATCCGAACAAGCCGTTCGTTTCCGGTATTCAACAGGAATGGGCCAATGGTACCGACGACCAGCGCCATACACTGACCGCAACCGGGCAGTATAAGTGGAAGTATGGACTGCAGCTCTCCAGCCTGTACCATTTCGGATCGGGTTTGGCATTCGCAGGCAGCTCGGGCTCCACGATCAATGGCTATGCCTCCAGCACGCGCACGTTCTCAAAACAGCCTATCGCCCCTGGTCAGACATGCCCGGTGACCAGTTGCGTCACCATCTATGCGCCGTTGAGTAAGGTCTACTACGATGCAGCCTATGGGTACTGGATTCTGCAGCGCGATAGTTTTCGGGGCACGCCATACAACCGCGTGGACGCGCGTCTTCAGGAGACCATCAAGATCAAGGAGCGCTACAACGCGGTCCTGGGGTTTGAAGCCTTCAACCTTTTCAACCACAGCAACTATGGTAATTTCGCGCTCAGCGCAACGACGGGATCCGGTGCGAATGCTTACGGTCACCAGATTCCCGTTTCCACGGAAGGCATATCGCTGGAGTACTACGGCCGGAATCTTCAGTTCTTTTCACGATTCACATTCTGAACGCGGACATGCACGTCTTCACAACAATGTCGACTTTCCGCATTTCTGGAAAAGGAACTGCCGTACACTCTTACGGTGCGGCAGTTCTTCTTCCGTCTGGCCGATTGCAGACTGGAGAGTTCGATTAGCTGCATAATTCCTTTCTAAAGCTGTCCGAATGGATCCGGAGACAACCTGAATGAAGATTCCGGGGATCAACGCTGTCGCAAGATCGTCAGCCTTTCTCGTATTTACTGCCATTGTTCTTCCCGCCGCCGTTCCGGTTCGCCAGACCATCACAGTGACCGAAGGAACCGACATGCAGGTGTCGGTCTCGCCCGATCGCAAGACCATTCTGGCTGACATTCAGGGGATCATTTATGCGCTTCCATTCGCTGGTGGTCCGGCGAAGGCACTCACCACACCGTTGCAGGAGGCGTCCCACCCGGATTGGTCCCCGAAGGGCGGCCTGGTGGCATTGCAATGCTATGCGGGCGGCACCTTCCACATCTGGACGATGCATCCGGACGGTACCGGCCTGAAGCAGATCACCACCGGCCACGGCGACGATCGCGAGCCAGGCATCTCGCCCGATGGCAAGACCATCGCCTTCGCATCCGACCGTGCGTTTAAGGGCTCCTACGACATCTGGACCGTGGACATCGCAAGCGGCCAACTGAAGCGGATTACGTCAGCCCCTGCCGATGAGTTCGGCCCTGCCTGGTCGCGCGATGGCACGGGCCTCGCTTTTATCAGCGGTACCGGCATTCAGGGCAAATCCATCGAATACATCGATCTCAAATCCGGCGCACAGCGCACGCTCGTATCTATCAAGCCTGAAGAAGGCCGGCTTGAGGCGCCAAGCTTCTCGCCGGACGGCAAGAAGCTCGCCTATATCCGATTCGCCGGCGCCGGTCTCTTCGTGAACGAATCACATCTCGAAGTAACAGACGCGAACGGCGGCCAACCCAGCTTCGCAAGCAAAGGCGTGGACGCGTTTCCATTTCCTGCGGTTTGGCTTTCGGGTCACGAACTCGTCTACACAGGAAGCGGACAGATTCTGCGTGCAGATCTCGACTCGGCGAGTGAAACACCCATAAAGTTCAGCGCCGGAATCCCCGCCTGGCGTCCGCAATTCGTCCGCAAGCACTACGACTTCGATTCCGCCGCGCCCCGCCCCGTAAAGGGCATCTACGCCCCGGCGCTATCGCCGGATGGCAAGCAGGTGGCGTTTGTCGCGCTCAATCAGCTCTACGTGATGCCCATCGGCGGCAAGCCGGTGGCGCTCACGCACGACAGCTTCTACAAGCAGGGTCCGGCCTGGTCTCCCGATGGCAAGACGCTCGCCTACATCTCCGACCGCGATGGGATTGAGAACATCTATCTGCACGATATGTCTGCCTCGGATGACACAAATGATCGCCGCCCAGCGCCCAGCACGTCGGCGCAGATTATGCCCGCGTGGTCGCCTGACGGCAAGCTGATCGCATTCCAGGACCAGACGATGGCGACGATGATCGCCGACGTGGCAACTGGCGCAATCAAACCGCTCGCTCCGACCACATTTTTCCCCGGCCGCCCAGCATTCGCTCCCAATGGAAAGACGGTTGCGATCGCCACCATCAAGCCCTACACCAAGCGCTATCGCGAAGGCACAAGCTCCATCCTCACTGTCGACCTCGCCACCGGGAAGCAGCAATTCTTTTCGCCCGCACCGTTCGAATCGGTGACCACGCGGACTGAAGACGGCCCCATCTACGCTCCCAACGGCAAAGAGATCGCCTTCGTGATGGACGATCTGCTCTACACGATGCCCGTCGATGCAGATGGTCATCCTGCCGGCAAGGCTTCCGCACTGAACAATGAAGTCACGGATGCCGTGACATGGAGCGGAGACTCGAAGCGCATTCTGTACCTCTCAAATGGCAAGCTCCGCCTCATCAATCGTGGCACTAAGCAGATCGTGCCGGTCCCTGTCGATCTCACCTATATCCAGGCCAAGCCTCAGCAGAAGCTACTCATCCATGCAGGCCGCTTCTGGAAGGGCGAAGGCCCCGATGAGCAGAAGGACGTCGACATTCTCGTCACCAATAACCGCGTCACCAGCGTCACCCCTCACTCGCTAACTCGCCCGCCAGGAGTTACTCGAGTTATAGAAGCGCCCAACTCGACAGTCCTTCCAGGTCTATGGGAGAACCACGCGCACCCTGACTCGGATAACGGCATCTACTATGGCGCGCGCATGGGCCGCCTCTGGCTGGCTTACGGCATCGTCGAACTGAAGGGCCTGGCCGACAATGCTTATCGAGCCGTCGAGCACAAGGAGTCTTATCTCTCCGGCCAGGCGGTCGGGCCCAGGCTCTTCGATACCGGCGAAGCCGTGGACGGGGAGCGTGTCTACTACCCGATGATGATCCCCACAACTTCTGAAGCTCAGCTTCACCGCGAATTTGAGCGGCTAAAGGCACTGGACTTCGATTTCATCAAGCTCTACGTCCGGCTTCCCTACGCCTGGGCGTCAGAAGGAGCGAAGTTCGGCCATGAAGAAATGGGCGTGCAATCCGCAAGCCACTACCTGCTGCCCGCCGTCGACCTGGGCGAGGACGGAATGACGCATATTTCGGCAACCGCTCGCACTGGCTGGGCTTATTCGCGCTCCCTCACCGGACGCAGTTATGAGGACGTGCACAAGCTGCTGGTCCAATCTGGAATGTGGACCATGACGACCACTTTCTCGCAGGCGCCTTACGCAGACGATCCGGGCATGGCCACCGATCCGCGCCAGGGCATCGCGCCGCCATGGGAAAACAAGCGCCTGCAGACGGCAGTCTCGACGGCTCAGCACCAGGACCTCGGCACAGCCTACCAGCACCTCAGAGACGAGGAAGTCACTGTGGCCGACGATTATCGCAAAGGCGGCCTCATTCTGGCGGGCACTGACTCGCCCCTCGACATCCCCGCAACCAGCCTGCACCTCAACCTGCGCGCTCAGGTCAAGTTCGGCATGGCGCCATGGCAGTCGCTGGAGACAGTCACCAGCCTTCCCGCGCGCGCCTACGGACTAACAAAGGATCTCGGCACGCTCGAGAGCGGCAAGCTTGCTGATCTGATCATCGTCAGCGGCGACCCCCTCGCCAACATCGACGACGTGATCAAGGTTCAGTGCGTTCAGAAGAATGGCGTGCTCATGTCGGTGAGCGAAATAGCAAAACCGTTCACGCAGGTTTCCACTGGAGTCGACATCTGCCCGTCAAACTGAGAACTCCTCGAATCGACCGCACCAATTCCCTCAAAACAAAAGGGCGCGGCCAAAGCCGAACCCCTTTTGTTGTTTTGCCTGCTCCCTCAAACTTGCGACGGGTAGTTCCATTCAGCCCAGGTGCGAGAACGGCGTGGTCTCCTGCATCGCCGGCAAGCTGAGCATAGCCGTCACCGGCGAATCCATCACCGCCTTGAAGGCCACCTTGAACTTGGCCATGTCGTCCTTGCTGCCCACCGTTACGCGAACATACGTTGGCCATACCGGCCACACGCGGCCGATATATACCTTCTTCTGCACCATCGCCGCGTACACAGCTTTGCCATCGCGCTTGGTGTCGATCATGAAGCAGTTGGACTGCGATGGTACGAAAGAATAGTTGTTCGCTGCCAGCCACTCAAACGTATCGGTGCGAATGTCGCCGATGATCTTCTTGCGCGTGGGAATCAACGCCGGATCTTTCAGGCTTGCCGTGGCAGCAGCCGCCCCGGTGATCGGCATCGGGTTCTGTCCGTAGGCCTGCAGCTTGTCCAGCAGGTCCGGCCGACCGATCGCGAAGCCGCAGCGGATGCCCGCCATGCCGTAGATCTTCGAGAAGGTACGCAGAATCACCAGATCTTTGTCGGCCTTCACCAAGTCGATGCAGCCTTCCGCATCGGAGAGATGAATGTAGGCCTCATCCACAAGCAGAATGGAACCCTTCGGCTTGTTTTCAAGCGCCCACACAATGTCCTCTTTCGACGTGATTGTGCCGGTTGGATTATTGGGATTACATATGTAAATGACGCCGGCCTTGGGATCGGCCGCAACCATTGCCTTCACGTCGTGGGAGTAGTCGGATTTTAGCGCCACCTTGGAAATTCTGGCCTTGGATACCGCTGCTGCTCGTAATCCCGCTTCGTATCCCGGGTCTGCGGCGACAAAGCCCCGCTCCGGCGAAGTGAAAGCCAAAACCGAGTAGTGCAGCGGTTCGCTGGAGCCGGCATACACGGCTACGTATCCGGGCTTCAGTCCCTGCTGCTCGCTGAACACCTTTGCCACTTCCATCGTCAGCGCAAAGTCGTAGCGGCCGCCCATCGGCCCAGCTTTCGAAATCGCTTCGCACGCTGCCTGGCACGGCCCAAGCGGGTTCTCATTTGCGTTGATCAGAACCGCGTCAAGGGGAAGGTTCGCGGGCATTCGCAAAGCCGATTGGCCCCACGCGAAATCAGCTTCGGTAAAAATGGGAACGGCAACTGCCGCGGCTCCGGCAATACGCATGAAGGAACGGCGGGATACACGAATTCCTGTCGACATAGAACTCTCCTTATGAAGATGTCTATCCGGGTTGCGATTCCTGCTTTGACCTGACACGAAGCGCCAGGGAGGAACCATTCGGTTGGCGCGTAATTTCACTATAGCGTCTAAAATCGGGTGCACACAACACGATTCGCGCCGTGAATCATTGCTTTTTTCTATCAGGTGATTTAACGATCTCGAAGGTGACCCCTTCCGCCAGCCGGATGAAGGGATTATTAGTTCGATGGGCCCGCTGCCTCTGCCCCATAAACCTCTGTCATTCCTGAGGCTTGCCGCGCAAGTCTCTGACGGAGCTCTTCGTTTTTCTCGAGTAGATGGGACACCAGGCATTGCAGTCGGAATATCTGCTCATCGAGTTCTGATCCGCGCTCCAGTGCGAACGCATCGGGTTCCCGCGTCTTGTCCGAAGTGGGTGTCTGACACACAAATCCTCCAATGTGTTCTTCACCAGATTGAATCTCGTCAATTAGCCGGCTGCAACTGGAGTTTGCGAATCTTCGATCGCAGGCCGGGAGGAGTTGCATCGAGCCTATGAGCGACTCCGTCCGCACGGCTGACTGTTTCTCTGACGTGAAACCGATTCGCATATGGACCCTCCTTCTTCTTAAAGGGACGGAATTCGCTGTCGCGAAGTGTTAGAAGAGACTGATCTGGTGGTATCACTTGCCTGGCGCAGTTCGGCGAGTAAGTTTGCCTGAATCTCTCGATTTGTACGAGTAAGAGTCGCTGTTATCTTGTAAATCCTCCAGACATTTA
>Ga0302324_100007620_pt1 | contig 22981 bp, 17 predicted proteins | sample Palsa_T0_1_FD_201949 | JGI IMG/M metagenome (GOLD analysis project Ga0302324, IMG submission 201949) | Peat permafrost microbial communities from Stordalen Mire near Abisko, Sweden - Palsa_T0_1 | ecosystem: Environmental > Terrestrial > Soil > Palsa > Peat permafrost | place: Sweden: Abisko...
CGGGTGCCGCCGCGGCGCGCCCCCGACCGCGCGAGTGAAAGCCGCCGCTCGGCCGTCGCCACCCGCAGGTCGGCCAGGCATTCGAGCAGGTCTACGAACCGGTCTGGCTCGCACTCCCGCTCGAACCTTTCGATCGCCGGCTCAACAAGCCGACAGGTCGCTTCCATCATGTCATGCCCCCTGTCTACTGCATTCCGTTGTATCAATGATCGCGCGATGGCCGGTCGCTGTCAATGACAAACCGCACACTCACCGAGCCGCGCTCGCGGGCGGCCGCCGGCGTCAACCGGTCGCAATCACGATCGACCGTGGTCCAACCGTGATCGCCGCTCCTGCCGCGGGCGCTCCGGCCGCGCGCACTCCGGCCGCGCGCACTCCGGCCGCGGGCGCTCCGGCCGCGGGCGCTCCGGCCGCGCGCGCTCCGGCCGCGGGCGCTCCGGCCGCGGGCGCTCCGTCCTCCTGCGTCGTGTCGAGCGCTAAGGTCCACGCACCCGAGGGCGGGCTCGGCAGGGTGAACGCGACCGGCTCCCAGTAGCCGTTGATCGCCACGAGAACCGACGGCGCTGGTGGCACATCCGGGAACACAGCCACGAAACTGTGGCCCTCGGTGTTGTCCCAGTCTTGGCTCGAGACGGGCAAGCCGTCGGGGTCGAACCAGGCCAGACCGGTGTCGGGCACCGGTGCGGTCGGCTCGTCCGAACCGGGGTCGGGGAAGCGGGGCGCTCGGAGCGCGCTGACGCCGGTCCGCAGCGAGATGAGGCTGCGGACCACAGTGGTCAGGTTCTCCGCCGACGGATCGGCGCTCCAGTCAAGCCAGCTGATCTCATTGTCCTGGCAGTAAGCATTGTTGTTCCCCTGCTGGGTACGACCCCGCTCGTCACCGGCCATCAGCATCGGCACGCCGCGAGAGACCAGGAGCGTGGCGAGAAAATTGCGTTGCTGGCGGCGGCGCAAGGTGGCAACGCCGGGATCGGCGCTCGGCCCGTCATCGGCCGGCCCCGAGCCGCAGTTCCAGGACCGGTTGTCATCCGTGCCGTCCTGATTGCCTTCCTGGTTGGCTTGATTGCGTTTCGAGTCGTAGGACACCAGGTCGTTCAGAGTGAACCCGTCGTGGCAGGTAATGAAGTTGACGGTGGCGGTAGGCTGCCGGCGAAGGCCGTAGCGGGGAGCATTCGAGGCGTACATGTCAGGGCTGCCGGCGAGGCGTGCGCCGACCCAGCGCGGGATCGACACCTGGTCGCGCCAGAAGTCGCGCATCGTGTCACGGTATTGGCCGTTCCACTCCGACCAGCGGGGTGGGAACTGCCCTTGCTCGTTGCCGGCGGCCGTCCACGGCTCGGCGATCAGCTTCGAACGGGCCAGCGTCGGATCCTGAAGGATCAGATCGAAGAAGGCGGCGGTCGCGTCCCAGCCCGGGTCGGCGTCGGCGGCACTCCCCGGTTCGTCGCTACCGAGCACCGCCGCCAGGTCGAAGCGGAAGCCGTCGACGTGCATCTCGCTCACCCAGTAGCGAAGAGAGTCGAGGATCAGCCTCCTCACCGCCGGGCTGGCGGAGCTGATGGTGTTGCCACAACCGGTGAGGTTGTCGTAGGACTGCGGTTGGCCTGGAACTAGCTGGTAGTAGGCGCCATTGTCGATGCCGCGGAAGCAGAGCGTCGGTCCCTGCTCGTCGCCCTCGGCGGTGTGATTGAACACGACGTCGAGCAGGACTTCGATACCGGCGCCGTGCAGAGCCTTGACCATGGTCTTGAACTCGTCGATCTCGCTTCCGGGTGGCCGCCCGGCACGCCGGGCAGATGAATACTCGCTGTGGAGCGCGAAGAAGCCGATCGTGTCGTAACCCCAGTAGTTGGTAAGCCCCTGGCCGGCGAGCACACCGTTTGTCAGTGACTGGTGAACGGGGAGGAGCTCAACCGCGGTGACGCCCAGGCCTTTCAGGTAGGCGATTACGGCCGGGTTGGCCAGCCCGGCGTACGTGCCCTGATCGGCGGCTGGAACGTCTGGATGGGCGACCGTGAAGCCCTTCACGTGCAGCTCGTAGATCACGCTGTCGGCCAGGGCATGTCCGAGTGGCGTGTCACCACCCCAGTCGTAGGCGCTTTGCACAACCACCGACCGAGGCGCGTCCGGCGCGGAATCGGCCGGATCCGGCGCATCCGAAGTCCCACCGTTCCACGACGGCTTCCACACCAGGTTGCCGGCTACCGAGCGCCCGTAAGGATCAAGCAACAGCTTGCTTGGGTTGCAGCGTGCACCCGTCGACGGTGAATAAGGGCCGGCGACGCGGAACCCGTACTGTTGGCCCGGTTCTACGGCGGGGATGAATCCGTGCCAGATGTCGCTGTCTGCGAGCGTCAGCGGATGACGGGTCTCGGAGCCTGCGTCATCGAAAGTAGAGAACCACACCCCCTCGGCGCCGCTCGAGTACAGGGCCACGTTAACCCCATCATCGGCGGCGCTGACTCCGAGAGGGTAAGGGAAGCTCGGTTCGCCAGGGGGACTCATCTCGTGACCTCTCGCCGGACTGTGAGTTTATCCGCCCAGCCCGAGACTCGTGCGCCTGGACCACACGGTCGCTCGCGCCCGGGCCGCGCCTCGTGCGCCTGGACCGCACGGTCGCTCGCGCCCAGGCCGCGCCCGGGGTCGGGGCCGCGCCCGGGGCCGGGGTCGGGGCCGGGGCCCGGGCCGCGCCCGGGGCCGGGGCCCGGGGCCGCGCCCGGGGCCGCGCCCGGGGCCGCGCCCGGGGCCGGGGTCGATTTTAGTTGACTGTCAACGCTTATCGACCACGACCTCTGACGTTTCGGGCGCGCGGCGGGGTCACCCAGAAGCCGTGACGAAGTCGCGTTTCTCAGCCAGGTCCCGGACCGGCGGTGCACGAACACCAGCGCCGACGCATCCCTCCCGCCCCTGCCCCGCCGGTTATCACTTCTGTATAGCCCCGCCGTGCTGCGCGACAGCCTCTGTTACGCACAACCCAGCACGACCTCGCCCCCAGCGGCACAACCCAGCACGACCTCGCCCCCAGCGGCACAACTCATCGCGCCCGCGACCCCCTAGACCGCAACGCGCGCGTAGAACTCGGCCTCCTGGCGACCCAGCTCGGTGGCCGGGGGGTCGCTGTAGAACCACTCCCGCGCGATCCGGTGGAAGTTCCCACGCGCGTGGAGCTGCGAGATCACAGCGAGCGTCAGCACCTCCATCCGGCGCCCGAAGATGTGGTCGGGAGGCGCAGCCTCGTGGCGCATCTGGCCGAAGTACTCCGAGCGCGGGTCGCCCATATCGATCATCACGCGGGTGGCCCATTCGGGGCTGAGCTCGATGTACTCGTCGGTCGTGTACCACGAAGTCGCCGCCCGGAAGTGCTCGAGCACGCGCTCGGGCCGGAACTTCTCGGGCTCGGGGAGGAAGCCCGTCTCGGCGCCGAGCCGCATCACGGTGTCGACATCGCCCTCGATCACCGCGCGCTGAACCGCAATTTCGAGCTCGACCGAGCCCGGGGGCATCCGCTTGAACAGCCCGAAGTCGAAGAACGCGACCCGCCCGTCGTCGAGCAGCATCGAGTTGCCGGGATGGGGATCACCGGAGAACTGGTGGTGGCGATACAGGCAGCCGAAGTAGAACCGGAACATGATCTCGCCGATGCGGTCGCGCTCCTCCTGCGGGTAGCCCTTGAGTTCCTCGAACCCGGTGCCCTCGACGTACTCCGTCACGAGCACCCGCTCGCGGCTGAGGCTCGTGACCACCTCGGGTACGCGGATGAACGGGTGGCCGCGGAAGATCCGGCCGAGCGTGCGCTGGTTCTGAGCCTCGAGCTCGTAGTCGAGCTCCTCGTGGATCCGGTCGCGGATCTCCTCGCCGATCGCCTTCGGGTCCATGCCGGGCGCGATTCGCTTCGCGAGGCGCAGGATCAGACCCAGGTTCTGCATATCGGCGCGCACCGCCGCGGCCACACCCGGGTACTGCACCTTCACCGCGACACGCCTACCGTCTTGCAGCCGGGCGCGATAGACCTGCCCGATCGACGCCGCCGCGATCGGCTCCTGCTCGAACTCCTCGAAAACCTCGTCGAACGGGCCCTCGAGCTCCTCCTCGATCACCCGCCGCATCTGCTTGAACGACACCGTCGGAGCGGCGTCACGTAACGCCGCGAGCTTCAGCTGGAACTCGTCGCGGTACTCCTCTGGCACCAGGCCAACGTCGAGGAACGACATCACCTGGCCGACTTTCATCGCCGCGCCCTTCATCGTCCCGAGAGCCGCGACGATCTGCTCCGCGGCCTCGACGTGCCGGCGCTCGAGCGCGGCCTCGCGCCCCTCCGGGCTGCGGGCTACGTTGGCCGCGCGGGTTCCGGCCTGACGGATCGCCTGGCCTGCCGCAAGCCCCCCGATCTTGGCCGTCCTTCCCACGCGCGAGGTGGGGATCTTGTCTCGCGCCACCCAGCCAATTCTAGTCGCCGGACCCGTCGGCCCCGCGACGCACCTGGGAACCGGGGACGATGTCATCCGATCCGTCGGGCCAGCGAACCCACGCCTTGTGTCCGCCGTCGTAATCGTCACCGAGCAGGATCAGGGTGGCCGGCTCGCCAAGAGCGGTGCAGGGCTCCGAGCCCTCAGGATCGAGCCCGCGCCAGATCCGCACGAACGCGTTGTGCTCCAGCTCCTCGCCGACGGTGGTCGGGTCGGTGTGGCCAGGATGGATGCGCGTATGCGGCGCCAGCGTCAGCAGCTTGTCCATGATCGAGGCGCGCAGGTCGGCGTAGGTCGTGTGACCCGGCGCCCGGACGCCGCCGACGGAGCCCTTGAACAGCGTGTCGCCGGTGAAGACGTCGGTCCCGTTGATCAGCAGCGAGATCATTCCTGCCGTGTGCCCGGGCGTGTGCAGCGGCTCGATGCTCAGCGCGCCGGTCTCGATCGTGACGCCCGGCTCCATCGTCCCGGTCGCCGCCGGAACCTGAGCGCGCTCGAGCGAGTGGATCAGGACGGGCGTGCCCGGATGACGCTCGAGCACATCGCCGAGCTCCGAGATGTGGTCGTGGTGGTGATGGGTCAGCAGCACATGCGTGAGCGTGAACTGGCCGCGGCGGAGCATGTCCAGCAGCGGCGCGACCGGGCCGCCGGCGTCGATCAGGACTGCGTTGCCGCCCAGCTCGTCTGCCACCACATAAGTGTTCGACAGGAAGTTGTCGTTCATCGAGCGCTCGACGATCATTAAGATCAGCCTACCGAGGCAGCCTCTCAAAGGAGTCTGATGGCCCTTATCCACACCTGTTACCGCATCTTCGAAATCGACCGCTCGGTCGCGTTCTACGAGGCGCTGGGCTTCAAGGAGATCGGCCGGATGCCGATCCGCGATGAGGCGATCAACGTGTTCATGAACCAGCCCGGCGACGGCGACAGTCCGCGCCTCGAGCTCACCTACAACGTTGGCCGCACCGAGCCCTACGACGTCGGCACCGGCTACGGTCACATCGCGATCACCGCCGAGGACTTGGACGGCACCCTGGCGGCACTGGCGAAGCAGGGCATCGTGCCCGAGCGCGCGCCCTATAGCGTCCGCGAGGGCGGCAGCCGCCTCTGTTTCGTGAGGGACCCCGACGGCTACCGGATCGAGATCATCGAGCGCGGATGAGCATGGCGGCGCTAGGCTGATGTCGACGGGATGAGTTCGAACACGACCAACATCGCGAAGCTGCTCGAATACTTCGCCCGCGGCGTGGCCGCACACGATCGCGAGACCGATCACCACGCCTGGGGCATCGGCATGCACCCCTTCGATCTCGACCGCCTCGGCCTCGAGGAGGGCGAGGAGATCCTGCCCGGGATCTTGCTCCAGGCAGACCGTGGTGTGACCGGCAACTTCCGCATCCTCTGCGACGGGCAGCACGACGGAGAGGACGCCGAAGTCGAGGAGGAAGAGGTCCTTGACGCGGTTGCCACCGAGTTAGTGCCGCGCGTGACGCCGCCTGTCTGATCGCTCGGCGACGATCGCTACCAACCGCTCGATCGCGGGACACGCCAGTCCGTGGCGCGCGGCGGCCCGCAGCACGGCGCCCGGAATCGCATCCAGCTCGGGTTCCCGGCCGGCGGCGATGTCACGCTGCATCGAGGAGCCCAGCTCGGCGTGAGCCGCATCGAGCTCGGCGAGCGCGTCTGCCGCGGCGATCCGGGCCCCGTCGGCGTTCGCCACCGCCGCCGCCTCCTCGAGACAGGCCACCAGCACCGGCCGCCACTCCGGGTCGGCGCGGATGAACCCGATCGGCCGGTCGATCGCACTGGTCGTGCAGGCGAGCGCGTTCAGCCGCACCAGCTTGGACCACAGGACCTGAGCCTCGCTCGGGCCGATCTGCACGGGGATCTCGGCACCGCGCAGCCGGCCGGCGAGACGGTCGAGGCGCGAATCCAGCGCAGGATCGTCCGCCGCCAGATCGATGCGCAGGAACGGGCTCGTCTGGACGATCCGTCCCGGCGCCGGACGGTCGGCTTCGATCCGGATCGTCCCGGCCGCAACGAGCCCGGCGCCGAAGCGCTCGCGCAGCAGCGCCACATGGTCAAGGCCGTTCAGTAGCGGCACCACCAGTCCGGGCGCCGTCTCGATCCGCTCCAGCGACTCCCGTAGACCGCCCGCCTTGGTCGCGACGATCAAGGTCTCGGCCTCCTCGGTCAGGGTCTCGGCGGCGCGGGGCCGTGCGGTGAGATCCCCGAGCAGCACGCTCCGCAGTTCGATCCCGTCCCGCGCGATCACGTCTGCCGTCGGTGCCCGCGCGACCACGAGCACATCCTCGCCCGCGCGCGCGAGCGCGGCCGCCAGGAAGCCGCCTACGCCGCCCGGGCCGAGGACCGCAATCGTCGAGAACATCCGGCGAAGCCTAGCCGCGCGTCTGGTGGGCGGGGCCAGATACGGTGTACGGGTGGCAAGCGCACCCGGCCTGCTCGCTCGCGGTCCCTGGGCTCCAACCCAGGTCGAGGCCTCCTGGCGCACCGACCTGTTCGAAGCGGAGGAGAGCGCCACCGCGGCGGCGGACATCGCGCTGCAGGCGCTGAAGGATCGCGGCTCGCCGAGCCACGACGGCCTGGCCGCCAGGCTCGCGAGCTTCGAGATCCGTGATGGCCGGCTCGCGCTCGAGCTCCAGCCGGTCCGCTGGGCCCTGCGACTGAATCCGCACGACGCCGTGCAGAGCATGTCGGTGCTCTGCGTCGTGAGGGCCGCCGACGGTCGCTGGCTCGCCGGCCGGCGCGCCGCCTGGCTCGCTTCGTGGGCGGGGCGCTGGGCGCTCGGCGCGGGCGGATCGGTCGAGGTCGATGAGAACCCGGCGGGCACGCTCCGGCGCGAGCTGCGGGAGGAGTGGTCGGTCGAGCCCGAGCGGATGACCGTCGAGGCGCTGTTGCGACTGCCCAGCGACGTCGTGATGCTGGTGGGGCTCGCTTGGCTACCCGACGGTGCAGCGGTCACTCCCGACGAAGAGCACGATGAATTCGCCTGGTGGCCCGCGGACGTCGACCGCTGGCCGCCCGAGGCTGACGAGCCGCTCCGGCGCGTCGCGGCAATGCTCACGGCGCCATGAGGAAGCCTGCCTGAATCGGGCGGGATCGTGCGCCTGATCACCTTTCGAAGGCTCGAGATCGCCTCGTTCGTGCACTCGACGATCTATTTCACGCTGCTCATCCTGGCCTTCATCGCCGGGAATCCGCAGCCCGCGACGTTCGTCTTCGGGCTGGCGCATGGTCTGGTCTGGATCGCCATGTCGCTTGTCTGCATCGCCGCCGCCCGCGCCCGCATCATCCCCTTCTGGCTTGCCGTGACAGTCGCCGTAATCGGTGGGCTCGGCCCGTTCGCCGGCAGTATCGGCTTCGTGGTCGAGGACCGCCGGCGGACTCGGACTGCTGACCGATAGACACACATCCACAATGTCCCGAGTCGTTACAGTGAGCATCGAGCATGGTCGTAGATACCGGAACGATTCAGGTAGTCATGCCCGCGATGGGGGACTCCGTCGCAGAGGGCACGATTCTGGAGTGGCACAAGCACGAGGGCGACGCGGTCCAGGCCGACGAGACGATCGTCGAGATCTCCACCGACAAGGTCGACGCCGAGGTCCCCGCTCCGATCAGCGGCACGGTGATCAAGATCTACGCCGCCGAGGGAGATACGGTCGAGGTCGGCGCTCCGCTGGCTGAAATATCAGTGAACGGCGGAGGCGGGACGGCCGCATCCGCGCTTCCCGTGTCCGGCGAATCTCCGCCGGCGACCCCCGAGGAAGCCCTCGCGGGAGCGGCGACTGAGGCCGAAGGAGCCGCCGCGGCCGCTGCTGTCACCGCCGAGACCGCGATGGCACCGGAGACGGGTGCGGTCGATGGTGCAAACGTGGCGGACGCCGGCGCCACGATCGACATCGTCACCCCGACCGGAGGCGAGTCGGTCACCGAGGGCACGATCCTCGAGTGGAGCGTCAAGGTGGGCGACGCGGTCACGGACGGCGACACGGTCGTCGAGATCTCGACCGACAAGGTCGACATGGAGCTTCCCGCCCCGGCCTCGGGCACGATCACCGAGATCCTCGCCGCAGACGGCGAGACGGTGACCGTAGGCCAGGTGATCGCGCGGATGACGACGGGCGTACTGCCGGGCGCAGAGGTATCGCCGGGATCACCACCATCGGCATCGCCCGCAACCCCCGCCGGCGATACCTCCCCGGCGTCATCGCCGGCCACGCCACCCGCCGCACCGGCGGGCGGTCGCGTGGCCGCGATAACGCCGCTTGCCCGCCGCGTCGCCGCCGCCGACGGGATCGATCTCGCCGGCGTCCAGGGCAGCGCGCGCGGCGGCCGGATCACCAAGGCGGACGTGCTCGCCGCCGCCGGCAACGGGTCGCGCGCGTCCGTACAAGTGGCCCCGGCCGCAGACACCAACCGCACACCGATCAAGGGTGGCGCGGCCACGCTCGCGCGCTACATGGACCAGAGCCGTTCGATCCCGACCGCGACGTCCTTCCGCACGCTCACGGTCACGGTGCTCGACCAGCGCCGGCGCCAGCTCAAGGAAGCCGGCCGGCGCGTCTCCTTCACGCACCTGATCGCGTACGCGATCGCACTCGCCGCGACGGTCGACATGCCGGTGATGGCGCACCACTTCGACGAGGTCGACGGCAAGCCGTTCCGGGTCGACGACGGCGCCTGCAATTTCGGCCTCGCCGTCGACGTCGAGAAGAAGGACGGGACGCGCACGCTGATGGTCCCGATCATCCGCGACGCCGGACGACTCGATTTCGCCGGCTTCCTCGACGCATACAACGCGCTCGTCGACAAGGCGCGGACGAACACATTGACCGCTGACGACCTGGTCGGAGGCAACGTCACGTTGACGAACCCGGGCGGCCTCGGGACTGTCGCCTCGGTGCCGCGGCTGATGGTCGGCCAGGGCACGATCCTCGCCACCGGGTCGATCGCGTACCCCGTCGGACTCGGGAGCATCGGCGCGATGATCGGCGCCGAGAAGGTCATGACGATGACCTCGACCTACGACCACCGGATCATCCAGGGCGCCGAGTCGGGTCGCTTCCTGCAGCGGATCGAGGCCTACCTGCAGGGAGAGGAGAGCTTCTACGAGCGGGTCTTCGGCGACCTCGGAGTCGCTCTACCCGCGCTTCCGCCGCCGCCCGCGCCGGCCGCTGCCGCCGCGGCGCAGGCAGTCGCGGCACCGGCTCCGGCCGCCGCCGACACCACGAGCGCTCCCGGCGAGGAGCTGCTCCAGGCCGTCCAGTCCGCGACATCTCTGCTGAAGGCACACCGGACCCATGGCCACCTCGCCGCCCACCTCGACCCGCTCGGCTCGCCGCCGGAGGGAGACCCGGCGCTCGACCCCGAGCCGCTTGGCCTGACGCCCGAGCTGATGGCCAAGATCCCGGCGCACATCCTCCGCATGTACGTACCGGGCGCGACGCTCGCCGACGCCCTGCCGCACCTGCGCGAGACGTATTGCGGTCCGATCGCCTACGAGATCGAGCACATCGCATCCCACGAGCAGCGCCTGTGGCTGCGCGAGAGGATCGAGTCGGGCGCGTTCCGCGCGCCGCTGAAGACCGAGGAGAAGCGGGCGCTGCTGCGGCGGCTGACCCAGGTCGACGCGTTCGAGCGCTTCATGCACAAGGCCTATCTGGGCCAGAAGCAGTTCTCGGTCGAAGGGCTCGACATGACCGTGCCGATGCTCGACGAGACGATCCAGCTGTCGGCCAGCCGCGGCGCACGCGAGGTTGTGATCGGGATGGCCCACCGCGGCCGGCTGAACGTCCTCGCACACAATCTAGGTCGCCGCTACGACACCCTGTTCGCCGAGTTCGAGGGCAGCTCCACGCTCGAGCCGATCACGACGATCCCACAGGGGGGGACCGGTGACGTCAAGTACCACCACGGCGCCCTCGGCTCCTACCAGCTCTCGAACGGCGAATCGGTGATCGTGCGGCTCGAGTCGAACCCGAGCCACCTCGAGTTCGTCGCACCGGTCGCCGCCGGCGCGACCCGCGCCGCGCAGACGACCCGACAGGGACCCCATGCTCACCTGGACACCAATGCCGCGGTCAACGTGATCCTGCACGGCGACGCCGCCTTCCCCGGCCAGGGCATCGTCGCCGAGACGTTCAACCTGCAGGCGCTCGACGGCTACACGGTTGGCGGGACGATCCACCTGATCCAGAACAACCAGGTCGGCTTCACGACCGACCCCGACGACTCCCGTTCGACGCGCTGGGCTTCCGACCTCGCCAAGGGCTATGACGTTCCGATCATCCACGTCAACGCCGACGACGTCGCTGCGTGCATCTCCGCCGTCCGCCTGGCGTTCGAGTTCCGCCAGCGGTTCGGTCACGACGTCTTGATCGACCTGATCGGCTACCGGCGCTTCGGACACAATGAGGCCGACGAGCCCGCCTACACCCAGCCGGAGATGTACGCGCTGATCAAGAAGCACCCGCCGGTGCGCGAGCTGTATGCCCGTCAGCTGATCGACCAAGGCGTCGTCACCGAGCAGGAGTCCACGGCGATGACCGACGAGGTCTGGGCGATCCTGACCGACGAGCACCAGAAGCTGAAAGAGCAGATCGCGGCGGCCAAGACCCTCGAGCACCACACCGGCGAGTATCAGCTTGACCGCACCGCCTCTCCCGAGGTCCAGACCGCCGTCTCCGAGGCTCGCCTGAGGGGGCTCAACGAAGAGCTCCTCGTCGTTCCCGACGGTTTCACGGTCCATCCGAAGCTCGTCAAACAGCTCGAGCAGCGCCGCGAAGCGCTGGGAGCCACGGGCGCAATCACCTGGGCCCACGCCGAGTCACTCGCGTTCGCGTCGCTCCTGACCGAGGGAATCCCAATCCGCCTGACGGGACAGGACGCCGAGCGCGGCACGTTCAGCCAACGTCACCTCGTTCTCCACGACGCCAGGACCGGCCAGGAGCATTCGCCGATCCAGCACCTACCGGGGGCGCTGGCTCCGATGGAGCTGCACAACTCTCCTCTGTCGGAGCAGGGCTGTCTCGGATTCGAGTACGGCTACGCGCAGGAGGGACCTGAGACGCTGGTGCTGTGGGAGGCCCAGTTCGGCGACTTCGTCAACGGCGCCGAGGTGATCATCGACCAGTTCATCACGCCCGGTCTGGCCAAGTGGGGACAGACATCGCGGCTCACGCTACTGCTCCCGCACGGGTACGAAGGCTCAGGGCCCGAGCACTCCTCAGCGAGGCTCGAGCGCTGGCTCCAGCTGGCAGCCGAAGGCAACATCCGCGTCGCCAACTGCACCACGCCGGCGCAGTACTTCCATCTGCTCCGCCGGCAGGCGCGCGTCGCTAAGCAGCGACCGCTGTTCCTGATGACGCCGAAGAGCCTTCTTCGCCTGCCGCAGGCGGCGAGCAGCATCAACGAGCTGGCCGGCGGTCAGTTCAATCCCGTGCTCGCCGAGCCGGGCGTCAAGCCTGAGGAGGTCACCCGCGTGGTGCTGTGCTCGGGCAAGATCTACTACGACCTGACCGGCCATCCTGAGCGGAAGGACAACCCGCGCGTGGCAATCGGCCGGATCGAGCTGCTCTACCCGTTCCCTCAGGGTGAGATCCTCGCGCTGCTGGGCCAATATCCCAAGCTCGAGGAGGTCGTCTGGGTTCAGGAGGAGCCGCGCAACATGGGCGCCCGGATGTACATGGCGCCGCGGCTGCTCCAGGTGCTGCCGGACGAGATTCACTTCGGCTACATCGGTCGGCCCGAGCGCGCCGCCTCGGGCGAGGGTTATCCGGTGGCGCATGCCAAAGAGCAGGGGCGGATCGTCTCGACCGCACTCGACCTGTCGCATCCTGTGTCGCAATATCCCCGCAAGCTGCCGGGAGAGCGCTAGGCGATCAGAACGTCGTATCGGTCCGGAGGCGATCGCATGCGACGCGATCGGACGCCAGGATGTGTATCGGGCGCACCTCCCAACCCTCGGGTTCGGCTCTGAACAGCACGATCGGCCTGCCGCTGTCGATTGATTTTCCCGGCTTGTAGCCGACACTGCCGACGTTTAGGCCGGTGTCCCACGCGAGCACGCTCTGGCTCCCGAGTCCCGTGACCGGCTGGCCGCATGCACGGATGCGAGCAGCGCCACCATCCCGGACGATCACGGCCTCGAGCGAGTTGTCCTGCGCGGCGACGTGGTGTCGATCGCTGATCTCCCCATGCAACGTCCTCGCTCGCTGTCGAGCCGTCGGCACGAGCGCCGCGACGAGGATCACGACGACGACGGGTCCGGCGAAGCGCAGCACGCCTGAAGCGCGCGCCGAGGCATCGAGGACTTGGCCGACCCCGGCGCCGGCAAGCACGACCATCACGGCGCCGGGCTCCATCAGATACCGCGGGACGGCCGAGAACCCGTGGAGGGCGAATGCGATCTCGACGGCAACCCAGATGAACGCCGCGGCGGCGAGCAGCAGCATCGCCCGGTTCCGCCGGAGGACAGCGAGCACGAGCGCGAACAGCACTGCCAGCAGCATGGGCAGCTCATACAGCCCGAGGAAGCGCTCGATCACACCAGAGAACTTGTCTCCTTGCAGAGCGTTGACCGAGTTCAGCGCGAGGTTGCCCGCGCTCAGCCAGCTCTTCGAGGTGAGCGCGGGAATGCCGAACGTGAGGGCCGGAATGATCAGGACCCCGATGACGGCCGGCACCCGCATCGACGGGATCGTGCGCCACGCCCAGATCGCATACAGCGCCGCGAACAGCCACGCTTCGGGGCGCCCGAGCGAGGCGAGCACCAGCAGGGCGAACGCCAGGCGTGGATGCCTCGAGAGGTGAGCGTCGATCGCTCCGAGGCAGAGCGCGACGACGATCGGGTCGGAGTTCGCGATCAGGATCTGCTGCCAATAGCCGTCGAGGCCGAGTACCCCGAGGCCGGCGAACGCCGCCGCGGCGATCGGCGCGTACCGGCGTCGGGGGCTGGGTCCGGTGAGCCTGTACGCGATGCGAGCGGCGAACACGGCTCCGCTCAGAGACCCCGCGACCGACGTGACCATCCATAGCGACATCTGCGCTCGCCCCGCGAGCGCGTAGGGAAGCGTGAACAGGAAGGTCAGCGGCTTCCACGACGGCGCTCCGTCGGTGTTGAGGTTGAGATGGAGCGCCTGATGGCCCCAGACGAGCCAGCCGTAGGCGTCGTAGGCGGGCCGCATATCGGTCAGGACGACGAACAAGATCGAAGCGAGGATCAGAGCCAGCAGCACAGCGGGCCACTTCGGGACCTGACCCACCCCACGGCGCCGAGGCTGCGCGCTTTCGGGTACGCCCGACGCCGGCGTCGATGGCGCTGGAGTCCCTGGCTGGAGCACGGCAAGTGGTGACGCTACCAAGGGCCACGTCAGATCAAGCTAAGCTAAACGCGAGGTTGGCGGTCCTCGCCGTCTAGGCTCCACACCGTGTGGCTCCAGCGACTGATTCAGCTCGCACCGCGGCCGCGAGGGTTCCACCTCGTAACGCGCGAGGTGCTCGAGGCGCTGCCGGAGCTACAAACGCTCGACGTGGGCCTGCTGCACCTCCTGATTCGCCACACGTCGGCGTCGCTGGCCTTGAACGAGAACGCCTCGCCGGATGTGCGTCGTGATTTCGAGACGTGGTTCAACGAGGCCGTCCCCGAGCGCGCCAGGTACTGGACCCACACGCTCGAAGGGCCCGACGACATGCCGGCCCATATCAAGGCCGCGCTGCTCGGGCCGTCCCTTACGTTGCCGATCGCCGATGGGCGCCTCGCGCTCGGCACCTGGCAGGGCATCTACCTCTGCGAGCACCGCGACCGCGGCGGCTCGCGGTCGCTGATCGCCACGGCGTCAGGAGCACGTGGCGGCAGCTAGCGCCAGGCGGCAGCTAGCGCCAAGGGCGCGTTCTTCGCCGCGCGCGAGCACCAGGCGGCGGTTAGCGCCAAGGGCGCGTTCTTCGCCGCGCGCGAGCACCAGGCGGCAGCTAGCGCCCCGTCCACACCGGCGCGCGCTTCTCCGCGAACGCGGTAGCGCCCTCGCGGGCGTCCTCGGACCCGAAGACCGGGCCTGTGATCTCACCCTGGCGCTCCCAGAACTCCGCATCCGGCCAGCCGGGACTCTCGGTCAGGATCCGTTTGGTCGCCGCGAGCGCGAGCGGACCGTTGGTGGCGATCGCTTCAGCGAGCTCGAGTGCCTGCTCGAGCGCTGTGCCCGGTTCTGCCAACCGGTTGACCAACCCGAGCTCGTAGCCGCGCTCGGCCGAGATCGGATCGCCGGTCAGCGCGAGCTCCATCGCAACTGCGCGCGGCAGCGCCCGCGGCAGGCGAAGCAGCGCGCCGCCGGCGGCGACGAGCGAGCGCTTGACCTCGGGAATCCCGAGCTTGGCTCCACGCGCTGCGACGATCAGGTCGCACGCGAGCGCGATCTCGAGCCCGCCCGCGACAGCGAACCCTTCGATCGCTGCGATCAGCGGCTTGTCCGACGGGCGCTGGACGATCCCGGCGAAGCCGCGGCCGCCGGCCCACGGCCGCTCGCCGGTCACGAACACCTTCAGGTCCATCCCCGCGCAGAAGCCCCTTCCGGCGCCCGTGAGCACGCCGAGCGACAGCTCTGCCTCGGCGTCCAGCTCGTCGAGGGCGGCGGCTATGGCTTCGGCAACCGCGAGGTTGACTGCGTTGCGCTGCTCGGGGCGGTTGATCGTGATCACGAGGACGCGCCCGCGACGCTCGGTTATGACGGCTGGCTCTTCGCTCATGCGGCGAACAATCGCAGTTCCGGCTCCCGCTCGCCGCGGAGCACGGCGAGGTCGACCTCCACCCAGGCGATCTCGCGTGAGTCCGCCAGCACCCGCGCCTGGGGCTTGATCGTCTGAGCCGCGAGGACGCCGCGACACGACGCCAGGGCGGGGTCCAGCCGGATCCTTTCGAGGTAGCGCGTCAGCTGCTCGACGGCATCGATCCCGGCGACTCGCTTGACCTCGACCGCGACCCACTCCTCGTCGGCGTCGCGGCACATCAGGTCGACCGGACCGATGTCCGTCGGCCATTCGCGGCGTACGAGCCGGAAGCCCTCTCCGCACCACTCGGGACGCTCGGCAAGCAGCTCCTGGATGTGTGCCTCGACCCCATCCTTCTCCAACCCGCCCGCCTCATCCGGCGATCCCATCTCGTGCGTCACATCGGAGATCACCTCGGAGATCAGGATCTCGAGCCGGTCCTCGGTCGCGCCCGTCCGCTTACGCACCACGATCAACTCGGGCAACTCCTCGATCACGGTCGGAGGCGTCATCCAGTTCAGGGGCTTGTATCCGCCCGCATCAGCGTGCACGAGCACCGACCCGTCGGCCTTGACGATCAGGAGCCGGAGCGCGTCGGGCAACAGAGCATTGAGGCGTCCTGTGTAGCGGACTTCGCAGCGGGCAACGATCAGACGCACTCGCCACAGGCTACGGACGCAACCAGACGGCCGCGCCCTCGAACCCCGGGGCTAGCCGGTGATCGAGATCGAGACCGTGCCCGATTTGCTCAGTTGCACGTTCGCCGACGCGATGCAATAGGTGGACGGCGCCGGGATCGGCAACATCTCCGAGATCGGGAGCTGCAGCTTCTGTTCTTTCGCCTGGCGGCCGACTCCCCCACCGACCTCGGAGCAGACGATCGCCCAGTAGACCGAACCGGGCTGCGCGGGCGAGGCAGTGACCTTCAGCACGATCTTGGCGGGTCGGCGGAAGCTGCCATTGGTGTGCGCTACTGCGTACTGGCCGGTCGCGCTGGCTGCGATCACGTGGGTCGGGATGGTGGCCGGGGTTGCGGTGCTCGATTGCGGCGAACCGGTGCTCGCTTGAGGCGAACCGGCGATCGCTGGTGGCGTCACCGCGGCCGCCAGCACCGCTGGACCGAAGAAGGCACTGCCGAGCCCCGAACCGGCTGCTGTCGCGAGGCCCGCGATCGCGGTCGCCGCGAGCGCGCTCGGCGTGGCCGTGGGGGAGGCCGGGGCGGACGGCGCGCCCGGGGCCTGTGGCGTTGCAGTCTTGCTCGGCACGGTCACCGTCCGCGTCACGACGAGAAACTTGCCTCCGCACCCGGCAAGTGCCAGCAGACCACCGATGAGCAGTACGCCCGCCTCCTTCCTCACCAGGTGGAGCATAGCCTTGCCGGCCCCGGGACGTTCCAGTAATGACTGTCGCCCGGCACGTTCCAGTAATGACTGCCCTACATTGTTGAGTCATGCGCCAGCAGCTACGCCCGCTCTTCGACCGGATCGTGATCAAGGAGCTCGACCCGGACCGTGTCCGGCGCTCCGGCCTGCTCGTACCGGCTGGGAGCGACGAGCCGCCGCCCCAGCACGGCATCGTGCTCGCGGTCGGCCCTGGGCTCGACTGGTGGGACCACGTTGGCGTCCAGATGCCGGTCCAGCCCGGCGATCATGTTGTCTTCCCGGCCTCGGCGGGGGTATGGGTCGAGGTCGAGGAGGAGCGGTTGCTCGTCTGCAGAGTGGCCGAGCTGCTCGGCGTGCTCGACCGGGTCGAGACATGCCCGGTCTGCGCCGGGCGCACGCTGGCGCCCACGGAGTCATGTCCGGTGTGCGGGCGCGAGGGCTCACTCAACCCGTCCTAACGGCGGGCCCACACACAGTCGCTACGCCGCGCTCCGCTCCCCCAGCTCGCGCGGGATCGCCGATCGCACGCGCTCGAGCAGCTCGGCGACCTCGGGGTCGCCGCCGATCGCGAGCGCCCGCTCGCACGCCGCGATGCATTCGGTCGAGCGGTCCGTGCGTGCGAGGGCGTGCGCGTAGCGAGACCACGCGGCGGAAGAATCCGGGGCCAGCCGCGTAGCCGCCTCGCACGCGGAGACCTCGGCGCCGAGGTCGCCGGCAAGGTGGTACGCGAGCGCGAGATCCAGCAGCCCTTCGACCGAGGGCGCGATCAGGCGGGCACGCTCGAGCGCGACAAGCGCCCCTGCACGATCCATCAGGCGCAGGCGCAGGCGCCCGAGTCGCTCCCACGCCGAGGCGTCCCCCGGCGCCCGCTTCGCCGCCCGTGCCGCGGCTTCTGCCGCCAGGTCGATCGCCCCCATGTCCGCGTAGATCCGCGAGGCGAACCGCTCCGGGGTCGGGCGGTCGATGTCGACCCGTGCCCAGTCGCGGACCGCGCGCGCCGCGGCGGGAAGGTTGCCTGCCTGCCAGAAGGCCACGGTAAGCAGCCGCAGCACCATCGGGTTCGACGGATCGGCGTCGCGCGCGTAGACGAGCCGCTGCGCCGCCAGCTCGGCGTTGCCCTCGGCAAGCGCGTGCTGCGCGGCGGTCATGAACCGTTGCACCCGATCGGCAGCCTGGTCGGGTCGCCCGAAGTCGACGAACTCGAGCGATCCGGCCGGGATCGTCCGGATGCCGACGCTGAACGTGACCCGAGCCCACTGCTGGACGTCCTCGTCGTCACCCGAGAAATAGATGCCGGTTACGGTGCCGACACCCCACTCGGGGTAGGACAGGCAGCGCGCGTAGCTGTGCACGACCGAATGGTCAGGAACCCGCGAGCCGAACGGATCGTGCTTCGAACGGTCCTCGGCTGCCGCACGACTGCGCTGTTCGGCCTCGTAAGCGCGCCGGCCCTCCTCCGCCCGGGCCCGGCGCGTGGCCGCCACCGACACCTTGACCGCGTTGCGGGTCACGCGACCTCCGCGCGAGGTCTCGGCCAGCCGCTCGAGCTCGTCGGCGGCCTCGTTGATCGCCTGCAGGTGGCGCTGGTGCTCATGCTGACGCCCAGGGGGCGCGATGTCCGGATGCCAGCGCTTGGCCATCCGCCGGCGGGCCAGCTGGACCGCACGCTGGTCGAAGGGCGGATCGAGCTCGAGCAGGTGCAGCGCCTGCTCTACGTCGAGGATGCGAGGCATGACCTGACTACGTTAGCGGGACGGGTCGCGTGTGATGGTCAGCACCAGGCATCTGCGCCGTCATCCCTGGTTGCGAACCCTGAAGCTGATCTTCGCGGGCCCGAACTGCGAACCGCCCCTGTAGTCGGCGCGCACCGACCGGTTCGGTCCGGCGGCGAGCTTGAAGGAAGCCGTTCCCGACCGCGAAGTCCGCACCCGCATCGTGCGGTGTCCGTCCGTGATCGACACCGACGCGCCGCCGACAGGCGCGCCGTTCGATGTCACCAGGTGCAGGCTGCCGTGAGCCGACTGCCCCGGGCTCGCGGCGACCGTCTGGCTAGCAGGGGCGACGAAGGAGCAGACGAGGGCCCTCGAGCCGACGGCTGTCCCTCCCGGCCGGTCGTAGTTGACGACAAGCCTGAAGTGGCGGTCGCCGGAGACGACCTCGATCACGTCCGCCGACAGCAGGATCGCGTGCAGCCCACCCGTTGCGTCCACGACCGTGCCAAGTACCTTCTTGCCGGCCGTGACCGTGACGGTGGTGCCGGCCCGGCTGACCGCGACCAGCGTGCCGCGGGCATCGGCGACCGCGACCGAGCCACGGCCCAGCCTGCCGATCAGGCGCAGCCGGCCTGCCTGATGCGTGGCCCGGCGCGCGAGTAGCTGGGAGCATCTCGCCAGCGGAGCCGAGGTCGAGAGCACGGTGGGGAACCTGATCGTCCACTTGAATGACGCAGCGCCGGTCCGCCCTCCGGAATCGACCGCCTCGAGCACGACCGTCGAGGTGCCGGCCTGCGTCGGCGTTCCCGTGATCAGGCCGGTCGAGGGATCGATCGACAGACCCGCAGGAAGGCCGGTCGCGCGGTAGCTGACGGTGGCGTTGCCGGCGTCGTTCGCAGCGGCCCGCAGCCTCACTTTCTGGCCGACGGTCGAGCTCTGCGAACCAGGGTTCGTGACGGTGACGGTCTGGCACAGCGCGACCGCGAGCGTGGTGGCGATCGGGGTGCCGAGGCCGCTGGCCATGTCGTACCCGCGCCCGGCGTTGAAGTGGCCGCTGTTGGTGCCGGTGAAGTCGTTGTTACCGGCGGTGACATCGTCGAAGTACGACCCGTATGCCGAGCCGGCGGCGCGGTAGAGAGCCGGATTCGCGAACCCGACCGTGGTGCCGGTGCAGTAGGGAGACGCGTTCGCGAGCGCAACGAGCGCGGCCCAGACCGGAGCCGCGGCGCTCGTCCCACCGATCCCGTTCCAGCTGCCCTCGTAGTAGATCAGGTACCCCGTGTAGGGGTCCGCGTCGGCGGATACATCGGGGTCCTGGCGGCAGTAACCGGAGGCTGCCCCGCAGGGCGCCCCGGTGGATTCCGAGTTGACCACATGCAGCAGGGACGCGGCGTCGGATTGGTAGGTCGGCATCCGCCACAACGCCGAGACGCCGCCGCCACCCGCGCCGGCGCTCGAACCGAGCAGCCCGCTGAGGCCGCCGCCGTTGTTCCACACCGTCTCGGCCGGCGGCGGCCCGAGAGCGCTCATCGAGGTGCCACCGACTCCTGTCACGTATGGCTGGCTCGACGGGTCATCGACCGCGGGCGCCAGGTTGAGGTTCGTGCCCGGGGCAAAGCAGTCCTCGGCGCCCTCGTCGCCGGCGGCCGAGACGATCGTCTGGCCCTGCGCGGCAGCCTCCTGAAAGAGCGTGCTCTCCGCGACCGCGTCGGCCGCGCCCTCCATCGATTCGCACTGCCCCCAGGAGGTCGTGATCACCTTCGCCTGATCCTGGCTGATGATCTCGTTGTAGGTGTCGTAGGGGCCTGCGCCGGGCGCCCCTGAGTTCTCGTTCGGACCCTCGTAGACGATGACGTTCGCCTTCGGGGCCAGGCCGATCAGGTCCTCGATGTCGAGCGCCGCCTCGCCGCTCCCGGCTCCGCTCCCCGCGCCGCCGTCAACCGCGACATCTGTCACCGACGCGTTCGTCCCGTAGCACGCCTGATAAGCCGCGACGTCGGACGGCAAATAGGGCTCGAGCTCATAGACCGCGACCGTCTGGCCGGCTCCCTCGTCCCCGCCCGCATACAGGCCCGAGAAGCGGTACGCGGACGCGATCTCGTCGGCTGTGTAAGCGCCCTGACCGGGAGCGGCGGCGGTGGCGGCCGCGCACGGCTGCGGCCCGCCCGTCACGACGTGGCGCACCGCTCGGTGAACGGCGAAGCCCGCGCGCGGACGCACCGCCAGCGGCTGCGGGGGCGACAGCGTGTCTAGCCCGACCACGCCCTGGACGAGCCCCGCGACGCTCGGATCCAACAGTGGTGGCGCCGTGCTCGCGAACGCGACCCTTCTACCCGACTCGGCGACCCGTGAGAAGGAGAGCGAGAACGCGTCGGCCGCCTGGCCGGCCGTGGCCCTGATCGGAATCGCGAGCCCGTTCGCGGTCGCCCGCCCGGGGGAGAGTCCGTGCGCGCGCAGCGAGGACTGCACCGCCGCGATCTGCGCCGTCGTCGGGCCGAACCGCTGCCTGAACTGTCCCGGAGTGATGTAGTCGCGGTAGACGTCGGACCCCGGCGTCGATACCGCGCTCGCGAACGCCGCCAGCGCCGCGGGGTCACGCGGCCTCAACGCCACCGTCAGATCCAACCTGGTGGAGTCGGGCAGCGACCCGATCACGCGCGACGCCGCAGGAATGGGCGCGAACGCGCCGACACGAACCCCGCGCCTCGAGGCGGCTGCGACCGGCTGGGCGCAGATGGCAACGACAAGCGCACCGGCGCACGCCGCCAGCGCGAGCGTGCGTGGCACGCGTGACATCAGGAGGCTCCAGAGCATTAGAAACCGACGTGGCAGCGTAGCGACTACGAGCTCATAGGCTGACCTTCAGCACCAGCAGACTCGTGTGATCGCTCGTGTCTGTTGAGCCAACGACCAGCTCGCGCGCGCTCTTGCGGCCGCGCCTGACGCTCGCGACCAATCCGGCGCTCACCCGGATCGCCGGGGCCTTGATCGTGACCTGCACGCTGCTAACACTCGATCCGATCGCGATCGCCAACGCGCCGTCTCTGAGCCTTGTCGCGAACGTCAGGCGCTTTCCCCCGGGACCGGCAATGGTGATGTCTCTGGCCAAGACCCTCGCGCTGCGTGCGAAGCTGAGCCCGCTCGGAACTTCCAGGCCGAGTGCCTCGATCGGTGGCGCGTCGTAGCCGGCCGCCAAGCTGAATGAGAGCTTCGCTCGCCCGTCGGAGAGCCCTACGACGCTCCCACGCGAGGCGCCAGGAAGGCCGCCTATCGTCCAGCGGAACGTCGTCCGTCCCGAGCTGCGGCTCGAATCGGCGGCAGTCACCGTCACGCTCGAGACTCCGGCCGCTCTCGGCGTGCCGGTGATCAGACCCGTCGCAGCGTCAATCGACAGGCCATCCGGCAGGCCGCCCGCCTGGTAGGTCAGCGCGCCGCCGGCGCTGTCACTCGCGGCGATCACGAGTCGCACGGCCGCCCCCAGCCTCCCGGTCTGGTCGCCCGGGTCGGCGATGCTCACCGTCGGCGTCGTCGGTGTAGTCGGCGTCGTCGGAGTGGTGGGCGTAGTCGGAGTGGTCGGCGTCGTCGGCGTCGTCGGAGTCGTCGGAGTCGTTGGCGTCGTCGGAGTCGTCGGCGTAGTCGGAGTCGTCGGCGGGGACGGGACGTCCGTCGCCGCGTCGCACAGCGCAGTGGGAAGAGTCGAGCCGTTCGGCGTGCCGAGGCCCGAGGCCATGTCATAACCAACGCCCGCCGTGAACTCGCCTCCGTTGGTTCCGGTGATGTCGTTGTTCCCCGACGTAATGTCGTTGAATGTCCCGGCATAGTTGCTGCCCGCGATGCTGTACAGGTCTGGGTTAAGGAACCCGATCGGCGTGCCGTCGCACGTGCTCGACGCGTCCGCGAGCGCGATCAGCGCCGCCCACAGGGGGGCGGCCGCACTGGTGCCGCCGATCCCCGTCCACTGCCCGTTGTAGTAGATCAGGTACCCGGTGCTGGGATCGGCGTCGGCGGAGACGTCGGGTACTTCGCGGCAGTAGCTCCCGCCGGCCGCCTGGCAGGGCGACCCCGACGAAGCCGAGTTGATCACGTTCAGCGACGAGGGTGCGCCGGACTGGTAGGAGGGCATGCTCCACAGCGACGAGACACCGCCTCCGCCGCCACACGCGCCGTCGCCGCACTGGTCGTTCCACACGGTCTCCGTCGGTGGCGGACCCAGCGCCGACACGGTCGTCCCGCCGACACCGGTGACGTACGGCTGGCTGGCGGGATCATCAACCGCGAGCGAGTTCGTTCCGCAGTCCTCAGAGCCGCTGTCGCCCGCGGCCGCGACGATCGTCTGGCCCTGCGTGGCGGCCTCCTGGAACAACGTGTTCTCCGAACTCGCGGCGCTCGACCCCTCACTCGACTCGCACAATCCCCACGAGGTCGAGATCACCTTCGCCTTGTCCTGGCTGATGATCGAGTTGTAGGTGTCATACGCACCCGAACCGCTGTTCGGTCCCTGATAGACAAGGATGCTCGCCTTCGGCGCGAGGCCGATCACATCCTCGATGTCAAGCGCCGCCTCGCCCTCCCCCGCGCCCGAGCCGGACCCCGAGTCGACCTTGACATAGCTCACCGACGCGCTCGTCCCATAGCA
>Ga0302324_100007621_pt1 | contig 22980 bp, 19 predicted proteins | sample Palsa_T0_1_FD_201949 | JGI IMG/M metagenome (GOLD analysis project Ga0302324, IMG submission 201949) | Peat permafrost microbial communities from Stordalen Mire near Abisko, Sweden - Palsa_T0_1 | ecosystem: Environmental > Terrestrial > Soil > Palsa > Peat permafrost | place: Sweden: Abisko...
CCGCCGACGCACCAGGCACAGGCAAAAATTACAATCAGCGAACGGCCTGCGAAGTTCAATTAATCTGCCCCGGTTGCAATACGCCCAGGCCATTCTGCCTCATTTCGCGCTCGAGATTCTCGACCAAATCCAGCGCTTCCTGCGTGCTCTTTCCGGTGGACTGGCGCCACAAGTTAATCGCCGCGACCTCTTCGCCCTTGGCAAGCAGTTCGCGCATGCGATCGACGGCCGCATCACGCACCGTCTCCCGGTATACCTTGACGTCTATGCCCCTGGCGCTCAAGGCCGCATCCGCGCGTTCCAACAATTCAAGCAGATTTTTTTCAACGCGCGCAACCCGATCGGGTATATGGCCAATGCGTGAGGTCAGTTTATCGCCAGCGCGCTCTATAGTTGCGGCAAGCACTTTGAGTTGATCTACTTGAGCACGCGCTTCGCGCCGCAATGTCGCGCCGACGATGAAGATTGAAATGACAATCGCCGTCAGCACCAAAAGCAGGACGTATTGCACGACGCTCATCCTTTGCGACTATACCGAGGCGCAGCACCATGGCCGATGATTGTGTAATCGGTGTGACAAATAGCTGAGCGGGCGCTGCAGGTAAACCGCGTAATGCGTCGACTTCGTTAAGAAAGTCAGCGCTCAGCGCGTGTGTACTGAGCTTTTCCGTCACGGTCCAGTGCGGCGAAGTCCTCAGCCGATAGATCCACCACGACCGCGGCCACGTTCTCCTCCAGATGCGACACCTTCGAAGTGCCAGGAATGGGCAGCATGACTGCACTGCGCTTGAGTACCCAGGCCAGGGCAACTTGACTGGGCGTGGCGCGGTGACGCTTCGCGATACCGTCCAGCAAAGATCCGGGCTTTGCAAGATCTCCAGAGGCCAGCGGAAACCACGGAATGAAGCCGATGCCGTGCTGCTGACAGTAGTCGAGCACCGGTTCGCTGGCACGATCCACCAGGTTGTAGCGGTTTTGTACAGTGGCCACTTTGAAGACTTTCGAGGCCGCTTCGATATCGGCCACCGACACTTCGCTCAAACCGGCGTTAAGTATCAGCTTGGAATCAAGAAGCTCTCTGACGGCACCGAACTGTTCCTCGCGCGGGACTTTCGGGTCGATACGATGCAGTTGCCAAAGACCGATCTGATCGACCCCGAGCTGCCGGGCGCTCTTATGAGCCTGCTGGATCAGATATTCCGGCCGCCCCAGCGGTATCCATTGCTCTGGCCCCGTTCTCGCCAGTCCAGCCTTGGTGGCGACCAGAGTATCCCCATACGGATGCAGCGCCTGGCGCACGAGCTTCTCTGCGACATCCGGTCCGTACGAATCGGCCGTATCGATGAGGTTGACCCCGAGTTCGGGGAGGCGCCTCAACGTGCGTATCGCCTCGTCCCGATCTGCCGGTTCACCCCAGATTCCAGGGCCTGTCAGGCGCATGGTCCCGAATCCAAGGCGATTCACCTTGATCTGTCCGCCGATCTTGAAGGTACCGGACTTTGCCGCCGTGATGTCACTGCTCATGAGGATGCTTCCCGGTTGAGTTAACGCGCCGACGCAGTCGGTAGATTATGCGAAAATTGGGGCAGGCACTCGCCGGCGCTATCGCAAGGGGTATACATGTTCATAGTGGTCGTGGTCCTGATCGCCCTCGGGATATCCGGACTGCGTGTTGCCCAGGAGTTCCAGCGCGGCGTCGTATTCCGCTTGGGACGATACGTGGGTCTGCGTGGACCGGGTTTGTACTGGATCATTCCGCTCAATATTGAGCGTGCGGTGACGGTCGATATCCGTACGCGCACGGTCTCGGCCGAGCAGCAGGAGACCATCACGCGCGATAGCGTGACCATAAAGGTCAACGCCGTGTTGTGGTATCGGATCGTTGATGCGGCCAAATCCGTGATCGAGGTGGTGGACGCCCCCACGGCCGTCTATCAACTGGCCTTGACCGGTCTGCGCAATATCATCGGCCAGCATGACCTGGATGAGGTCCTGCAAGAGCGCAATAAGATCAATGCCCTGCTGAGCGAGAGCATCGCCGGTTCGACCGCGGCCTGGGGACTGGAAGTGCAGCGGTTCGAGATGAAGGACGTCGAGCTGCCGGTGGCCATGCAACAGGTCATGGCCATGCAGGCCGAGGCCATTCGCGAAAAACGTGCGCGCATCATCAAGGCCGAGGCAGAGCTGGAAGCTTCAGTGAAACTCTCGGCGGCGGCGGCACAGATCATGGCCAATCCGGCCGCCCTGGAGCTGCGGCGAATGCAGATGATTTCCGAGGTCGGCGCGGAAAACAACAGCACCACGGTATTGATGATTCCTTCGGATTTTGTATCGCTTAGCCATACGTTGACCGAATATTTACGCCAGCGGCACGTGGACTGAAGTGCTGGGCGATTGGGAGTACAGCTTGTCGAAGTCGCGTCGTGAGTTTCTAGCCGTCTCGGCCGCGCTGCTGGCATCGGCTGCCGCTGCCAATGCTCTGGAGACGCCGTCGCCATCGCAGGCTCCGCAGCCAGCGGATTTTCCGCCGGGGCAGCCTCCCGCGTTCGGCACTGCATCGCCCGTGGGTCCGGAGGTCAGCGCAGCGACCTTCGAGCAAGCAGAGAAACTGGTACAGCTTGAGCTTACCGATGCCGAGCGTGCACAGGCCGCTCAGAACTGGCGCGGTAGCATGGCCGCCCTGTATGAGCGGCGCGCGGGTCCGCGAAAAGTGCCGTTGGACCCATCGCTGGTGCCCTATTCCCTATCCAATACCGCGGTTCGCCGCTACACAGCTGGGCCAACCCGGGATCGATTCGTACCGTGCGAGCGTGAGGCGGGGCCGCTACCGACTTCGGAGGCCGACATTGCATTCGCTCCCGTATGGCAGCTCTCGCGCTGGATACAGTCGCGACAGCTCACATCCGAGCGGCTGACCCATATCTATTTGGACCGCATCAAAAGGTTCGATGTCAGGCTTCGATGTGTCATCACGCTCACACCCGACCTGGCGATTGCGCAGGCCACGCGTGCAGATCAGGAAATCGCATCCGGGAAATACCGTGGCTCGCTGCACGGCATACCGTGGGGCGCTAAGGATCTGCTCGACACCGCCGGAATCGCCACCACCTATGGCGCAGAGCCGTACAGGGATCGCGTGCCGCGCAGCGACGCCGCGGTGGTGCGTCGGCTTCATGAGGCCGGCGCGGTGCTCATTGCCAAGCTCAGCCTGGGCGCGCTGGCCTTGAACGACATCTGGTTCGGCGGCCAGACCATGAACCCATGGCTGCTGGAGGAAGGCGCCTCGGGCTCGAGCGCGGGCCCGGCCGCGGCCACCGCCGCAGGCCTGGTGGCCTTTGCCATGGGCAGTGAGACTGAGGGCAGCATCGTCAGCCCAAGCATGCGCTGCGGGGTGAACGGACTGCGGCCCACCTACGGACGAGTAGCGCGCACCGGATCGATGACGTTGGCCTGGTCGCTTGACAAGCTCGGGCCGATGGCTCGCAGCGTTGAGGATACGATGTTCGTGCTGCATGCCATCTCCGGCCCGGACGCCGGCGATATCGCCAGTGTGCCGAGCCACCTCGACTACGACGCCCGGCGCAGCATTAAGGGCTTGCGGATCGGCTATTTCCCGGATTGGATGGGCGCGCCGTCCGCCACCGAAGTCGATCGCCATGCGTTGGCGGAAATCGAGCGGCTGGGCATGCAGCCCATCAAGGTCGCGATACCGGACTGGCCGTACGACTCGTTGAATGCCATTATTTTTGCCGAGTCCGCAGCCGCCTTTGAGGACTTGACGCTCAGCCGGCAGATCGATCAGTTGCGGGTGCAGACACCCGATGCATGGCCCAACACCTTTCGTCAGTCGCGCTTCATCTCGGCCGTGGATTTTGTTCAGGCGGATCGGTTCCGTCGAGCCGTCGCACAGGTGATGCAGAAAGTACTGTCGCAGGTGGATGTGCTGCTGGTGCCTTCATTGCGCGATGAAATGCTCACGATCGGCAATTTTACCGGCCTGCCTTCACTGACACTTCGCGCTGGATTCGTAGAGGTCTCCGAGGCGCGCAGCGATTGGGCGCCTGACCCGAATCAGCCGCTGCCGCGGTTCGACCCGCCGCGGCGCGTGCCGCACGGTGTAACGCTGATCGGGCGGCCCTTTGACGAAGGCACGGTTGCGCGCGTGGGATTGGCGCTCGAGCGCGCGCTGGATGTGTCCGCGCAAAGACCCCCCGGCTTCTGATTGTCACGGACCGGGCGTTGAAGCCTGGCCGTCGCTGGGCTCGTGCGGCCAAAGCAGGGCTTGCGCGACCACCACGTGCTCGCCGTTATAGGTCACTGCCGGCGAGCCGTACAATCGAAAGCCCAGAGCAAGTGCCTCGGAAACGCGGTGACAAAATGCGGCATCGTCTTTGCCGGTGAGGATGCGGTAGCGCGGCAGGCCTTCAGGCGGGGACGACGCCATTTCCACTCCAAGCTCAGTAGTGCTGGGACTAATTCTATCCGACCAAGTCTCTCGGGATACAATCGCACATCTGCCACAGCGGGGATTGTCCGATGCGCTCGACCACCGTTGGCCTGCTGCTGGCGCTCGCCTGTCTTGCCCATCCTGCCTCAGACGCAGCCAGCGCTGAGCGCGGCAGGCGTTACTCTTTGCAACAGCAATTTGCATTGGGCGGTGCCGGCGGCTGGGATTATCTGACTATCGACTCAGCGGCGCATCGGCTGTTCATCGCTCGTTCCGATCGCGTGCTGGTGATGAACACCTTGGATGGTTCGCTGATAGCGACCATCCCGGACACACAGGGCGTGCACGGTATTGCGCTGGCACCGGATCTGGGTGAGGGCTTTACCAGCAATGGCCGCGCCGACACGGTAACGGTCTTCGACCTCAAATCGCTTGCGCCCATCGGCACCATTGCCGTGGATGGACACAACCCCGACGCGATCCTGTACGACCAGTCCAGCAAGCACGTCTACACTTTCAATGGCCGAAGCCAGGACATCAGCGTGATCGATCCAGTCAAAGGCGCCGTGATCGCGCACATAGCTGCCGGCGGCAAACCCGAATTCGCCGCCAGCGATGGCGCCGGCCACATTTTCTTCAACATCGAGGACACCTCGCAGCTTGGCGAGATCGATACCCTGACTGCCCAACGCATGGCGACCTGGCCGCTGCAGCATTGCCAGGCGCCCACGGGGCTCGCGCTCGATATCGCGCACAAGCGGCTTTTTTCGGTGTGCGCAAACGCTGTGCTGGTCGTGACCGACGCCGTCTCAGGCAGGCACATCGCTGAGGTTGCAATCGGCAGAGGTCCGGATGCGGCCGCCTTCGATGCTGCAAGAGGACTGGTATTCAGCTCAAATGGCGAGGACGGCACGCTGACCGTGATTCACGAGGACGATATGGATCACTACTCGGTTGTCGCCAGCGTGACCACAGTAAAGAGCGCGCGTACCATGACTGTCGATGCCAAAAGCCATCGTGTCTATCTCGTTGCCGCAGAATTCGGCGCGACACCCGCAGCGAGCGCGGACCAGCCCCATCCGCGCCCTGCCGTTCTCGGCGGCAGCTTCAAAGTGCTGGTGGTCGGCGACTAGCCAGAGCATCACGATCGTACGGTTGCTGTGCGCTGTCGGCTTGCTGCTGTTTTCACAAGCCGCTCTGGCTCAGGGCGGGCCGCCTTTTCTCAGCAACGATCCCGGCACTCCCGGCAACGACAACTGGGAGATCAATCTGGCTTCGATGCAAACCATAACTCGCGGTGGATCGTCCTACCAGTTGCCGCAAATCGATTTGAATTTTGGCCTCGGTGATCGTATTCAGCTGACCTACGAGGTTCCCTATGTCATGCAGTCCAGCAACGGCCAACCGCTTCAGAGCGGCTGGGGCAACGCATTTCCCGGCGTCAAATGGCGTTTTCTGGATCAAGGCGAGCATGGCTGGCAGTGGTCGATTTTCCCCCAGGTCGAGACCGGTGTCTCGCAGCTGGCGCAGAAAAAGGAGCTCGGTGGACCCGGACCCCGCTATCTCGTGCCACTCGAGGCTGCCAAGGAAATCGGCCCGCTCGAATTCGATTTCGAAGCGGGCTACTACTTTCCTGTCCATGGGCCCAGGGAACGCATCCTGGGGATGGTGGTAGGCCGATCGGTAACGCAGCGGCTTGAACTCGATGCGGAAATCTACGATGACCGCAGCTACGGCACGATCGCGCATTCCACCACGTTGGATCTGGGCGGCCGTTACCGGCTGGGTCGGGGCTTTATCGCGCTGTTCATGGCCGGTCGCAGCGTCAATGGGTTCGCCGGCGGTCAGCCGGAGTTCATCGGCTATTTCGGAGTTCAGATCCTTCTGAGCCACTACGGTCGTACGCTTACCGAAGAGCCCTGAGATTGCCAAGACCGGCTTTGCCGATCAGGACGGATTTCTCATCCGCCTTTGGAGCCGTCGGCCCTCGAACCATTGCCAGGACAACAGCGACGGTAGGCCGCATAGTATTTCGCGCAGGCGCTTGGCCATGGATACGGCCAACGCCAATTCGCCGCTGATTCCCAAGGCGCCTCCGAAGAGCACCAAGGCGGCTTCCTGTACGCCGATGCCTCCCGGTATGAAAAACGCCAGATGACGCAGCGCCTGAGTCATGCTTTCCAGTATCAGGGCGGCACGGGCTCCGACCGGATGTCCAAACAGACGCAATGCGAACCATATTTCAAACGAAGCCGAGACAAATGCCGCGAACTGCAAACTGCCCGCTAACAACAGCGACCAGCCGCGCCGCAGGCATGCTCGCAGTTCATAATCCAGTTGCGCGGCGCCGTCAGAGGTGGCGCTCTGGCCCACCAGTGCACGCAGCCAGCCATGCAGTCGCGCAAACACCGAGCCGTATCGCAGCAGCAGCACCATGGCCGCCGGTACCGGCAGACTCAATGTGAACGCGAGTACCATATGGCGATACTCGTGGCCACTGGCCCCGATTGGTATCAGCAGCAGCAGTCCTAAAGCGGTGAACAGATACGCCGCCACCAACGTCAAAAGTATCTCGACGATCACGGTGGCAGCCACCGGCGCCGTGGGCAGGTCACGCCAACGCAGCAAGCGGACCCCCACGATGCCACCGCCAACGCTGGCCACGGGCAACAGCCGGTCAATGGCTTCGCGGACGGTGCTCACCCAAACCAGGTAGGGCAGTCCAGCACGCCGGTTCGGGTCGGAGGGGCTCAGTAGCGCGCGCCAGCCGATGGCGTACAGAAGAAAAAACAGTGTGCGATAGGGTGCCAGCCAAAGCAGCCTCCAACCCCCTGCTTGCAACGTCTGAAGCATGGCGGCGAAGTCGGCGCGAACGACCAGAGCGATCAGCAGCGCCAAGCCCAGCAGGCCGCCGACGTAGGCCGCGATCTTCAAGCCCGACTTTCAGGACTGCCGATGCATGACGCCATCGGCGTCGACATCAAACTCGTTGTCCCGCCAGGTGAATCGAGAGCAGAAAAAACTCTGGCACCATACCCAGCACAGCAACATATCGCGCGCCGGCACGAGCCAGAAATCCTCGAACAGCGGTAGAGCGCCCCGCCTTCTGTGTAGAAAATGTAACGCAAAGCGCACCATAACCGTGGTACTCAGAAGCGCCCACGCCGGCGTCGAAAATACCGGTTGGGCGGCATTGAGCGCAATGCCGAGCAGCGCCAGCGGCAAACTGAAGGTCAGAAACATCAGGCGGAAACTGCGAGGCCGAAGCACGTGTATGGTGCGCATCCAACGCAGCTCATGGCGCATGAGGGAGTCACAGTTGGGCTCGTCGTGCTCGGCCATGACCACATGCGGTGACATGACGATCTGCAGACCCAGGCCGCGAACCAGTTCCCCCAATCGATAATCGTCGGCAAGATGAGATGCTATGGCGCGCAAGCCACCGACGGCTTGCAGCGTCTCGCGCCGCAGGCACAGAGTTTGGCCGGAAGCGTAGCTCCGGTGCCCGAAAAGCCGGGCCAGAAGCACGGCGGGCATATACCATTCGTTAATGTACATAGCGCCAAGCCGCGACCAGATCCGCTGGGTGGGCAGGTCGCGATAAATGCAGGTCACCATACCCACGGTGGGGTTCAGCAGCGGCGCCGTGACGGTGCTCAGATAGTCTGGCTTCACAAAAGTGTCGCTGTCGGCGATCACCAACACATCGTGGCGTGCCCGCCCGAACATGTTGATCAGGTTGCTGACTTTGCTATTGGTGCCGTGCTGCTGCGGATTGGCGACGACCTCGATGGCCAACGCCGGAAATTCAGCTCTGAGCCGTTCCACCACCGAAAGTGCGGGATCGGCCGGATCGCGCACGCCGAATACTATCTGATACTGCCGGAAGTCCTGACTGCAGAACGAACGCAGATGCTCATACAGACCCGGCTCTGCGCCGCACAGGGGTTTGAGCACGGTCACCGGGGGCAGTCGCAGCGAATGCGCTGCCGCGCCGCGCAAATGCCAGACCAGCACAGCCGCGATAGTCAGGACGGCGTAGCTTGCTGCTACGGCCAGCACAGCTAAGCCGATGATCCCCACGGGCGCAGTTAAGAGAGGCATCGGCGGCGGCGTGACGGGTGAGCGGCCTGAATTCAGGCCCCGTGAGCACGCAGGAAGCGGAAAAACTCGACACCTTCACGCAGGCGCCGTTTCATCATCTCCCAGCTCGCCAACATCTCCTTGACGATCTCCCAGATCTTGCTGGGACGAAAGTAAAAGCGTCTGTAGAAGACTTCCATGCTATGGAAAATCTCCTGTTTCGACAGGTGCGGGTAGCTGATCGCTGCCAGCTGCACCCCTTGATCGTTGACCAGGTTGACGGCCTCGTTCTCCTGCAACCAACCGTTGTCGACCGCTTGCCGGTATAGCGTTGTGCCCGGATACGGTGCGGCCAGCGATACTTGAATCGTGTGCGGATTGATTTCCTTGGCGAAGTTGATGGTTCTTTCGATGGTCTCGGTGGTCTCGCCAGGCAGTCCGAGGATGAAGGTGCCGTGGATCAGGATGCCAAGCTTGCGGCAGTCGTCGCTGAATCGGCGGGCGATGTCGGTGCGCAGCCCCTTCTTGATGTTATGCAGGATCTGGTCGTCACCGGATTCGTAGCCCACCAGCAGCAAGCGCAGACCGTGGTCCTTCATCACCTTCAATGTGTTGTAGGGCACGTTGGCTTTCGCATTGCAGCTCCAGGTCATGCCGAGCATGCCCATGCCGCGCGCAATGGCTTCCACGCGCGGCAGATTGGAGGAATCGGTGAAGGTATCGTCATCGAACATGATCTCCTTCACTTCCGGCATGTGCTGCTGGATCCACCTCACCTCGGCGATGACGTTCTCGGCCGATCGCACGCGGTAGCGGTGGCCGCCGACGGTCTGCGGCCACAGGCAGAACGTGCACTTGGAGCGGCAACCGCGGCCGGTGTAGAAGCTGACATACGGATGCTTCAGATAGCCGACGAAATAGTTCTCGATCTTCAGATCGCGGCGGTACACCGGCGCGACGAAGGGCAGCAGGTCCATGTTCTCGATCATCGCGCGCGGCGGATTGTGCACGATGCTGCCGTCGCCGCTTCGGTATGAGAGGCCCGTGATGTCTCGGAGCGGCAGGCCTTCGGCAACCTCCTTGCAGGTGTAGTCGAATTCCTCGCGGCAGACGAAATCCACCGCCGCAGTGGCTTTGAGCGAACCCTCCGGATCCACCATGGTCTTGGCCCCGACCAGACCGATCATGATTTTCGGATTGTCCTGTTTCAGCAATTCGGCAAATTTCGCGTCGGTCGGAAACGACGGCGTGCTGGTATGCATGATGACCAGGTCGTAGTCGCGCGCGATCTCGCGGGTCTGCGCCACCGACAGTGCGTCGGCTGGGGCATCGAGCAGGCGCGAGTTGGGTACCAGAGCCGCAGGCTGCGCCAGCCAGGTCGGGAACCAGAACGATTTGATTTCGCGCTTGGCCTGATAGCGCGAACCGGCGCCGCCGTCGAAACCATCGAATGACGGCGCCTGAAGGAACAGCGTTTTCAGCCTTGGTACCGAGGAAGTGACGGTCATTCAGAGCCCTCACGGAATTGGCGCAGCGCAAATGCCTGGCGGCTCTAATATCGCACGCCCAGATTACGAATGAGTTGCAATCGCAAACTAAAGTTCCGTGGCCGCGCGCCACGAAATACTTGCCCGAAATGCCGATCCGCAGTACTTTGCAGTGCAAAGCACAGCGGTGTCAATGTTGGAGACTACGCCGCTGGGCCTGGGAACCGCGATATAGGGCCCGTGTCGGCGCAAGGTTTTTTTTCGTCCTGGTACTTTGCGTCGCAAAGTATGGCGGTCCGTAGCGCAGCTGGGCGGCTTTCTTAACAGCTCCTGACGAGGCGTTGGCCGAATGAGACTGCTGCGCCGCGATGGGCTTCCTGAGGCGGTCATACTGATCGCCGTTGCCGCGCTGGTCGCGGCTGTATTTGCCTTCACTCCGCTGGACATGGCGGTGGCGCGGGTGTTCTTTCGCCCGGACGCCGCCGATCATTGGGCGCTCGCGCAACAGTGGCCGGCGTCGAGTTTATCCCACCTCGGGCCCCTGATCACTTTGCTGCTTTTTGTGCTCGGCTTTCTCGCTCTGATGATGGGCAGCGTGCGAAGGGACAGATTCTGGCGGGTGAACGGCACTTTTCTGTTGCTCGGCGTGCTGCTCGGGCCCGGGCTGATGGGCGACGCTGCCTGGAAAGATCATTGGGATGCACCTGCTCCACGAGACCTGGTTGAATTCGGTGGGACGGCGCAGTACACGCCAGCGCCAACGCTATCGCCCACTGCGGCAATTGAATCGTTCCCCTGCAGCCACTGCATGGCGGGATTTCTCTATGCCAGCGGTTGGTGGATCTGGAGACGACGGCGGCCTGTCTGGGCCGGCAGTTCGCTCGGCCTGGGACTGGGACTGGGTTTCGCGCTGGGGGTAGCCCAGATGGCCGCGGGCGGTCATTTCCTCTCAGACGTGATTTGGTCGGCCCTGCTCGCCCTGGGGCTGGCGCACGTCTTGTATTACTACGTTCTACGCCTGCCAGTGCACGAGAGTGCACGGGCGAGCGGTCTGGATGAGCCGGCCGCACGATTGCCGGGTCTGCGCATGATGGCTGCGCTGTTGATACTGGCCGCCGCCGCACGCTCGCCCCACGGTCAGCGATTTCCGGCTCATGTAGAGCTGTCGCGGATGCTGCCGCCGCCTCAAGGGCTTGAATTCACGGCGCCGGCAGCAGCCCGGCTAGTGAAGACAGACGCGCAGTGATGGCGGCCGTCTGAGCACCGCACCCCGCACAGTCAAGTTCCGGCTTGCGCCAGGGCGATGCCGCCAAGAGCGCCGAATATGACCACGAACAGCGGCGGCGTGCGCCATAGGCTTAGCAGTCCCACGCCGATCAGCGCTAGCGCGAAATCTCCCGGCGTATTCACCGAGCCGGTCCAAAGCGGAGTGTAGAGCGCCGCAGCAAGTAAGCCGACCACGGCAGCATTGACACCGCGCAGTGCTGCCCGCGCGCGGGCACCGCTGCGAACGGTTCCCCAGAACGGCAGTGTCGCCATCAGAATCAGCATCCCTGGAAGAAAGATGCCGATTAGACCGAGCACCGCTCCGGCGATGCCGCATGAGGCTGGCCGCGCCACCGCGCCCAGATACGCCGCGAAGGTGAAGAGCGGTCCAGGAACTGCTTGCGCGGCGCCGTAGCCGGCGAGAAAGGAATCGTCGCTGACCCATCCGGGCGCGACCAATGCCTCGCGCAGTAACGGCAACACCACATGGCCGCCGCCGAACACCAGCGCGCCGGAGCGATAGAACGCCTCGAACAAGGCCGCGCCGGGCAGCAGTGGCAAGCCGCGAAGCAAGGGCAGCCCGATCAGAAGCAGGAGGAACGTCGCCAGCGATATCCAGCCGACGCGGCGCGATACCGGCACCGCAACCAGCGCTGCACCAGGCACTGCAGCGGTTCGGCAAAGCCACAGCCCGGCCAGTGCGCCCAACAGGATCGCTGCGATCTGAGCGGCCGAAGAAGCGCCGAACAGTACGATCGACGCCGCGATCAAGGCAATGAATGCGCGCCGCCAGTCGGGGCACAGGCTGCGCCCCATACCCCAGAGCGCCTGCGCGACGATTGCCACCGCGATCAGCCTCAGGCCATGCAGCAAGCCCAGGCCCATGGGGCCATCCAGCGCGTGCGCGCCGTGCGCAAACAACAGCAGTGCGATCGCCGACGGCAACGTAAAACCGGTCCAGGCTGCAATGGCGCCCGGATAGCCCGCGCGGATGAGCCCGATCGAAAAGCCCACCTGACTGCTGGCCGGCCCAGGAAGGAACTGGCACAGCGCTACCAGATCGGCATAGCTCGCATCATCAAGCCAGCGGCGCCGGACGACGAACTCTTGGTGGAAATAGCCGATGTGGGCCGTCGGTCCACCGAACGAAATAAGACCCAGCTTGAGGAACGCCCGCAGTACCTGGAATGGGGAACTGGGTGGCGGAAACTCAGCCAAGGCTCTCTCTGGAACGTCCGCGCATTTAATTCGGCCACAACGGGGCAGACCCCCCATTGAACCGCGTTGCGTCTACTTATGCGAGCCCAAATAACCCGCGGTGATTCTTAAAAGATAGTCTCAAGGGCGGGAATAAACCATCCCTAGCGACACTCCTCTCCTCTGAACTCAACAAGGAGAGTCCCGTGTCGGATAGAACTTCGCTGCAATCGCGTCTCTCTCCAAGATGCTCGGCGTGACCAGCGTGGCGGTTGTGAAGCATCCCAGCGCACTCGCGCTCAGCGATACCACGCTGGGTTAAGGAGCAGATCGGAAGACATTAAAGACGGCCATTTCGGCGGCCTGGTGGCCGATCACACTGGACTATCGCGCGCGTGAAGTACCGCGTTGCTTGAGTGTCTCCAGTCCGCCGATTGCAAAGGCAACCAGGTGCTGCGTGATGCTGGCTGCATCGGCGGCGCCGAGAGCCAGATCGGGAAGGATGCGCTGCAGCTTATGCCGGTCGAACAGCAGCATCACGGCACACGGCGCCATGATGTTAAGGCACGCACGCGCGAGCGCGGGATCGTCAGCCGCAAGCCCGGTCAAACTGCTCACGATCGATTTCAGTAGCGCGGCCCGCGCCGTCAAAGCTCGATCGTGCGAGCGCCCGTAGGCGGCCGACGGGGTGACGAATTCCCGTCCGAACAATTTCCCGGCCCACGAGCGCGACACCGGACTGGTCAACGCCCGCACGATCAACGCGAGGAACGCGGTCAGCTTGCGAACCGGATCGTGCTCGGCGGCGACCGCGGCGCTGAGCGCCTCGGTACTGACGAGCCGACGCTGCGCTTCCGCGAGCACCGCGCGGTACAGCCCGTGCATGCCATGGAAGTGATAGACAATCGCCGCCGCATGCACGCCGGCACGACGGCAGATCTCCTTGCCGGTGGCGGCATGGAAGCCACGCTCGGCAAACAGCCGCCCCGCTACCTCGATCAGTTTGGCGCGCGTGCGCTCGCCATGGGATCGGACAACCTTACGCAACGCCATACCTGCAGCTCACAGCCGGATCCGAGGCAGCCAGTTAAGCATCTCCAACTGCTGTGTTCAACGAAATTCAAATTCAAATTCGAATTAAATTTGACTGAGCGGTTGCCGGTTCCTTAAAGTGACAGTCCACGGCAAGGTAGTGCTCATGCAAACACGCGCGCGATTCGCTCTGGTGCTCGCAGGCCTGGCGGCCCTGGGTTTCGCGCTATGGTGGTGGACGGCGGCGCACCGGCACCGCAGCGACGGCCTTGATCTGTACGGCAATGTCGATCTGCGCCAGGTGGATCTGGCTTTCAATGGCAGCGAGCGGGTGGCCGAAGTGCTGGTGCAGGAAGGCGATCGCGTCAAGCGCGGCCAGGTGCTCGCGCGACTGGACACCAGCCGACTGCTGCCGCTGGTGGCCAAGGCGCAGGGCGATCTCGCCGCCCAACAGCAGACGGTGAATCGGCTACACCGCGGCAATCGGCCTGAAGAGATCGATCAGGCGCGCGCCAATGTCGAGGCGGCCAGGGCCGATGCAAGCAATGCGCGCTCGCAATACGATCGATTGCGGGCTCTGTCGGACAGCTCCGCGGGACGCGCATTGAGCCGTGAAGATCTGGATTCGGCCAAGGCAGCGCTGGATGCCGCCGACGCAAAACTTACGGTCAGCCAGAAATCACTGGCACTGGAGCTTGCCGGTCCGCGCAGCGAGGATCTGGCGCAGGGCGATGCGCAACTGCAGTCCCTGCAGGCCGCACTGGCGATGGTGCAGCAGCAGTTGAAAGATGCCGAACTACTCGCGCCGCTCGATGCGGTGGTGCGCTCCCGGACTATCGAGCCCGGGGAGATGGCCTCACCGCAAAAGAGCGCCTTCACGCTCGCGATCACCGACCCCAAGTGGGTGCGCGCCTACCTGTCCGAGACCGATCTCAGTTCCGTGCACGAAGGCATGAAGGCATCCGTTACCGTAGATGCCTTCCCTAATCGCAGTTTTGCGGGGTGGGTAGGCTTCATCTCGCCGATGGCTGAATTTACGCCGAAGTCGGTCGAGACCAAGGAGCTGCGCTCCAGCCTGGTGTACGAAGTGCGCATATTTGTGCAGGACCCTGCCAATACGCTGCGGCTTGGCAGCCCGGCGAGCGTACACCTGGCGCTAAGCGGGGCGGCCGACGCAACCAACAGCGCCCCGGGCGGCGGCTCATGAGCGGCGCAGTGCCTGTGGCCAAATCCGCGGGGCTGGCTCTGGTGGCGCAGGATCTGCGCTATGCATACCAGCGCGACAAGCAGCCGCCGCTGCAGGCACTCGATGCCGTCTCGCTTGAGGTGCGGCACGGCGAACTCACGGCGCTGATCGGCCCGGACGGCGCCGGCAAGACCACTCTGATGCGGCTGGCGGCGGCATTGCTGCGTCCGAGCGGCGGCACTCTGCAGGTCCTGGGGCTGGACGTCACAGCCGAGCCGCAGCGCGTGCAGGATCGCATCAGCTACATGCCGCAGCGGTTCGGGTTATACGAGGATCTGAGCGTTGCCGAAAATCTCGATCTGTACGCGCAGCTGCACGGAGTCAGCCCCGAGCAACGTGCACAGCGCTATCCCCAGCTCATGGAGATGACCGCACTGGAGCCATTCAAGCAGCGGCTGGCCGGTCGCTTGTCCGGCGGCATGAAACAGAAGCTGGGCCTGGCCTGCGCTCTGGTGCGCTCACCCGAGCTGCTGTTGCTGGACGAACCTACCGTCGGCGTCGATCCGTTATCGCGGCGCGAACTTTGGAGCATCGTCATGCACCTGGTCGCCGATCAGGGCTTGACCGTGCTGCTGAGCACCGCATACCTGGACGAAGCCGAGCGCTGCGGCCGCATCGTGCTGTTGAATCAGGGCAAGGTACTCTCGCACGGAGCGCCGTCCGAAGTCACACGACATGCCGAGGGAATGAGCTTCATCGCACAGCCGTCAGCGCCCAATGGCGCTCGCGCACTGCAGGCGCAGCTGCTCGATCGTCCGGACATCATCGATGCAGTCCCCGATGCCGGCCGGGTCAGGCTGGTGCGCGATACCGGTGGTCCAGACGCCGCCGCGAGCGACGCCTTGCTGCAAGGCCTAACCGTGATGCCTACTGCTGCAAGCTTCGAGGACGGCTTCATGGTGCTGCTGCGACGCGTGGCGGCGCCGGAAACCGTCAAGCCTCTTGCGATCGAGCGGCCCGTGTCCGCCGACGCCACGCAAATCGTGGTCAAGGTGCGCGATCTGGTGAAGCGATTCGGTGGCTTTGTCGCGGTCGACCATATCGGCTTCGATGTGCGCCGCGGCGAGATCTTCGGGCTGCTGGGTCCCAATGGGGCCGGCAAGACCACGACCTTTCGCATGTTGTGCGGCCTGTTGGCGGCCACCGGCGGCGAGCTGCAGATCGCCGGCACCGATGTGCGCCGCGCACCGGCGGCGGCGCGCTCGCGCGTGGGTTACGTGGCGCAGAAGTTCTCCCTCTACGGCCCACTGTCCGTGACCGAGAACCTCGAGTTCTTTGCCAGCGCCTATGGTCTGCGCGGCGCCCGCCGGCGCTCGCGCATCGACTGGGCCATACAGCAGTTCGAACTCGAGGCGCAGGCACGCATACCCAGCGCACAGTTGCCCGGAGGGTTCAAGCAACGGCTGGCGATGGCCGCCGCACTGCTGCATGAGCCGGAGATTCTGTTCCTGGATGAGCCCACGAGCGGCGCCGATCCGCACGCGCGACGGGTGTTTTGGCGACGCATTACCGCACTGGCCGAACAGGGCGTGACGGTGATCGTGACCACCCACTTCATGCAGGAGGCGGAGTACTGCGACCGCGTTGCAATCATGGATTCCGGCAAGGTGCTGGCGCAGGGCTCGCCGGGGGATATACGGCACAGCGGCCGCACCGCCAGCGTGCCTGAGCCGAGCATGGAGCAGGCTTTCATCGCCATCGTGGAACGCTCCAGGGTCGAACAGGCGCCGAAGCCACTTGCGGCGCAGGCGCTCGCATGAGCGCCGATAGCTGCTCGCCCGACAGCGTGTGGCCGGCTAAATTCCGCCGCATCCGCGCGCTGGTGCGCAAGGAGACCCTTCAGGTACTTCGCGATCCCTCGAGCATCGCCATCGGCGTGGTGTTGCCTTTGATACTGATTCTGCTGTTCGGCTATGGCTTGTCGCTTGATGTGAAAAACGTGCCGCTGGCGCTGGTCGTGGACGATGGCTCGAGCGATGCCGCCGACCTGGTAGGCGCGTTTGAACTCTCGCCCTACTTCCGGCCGCAGATCTCGCGATCCATGCCGGCCGCACAACGGCTGTTGCTCGAGCAGAAGGTCGATGCCATCGTGCGCATTGACTCCGATTTCGGCCGGCAATTGAACGCGGGCCATGCACCGGTGCAATTGATCGTCCACGGTGCCGACGCCAATCGCGCGCGCATCATCCAAAGCTACGTCGAAGGCGCGGTCGGCACCAGGTCCGCGCAGCGGCCCGCTCAGGGTCAAAGCGCCTACACCGCTCCGGTGACACTGCGCAGCAGGATCTGGTTCAACGAGGCCAATGACAGCAGCTATTTTCTGGTCCCGGGCTTGATCGTTCTGGTCATGACGCTGATCGGCGGGCTGCTGACCTCGATGGTGATGGCCCGTGAATGGGAGCGCGGCACGCTCGAAGCACTGCTGGTGACGCCCGTGCGCAGCGACGAAATCCTGCTCGGTAAGACTTTGCCCTATTTCCTGCTCGGATTGATCGGTCTGGCGGTGTGCGTGCTGGCGGCAAAGTTTCTGTTTCAGGTGCCCATGCGCGGCAGTCTGTGGGTGTTGCTCGGCGCATCGATGCTGTATGTGCTGGTCGCCCTGGGTATAGGTCTGCTGATCTCCTCGTGGGTCAAGAACCAGCTGGTCGCCAGCCAGCTGACCATGCTGGTGACCTTCATGCCGGCTTTCATGCTCTCGGGCTTTTTGTTCGACCTGCGCAGCATGCCGCTGCTCGTGCGTGCCATCACCTACCTGCTGCCGGCACGTTATTACGTCGCGCTGCTCCAGTCGGTGTTTCTGGCCGGCAACGTCTGGTCGATCATCGTACCCAATACGCTGGTACTGGCAGTGATGGCGGCAGCACTGGGATTGAGCAGTCGTGCGGTGATGACCAAGAGGCTGATCTGATCGGTTTATGATTGCCGCCATCCTTCGCATTCTGGCGCTGACACGCAAGGAGCTGCTCGCAGTTCTAAAGGACCGGCGCAGTCGCATGAGTCTGCTGGTACCGCCGGTGGTGCAGGCGCTGATATTCGGCTATGCGGCCACCTACGATCTCAATCACGTGCCGTACGCGGTGCTGGATCAGGATAGCAGCGTCAGCTCGCGCGAACTGCTGGCTGGCCTTGACGGCTCGGGCATCTTCGAGCGCGTGGCCGATCTGCATCGCAGCAGCGATATAGCCCGCTATGTCGACGCCCGGCGTGCCCTGCTGGTGTTGCAGATCGCACCGGACTTCGAGCGGCGCCTGCTGACCGGACAGGGCGCCGAGGTTCAGGTCATCGCCGACGGCCGCAACTCAAATACCGCCGGCACCGCGCTCGGCTATCTGAGCAGTATCGTCGATCAGTTCAACAGCAACTGGCGCAGCGCCCATGCGCTCGCGCCCGTCCCGGTCGAAATCGTGAACCGTGCCTGGTACAACCCGAATCTGGAGACGCGCTGGAACATGATTCCGGGCATGATCGGCACGCTGACCCTGATCCAGACCATGATGCTGACCGCCATGTCGGTGGCACGCGAGCGCGAGCAGGGCACCTTCGATCAACTGCTGGTGACGCCGTTCCGACCCTACGAGATCATGGTGGGCAAGGCGTTGCCGTCGATGCTGGTCGGAACCATCCAGGCCAGCGGGGTACTGCTGGTGGCGCAGCTATGGTTTCGAATTCCATTCGCCGGCTCTTACCTGACGCTCTATACCGGCCTGCTGCTGTTCCTGCTGGCGGCAATTGGCATCGGCCTGCTGGTCTCCTCCGTGGCTGCGACCATGCAGCAAGCCATGCTCTATTCGATGTTGTTGATCATGCCGTTCTCGCTGCTGTCCGGCCTGACCACGCCGTTGAGCAATATGCCGCGCTCGCTGCAGTACTTCACGGCCCTCAATCCTCTGCGCTATGCCATCGATGTTGCGCGGCGGGTGTACCTGGAGGGCGTAGGTTTGGATTTGCTGTGGTCCGACCTGTGGCCTCTGGCATTGATCGCAGCCGTGACGTTGGCCGCATCGTCGTGGATGTTCAGCCATCGGATGCAGTGAGCATGCGATCAGCCTACTATCAATCTTCACTATGGCTGCTTGCAACCGGCCTGACGATAGCCCTCGCCGGCTGTACGGTAGGGCCGGATTTCGTGCGCCCCACAGCGCAGACTCCGGCGCATTGGTCGGACCCGGGGCAGACCAGCCGACCCGATGATCGCGCGCGCCCCAGCACGACTAGCGAGCAAACTGCGGATCTGCGCGATTGGTGGGCCGATTTCAACGACCCGACCCTGTCGTCGCTGATCGGGCGCGCGGTGGATTCGAATCTGGATTTGCGCGTGGCGGTGCTGCGCATTGAAGAGGCGCGCGCGCAGCGCGCCGTCACGGCCGCCTCCGCCTGGCCCACGCTTGCGGCCAATGCCTCCTACACACGCACCCGCCTGAGCGAGACCACGCCAACCGGCTCGCTGTTCAACTCGATCGGCGACATCAAGATCCCCGGATCCGCGGGCATAAGCATCCCGAATCCATACAACCAATATCAGCTGGGCGCCGATGTGTCCTGGGAGCTGGACCTGTTCGGCCGTGTGCGGCGATCGGTCGAGGCGGCCGATGCCACTATCCAGGTATCCGTCGAGGATAGGCACGCGGCGCTGATATCGCTGTTGGCAGATGTGGCGCGCAATTACATCGAGCTCCGCGGCGCGCAGTGGAGCAAAGCCACCGCACTGCAAAGCATCGCGACCACCAATGAGCTGCTGGAACTTACGCAACAGCGCCGCGCCGCGGGCCTGACCAGCGAGATCGACGTGGTCGAGGCCGGCGCCCAGCTCAGCGCGACCCGTTCGCAGCTGCCGGCATTCGAGCTTGCGATCACGCAGGCCATCAATGCACTCAGCCGCCTGCTCGGGCAGCCGCCCGGTGCATTGCGCATGGAATTGCAGGCCGCCGCACCAATGCCGCCACTGCCCTCCTCGGTGCCGCTCGGACTGCCATCTGAACTGGCGCGGCGCCGCCCGGATATTCGCGAGGCCGAGGCCAGCCTGCATGCACAGACCGCCCAGGTCGGCGTCGCCGTGGCCGGGTTGTATCCTCGCGTCACGCTGAGCGGCGGCGGCGGACTTCAATCCGAGACGCTCGGCGAGCTGACCGAGTGGGCGAGCCGATTTGGCTCCATTGGCCCCACCCTGGAGCTGCCGGTATTCGATCGCGGCCGCTGGAAGATGATCACGCTGCAGAACGTCCGCGCCAAGGAGGCAGCCGTGATCTACGCCAGCACGGTGCTCAATGCCCTGCAGGAAGTCGAGAATGCACGCGCCGCTTTCGATGCCGACCAGGATAAGCGCGAGTGGCTCGATGCCACCGTGAGCCAGAACATCGATGCGCTGACCCTCGCCCGACAGCGCTACGCCAGCGGGGTCGCGAGTTTCATCGAAGTGCTCGATGCCGAGCGCACGCTGCAGCAGAATCAACTGTCTCTGGCACAGACCGACACCTTGGTTGGCGACGACCTCGTGAGCCTGTATCGGGCTCTGGGCGGGGGCTGGGAGCAGGGCGGCAGTAGTGAGCCGCCCTCCCCGATCAGAAATTGATGCGCACACCCCCGGCGGACGCCGGAGGGATCTTGCCGCGCAGGCCGAACTCAAAAGTATGCGCGACCACCTGTTTCAGATTCGGCGGGTCGCCTGCAAGGTTTGTGGGCAACAGGCACGGCGCCGCTCAGGTCAGTAAGGGCGCGACGAACGCCGCACGAGGAGCCCGCAGAGCCTTTATCTTGAGCGCCAGGCTAATTCAGATGAATCCGCACGCCGGCCCATATCGCACGCGGCGCCCCGGGAACTACGCCGTTCTCATTGGTCCAGTCATTCGGGTTGGTGCGCAATGCGCCGTTAGGGTCGTACGCGTCCGATGTCAAGAATCCGGCTGAGTAATATTCCTTATTTAAAGCATTCACGATCCGCGCGAAGATCTCGAAGCTCTTGTTGAAGCGATAAGTGCCATTGAAGTTGAGCAGCGCATAGCTCGGGATCCAGCCTGTCCCGTTGGGGGAGATGTAGGCACCAGACGCGGCATCGGTCGTCCCAGCGACGTTGGCGTTGTTCTCATTCCCGTGCAGGTAGGATCCGGACACGATGATCAGGTTCGCACCGAGGTCGAGGTGCTTGTTGAAGTCGTAGTCCAGAATGAGCCGGCCGGTGTTCTGTGGCACTAGCGGAATGTGATCACCCGGATGCACCACGATGTTGCCGTTGGCGTCGGCTGTACTATTGGAGTCGGCGTTGACGACAAAGCTCGACTGGAAGGTCGCATCCACATAGCTGTAGGCGAGCTTCCAGGTCAAGCCGCCTTGCTTGCCGCCGAAGGCCAGGTCGAGTCCTTCGCGTCGCGTACTGCCGACATTGTCGAAGTAACCGGAGTTGGTGCTCGAGGCGATGAACTGGATATCGTTGCTATTGGCGGTATGGAACACGTCCGCCGACCAGTTAAAGCGCTGTTCGGCCAGATTGCCGCGCAAGCCGATTTCGAATGTGCGCGCCACCACCTGTTTGAGGTCCGGGTCGCTCGCGAAGTCGTTCGGTAGCCCGCAGGGCACCGCCGGGTCCGAGCAGCCGAGCTCGATCACGCTCGGCGCGCGGCTCGCCTCGTTATACGTGGCGTAATAGGTCATCTTGTTGGTGGGCGTGATCGTGACGCCGATGGCCGGATTGAAGCGGGCGAAAGAGTGATCCCCGCTGACCGAAGTGGGCGTGCCGAAGCCCATGCCGTAGTCGGCCGGATCGGTGTCGACCGAGTAGCCGTTGATGGTCTCGGTGTTGTTGTTGTAGCGCAGCGCTGTGTTGATATGGATCAGATCGCTCGGCGAGATCGTATCGGTGAAGTAGGCGCCGAGGATTCGGTTGCTGCCGCCCAGCGAGATGACGGTCTGGTTGTTGTAGGGACTGGAGTCGTATACCAGGTGGTGGTCGGTGCCGATCCCGCCGAACTGATTCGCCTCGGAGAAGTCGTCCTGAGTGTTGTCGTAGTCGACGCCGACGATGGCCTGGTTCTTCCAGCCAAGCACATCGTCTGAATCGGTGAGCTGCAGTCCGAACCCGACAGAGCGCTGCGTCAGGGTCGAGGTGGCATCCTGGCCCGGCGTGCAGTAGGCGAGCGTGGCGGCGTTGGCACCCGGGTCAGCGCAATCGGTCGCCGGACCCGCATAGTTACTCTCCAGATAGGAGTCGTTGATGTTGCCGTTGCTGACAAAGGTGTTCAGGTAGCGGTAGAACGCATTGCCCGTGAGCAGCAGATGCTGCCCGAGCGTCTGCGTACCGGTCAGGTTCACGAAGTTCATGAGGTTCTGCGTGAAATCGGGCGTATAGGTTTGCTCGCGACGAAAGTAGAGCATGCTCAGCGGGGTCGATCCGTCCCCGTAAAGGCTCGTGTCAGCATAGGTGTAGCTCAGGTCAATATCTGTGCTGTCGGTCTGCCAGCCGAGCTTGCCGAAGCCCTGCCACACACGCGTTGTCGACACATCGCGCCAGCCATTCTCATCGAAGTAGTTGCCGGTGAAGAAATAGTCAAAAGCGCCGAATTCACCGCCGGTCTCACCCTGGAACGAGCGGCGGCCGAAGGAGCCGCCGTAGGCCTCGAGCTCCGTGCCCGGATTGGCGTGTCCGCTCTTGGTCTGTATCGACAGCGCGCCGCCGAGTGTATTCAGACCGAACACCGGATTGGAGCCGGAGATCAGCGATACCGTGTTGATCGCAGCTTCGGGGATCAGATCCCAGTTGACCGTATCGCCGAAGGATTCATTGACGCGCACACCATCGACGTAAACGGAGAGCCCTTCGGGCGTGCCAAGCAACGGCGAGGCAGTGAAACCGTGGTAGTAAATATCGAGCTGGAAGGGGTTGCCCGCGCTCTCGCTGGCGTTGACGCCGCTGAAGTTGTTATTCAGGTAGTCGCCCACGTCTGTAGTCTGCTGGCGCTCCATGTCCGCGCTGTTGGCGGTCTGCACGTTCGACGGAATCTCGTTTAGCGGCAGCCCGAAACCCTGCAGCGGCGTATTGCCGATCACGATGACCTGCGGCAGCTCCTGCACGGCGCCCGGGTTTCTGGTGGCGGTGGAATCCGAATCGGCATCAGCGGCTGATGTGCGCGTAGCAAGGCCCGAATAGGCTAAGGCTGCGAAAATGCATGGCATCCAAGCCCTTGTCGGGAAAACCATCGAGCGCCCTCTTATATTTCAGGGCTCACCGCGCA
>Ga0302324_100007622_pt1 | contig 22979 bp, 17 predicted proteins | sample Palsa_T0_1_FD_201949 | JGI IMG/M metagenome (GOLD analysis project Ga0302324, IMG submission 201949) | Peat permafrost microbial communities from Stordalen Mire near Abisko, Sweden - Palsa_T0_1 | ecosystem: Environmental > Terrestrial > Soil > Palsa > Peat permafrost | place: Sweden: Abisko...
CGATGCCAGCGCCAGCACGCAAACGATCAGCGCGAGGCCGGTCGAAACGAGCTGGTTCATTAGATAGGAGCGATTTTTCGTGACTCCCCACACTTGGTTCAATGCCACTTCAAGCGGAAGAAAAATGCCGTTGGAGGAGATCAGCAACATGGTCACCGCGGCGACTCGCACCCCGCTCCGGGCATTGGCCACCAGGCTCATGTTTTTCACCACGAACTCCTGTCCGGTGGGCAGGAAATACCGGACCATGCTCCCGATCACGGCCTCCATCGACTGAGAATGAAAGACGCGGCGCGCGACAGTGTACATCATCACGATGAAGGGAAAAAGCGACAGGATCGCATTCGCCGCGACGCTGAATGCATAGGTATGAACTTCCGTCCGGGTCAGGTATTGGGCGAGAGATGCAGCCTGCGACCCCAGCTCCCTCGGGGAAACCCTCGCGTTCCGTCGCCCTGAATTGCCTGTCGAAATAAGCTCACACTCCGTGTGGCGATGCTACCAGAGCGCCCGGGCCAGGCCACGACCGGCAAGATGCTTGAGAATGGCACCTCGGCTGTGACGATTTCACCGAACTTCGATCTTATGTCGTTCACCCGACAGGTGGAGAAATTTTTCTTGCGTCATCTCCGCATCTGTCATAAAAAATAAGTAACTCACTGTCGCGGGTACGAAAGTAAGTCTCAGGAAGTCCGTTGTTTTGGATGTTTTGGTATCACCGATTTCGATCTGTTCCTGGTACCTCAGAGCTGCCTCAGCGCCGATATCAGCGCGTTCGGCGGCTCTTGGCGTCTCCAGGGAAATTTCGGATCCAGAGGAATGCACAAGGAGTAGCAATGAGGGAGCACGGCGTAGTGAAGTGGTTCAATGGGGCCAAGGGGTACGGATTCATTCAGCGTTCGACCGGAGAAGATGTCTTCGTGCATTTCTCCGCGATCCAAGAGGACGGATACAAGAGTCTTAATGAGGGAGAAGCAGTCGAGTTCGAGTGCCAGCAGGGTCCTAAGGGATTGAACGCTGCGAATGTCCAGCGCAACCACACCTGATTCGCCGCTCATCTTTAACGACCCGCAAGGGAATCTTCTATGTGCGCGATGGCCCAGCCAGCCGCGTCAGCAACAACTTTGTCGGCTGACGACAGCCACTCGCGCAGCTTCGGAAGAAAGGCGGCTCGACCGGAATTTCCCATGGCAATGGCAATATTCCGCCGCAGGCCGCACAATCTGGTTCTCTTGACGGGCGATCCGAAGAAGTGCCGGGCGAAGGCGTCGTCGTCGAGGTTCGCCAGCCATTCCAACGCCGGATTGACGAGTTCTGGGCGGCCCTGCAAGTCGGGGTCAACGCTTATCGGCGCCTTACGATTCCAGGGGCAGACATCCTGGCAGATATCGCAACCAAATACCTGGCGGCCCATCTGCGACCTTAGGTTGACCGGTATCTCTCCGCGCTTCTCAATCGTCAGATAGGAGATGCAAAGACTCGCGTCCATTTGGTAGGGCGCGGTCAGGGCGCCGGTTGGACAAGCGTCGATGCAGCGTCGACAGCTCCCACAGCGGTCAGCTGGAACCTCCGCGATCCCGCCCACTGCTATCCCAGGCATTTCTATCGAGGTTGCAATCACACCAAGAAACAACCATGAACCTAACTGCTGATTCAGGATGCAGGTGTTCTTTCCGGTCCAGCCGATCCCGGCGTACTTGGCATAGATCCGTTCGACAACCGGTCCAGTGTCCACATAACAACGCGACTGGAACCCGCCTAACTGCTCTTTCAACCGGCTCTCGATCGACCTCAGCCGCCGCAGCAGCACTTTGTGATAGTCCGATGGACGCAACTCGCCGTCGGCGTCCGGCTGTCCCGACCAGGCATATCTGGCGATCCATCCACTCTCCGGGGAAGCCGCATCGATGGACTTTGGCGCGGTGAGGTTATAGTTCGCCGCACACACAATGACGGAACGCGCCCAAGGCAGCGCAATCCTCAAAGAAGATCGCAGGAGCCGGCCCGCTTGGTTGCGCCGCTTAAGATACTCCATCTCTCCGGCGCGCCCCGCAGCGATCCAGGGTTCGACAAGTTTTAACTCCGCATAGTCTTCCGCGGAAGCCGGCTCAGGAACAGCGGCGATGCCAGAGGCCGCGAATCCGGCACCCTTTGCCGCCTCTGAAACGATTGCGGAGATTGACGCGAGTGGCACGCTAACAGTATCGATCATGGCCGGTCAGACCCAGGAATCTACCCCGCGGCGGGATTGTAGACTGCCATGCCCACCAACGAATCGGCGCAGCCGTAATAGAGCAGCCATTTGCCCTTGAAGAACACCAGGCCTTCGACAAAAGTCGTCCCGGCCGCATACTGCCCGGTTTTTTCATAGGGCATTTCAGGAAAGAAGAACGGCTTCTCGGATCGGGCAACCAACCTCGTCGGATCGTCGGCAGCAAATAAAGCCTGCCCCGCCGCATAGGCATTCGGGCCCAGGGAAGAGTCGCCATCGTGGGGCGCATTCTTGCCGTTGTAGATCACGAGAATACCGTCTTTCATCATCACCGGAGGCGGCCCGGTCTCAGGAAAGCTGCTGTCAAAATGGCCCGGCCGGGCAGAGAGCAATTCGATTGGCTCCCCCTTCTGGTTGGGCGCCAGCGCTTCGACTGGGCTCCAATGAATCAAATCGTGCGAGGTCGCTAGATGAATATGAATCTCGCCCCAGTACATCCAATACACCTCGCGCAGCTTCGCCGCCACTAGCCTGCCGTTTTCGACGCGCGTCACAATACCCGCCGATTTATACATCAAGGTGGAATATCGACCTGTGCTGCCAAAAGCAGGCCCATGCTTCTTCCAGTGAAGCAGGTCCTTTGATGTCGCGATGCCAACCGAGTAAGTCTGCCGATTCCACTGCGTGTAAGTCAGCACATAAGTGCCATCCGGGCCCTCGACAATGCGCGGATCCTCGACGCCTCCCGGCCACTCTCGCGCCTGCTGATCATCGTCGGCAGGATAAAACACCGGCTCGCCCCGGCGGACAAAGTGGATGCCGTCTTCGCTCTCCGCCAGACCCAGCCGCGAGGTATGCATCCCGATCTGCATACTGCCACTGTCATCCTCGGCGCGATACAGAATATCGATCTTGCCGTTGCTCACCACCGCCGCCGGATTGAAGGTATGCAGCGCCTCCCAATGAACCGACGTCTTGAGAATCGGATCTTCGAAGACCGCGGTCTTGTCGGGAGTGATGACCGGATTTCCGTTTTCGGGGCGAACAAAGGGACCAAGCTGCCAATCCTGTGCGCTGGCTGCAAGTGTCGCCAGAAGAATTGCGGTCGATACTGCGCCGACGATCCTGCTGCGAAGAAGCCGGCGGATGATCATGCCGCTATGCTACGCCAAAGACGTCATGCGCCCGCAGTTCTGCCACGATCTCCGCCGCTGCTGCGCGGGCCTGCTCGGACTGGTCGGGTGAAAACGAGATTGCTCCCACTCGCGCATGGCCGCCACCGCCATAGCGTTCGCAAATGGTTGCGAGATTCACAAGGTGGGTCGGATCGGCCTTGGTCCATGGGTTCGAGCCCACGGATACCTTGGTCCGGAAGCTCGATTTGGACAATCCAATCGAGTACGTTGCCTGGGGATGCAGATAGTAAGGGATGAACTTGTTGTATCCCTCCAGCGGCCGGTCGGTAATGTCAAAAAAAATCGTGCCCGCGGTTTCCGCCGAGCGCTCCCGGATCAGATGGATCGCCTCCTGGTGGCGCTCCATCAGCGGCGGAAGCTGACTGGCCACAAACGGTTCCCGCAATACATCCTCCAGAGATTCGGCGGTCAACAGCGGAATCAGCCGCGGAATGAACTCCGGATCCTGGCTTGACTCGATGATCAGGGTCAGCTTCATGGCTGGAGCTGCCATTTCTACCGCCGCATCCGCGCTCTCGTAGAGAGCGCCGTCGACAATATCCGCCCAACGGACCAGTTCGGCAACCGGCCGGGCGTTGAATCCGAAGTGGGTCTCGGCTATATGGGCAATGAAGCTGGTGCAGGAAGTGTATTTCGGGTCATAAAATCGGCGGTCGGCGAAACTGCCGTCTGCCAGGCCGCGCCGGTATTGGGCATGGTCTTCGGGACTGAGGAATGCGCTCAAATGATGGTCGAACCACCAGGTGATGCGCGGCGAGGTCGAATATTTGAAGTCGACGATCACATTCTCATCGCCACTGAAATCCTCTTCATGAAAGAGCGCGCCGGCGCGATGCACCAACCCGTGATATTCGTATTGCGCGCCGGCTTCAATGCATTCTCGATGGAATCGCGAAAAGAGCGAGGCCGAGCAGGCGCCGTCAAAACAACGATCGTGGTAGAGTACCCGGACCTTCAATGGCTCAAACTCCCCGGCCGGAGCGTCAAACCGCGATCCCGGCGTTCATGTAGCGAATTCACTAGGATTGCCGGGAAGCAGCGGCATGTCAAGTCGCCAGCAGCCGAAACCCCTGCGCAGATGCATATAACCTTGAAACACAGGCTGCTATATGCTTGAGCGAACGGCGCGTATTCGCACCCGCTTCCTGCAATCTATCCCCTTCATCGCGGCAGCTGCCTTCGCAGTAAATCGGATGCGGCCTCCATCTGGAAGCTCCACCAAATCTGACGGTTGCGAGGGTGAAAGACCTGGGCACGATTCCGACCGATCCGGACATTCTGGGAAGAGATGGAGGCTACAGCGCCGTATTCCAGGGATATTCGGTATGGCTGTATGGAGATACATTTGTGGCGGCGCCCAACGCCAAAGATTTTTCGTTGATCAGCGATTCCTGGTCCTATACCCGCGACTTGAATGCACCGAGCGGCATTACTGGCTTCCAGCAGCCGATGGATTCGACCGGCGCTCCGTCGATGCTTCTTCCGGAAACCCCGGCAGAACAGGCCTTTAGTGCCGCCCACAATGGCAACGATTGCCAGCAACGGCCTTGCGGCGCCCGGTGGGCTCTCTGGCCGGCGTCGGTTGTGACCGATCCTGCCTCTGGCCACGCATTGGTTTTCTACTCGCTGGTGGCGGCACAACCGGGGAACTTCAACTTGCAGGCGGTGGGCAATTCGGTCGCCACCTGGCTGAACCTCCAGCAGCAACCGCAGCTCCCCACCATCAATCCACCCATGGTTACAGGCCATCCCGACCTACTGTTTGGTGAAAATGAGCCGAATTTCGGCTCGGCTGCGCTCCTCTCGGGGGGAATGCTGTATGTCTACGGCTGCGGACTTCCCAGCAGCGGTACCGACAAGGGATGCAGGCTGGGCAGAGTGAGTCCGGAAAGTGCGGCCGACCGCAGCGCCTGGACCTTCTACTCCGGCAACGGCGACTGGTCCGCACAGGATGGCGATGCCGTCTCCGTCTTTACCGGAGCCAACATCCTCACGGTCGCCTGGAACAGCTACCTGCAGCAATATGTGGCCGTCCATAGCGCGACCTTCTCGAACAACGTCATGATGCGAACAGCCACCAGTCCAGAAGGGCCATGGTCCTCGGAGATCGCCTACGATGCGCTCGCTCATCGGGAGTACGAGCAGAACGGCGGCCAGGTCATTTATGTGACTTACTCTCGCTCGACGGGGGCTTTCAGCAGCGAGATGCGACTGGTTGCGATCACGCTGGAGGCATTCACCGGAAAGAGCCAGTAACCCCGACTCGCCGCGGCTGGTAGGCTCGACAAGAAGCAGGAAATGAGTAGAACTCCGGAAATGAACCACTTGCCGCACATATCCCGAAGGACTCTTCTAGCCCAGGGCGCTCTGACCGCTCTGGCCCTTCAAAACAGATCCCTCTTAGCTCTTAGCCCAGCGACGCCTTCGATCGTAGACGCGCCATGCGGGGCGCTAAAAGGCGAGTCGGTGGATGGCGTCCGTATCTTTCGCGGAGTTCCTTTCGCCCAGCCGCCGGTTGGTCCGCTGCGTTTCCGTCCTCCAACGCCGATCAAGCCGTGGCTCGGCGAACGCGATGCCACCCGCTTCGGCGCCTCACCGATGCAATGGAACGAATCCAGCGCGCCAGGCGAAGGCCCCATCACCCACAGTGAAGACTGCCTCTACCTCAACATCTGGGCGCCCCAACGCAAGGGGCCGTTCCCCGTCTTCGTCTGGATCCACGGTGGTGGTTTCACCGGCGGCCACGCCTCTGAGCCGATTTATGACGGCAGCGAGTTCACCCGTGAAGGCATCGTCGTCGTCACCGTCGAATACCGGCTCGGCGTCTTCGGCTTCCTCGAGGTCGGAATGATACTCGGAGGCGAATACAACGGCGCGGCGAACAATGCCCTGCGCGATCTCATTCTGTCGCTCGAATGGATCCAAACCAATATTTTCGCCTTCGGAGGTGACCCCGGCCGCGTCACCATCGGCGGGGAGTCGGCAGGCGCCAAGCTGGGTGACATGCTGATGGGCATTTCATCGGCGCAGCCGCTCTTCCACCAGATGATCTCGGAAAGCGGCGGCGCCGAACGGATTTGGTCCGAGGTCGATGCCCGCATGGCGGCAACGGCCTTCGGCAGGTTGTGGATGGAGCAGAGCAAGACGGACATTTCCGGTCTCAAGACCGCGGCAGCCGAACGGATCGTCCAGACTCAGCACGAATTCATGGAGGGATACCCATACCATTTCCCTCTCCGTCCGGAGGTGGACGGCGGTCTCATCCCCGCTCTGCCCTTATGGACCATCCGCCACGGATCGACCCGCGGCAAGCGTCTGCTCATCGGCACCAATCGGGATGAGAGCGCGCTATTCATCGGACCGCACCCCACCAGCGATCCAACCCCAAAAGACCTCGGCAACCTGTCAGTCGCCAAATTCGAGCCGGCCCTCGAACGCTATAAGGTCACCTATCCGGACATGACCGACTCCGAACGGCGAATCCGCGCGGTGACGGCGGAAGAGTACTGGATTCCCTCAATCCGCGTTGCCGACGCCCATCTGCAGGGCGGAGGGGATGCTTTTATGTATCGCCTGGACTTCTCAGAGAGCAGCGGTCGGCTGGGCGGCTTCGCCTACCACTCGCTCGACGTACCGCTGGTCTGGGACCGTCCTCATCGCGACCCCGCCAATGCCGCGGCGGAAGCTCGGCTGGCGAAACAGATCCACCTTGCCTGGGCGGCGTTCATTCGGGGCGAATCCCCTGCCGCGCCGGGGCTGCCCGCGTGGCCGCAATATTCAACCCCAACCCGGCCCACCATGATTCTCGATACCCAAAGCCGAGTTGAGGACAAACCCGCGGAGGCCGAACTGCGGCTTTGGGACGGGGCGCTGTAGGAGAGAATTGCACAGTGCCGACCAGCGACCTCTATTTCGCCACATCTTCAAACGCGAACCTTCCCAGGGCAAACGGATGCGAGACTTGCGGTTTCGTGTCCACCGCATTGGTTGGGTAGGTGTCGGCACTGTTGGTCGGAAAACCCCAGACCTTCCCATCACGCATGTCGATGACCACCCGCCCGTAGACCTGCTTGCTGCCATCCGGCGCGCGCAGCATCTGCGTTCCCGGCTCGATGTAGAAAGGGTACGGCTCGCTCGACTGCGCCCGCGCGGCCTGCGGCTTGAGATATTGCCCGGCCGCGATCGCGATCAATGCCAGCGCGATCAGCAGTAAGAGAAAGTTGGTGAACCAGCGTGTATTCATGTTGCTCCCGGCGGCGTGCACCGATAGACTACTGCGCGCCGGGAAACACTTCAAGGAAGGAACCGATGATGCCGATGATGGTTTAGCTTCCGGGTCGACTCAATCGGCATCGGCCATGGGATCTCGGTAGCGCTCGCCCACATGCAATCGCACGATCTGACCGGGCTCCGCATTCACCCGAAAGAAGGCCGTGTTGTCGACCACCTTTACCGGTTGGGGATCGGAATCGACCTTCCAGTCGTCGGGCAAAGCATGTTCAACGACGAACGTCACCGGCTCGTAGGTCACATTCTGGAGAAGGTATTCCTGCTCTTCAACCGTAACCTTGCTGCGTAGCCGCACGCCGTCCCGAAGCGCCTCCTCGACATGGTGCGAGGTCAATACGCTCTCGAGGTGGCAGATAGCGCGGTCGTTTCGCAGATCAATTTCGGCATAGTCCGAGAGCGCGTTGCTTTCTTCCTGCAAAATCTTGCAGCTCCGGTCCACATGAATTTCCTTGAGCGGGGCCGGGGGCTGAGAGGGAGCCGATGATTGAGAAACAGCCCAGGGGTGAGCGAACCCAAGGGCGATCCCATGCCCAGTAACGCTGCGGCGGAGAGGCGAATCCTCGCCATGCGCCGAATTTACCCCTTCCCGCCGGGCCGCGGCAACTTCCGGAACGGAGCGCTTTCCGGAGCCCACCTTCCGGAACGGAGCCCGACTGTTGTGAAAAGACGAGGGGGCAGCTTCGCAAGCAGCAGGCACGCTTCTCGACCAATGAGACAATGGGCTTTCGTTTCCGAAATGTCCAGTCGATCGAATTCTCCTGCTTGCGAACAGTTTCGAAAGGGAGCCTTTGCCCAAAGTTAAGAACAGTATCGCCGTGGTGAAAGTATTGTTTCTGGCCACGACGCTTGTTCTGCCGGCCAAGCTCTTAAGCTCCGATCGACCGCAAACAAATCCAGCTTTGGAAACCGCCCGCCTCCAGCGAGAGGCGGCCGGCGTTACCATCGTTCGTGACGACTGGGGCATCGCCCACGTCACTGGCCAGACCGACGCCGATGCGGTCTTCGGGATGATCTACGCCCAGGCCGAAGACGACTTCAACCGCATCGAAACCAACTACCTCAACTCACTGGGCCGCCTGGCAGAGGCCGAGGGCGAGAACAAGATCTGGCAGGACCTTCGGATGAAACTGTTCATCGATCCGGAGCAACTGAAATCGGACTATGCGGCCAGCCCGAAGTGGCTCCAAACGCTGATGAACGCCTGGGCCGACGGCTTGAACTTCTACCTGGCAATACATCCTGAAGTAAGACCGCGAGTGATTCAACGATTTGAACCCTGGATGGCGCTTTCATTCACCGAGGGCAGCATCGGCGGCGATATTGAGCGGGTCGACCTTCAAAAACTGGAAGACTTTTACGGCAAAGGCGATCGCGTTGGAGTCACAGTCGAGACTCCCGACCTTTCAGACGACGCTCGCCTTCCTCAGCTCTCTGGAGTTTTTCCGGATCGAAACGATCGGTTCGACCGAGAACCCAGTGGGTCGAACGGAGTCGCCATCGCTCCGGCAAATACCCGCGGCCACCATGCGCTGCTCCTGATCAACCCGCACACCTCGTTCTTCTTCCGCTCCGAGTTGCAGATGGCAAGCAGCGAAGGCCTCGATGCGTATGGAGCTGTCACCTGGGGCCAGTTCTTCGTCTATCAGGGATTCAACGACAGCGCCGGCTGGATGCATACCTCGAGCAATGTGGATGCGGTCGATCAATATCTCGAAACGGTGACCGCACGGGGCAAGAGCTGGACCTATCAATACGGCAACCAAGACCGGTCAATCGTCGAGAAGCAGATCACAGTTCCCTATTCGACGCCATCGGGTATGGCGGTGAAGAGGTTCACTGTCTACTACACTCAGCACGGGCCCGTCGTCGGGGCGCAAAACTCCAAATGGGTCTCGATCAAGCTGATGCATGAGCCCATCAAGGCGCTGGAGCAGTGCTACCTTCGGACCAAGGCCAGGACTTACAAACAATACTGGAAGACGATGGAGTTAGAGGCCAATTCCTCGAACAACACGGTCTTCGCCGATGCCGATGGCGACATCGCCTACTTCCATGGAAACTTCATCCCGCGAAGAGACATCAACTTCGACTTCAGCAAACCGGTCGATGGCAGCAATCCCGCGACCGATTGGCAGGGGCTATTAACGGTTGAAGAAACTCCCCACCTGCTGAATCCCAAAAGCGGGTACCTGTTCAACGTAAACAACTGGCCCTGGGCTGGAGCCGGTGAGAGCAGCCTGAAGCAGGCGGACTATCCGCCCTATGTCGAGACCGGATTCGAAACCGCGCGGGGGCTGCACGCCATCCGCGTCTTCGGCGGCCAGAAAGACTTTACCCTGGATTCGTTGATCGCTGCCGCCTATGATCCCTATCTACCCTGGTTCGAGAAGCCGATGCCGGCCCTGCTGAAAGCCTGGGACGGACTTCCGGAGAGTGATGCACAAAAGGTCCTGCTCGCGCCTCAAATCGCTGTCTTGCGGCAATGGGACCTCCGCTGGGGAGCGGATTCGGTGGCTACTTCGCTGGCCGTGTACTGGGGTGAAGCAGTTCGCGCAAAGCTGGACGCGGTGGCCCGAAAGGGCGGGCTGGCGTTGCAGGAATATGCCGGAACCAAAGCCTCACCCGAGCTGCTGTTGAATGCGCTTCAGGCCGCCTCCGACAAGCTTACCGCCGACTTTGGCACCTGGAGGACGCCGTGGGGGCAAATCAATCGCTTCCAGCGCCTCAGCGGCGACCTTGCTCAGCCGTTCAACGACGCGGAGCCCAGTATTCCAGTCGGCTTTACATCTTCGGTTTGGGGATCCCTCGCCTCCTTTGGCGCAAGAACCTATCCCGGAACCAAAGAACGATATGGCAGCAGCGGCAACAGCTTCGTCGCGGTTGTCGAATTCGGCGACAAGGTGCGGGCCAGAGCGGTCACCGCGGGCGGCGAAAGCGGAAATCCCGCGTCGCACCACTTCAACGATGAAGCCGTCCGGTATAGTACCGGAAACCTCCGCGAAGTCTACTTCTATCCTTCCCAGCTTACCGGCCACACCGAGCGGAGATACCATCCGGGAGGCTCATAAAGAGGCCTTTATCCCCGCACCGCCGCGCTGTGCCCTCGCCGGTCTCGGTGAGACAATAAGCATTCATCCCCGACTGTTGCCGGAGAGGAGAAAGTCTTGTCCCTGAAAGCAAGAAAGCATCCGTGGCTGCAGGCGATCGGATGGATCCTGCTCTGCCTGGTCGTCCTCGCAGCGACGGCTGTAATCGGCGGAGCGTTCTGGCTTCGGCGTGACATGCGCTCCTCCCTGCCGCAGATCGACGGTACTGCGCAACTCCCCGGACTGGGCGCTGAAGTTACTGTACGCCGCGACGAACATGGCGTTCCTCATCTTGACGCTACGACCCTCGACGACCTGTTCGCCGCGCAAGGCTACGTGACCGCCCAGGACCGCCTATGGCAGATGGACATGACCCGCCGCTACGTCGCCGGCGATATAGCCGAGGTGCTTGGCAAAGGCCTGGTTGCTCACGACCGGGTCCAGCGCCTGCTTGAAATGCGGCCGCTGGCGGAGCGAATCCTCGGCGCTCAAAGCGCACGCGACCGCCGCTTCCTGGACGACTATGCCCGCGGCGTCAACGCCTTTCTCGCTACTCATCCTGATACTCTGCCCGCAGAATTCGCTTTCCTGCGCTACCAACCGAAGCCCTGGCAGCCGGTGGATTCGGTGCTCATCCTGCTCGGCATGGTGCAGATGGAAGATGAACGCTGGGAGCACAAACTGGAGCATGAACAGGTTCTCGGCAAGCTGGGCCCCACGCTCGCCGCCGATCTCTATCCGGTAGGCTCTTGGCGCGACCATCCTCCGACTGCCTCGGTTCCCGACCTGACCGCGCCCCAACCCGAAATCCCCGGCGTGCCGCTCGACGAATCTCAAACGAAGCTGCAAGATCTGCTCCACCTTCGCGACCTCCTCGGCCACGACCCATGCGACGGCTGCGCTATCGGTTCGAACGAATGGGCCGTCGCAGGCGCGCAAACCGCCTCCGGCAAGCCGCTCTTGTCCAACGACATGCACATCACTCATACCATCCCTAACATCTGGTATGAGGTCGACCTGAAAGCGCCAGGTTTCCACGCCGCCGGAGTTGGATCGCCGGGCGCACCATTTGTCACCTCCGGTCACAATGAACACATCTCCTGGGGATTCACATCGCTCTATGGCGACACCCAGGACCTCTACATTGAACAGGTCAATGCCCAGGACCAATACCTCAGCTCGACCGGATGGAAGCCGATTCAGCATGTGCGCGAGACGATTCGCGTCCGCGGCGGAGACGATGTGGTGGTTGACGTGGCCCACACCGAACACGGCCCGGTCATCACTCCGGCGATCGAACACGAAAAGCGGGTCATCAGCCTCAAGTGGTCCGCCTACGACCAGAGCGCCAGCAATATTCCGCTCTTCGACATCAATTCGGCCTCGACGTGGACGGAATTTCGGAACCTACTCGGCCGCTGGTGGGGCCCGTCGCTCAATGTCATTTATGCCGACGATCAAGGCCATATTGGCTATCAGGCAGTTGGTTTCATCCCCATCCGCAAAGACGGCATCTCCAGCGCGCCGGTCGCCTCCGGCACCCACGAATGGCAGGGCTTCGTTCCCTATGAAGAACTGCCCAGCGTTGAAGATCCGGTGAACGGCATTCTCGCCACCGCCAACTCCCGTGTAACCCCAGATGGATACCCCTATCAACTGACCATGGAATGGGCCGCTCCCTACCGCAACGAACGCATCTGGAAGTGGCTGGCCGGTAAAATTCAGGAAAAAAAACTGACTCCGGAAGACATGCTTAGCCTGCAAACAGACATCTACTCGGGCCTGGACCAGGACCTGGCCCGTCGCTACGCCTATGCCATCGACCACACTCCCGGCGCCGGCAAACAGCTGCGTCAGGCCGCCGATCTGCTTCGAACCTGGGATGGGGTGATGAATGCGAACTCCGCGCCGGCCGCAGTCATCACCGCGGCAAGGCGTGCTTTTTGGCCAATCGTCCTCAAGCCGAAACTGGGTGAAGACTGGCAGCTCTATGGCTGGGGCGAAAAGGCCTTCGCTGAAGAGGAACTGGTCACCCACTCCCCGGCTCAATGGCTGGCGCCCGGCTATCCCAACTGGGACGAGATGCTGACCGCCGCTGTCAAGCAGGGGCTGGACGCCGAACATGCCCCCTCGGAGCTGACTACCTGGCAATACGGAGCCATGCGCAAGATCGATCTTGAGCATCCGCTGTACGGAATGCTGCCCTGGTTCAAGAAATGGACCGGCACCGGGGCACAGCCCCTTTCCGGCGACGTGACTACAGTGAAGCAGATGAATGGCATGCTCGGCCCCTCGCAACGGCTTACCGTGGATTGGAGTAACCTTGACCACTCCACCGAAAACATCGTCTTCGGCCAATCCGGCAACCCCTTGAGTCCCTGGTATGGCGATCAATGGCCAGCCTGGTACGGAGGCACCACCTTCGCCCTGTCCTTCAGCGACCAGGCCGTCGCCGATGGCGCAAAACACACCCTGCGGCTGACGCCGTGATCGTCGCTGAACCGTCGCTATGGCAGCAATGGCGATGGCGGGCAATGATCTTTGCCTGCGCCGTTGCCGCTACTGTGCCGCTGGCATGGAAAGGCAACTCCTGCGGTCACGACTTCGACTTTCATCTGCAGTCGTGGATGGCCGTCGCCCAACAATGGCGCCATGGGGTCATCGATCCTCACTGGATCGAAGGCGCAAATTATGGGGCCGGTGAACCACGATTGGTTTTCTATCCACCTTTCTCGTGGATGCTGGGGGCCCTGCTCGGCAGCATCCTGCCGTGGAACGTCGCGCCTGTAGCTTTCACTCTGGTGGTGCTCACCGCCTGCGGCTTCAGCATGGACAGGCTTGCCAGCGAATGGCTACCCGCGAACGCCGCCGCGCTCGCCGCTTGTGCCTATATCTTGAATCCGTACGCCTTATTCGTCGCCTACGAGCGGACCGCGTATGGAGAACTGGCTGCGGGCATTTGGCTGCCGTTGATTATCCTGTATGCCCTGAAGGGTGCGCGTAGTCAAGGCGTCCTCGTTGCATTCGCTGTACGGGAGAAGCCGAACCCCGCGAACGAAGGGGGTACCAATTGCGATATGCCGCGCCGTTCGGCCTGCAGAGGACCTCGCAGCGCGATGACTCAACTCGCCCTCGCCATCGCCGCAATCTGGCTCACCAACGCACCGGCCGCTGTCATGGCCTCCTATACCGTCGCTGTCGCCACTCTCTGGATTGCAATGGAGCGCCGCGAATGGAGACCGATCCTCCCTGTCGCCGCCGGCCTCATCCTCGGCCTCGGACTCGCGGCAATCTACATCGTTCCTGCAGCATTCGAACGCCGCTGGGTTGATATCGCTCGCGCCATCGATCCCGGTATGCGCATCGCCGATAGCTTTCTTTTCGAACACACCGGGGAGCCTTATCACGATCAAGTGCTTCGAACCGCCTCGTGGATATTTGCAGTCCTGCTGGCCGCCATCGCCGTCTCAAGCGGGATCGCATGGAAGCGCCGCTCGCCGCGTAGTTTGCTGGTGCCGCTCCTGGCAGTCGCCGCGGTCCTGTTCGCCTTGCAGCTGCCGTGGAGCAGATTCGTCTGGAACCACGCTCCGGAACTGCGATTCCTGCAGTTTCCCTGGCGCTGGTCGCTCGTGCTCAGCATCGTTCTCTCAATCTCGCTCGGGTTAGCTCTGAAAATCCCGACTGGCAACCAGCTCAAGAAGAGCTTTGCGCTCCAAATTACCCTCATTCTCGGCGCTGCCATTGCCCTCGCCTCGGTCGGCACACATCTCTTCTGGCAGCTGTGCGATGAGGAAGACGCGGTTTCTGCTCAGCTCGCCGTCTTCCGGGCCGGCAGCGGCTTTGAAGGCACCGACGAATACACTCCCTTCGGCCGAGACAACTCGCTCATCCAGCAAGGCCTGCCCGCGGTCCGCGCGTTGAAGAACGCTGATGCCGAGACGGCAAACCCGGTCGACTCCGACAACTCCGAACAACAAAACCCCGCTTACGTCGCCAGCCCACAGGACCAGCTTCCCGCCCTAATCAAAGCGCAAATCTGGCAGCCCGAATCCAAGGCCTTCACCGTGACTACGCAATCGCCCGCCTACGCCGTCCTCCGCCTTATGGACTACCCGGCTTGGCGGGTTAAGGTCGACGGAGCGGAGATCCGGCAACGGCCGCATCGCGAAGATGGCCTCATGGCTATCCCCATCCACTCAGGTTCAACCCACCTCGAAGTAGCCTATGCCGCGACCCGCGATGTTCTCTGGGGACGAAGCCTGAGCTTTGTCTCACTTCTCGTGCTACTGGCGCTGGGCGCAGCCCGCCGAAAACGCCGCGCACTCGGTTACTATGATTGAAATGCTTGTTGAAGTGAAAGAAATCCTGCGCTGCGGTGCCGAACTCACCGACCGAGCACTGGAAGGACTGTTACCGGGCTCGAAACGGACTCCTCCATCGATCCATCAGGCTATGCGCCACAGCGTCTTTGCCGGGGGCAAACGCCTGCGGCCGATTCTCTGCATCGAAGCCGCTCGCATGGTGGCCGCCTCTGCCGACCCGCCCGCCGGCGTCGAAGATCTCGCCGCCGCGCTCGAGATGCTGCATACCTATTCGCTCATTCACGACGACCTGCCGGCGCTCGACAACGACGATCTCCGCCGCGGCAAGCCTACCTGCCATGTCGCCTTTGGCGAGGCCATCGCCATTCTTGCCGGCGACGCTCTACAGACCCAAGCTTACGAAACCCTGGCCAATTTAAAGATTCCGGCAACCCCTGTCGTGGAGATCGTGCGTCTGGTCGCCCAGGCCACCGGCACGATCGAAGGCATGATCGCCGGCCAAGTGCTCGACGTCGAGGCGGAGCACCACAGGCCCACCGCCGAGCTGGTCGAGGCAATTCACCGCGCCAAGACCGGAGCGCTCATCCGCGTCAGCCTCGCCTCGGGCGCGATTTACGCAAGAGGCACGCCCGACGACGTCCATCGCCTGACCGAATTCGGACGCAAATCCGGACTTGCCTTCCAGATCGTCGACGATGTGCTCGACATGACTGAAGATTCAGCCCACCTCGGCAAGACCGCCGGCAAGGACCTCGCCCGCGCCAAGGCAACGTGGCCGGCCGTCTTCGGCATCGATCGGTCCATTGAAGATGCTCACCGGCTCATCGCCGAAGCCTTCGCCTACCTCGAACCCTATGGCAACCAGGCCGACCCACTCAAAGCCGTCGCCACTTACCTCGTCGAGCGAAGGAACTAACGTGCCGTTCACGATCAGTTCCCACAAAGTCGGTTATTTCAACCACATCGGTTATCGCGACCACGCTGTCATCTGGACCACACCCTACTTGGATTTGTCATCTCGACCGAACCCCGAGCGAGGTCGCAGGGGGAGTGAGAGACTTGCGTTTTCAGCGATCCATCGCCCTCTACATCTCGCCGGGAGCCGCCCCTATGTCCCTAACTGAAGAAGACATCCGCAATGCCCTGCGCGACGTCTACGACCCGGAGCTTCCGGTCAACATCGTCGACCTGGGCCTGGTCTACAACATCGCGGTCGCACCTGATCCGGACTCCCCCGGCATGGTCCCAAAACAAAGAGTACAGATCGACCTCACTCTCACCACGCCCGGTTGCCCGTCTCATGCACAAATCACGGAGCAGATTCGCAATCGCCTTGCCGGTTTTCAGGAGATCGGCGACTCTCAGGTTAATCTCGTCTGGGAACCCAAATGGAGCCCTTCCCGCATCAGCCCCGAAGCCCAAAAGAAGCTGGGCATCGAGTAGAGAAGTGTGAGACAAGCAACATCGTTTGAAATGGGGCGAAGCTGGTTCGGGTTCCTGGCGAGGCTGGAAGGGCACAGCAGTGGAGGGACCCGCAGTATCTAGTCGGTGTACCCTCGGGCACAAGAACTCAAGGGGCGAAGCGTTTCCGCTTCGGCCCCCTGAGTTTGCTCGGCGCGAGGAGGTGATATCGCGTTTAGTGCTTCTCGGTAAATTCGATGTAGGTCGACGATCCACCGGTAGTGGAGCAGCTGCCGAGCTTGAGGTTATTGGTCTCGCCGGTCGTCCCGTCATAATCGGAAGGTGAGACGCACGTGGGCGCAGTCGTAGTCCCGTCAACCAATTTGACCTTCACGGTAACCGACGAACCGGTATTGAACTCCGCCTCCGATCCACCGGCGTTGCCCAGAACATTGAACTCAGCCTGAGTCCAACCGCTCGAGATATCTGTATAGCTATCCTTCACGGTCGCGGTATAGGCTTCGGTGTCATAGGTGGCCGTGGCCGCATCGGTTCCGCCTGACTTGGCTGAACCGGAGAGCTTCAGGCTCGCGAGATTGGTAATGGGAATTTGGCCATCGGCGACGACCGTAGCCGCCGTATTCTGGACGCAGTCGTCCCCAGGCCCCTCTCCGTCGGGGCCGCCATCGAGGAAGCCAGCCGGGCAAATATCGAAACCGTTATCGACGCCGTAGTTGATCAGCCAATATTCGATAAATACTTCGGTATTTCCGGTGAGCTTGTTGCTGGTGAGGGATACAGGCGTGTTGGTCGACAACACATATTGCTGCCAGGCCAGGCAATACGTGTAGCCATCGCAGGCTGCCGAGTTGTAGAAGTTGGTGTTAACCTGCAATGTATATTCATTCTTCCCAAGAATGCCGCCATCGCCAAAAGCCGGAACTCCGACACTCTTCTCCGAGGTCACGCCTTTCACCGACGGGAAATTGCCGATTGCCTGGGTAATCAAGCGTCCCGACGGCGTCTGTGCAACATAGTCGTAGCCATTGCCAACTGTTTGCTCGCTGCTCGCGGGCCGGTGCAGAGCGGACCGGTAGCCTGGCGCCGGGGCGCATTTCACCTCTTCCCACTGCGTGCTGGGATAAGAGGCATGGAAACACCCTTCGCTCGGAGCGCTGATTTGATGCATGGTTTCGCGCCAAACCTCACGCGCCTTCAATTCCGCCTGGTCGACGGCCTCATCGCCGGACTGCCCGGCAAACGCGAGTGGAAGACAGGACATGCTTAAAAGACCTGCTGCTACAGCCGTGTGCAACTTCGAAAGCGCTTTGAATTTCACCTGGTCTCCTATGGATCTACGATGCTTTTTACCGCTGTTTAAGTTAGGAAGGAGCACGCTGCAGCCTTTCCCGCGCTTGAAACCGATCAAGTTTCACTGGTCTTGATGGGAACCACGGTAACGACTTAAACAACCGTCTTGTATTGTTAACCCTTTGTACATTGGGAATGCAAGGGAAATTGTTGGTAGTCTTTTGAATGCAAGCACAGATTATACTTTTGTGCCATTTCTCCCGAGCGCGATAGCCGCCGCAACCCAGGCCGGGCAACTCGCTGTACTTCAACCGGCCACCCCGCGGAGGCGTCATGCTCATGCCTCCAATGGACGGACGGAACAGCCATTGATCCCAGAGAACGCTCACGGGACAAAGGCTCTGTGAGTTCCGTGTCTTCTGTGGGAACGATGCACTCGGCCCGCTTCAGCGATCGACGCTCATTCACGTAAACTGAAAGTCCGTATGCGATACCTGTCCGGCTCCGAAATCCGTGAGACCTTCCTGAAGTTTTTTGAGAGCAAAGGACACCGCCGTGTCCACTCTTCGTCGCTCGTTCCCCATAACGACCCCACGCTGCTCTTCACGAACGCGGGCATGAACCAGTTCAAGGACGTCTTTCTCGGCCTCGAGCACCGCGACTACAACCGCGCCACAACCTCGCAAAAGTGCGTCCGCGCTGGAGGCAAGCACAACGACCTCGAAAACGTCGGCTTCACCCGCCGTCACCTCACCTTTTTCGAGATGTTGGGCAACTTCTCCTTCGGCGACTACTTCAAGCGCGGAGCTATCGCCTACGGCTGGGAGTTGGTCACCAAGGTATTCGAGATTCCTGAAGACAAGCTCTACGTCACCATCTTCGAAGGCGCGGAAGGGGTGCCCCGCGACGACGAAGCCGAACAATACTGGATCGAGGTCGGCGTACCCAAAGAACGCATCTTCGCCATGGGCATGAAAGATAATTTCTGGGCCATGGGCGACACGGGACCCTGCGGACCATGCAGCGAAATTTTCTACGACACCGGGATTGAAGCATCAGAAACCCCGGGAAAGGACATTCCCTTTCCGCACGATGAGGAACGCTACGTCGAGATTTGGAACCTGGTCTTCATGCAGTTCGAGCGCGACTCCACTGGAACATTGACCTTGCTGCCAAAGCCGTCGATTGACACCGGTATGGGCCTCGACCGAACCGCGGCAGCGCTGCAGGGCAAGCTTTCTATCTTTGAATCGGATATCTTTACGCCGCTGTTGGAAAGTGCGGCGAACCTATGCGACCTGCCTCGGCACTGGATCGGCGAGCCCGGCCTAGCAGCAACTTCGGCTGAGAAGCTGGTCGCGGATCAAAGGGCAGCTGAACGTTCCCATTTGGTTGACAATCCTCATCTGCGCATTATCGCTGACCACGCTCGCGCGGCTACGTTTCTGATCTCTGACGGAGTACTCCCCGCGAACGAAGGACGCGGTTACGTCCTGCGCAAGATTCTCCGTCGCGGCATTCGTCACGGTCGACTGTTAGGACAAGAGCACCCGTTCATGCACAAAATGGTTTATGCAGTGCGTGATCAGATGAAGGACGCGTATCCAGAGCTCCACGATTCCGCCGAGCACGTCGTGCGAGTCATTGAAGCCGAGGAGCGCCAATTCTCGCGGGCGCTTTCTGAAGGCACAAGGCAATATGATCTGATTGTCGCAGAGAAAATTCGCCCAATCGCTGCCCAACATGAGGCGGTGCTTCAGAATATGTCTGCCTCGGAGACACCTTCCTATGAAGAGAGAATCCGCGAGCTGGGCTCCAATTCCCCGGGAGAGGCAAACGCTTGGCTTCTGGCGAAACTGAAAGCGGTCGCTCGGCATTTCAGCAAGCAATTCTTGATCGAGATACCCGGGGACAAGGCCTTTCATCTCTATGAAACTTTCGGCCTCCCGCTCGATTTCATGATGGACGCTGCGCGCGACGCTGGCATCCACTTCGATCTTGATGGATTCGAAGAGGCCCGCGCCGCCGAACAAGCCCGCGCCCGCGCCTCCTGGAAAGGCGGCTCACAAAAATCCGCCAGCCCGGTCTTCCGCGAACTCCCCAAGACCGATTTCGAAGGCTACAGTCAGCTCACTATACAGGGCGCAGAAGTCCTCGCCGTCATTAAAGATGGTGTCGGAATCCAGGAAGCCAGGCTCGGCGAAGAGGTTGAGATTGTCCTCGACCAGACCTCCTTCTACGCCGACTCCGGTGGACAGGTCGGCGACATCGGCTGGCTCTACTCCGACGACCACAACTCCATCGTCGCCGAGGTCAGTGGCGCAACCAAACCTGTGCAGGGAGTCTTCGCTCACAAGGTGCTTGTTCGCCAGCCCATCCGCATCGGCGACAGGGTCGACACTGTGGTCGACGCGGACTACCGCAACTCCACTCGCCGCAACCATACCGGAACTCACCTGCTGCACGCCGGACTACGCGAAGTCCTCGGCAAACACGTCAAGCAGGCTGGATCCTTAGTGGATGATCACCGCTTGCGCTTCGACTTCTCCCACTTCACCGCCCTCGCCGACGAAGAGTTGCAGGACATCGAAGACATCATTAATAAGGAAGTCCTCGCTAACAACACCGTCGTCACTCTGGAAGACGTGCCCATCGACGTCGCCATAAACAAGTACCATGCCATGGCGCTCTTCGGCGAGAAGTATGGCGAGAAGGTGCGCGTCGTCAAGATCGGCGACTTCTCGACCGAGCTCTGCGGAGGAACCCACACCGCCGCCACCGGCGAGATCGGCATTATCAAACTCCTCGGCGAAGGCAGCGTGTCATCCGGAGTTCGCCGCGTCGAGGCCGTCACCGGACTGGGCGCGCTCAAAGAGTTCCGCCGCGACTTCGCGGTTGCTCAGCTCGCCAACCAGCTCGCGCCCAACGTCGACTCGTCGCCCGCTGAAGCGCTCCGTCAAAAAATCGCCGCCAACGAAGAAGAGCTGAAAAAACTTCGCCGCGACCTCGACGAGGCCCGTATGAAATCCGCTGCTTCATCGGTAAGTTCGGCTGCCGATCAGGCAGTCGAAGTGAAAGGCGTCAAAGTCCTCGCACAAAAAGTAGGCGCGCTCGACCGCGCGCAACTCCGAGTGCTGGTCGACAATCTTCGCAACAAGTTAGACTCGGGGGTGGTCGTCCTCGGCTCGGTGCAGGAAGACGGCAAGGTCGCCATCATCGTCGGCGTCACCAAAGACCTTACCGCCAAACTCCAGGCCGGCAAGATCATCGCGCCCGTCGCGAAACTTGTCGGGGGCTCCGGCGGAGGCCGCCCCGACATGGCCGAAGCCGGAGGCAAAGACGCCGATCAACTCGATGCCGCGCTGGCCAGCGTGCCGGGAGTGGTCGGGTCGCTGCTTGGGTAAACATCTTCCGATTAAGACCAATTTCACCGAGCAAGTGATACCGATTTTGTATCCATTTGTGCTTCCGTCCTTGCCGTTCCCGTGCAGACTTCGGTGGGAAGGCTTAATTGGTTTGATTGGAGTGTAGAGCGAAGCGCTGGCTCAGGCCGCCCGTCGGTTTACCGCTGGCTTGTGCTCTTCTCCACTCGCCACAGCCCAGGCGATGCACGCCAGCTGGTTGGCCAGGGCGACCACAACGACATTTTTGTGCGCTCTGAGGTCGAGAGCATTGAGCCCTAAACGGAGCACGATCACGCTTGATTCGCAGCACGTCAGCTCTCGCACCATGGATCAGGATCTTGCGCCGGTAGGCGTTGCCGCGCTTGCTCATACTTAACACTGCAAAAGCTGGTGAAACAAAGGACGGCATAATACTTGCCAACTGTGCTCTTTTGCACCGAGGATAGGCGATCCCTGCCCCGGCAATACAAGTAGGCGAAAGTATTCTTGGGGGCACTGCCTCCCGGTGGCGCGTCCTGTTCCTTTTTTCACTATTTCGTGGGGTCCCGTGACCAACGGAGACCGATCATGCAGGACCTCCAAGAACTGCCTCGTAGATTTCCAAGCGAACATTTGTACAAAACTGAACAGATTTGGGAAACATCGCAACCTAACTTGTACCTATGAAAATTCCACGGATGGTTAAGAGATTGACCTTGATGTGGGTTCCGAGAAAGACGCGCCTCACTTTACGTAAGGGCTACTCTACTCTGGTAAACCTTGGCTGGCCAACAGAAATCATCACTTGGAAAATGTGTGACAAGGCGGAGGCCGGGTGATGCGGCGCTATTTGGGAGTTCAAAGTTGGATCGCCTACAAGGAAGAGTGGGAATGGGCAGAGAGTACCGTTCGCTGGTAGAGGAAAACTCCCTATAGGCAATAGATTCAAACCTGAGATGAGCGGGTCTTTCGGAAACGAGAGACACTATGCCAGTCCCGCCTCCTTCCTTTCGCTGGCACCGGTCTCTAAACCAACCACAGTCTACCCGGTTCTGAGCAGAGCCTTCGGCCTTATCGAATCCGCCTTTGTGTGGAGGGCGAAGTCTCTTGGCCATGAGGAGATGCGCTGCCCGCTCTTCCTGCTAAACGGGGCGGTCATGGAAGACCACTTCAAGGAACAGGTTAGTTAGGAGTACGCCGTTGGAAACTGCTCGTTCATCTTTGCTATCCAGTGCAGACCCCGGTGGAAATTCTAAGTCACGGTGAGGTGAAAGGGGTTGCATCGTACGATTACGATTGGCTGCTCAATACGCTTAGCCGCTCTTCAAAACGACGATTGGCACGTCTGATTCGTTCTGAATCGGAGATGGATGAATCATACTTCCCAAAAACCGGATCGATGGAATCGATCTGAGGCATGTACACTTGGCTATCGGAGCTACTTAACAGGTGCTTCATAACTACCACCGTCCCTCGCTATTCGGGCTAAGTTCACAAGATGACGAGCCGTTTCTCACTTGCAGAAATCCGACTCACTAGCGATGACTCTACTGATCTCTCTTTAGAGAAAGCAACGGTAAATGAGAAGTGAGGATGACCCAGGTAAGATGACAATGGTAATGATTCTGACGTTTGGGGCGGTAGGCTCTAATCTAGGCTAGAGTTTTGCACTTTTTGAGGACGTTTCCTGCTGTGGCCACAGGTTCTTCACGGCCCGGATGACGCGCGCTCTACTCCAGAAAAATTTGGGAAGTTTTGTCACTTTTCACTTGCATTGC
>Ga0302324_100007623_pt1 | contig 22978 bp, 21 predicted proteins | sample Palsa_T0_1_FD_201949 | JGI IMG/M metagenome (GOLD analysis project Ga0302324, IMG submission 201949) | Peat permafrost microbial communities from Stordalen Mire near Abisko, Sweden - Palsa_T0_1 | ecosystem: Environmental > Terrestrial > Soil > Palsa > Peat permafrost | place: Sweden: Abisko...
TGATCCCCACGAGCGCGCACATCGACCTCACCTGGGGCATGGGCTTCGATCTTTATCCCCTGCAGACCATCGAAAGCAAAAAGTATTATTACGCCCAGTCGATTCCCGAAAAATGGCTGACCGTCTTTACCCACGACCCGAAAACGCCGTGGGCGTACGTTGAGCAGGATCAGTCGGGTAAGATGGTGGCGAAAGGAGCGTGATACCAACATGTCCCAGAAGAACATTTCCCAGCTCCGTCGATCATTCGCTGCCGCAGGCTCTATCCTCGCCTGCCTCGTGCTCGCACTCTGTTGCACGGCCGCAGCCCAGCAGGATAAGACTGCACCCGCCAAAGCACCATTGACCGGCCACTACGAGGGCTCCGCCAAGAACAAAGCGGAAGAAGAGATGCCAGTGAGCTTCGACCTGACCGAAAAGGAAGGCGCGCTCTCCGGCGTCATCCATTCTCCGCACGGAGATTTTCCCATCACCGGCGGCTCTCATCAGGGAGACTCGGTCACGATCGAGTTTGATGCCGGCAGCCCCGGCTCGATTTCCGCGCACCTCACCGATGACAAGCTAGTCGGAACCTGGACCGCGGGAGAGGATGGCGGATCGGTGGACGTCAAGAAAGTCGCGCCAGAGAGTGGGCCAAAAGACAAGTCCTAGACAGCTCCCCGCTTCTTGCCCGCCGACTTAGTTGGCTAACAAATGATCTCGTCGTGGATCGAGCATATCGCGTGTGGTTAGATCTCGTGGGCGAGCGCGCCCACGGCACATAACCTGGCTTCAAAGAAACCTTCGACGCGGCTAAGAATTTCCGGCGCGCCTTTCGCCTCGTAAATCGCCTTCCGCAGTCCCGCTCCGCCCGGAACGCCGTGCGTGAACCACGATGCAAACTGCTTCATCTTCCCAACGGCGTCGGGCAGTTCTTCCTCGATCAGCATCCCGAAGTAAGTGCGGATCATCTGGTAGCGGTCAGCTTCACTGGGTGAGTCGTAAGCACGGGACCTAGCCTCTGGCAATTGCCATGTGGGGACAGCCGCCCCCGGCTGTCCGTCGGGCCGAAGGCCCGATGTCTGACCATCGAAGTGGGCGCCGGCATCAAACCCAGTCGAGCTTCGCTCGACCGGACAGCCGGTGGCGGCTGTCCCCACATGGCCATTGCTGATCCCGACGCAATACTGCTCGATCTGCCGGAAGATCCACGGATTCGACGGCGCCGTCCGCCCGATCATCACCGCGTCGCATCCCGTCAGCGTCACCATGGCGCACGCGTCTTCCGGACTGCGGATATCTCCGTTGCCGATCACCGGAATCTTGACCGCATCCTTCACCGCGGCAATCCACTCCCACCGTGCCTGCCCGCTGTAGCCCATCTCACGCGTCCGCGCATGCAGCGCCACCGCCGCCAGCCCGCAAGATTCCGCCATGCGCGCCAGTTCCACGCACACGATTTCCTCGTCACTCCAACCAGCTCGAAACTTTACGGTGAAGGGAATCTTCACCGCCGCCCGCACCGCCTCGAAAATCTTCCCAATCGCCGGCAGGTCGCGCAGCAGCCCGGAGCCTCCGTTACACTTCACCACCTTCTTCGCCGGGCATCCCAAGTTGAGGTCGACCAGGTCAAAGCCCAGTCCCTCGACCATGCGCGCGGCCTCGGCCATTACCTGCGGGTCGCTGCCAAAAAGCTGCGCCGAAATCGGGTGCTCATCTTCGTAAAAATGCAGATAGCGCTTGGCCTTCTGGTCTTTCTTGCGGAGCACGCCATCCGCCGAGGTGAACTCGGTCATGATCAGCCCGCATCCGCCCAGGTTGCGGATAAACCGCCGAAACACCGTGTCGGTCACTCCCGCCATCGGCGCCAGCACGGTCGCAGGAGCAATCGCAACGCCGCCAATCGTCAGCGAAGCCGGCACAAACCGTGCAGCAGAAAGTGTGGCGCGGGCACTCCTGCCCGCGTCTGCCGCCAGCGCACCTGCAGCCGAGTTGTCCCAAAACTTCTTCACCGTCTTATTCTACCTGCCGCGCAAAACCGCTTGCACAAAACAAAGCCCCCGCCAAAGCGAGGGCCAAGTTTCTTAAAGGTTTATCCGTGTGAATCCGCGAGGATCCGTGGCGAAAGAGTTAGGCTTTCGCCGGAGCCGCAGGCGTCTCTTTCTTCGCGTACTTGCGGCGGAAGCGCTCCACGCGCCCAGCGGTGTCCATCAGCTTCTGTTTGCCGGTAAAAAACGGATGGCAGTTCGAGCAGATTTCAACACTGATGTCGCCCTTATGAGTCGACCGCGTCACAAATGCGTTGCCGCACGCGCAATGCACGCGCACTTCGTTGTATGCCGGATGAATGGCTGCTTTCATAGCTGTCCCAACCTCGATTCGAGTCATTAGATTCTACCGGATATCCCAAGGATTCGGCAATCCTGAATCGCTATCAGCCGCCAGCTGTCAGCTCTCGGCAGGCACATTGAAATCAAGTGTTTCCGAGGCTAATAGATGAGAGCTGAGGACTGACAGCTTTCTCAAAACCGGAACAAATAGCTCACCTTCACGAAAAACTGCCGGCTGTCGTTGATGTAGCCCCGCTGCGTCTGGAAAACCCCGACGTTCGGCTCCACGTTCAAATTCTGCAGGTCGCTGTTGTAGCCCGCGTAAATCGCCGTCCCCGGGTGCACCAGATAAGTGACGAGGAAGTCCGCGTTGAATTCCTTCGCGGTCGGCAGATAGGTATACGGAGAGCCCACTCCCGGCGTCCCTGCCAACAGGCCGTTATATTGCAGGATCACCCGCGCCGAAAGTTGCGGCGTGAATTGCCAGTTCCACTTGCTCCGCAGGATGTGATCGTCGAAAATTCCCCGCCCCGCGCCGGGAAATTGCGCCTGCTCGAAAAGAGAAGCGCTGTTCGTCGCGCGCAGCCGTTCGAACAGATACGTGTTCTCAATCTTCAGCGGCTTGATGGGGCGAAAGATCAGGCTGGCCGCCGCGGTGTCCTGCCGCGCCCCGAAAGGCAAGTTGTAAGGCGTGGGAGCCGACGGCGGCACGTCGGGCAGGGCTTCAAAATTCACGCCATCGCCCCAAAAATAGAACGCCGCGAGGGTCGCCTTCTTGAAATAGCCAGTCCGGAAGTTGGCGCCGCTGGTGTGCTGGTGATAGTCACGATTGCCGGGGTTCGGCGTGGAGCAAAATGACAAGTAATTCAGGAAACAGAAATCCTGCGGGCGCAGACGCTCCCGCGTTTCCTCGTACGGCGTCAAGTAAATAAATGTCTGTCCTCGGCCCTGAATCGAGAGATAAGGCGCGTAGTCGGTGTCCAGCCGCAAACCCGTGTGGTCGAAGTCGTAGCGCAAGTTGAACGATGGCCCCCAACTCAAGACCCAGCCTTTCTTCGGTCGAAAGCGGTAACGGGCGTCCTGCCTGGTTTCGCGAATGTCCACGCGATTGATAAATCCCGGAATCGTAACAAATCCCGCAGTGATGTCGTTGTAAGTCCCCTCGTAGGCAAAATGCAGCCCCTCGCGCTGCAAAAACAGCTTTTCCGCCGGACCCGCATAGTGGTTGCCGTCGCCGCGATTTCCCGAGCTGAAGGGATAAATATTCGCTTCGCAGTTCAGGTTCAGGTTGCTCGAGCTGTCAACGGCCTGGCCTTCGAATGTCCAGTTCGGGTTGAGTTTCAACCGAGTGTCCACGCCGCCAATGCGGTTGGACTCACCCGTTGTGGGGCACTCCCAGTCGGTATAAATGGCGCCCACACTCGACTGGCCGAAGATGTCGCGGCTCACCCGCGCGATCGTGAAGTAGGAACGCATGCCCGAGAACGGGCTGTAGTCGGGCACAGCCAGGCCTGGACTGCGATCGTCGGTCGTCATCAGTCCAACCGAGTAGGGCCCGTCTTTCCCCGTCAGGCGGATTCCGGCCGACGGGTCGCCGATGCTGCGCGTGAACATCAAATCCATCGGCGTGCGGAAGAAGTCTTCGCTTTCCAGAAAGAACGGGCGCTTCTCCGGAAAATACACTGCGTAGCGCTGGTTCACCGTGATCTGCGGATCCTCCGACTCAACCTGGCTGAAGTCAGGATTCGCCGTCAAATCCACCACGAAGTGGTCGTGAATGACGAACTTCGCGTCCATTCCCGGCTGACCCTGCACCTCAGCATGCTGGAAGTAAGGGTTGGTCGGATCACGCGTATCCAGCGCCCGAAACCCGCGCAGCAGGCCGTAAGGAATCAGTTCGATGCTGTGACCGGGCGAAATTCCCTCCAGCCCGTACAGTGTCGCAGCCTGGCCCAGACGCCCCTGAATCCTTCGTGAAATGCTCGGCCAGAAGGAATCTTCATTCTTGCGAGTGATCCCGCGATACAGAATGATCCCCCACTCCTGCTGCTTCGTCGGCGGAAAACGCAGGCTCTTGAACGGAATCGCCATCCAGACCACAAAACCGCGATCGGTCACCTTGCCGCGCGAGTTCCACACCGTGTCAAACGATGTATCGAAATTTCCGTTCACTTCGTCGCGCGCCGCCTCGGTCCAGATGGCGTCCCACTGCACCCCCAGCGGCGTGGTTTGAAAGGCGTAGGCGCGGCGGCGGTCGTGAAACGTGTCCAGCATGACCTCGACCTGATCGTCGTCGTAGATGTCCTCCCGCACCGACATGCGGGCGCGTATGTGCCTGGGATCGTCGAAGCACACGAACACCACATAAAGATTCTTCTGGTCATAGCCGAGATAAGCGTCGGTGCGCTCGGAAACACTTTCCCCGTCGTGAGGAGTGCGCTGTGTGAAGCCGGTCACCTTCGCCATTTCGCGCGCGATCTCTCCCTCCGGTTGCATGCCGAGGAAGTCTTCCAGCGACGGAGCCCGTTGCAATCGTGGGATGGTCAGCGCCGGCGGCCCGAGTTGCGCAGCCGGCACCGGAGCCGGCGCCACGGCAGGCGAACTTTGCGCCGGGGCAGGCTTTGGTTGTGGCGGGACCGTATTTTGTACCGCGCTAGTTTGCGCGGCGAGGCAGGGACGGGCCAACAACGCGGCCAGCGCCAGGGTCGTGGCGGCCAAGAAGCTCCGCCGTACATTGAGTAGAAGACCCAGATTCCTCTCCAGATGCAGACCGCCCGCCAGCGCAAGCAGGAATCGAGCACGATACACCAAGACGGGGCAGACAAAACAGGAAAATGCTGTCAGTGAGGTTTGCCGAACAGAATGCTACGTCTCGAAAAGCGAACGAGGCAGCTGGGACTGGCGGATAATAGACATCAAGGTTCCAGTTTTCAGCTCTGAATGATTGGGAACTGGAACCGTGATCGTTGAAGCTTCCAGCCTCTTTTGCATCACGACATGGCTGCCGCCTTGGCGGACCTCGACGAAGCCTTGGCGCGCGAGGATGGCGCAAACCTCGCGTCCAGACAGAACCCGCAGTTTAACCAACCTCGACCTCAAGCCGCGTCACAAATACTTCGGAGTGCCGCCGCCGCTCGACCTCCGTTGGATCCGCAGTCTCAAAGAAAAGTTCGACCGCCTCCTGCAAATTAGCGCGAGCGCCCTCAATCGTATCGCCTTGGCTCGCGATGTCGAGCTCAGGACAGAGTCCTACATACCCATTTCCCTCTCGCTCAATGATCGCCGTAAGTTGTTGCGTATGCTTCATCGGAGCACGCCCCCCGCTTCATTCTAAAACAGCCCTCTAAAACAACGAACTCTGCCTTCTCGTCGGCGTGATCCCGAAATACTCATACGCCAGCTGCGTGGCCACGCGCCCCCGCGGAGTGCGGTTCAGAAATCCCGCCTGCATCAGAAACGGTTCGTAAATTTCTTCGATGGCGTCCGGTTCTTCCGCCAGTACCGCGGCCAGCGTGTTCACGCCCACCGGGCCACCCTGATATTTCTCGATGATCGTCAGAAGCAGACGCCGGTCCACTTCATCGAACCCATACTGGTCGACTTCCAGCATTTCCAGCGCTGCCTGCGCCGTGGGCAAGTCAATCTTGCCCGCGCCGCGCACCTGCGCATAGTCCCGCACCCGCCGCAACAGCCGGTTGGCAATGCGCGGCGTGCCGCGCGAACGTCCCGCGATCTCCTTCGCGCCAGCGTCATCCACCGCAACCCCCAGGATTTCCGCCGACCGCTCCACAATCACCTGCAAATCTTCCGGCGTATAAAACTCCAGGCGCAACATAATGCCGAACCGCGACCGCAACGGCGCGGAAATCAGCCCCGCCCGCGTGGTCGCCCCCACAAACGTGAACGGCTTCACCTCCAGCGTATGCGTCCGCGCCGACGGACCCTGTCCAATAATGATGTCAAGCCTGTAGTCTTCCAGCGCCGAATACAGCAATTCCTCCAGCACCGGCTGCAGGCGATGAATCTCATCAATGAACAGCACTTGCTTATCCTGCAGGTTGGTGATGATCGCCGTCAGGTCGCCCTTGATCTGCAGCAGCGGCGCCGCCGTCGGTTGAAAGTGCACGCCCAGTTCATTCGCAATAATATTCGCCAGCGTGGTCTTGCCCAGCCCCGGAGGCCCATAGAGCAACACATGGTCCATGGCTTCGCCCCGCGACCGCGCCGCTTCAATCGCCACTGCCAGATTCTCTTTGACTTTTTTCTGCCCGATAAACTCCGCCAGCCGCTGCGGCCGCAGTTTCAGCTCAAACGACGAATCGTCCTCCACCGGCGCGGCCGAGACCAGGCGTTCTCTGAGTTCGGGATTCCCTGAGGGCGACACGATATGGCGATACTAAAAGGAAACCCGGCGCGCTGCAATTGCTGCCCTCGCAACCTCTCGCGCGTCACTTGTCAGCTGTTCAGTTGGAGTAACAGCCCGAGCATCAGGAAGGCCGCGTCCGCCATCAGGGCAAGCATCAGGCCGAGCACAAACCTTCCTGCGCCGCGCAGATTTTCTGCCGGCACATCGGAACGCTTACAAACCACGGTATCCGCCCACTGATCGCCATAGCGCTGCTGCAGGCGGCTTTTCTGCATGGCTGAGTAGGCGATCAGGCCAAAGAAGATCGAATCGGGGAAGTACCCGATCTCGCGAATAATGGCCGCCCGCAGGCCGCACGAGGAACCGTCCTCGTTCACCACCACCATCGAGAGCATCAGCTTGCCCAGCGTGCTGCCGTGCACCCTCACGCAAATGACCTGATAGGCGCTGGCTCCGAGTAACGCGGCAACAAACAGGGGCCAGCTCGTGTGCGACACCTTCAGCCAGATCCGCAGAGGAACGTGCCCGCCGGAGGCGATCTGCAGCATGATGCGAAACAGCGTGCCCGCGAAAAAACCCACGCAGTAATGGACCGCAAAGTCGATCACTCGCGCCAGGACGCGGGGCCAGAACGACACCCCTTTCAGCCCTTGCTCTTCCAGCGCGTATCCCCCGAACGTCAGCAGCACAGGGCCGCCCGGGGATGGCGAATCGGGCGCTCCAGCGGCCATCGGAACCTCCCTCGGCGCAGATTCGCCGGGAACTCTGCGGAGAACTGTCAACAGCGACCGAGCAACACCAGCACTATACAGCGTCAGTCAAGACCTCAGCGAGCCCTTCGCAGGGCTAGCTTCCCCACAAGAAAGGCCTTAACAGCAGGTAAGGCTTGGAGGAGATTTAGAGGCATAAGAATATGTCAATACGTTTGTCCATAATGGTATACTGTCTTAATTATGGCACTTAGTATCAAGAGCATAGAGACGGAGCGGCTGGCCCGAGAGATCTCTGCCAAGACCGGAGAATCCTTGACGGGCGCAATCCGGAAAGCCTTGGAGGAACGCCTTGAACGACTCCGGCAGCAGCGCCGCAGCCTGATTCTGACCAGCCAGCTAGAGGAAATCCTCCGTCGCGTGGACCAGTTGCCGATTCTGGATTCCCGCAGTCCCGACGAAATCTTGGGCTACGACGAGCACGGCCTTCCCGACTGATCGGGCAACCTTATGGTGATTGACACCTCAGCTCTCGCCGCGATTTTTTTCGGCGAGCCGGAGCGTCAGACCTTCCTCCAAGTCATCACCGCGGCCGGAAGTCGTCTGATATCTGCGGCGAGCCTGCTCGAAACTGGAATCGTCCTCGAAGGCCGGCAAGGCGAGGCCGCTGGCCGCGAGTTCGATCTCTTCGTCGTTCGTGCCCATCTCCAGATCGTTCCGGTAGACGCAGAGCAAGCTGATCTCGCTCGCTCGGCCTGGCGCAAGTATGGTAAGGGACGGCATCCGGCCGCGCTGAATTTCGGCGACTGTTTTTCCTACGCTCTGGCGAAATCCTCTGGCGAGCCGCTGCTCGCCAAGGGAACTGATTTCGGTCTCACCGATATCGAAGTCCACCAATAAAAACCCGATCAATACCGGCGCCTACTCCTGTTCGATCAACTTCCCATCGCGAAAAACGAATTCCTTCTTTTCTCCCGAAGACAGCGTAATCGTGCTCCGGACTACCTCGCGCCCCTTCACCTCATACTCAAACCGAAAAGCTTCTCCATCTCCCAGCATCTGCTCCGAAACTCTTCCGTTCACAAACTTGTTTCGCACCAGCACATTCCAGTCCCCGTCAAGAACCGCCGTCAGCAGCCACGGATCATTCTCCGGCCCGCGCATGAGCAACTGATATTCGAAACGGTACAGAACTCGATCCCCGTCGGTAACGCTCTCGAGATGGCCATGTTGATTGTAGAAATACCTGCGAACGTGGCCTGCATCGTCCCGCGCTTCGACAATTCGGTCGCTGGAATCATATTGAAATGCGATCGTATGTCCGCTGGGAGAAATCAGCTCTTCCAGGTTGCGCACCTTGTTTCTCTTCAGTTGAATCCGATGGCCTTCCGCATCCACCATCTCCGTGGGAGCTCCCTGCGCAAAGTTTTTCGCGTAATAGGAGTCAGGAAAATAAATTCGCCAACCATCGCGGAAGGTCATCGTCCAGCCCTGCCCGTTCCACGCCATCATCGCCCCGTAGAACTCCGAAGAAGACCGATCGTGCCGGAAGACCGCATCCGCATACCCAGTCCCCTTCGACGCGCGCGGCATGTATACCTCGTAGCCATCTTCCAAATTCAAATTCATGTACGTATACGGAAATCTCGTTCCCGTCGGGCAGATGTCATACGGATGATTCATGCCGATCCCAAATGCCCGGCTGTCAGGATTCCATGCGAAGTAAGTTCGCGTAAGAGCGAGCGGCACAACGTCGGGAACAAAAAGATCCGTCTGCCGCAATTTGAAATTCCCGTTGCGCAGATTGACCACGAAGTCGTTCACCGGCGCATCGTGCCGAACCGTCGGCTTCACCAGCGAAACGGAAGTCCTGAACCGGATCGGACTCGACCCAGGAATTGGAGAAACGATCAGCCAGGGCTGCGACCCGTCCCATACCGGAGGCGAATCCGTGAACAGCAGCAACTCCACTTTCACGGCAGGAGCAGGCCGTCTCCACAAAAACAGGAACTCAGAACAGCCCAGCAGCCCCAGCACCAGAGCCCACTTCCACACCGGCGGATGCCAAAACTTGTTCTTCACTGTCCCTTCCACAACGGTCCTCCGAAGCAATCGAAAAACAGAAAGCGGCCCGCCCAGGCCGCCTCTCGCAACTCGGGACTCGCTGCTACTGTTTCGGGTACCACTCCAGCAGCCGCACCTCAATCCCCGTCCCTTCCAGCGCCTTCTGAAATACCGTGAGATCGGACCCGTGGTAGTGATACGGAATCACAATCTTCGGATGAAACGCCTTCACCGCGTCCGCCGCCTCTTCCGGCGGCATGGTGTAGGGCAGATTCATGCACACAAACGCCACATCAATGTTCTTCAGCGCCCGCATCTCCGGAATGCCTTCGGTGTCGCCCGAAAAATAAAATCTCTTGCCGCCATAGGTGAGGACGTAGCCGTTGTCACGGCCTTTGGGGTGAAAAAAATGTCCGGCGGCGGGCCCGCGTTTCAGGTTGTACGCCGGGATCGCCTCAATGGTCCACCCTTGCCAGCTCTTCGTTTCTCCGTTGGTGATAGGCTTCGCGCTGGTCACAGTCTGGGCCACGGTCGGCGTCGCCAGAATTTCCGTATCCGCCTTGCTGATCTCCTTGATCGAGTCAGGATCCATGTGGTCCCCATGAATGTGCGAAATCAGAATCAGGTCGGCCTTCGGCAGTCCGGCGAACTTCGCCGGTTTCGCGGGATCAACATAAATCACCTTCCCGCCCGCCTCAATCAAAGTGCTCGCGTGATACAGCGGCGTAATCCTCACCAGCCCCGCGGACGTAGAAAAGGTTTGCGTCTGCGCAGCGGAGACCGCAGCCGCCAAAAAAAGAAAACCGAAAACACAGCAGACCACAATCACAATCGCTTTCATAAACGAACCTCGCTGATCTATCGTCACATTTCCCACTGTCATCCTGAGCGAAGCATGAGCGCGTGAAACGCGGTCATGCACAGTCGAAGGATCCCTACGAGTGCAGCCCGCTCGCAACTCGGGACTCGGGACTCGCTACTCTTCCTCTTCCTTCACTTCCCCCCGCGCCGCCCGCGCCTTCTCAATAATCTTCTCCTGCAACTGCCCCGGCACCACGTCGTAGTGATGCATTTCCATGTTAAAGCTGCCGCGCCCTTGCGTCATCGACGTCAGCTCCACGCCGTAGGTCAGCATCTCCGCCATCGGCACTTCGGCTTTTACCACCGTGTTGCCGCCCTTATTGTCCATGCCCTGGATGCGTCCTCGCCGGCTGTTCAAATCGCCCATAATCGATCCCGCAAAGTCGTCCGGCACCGTGATCTCGACCGCCATCACGGGCTCCAGCAAAGTCGGCTTCGCGACTTCCATCGCTTTCTTGAAGGCAATGCGTCCCGCCATCTGAAACGACAAATCGTTCGAGTCCACATCGTGATACGACCCGTCATAGAGCACCACGCGAAAATCCACCACCGGAAATCCCGCCAGATATCCGCGCGCCGCCGCGTCCCGAATTCCTTTTTCCACCGGAGGAATATAGTTCTTCGGAATCGCGCCGCCAAAAATATCATTCACAAACTCGAACTCGCCTCCCCGCGGCAGCGGTTCGATCCGGATCTTGCAATCCCCGTACTGCCCGTGCCCGCCCGTCTGTTTCTTGTGCCGCCCCTGCACATCGGCTTTGCCGCGAATCGTCTCGCGATACGGCACTTTCGGCGCTTTCAGAACCACTTCCGTGTGATACCGCTTCTTCAGCTTCGAAACAATGACCTCGATGTGCTGCTGCCCCGTACCCGCAATCAGAAACTCTTTCGTCTGCGGATCGCGGAAAAACCGCAGCATCCCATCCTCTTCCATCAGCTTGTGAATCCCCGGCCCCAGCTTGTCTTCATCCGCCCGGCTCTTGGGTTCAATGGCAAACGTAATCGCCGGTTCCGGCAGCTTCACTCGCGGATACTGAATCGGTGCCGCCTTGTCGCCCAGCGTGTCGCCGGTCAGCGTATCTTTCAGTTTCGCCACAGCGCCAATGTCGCCCGCATGCAGCTCGGGCACCGGAATCCCCGTCTTCCCCTGCATCGCCTGGATGTGTGCAAACTTCTCCTGCCCGCCGCGGCCGAAGTTCTGCAGCGTGGCGTCGTTTTTCAACACGCCGGAAAAAACTTTGAAATACGAAATCCGCCCCGCGAAAGCATCCGAAACCGTCCGGAACACATACAACGACACCGGCTCTTCGTCCGACTCATGCCGCTTCGGCGCGTCGCCATTTCCGCCCGCTTCGCCCTGCACCCACTCGTGCTCCGACGGCGCCGGCGTGTAGTCGATGATGAAATCCATCACGCGGTCCGCGCCGATATTCCCCAGCCCTGAACTGAAAATCACCGGAAAAATCTTGTCTTCGCGAATCGCATTATGCAGCGCCGGAATCAGATCCTCTTCTCCCAATGTCCCGGCCTCAAAAAACTTCTCCATCAGCTTGTCGTCGCCCTCGGCCACCAGCTCCACCAGCATCTCGTGCGCTTCCTGCACCTGCGCCCGCATGTTGTCCGGAATGTCCGTCTCTTTTCCCTTGCCGTTTCCGCCCAACTCGTAGGTGTACGCCTTCAGGCGCACCAGGTCGACCACGCCCGTCAAATTTCTCTCCGAGCCAATCGGCAGTTCAATCGGAATCACGTCCCGCCCAAACGCGTTGGTCAGCGACTCCAGCACCCGCTCCGCGTTCGCCCGGTCGCGGTCCATGCGGTTCACCACGATCAGCCGCGGCGTCTTGTACTCCTCGCAGTAGTTCCAGACCCGCTGGGTCACCACTTCCACGCCCGCCACGCCGTCCACCACCACGATCGCCGCATCCACCACCGGCAACACCATCTTGGCCTCGTGCACGAACATGCTGAATCCCGGCGTGTCGAGGATATTGATCTTCGTCTGTCCCCCATTCACGCCCCACTCCACCACTGCCGCGCCCAACGAAATCGACATCTTGCGCGCGATTTCTTCCTCATCGTGATCGGTCGTGGCCGACCCCTCGTCCACCCGCCCCAGCCGCTGCGTCGCTCCCGCCGTATACAGCATGGCCGACACCAGCGTAGTTTTCCCCGCGTGCCCGTGTCCCACCATCGCTACATTCCTGATGTTTGCTCCCGAATAGACTTTCAAGTTGGGCTCCCTTCGGCAGGCGCGGGAAGAAACAGCCGCTAACAAATACAGCCACTAACAAATAACGAGGATTAGGACGGGACGTGGCCACCCCGACCTCTTCCGTTACCCCCGTCTGCCAAAACGGTAGGATGCTACCACGCGGCTAGCAGACGCCTCAACCATCAGGTTCAAATTCCCCGCACCTAATGAAGGTCCCGCGTCCCTTGCTCACCACCTTGCTGCCGCTTTATTGTTCTCGTGACCTGTTTTTTCGCGCTTTAACCGCGCATTTTGGTGTACCATTTGGGCGGTCGTACGCCATCCTGTCTTAACGTCATCCTGTCGCAACGTCCTGAGGAACGGCCCTATGGCAGCAAACGCGAATCCAGATCCGTTGACCGCCCCGCCTCCGGGCGAAGCGCCGGACCTGTCGAAAGCCCTCTCGCCGGCCACTGCCATTTCGGTCGAGGGCCCGCGGGCGCTTTCGAACTCGCAGCGCTTGCGATTCCTCCTCGTAACCGCCCTGGGTGCCACGGTCGGGTTCCTCACGGGCATGGGATTATTCAGCGGACTCCGCAACACCACCACCTTGGAGTTCTTCCTGCTTCGCGTAAGCATCGCGGGCCTGGCCGCTTACGTGCTTTTCGACCCGAGCATGGAATTGCTGCAGGACCGGTTTGAAGGGAAACGCCCGGAATTGTCCGGCGGCCGCAAATTCTTTTCACTTCTCATCATCGCCCTCGCAACCGTCGTGATCTCCCTCTTCCACGAGTCCCTCGCGGCATCCGTCGGGGATGAACTCAAAGAGGGGTTACATGATCTTGAGTCGGTCAGCAACTGGCTTTTTGACCCTTCTTTCACCCAGCAGCTCTCCGATCGGGTCGCACATCTCACGTCGCCAACTGGTGGATTGGAATTGGCACTTGGCGTCTTTGTGTGCGTGGGCGTCGTCGCCGCTCTGGTTTCGCATTTGTGGGTAAGCGGAGCCAGCAAGCAGCCGCCTCGGGCAGCCCTTTATGGCGGCGCTGCCACTGCTGCCGGGGCGCTGTATCTCGTCCTTGCGGCCACACTTCTGTGGACCGTTTGGCTTGCGCCCGGAACTCTCCACTCGCGGCCTTGGGCGATTGCGGCGATATTTCTCGCGGCCCTGCTCTGGTGCCTCTTCGGACTTTTAGGCGGCGTCGCCATTGACCAACACTCTCCCCGCCTCGGCCTTACCTTCCGCGCCTTTTTGGCCTTGGCCCTTCCTCCGGCGATACTCTTGCTTCTGCTGCTGCCGGCCTACGAACTGAAGCTGAAGTACGCGTTCCCCAATCACGGACGCTTGCTCTTCCTGCCTATCCTCGCGCTGCTCTGCCAAAATCTTGGCTGGGCGCTCGCGCTCCATCTTCGCTATCAGGCTTGGGATCATGACCCGAAGCCATCCCCAGAGCTCCCAGAGATTAAACAGCAAACCATCGGCACGGTCGTGCCCTTCCCCCGGGAAGACGACTCCCTCAGCTCCGCCGTCGGGCAAACTGCGGCAACTCGCGCCAAAGACATGGTGCTGAAGCCGAAAGGCGATCGCCTGTGGGCCGCCATCGCTCTCATCCTCGCCTTGGTCGCTTCCGGTCTCGCATTCTACGTCGGGTTTTTCCGCACGGACCCCGAAATTGTCATCAACATCGAAGAAAACATTCGCCAGGATTCCGGCCTGCGCCGGGCGGGCTTGACCGTGCATAGTTCGGGCAGGCGAGTGACGATTTCAGGTGTCGTGGACGACGAAACCGAACATGCCCAGGCCGTGCAAAAAGCCCTGGCCGTGCGGGGAGTAACTCAACTCATTGATCAGATACAGGTCGCCCAGATACAGGTCGCCCCAACCCTGCCACCTGCCCCAACTGTTCCCGCAGTTGCCGTCCCCGCATCTCAGCCAAATGCTCCTGCAGTCAACGCCACGGTTTCCATCGTTGTCCCGAAAGGAACGGGACCGGTCAGCGCTGTGGGTGCACAGAAGCAGCCGCCAAACCCGAAGGCGGCAGATGCGCCGAAACACGGCTTCTTTCACTTGCTGAAAAAGGACAACCCTGCCACCACAACAGGCGCCCAGACACCGGCCGGCACGCCGAAAACAGCCGACCCTCCGAAACAGGGCTTCTTCCATTTCTTGAAAAAGAAGGACAGTACCGACAAGACGAAGCAAGATCAGACGAAGAAAGATCCAACAAAAAAAGACCAGACCAAGCCAGTCCCGCCCCACTAGAAACTAAAGAGTTCGCTGAGCCCCGTTCACTCATGTCAGGCCATCGCACCGACCATCGCACCGGCCACCGCACTAACGAGCAGTGGATCGCGCAATACGCGACCAGCCACCAGAATCGCGTCAACCGCATCTGCCACACTCTCGGCATTCCCACGATCCTGGTCTCATTGGCCGTCGCCATCGCCGGCTTCTTCTTCCATCGCCTCTGGCTCTACGCCCTCGCGCTCTTCGTCATCGGATGGATCCTCCAGTTCATCGGCCACGCCTTCGAAGGCAAGCCCCCCGAATTTCTCAGCGACTGGCGCTTCCTCTTCGTCGGCGTCCGCTGGTGGTGGGCCAAAATCAACGGCAAAGCCTGACATTGTGTGGGCAGTTTGTGTGGGGCGGCCACTTCTGCCCGCGGGGTGCCCCATTTCTCGCGCGTCTTTTGCGCGAGAAGTGGGGATTTTGAAAGTAACCCAGGCCCGTTCCGCGCTTGCGTCCACTCCCGCTCCTGTTCTATGCTGGCCCCACATCGGTGTTCTGATTCACACATGCATCGCCTGACCGCCAGATTTTTACTTCTGTTCGCGCTTGTCGGAACCTTCGTTCCGCTCGCGCTGGCGGCCACCGCTGCCCCATCCCATACCTGCTGCCTGCGCACGACGGCACGCCAATGCCACGGCTCCGGCCCGGAATCCGATCAACGCGTCCTCCACGACGCCAGTTGCTGCCAACACGAAGGTTGCCGCGCTGCAACCACACCACAGTGGGCCCACGCGCAGTCCCGGATGACGGCGCCCTTGGCGCAAGCCGTCGAAGCCCGCATCCCCGAATCACGCGCCGGCTCTCCCGCGACGAAGCTCTTCTCCGCGCAATCCACCCGCGCTCCTCCCCAAGTCTCCCTCGCCTGAACCATCTCGCGGCATAACCACAGCTCATGTGGGGACAGCCGCCCCCGGCTGTCCGGCCGGGCGAAGCCCGGCCCTGGCGGCCACAGCCTCATCATTCATCGGAGACTTCTATGCGCCTCATCCGAACCTCGTTATCACTAGCATTCCTCATCGCAATCTCAGCCCTCACGGCCTTTGCCACGATCTTCGGTTCCGTTCGCGGCATCGCCCACGATCCTCAGCACCGCCCCATTCAAGGCGCCATGGTCATGCTGAAAGCTCAACACTCTGACTGGACCCAGTCGCAAGACACCAACGACCGGGGAGAATTCGAGTTCCGTTCCGTGCCCATCGGCAACTACACGGTCACGGTCTCGTCGAAGGGCTTTCAGCAAACCCAGCAGAGCGTGATCGTTCAGTCCGACACCAGTCCGGTCTTGCACTTCCAGTTGGCGGTCGCCGGCGTCAAAGAGAGCATTGAAGTCTCGGAAATTCCCGTCGAAGCCACCACCCAAAGCGTCACTCCGACCGTCATGCTCAACCGCATCGACATCCAGGAGACTCCGGGGGCCGACCGCACCAACGGCATGGAAATGATCACCGACTACGTCCCCGGCGCCTACGTCGTGCACGACATGCTCCACATGCGCGGAGGACATCAGGTCGAGTGGCTCATCGACGGCGTCCCCATCCCCAACACAAATATCGCCAACAACGTCGGCCCGCAGATCGATCCCAAAGACATCGACTATCTCGAAATCCAGCGCGGCAGTTACGACGCCGACTACGGCGACCGCACTTACGGCATCTTCAACATCGTGCCCCGCACCGGCTTCGAGCGCGATCGGGAATGCGATTTCGTCGTTACCGCCGGCAATTTCTACCAGACCAACAATCAGATGAGTTGCGGAAGCCACACCGCTCGCACTGCGTATTACGCCAGCCTCAACGGCAACCGCAGCCAGTACGGCCTGCAGACGCCCATTCCGCAGGTTGTCAACGATGCCGCCAACGGCTTCGGCGGATTCACTTCCCTCATCTTCAATCCGGATTCCGACAACCAGTTCCGCGTAGTGGGCTCTCTCCGCCGCGACTACTATCAGATTCCCATCGACCCCAACCCCAACTCCTTCACCAATGGCCCCAACGGATTCCCCAGTTACGGCTTGCATGACGCCGAGGTCGAGCCCGATGGCTACGCCACCTTCTCGTGGGTTCACACCTTTGATCCAAATACCCTTCTGACTGTTTCTCCGTTCTATCACTACAACGGCGCCGACTATCACGGCGGACCCAACGACTTCCCCGTCATCTCCACGGTAACCCAGACCGCCCAATATGGAGGCGCTCAGATAGCGCTCAATGCCAATGTGAAGCGCAACGATATTCAGGCGGGCGTCTATGGATTCGCCCAGCACCAGTACAACTACTTTTTCAACGATTACACCGACGGCACGCCGAACGTCCCGCCCTCTTCGATCGGAGTCAATGGCGGTGTCGCCGCCTTCTTCATCAACGACAAATTCAAAGTCACACCCTGGCTCACCCTCATTGCCGGCCTTCGCGAAACCGCATTCAGCTCCACCATCTCCGAGAACGCGACCGATCCCCGTCTTGGCGCCGCCATCCGGATTCCTCATCTCAATTGGGTCTTCCGCGGTTTTTACGGCTACTTCTATCAGGCTCCGCCGCTTTCAACCCCAACCACGCAACTGCAAACTCTGGCCGCCGGTCAAAGCTTTGCCTTCGCTCCCCTGCACGGTGAACGCGACATCGAATGGCAATTCGGCGTGACGATCCCGTATCACGGCTGGACTCTGGACGCCGACAACTTCGAAACCCGCGCCAAAAACTGGCTCGATCACAACAACATTGGCGAGTCGAATATTTTCTGGCCCATCACCTGGAACTACGCCCTGATTCAAGGCTGGGAAGTCACGCTGCGCTCGCCAAACATTTTGCATCACGGCCAGTTCCATCTCTCCTATTCCAATCAGATCGCTCAGGCAACCTCGCCCATCACCGGCGGTCTGGTCTGCCCGCAGCCGATCACTCCCTCCTGCGGCCTCGACATCCCGCCTGGCCTGTCTCCCGTGGACCACGATCAGCGCAATACGCTGAACGTCGGTTTCAACGGAAGCCTGCCGTGGCATGCCTACGCCTCGACGAATGTCTACTACGGCTCAGGATTCACCAACGGGTTGCCCGGCCTGCAATACCCCGGCAACTATCTGCCCAGCCATAGCGCCGTGGATCTTTCGCTGGGCAAGACCTTCGCCGAGAACTATACGGTTTCCGTGACAGCAGTCAATGTCGCGAACCGCCGGGTGCAGCTCGACAACAGCCTCACCTTCGGTGGATTCCACTGGGACGAACCACGTCAGATCTACGGCGAATTCCGCTACCGATTCCACTACTAACGAAACTGCAGGAGACCGAAACGAAACATGTGGAGAGAAGAGAGAAGAAGAACATGTGGAGAGGAGAAAGAAGAAGAACTTGTGGAGAGGAGAAAGAAGAAACATGTGGCGACGGGCGCCTTCGCCCGTCCGGCCAGCGCGAAGCGCGGCCGCAAAGCGCCCAGCAGCCGAACCCTAGGGGCTAGCCCACCTCTACACCACCACGACCCAGGCTGCCCCACGCTTCGCGATTTTCGAAGCGTGGGCACCACGAACGATGGCATCATGCGATTTTCCTCACTCCCACCCATCACTCGCCATCACCAGGACCGGGAAGGACACGGCTTCAGCACTGCCGTCCTGATTCGAGTTAAAGTATTTCCAACGTGAACACTCGCCAAACCTTCCCGATCGCTCTTCTGCTCTCAGCCGCATTTCTTACTTCCTCCTGCCACCGCTCCGCGCCCGCCACGAAGCGCTATCCCTTCACCGGCCGCGTCATCTCCATTGACACCCAGTCTCACTCCGCCCTCATCGATGGCAGCGCCATCCCCGGCTTCATGGACGCCATGGCCATGTCCTACAAGATCAAGCCCGACTCAACCCTGAACCACCTGCTCCCCGGCGATTCCATTTCCGCCGAAGTGGTCAGCCAACCGGAAGACGAAAATGGCCGTTCCGACTACTGGCTTGAGAACGTCAAAGTTACAGCCCACTCCAGTGCTCCGGCGGCCGGCACAAGCTCCCCGCACATGCCGGTGCCGCGAGAACAGGTTCCCGATTTTTCGTTCGTGAACCAGGACGGCAAGTCTATTTCTCTCGGCCAATATCGCGGGAAGGTTCTGCTCGTCACCTTTATCTACACGCGCTGTCCCTTTCCCGACTTCTGTCCGCGCATGAGCGCCAACTTCGCCCAAATCTATAAGCAATTGGCGATCGACCCAGCCCTCGCGAACGTTCACCTGCTCTCCATCAGCTTCGACCCCGATCACGACAGCCCCAGGGTGTTACGAGATTACGGCTTCTCGGTGGCGCACACACACGATGCGGCGCTATTCCGGCGATGGGAATTCGCCGTTCCGCGCCCGGCTGACCTGCCAAAGATCGCCGACTTCTTCGCACTCACTGTCAAACCTGAGGGTGGCCTGATCACTCACAACCTCAGCACAGCGGTGATTGGACCAGACCGCAAGATTGTCGAGTGGTATCACGGTGGTGACTGGCAAATCTCTGATTTAATGAACCATGTGGAGAATGCGGCCAGCGGATTTTCGCCACCCTAGATGGGCTGGGTTCTGGGGCTGCGGTCTTTAGGCGTGCCGCGACGATAGGATTTACGACCATCAGTCGCAAAAAGGAAATGCGCATGAAATATCTACTTCTGATTCTCGCCATACTCGGCATCATCGCGTCTTCCCTCGCCCTGCGCGAACATTACCGCACCTACGGCGATTCTCCCTGCAGCATCAATGACCACTGGGATTGCGGCGTCGTCAACCACAGCCCCTATGCCATGATGGCCGGAATCCCCGTCGCCGCCATCGGCATCGTCGGCTACATTCTCATGGCCGCGCTCGCTTTCCTGCGTTCCTACCGCCTCTTACTCGTCCCCACCTTCGCCGGACTCGCCTTCTCCCTCTACCTCGCCCACATCGAAAAAGACTTCCTCGGCGTCTGGTGTATTTACTGCGTGATCTCGCTCGGCATCATTTCTCTCATGTCCCTGCTCACACTCGGCACGGTCGTGTCCCAATTCGTCCGCAAACCGGCGACGCTGTAGCAGCTGGTGGCGATTATTTTCTCTTCGCGCCGATCTTGCGGCTAATCTCCGGCGAAAACTCGATGAAAAAATTCAGCAGCGACCCATAACCCGCCTGTCCCGCCATCGCGAACCCTCCCTCGGCAAATACGTTGTGCGAGTGCGGCTTCCACGCCGTCGCAATCATTCCCCCTCCAAACGCACCTCCGTACAATCCCCATTGCGGACGCAATTCCTGCTCGCTGCGATCATAGGTAACAAAGTTGCGCACAATCGCATGCCGCGTCCTCGGCCAAAACCCGCTGCAGCGGCACTGATCGTAGCGCACCTCGTATTGCAGCGCGGCATTTCCCAGGGCCGCCAGGCTGTTCGCCGCAATGAATTGTCCCTCCCGCGATGCAAACCGCTCCCCATACGCGCCCCATCCCTCGCCCTCGCCCCATTGCGCCGGCGAATCGCGTGCCTGATCAATGCCCGCGTCGAACATCCGTTTTAAATACGCCCCCGGAGTCGCCAGCGTCTGCTGCAAATAAATCTCCCGCCGCTGTTGCACCGTCATCGGCACCAGCCGCCGCCCCTTTTCCACGTATACGCCAACGAACCATCCCCGCTCCCAATCGCGCGCCGTGGCCAGCGCCGCTTCACCCGCGTTCTTGGTCGCCTCCACTACCTCCTTCGTCACGTCGACGGCCGCCTGCGCAGGATTCACCGCATCGTCTTTCTTCTCTTCTTTCTTTTCTTCCTGGGGCTTCTCGTTCGTGGCAGGTCGGTCGGGCTGAGAATTCCCCGGCTGCGGAGCCGCTGCCGGGCTGGATTGCGGATTAGTCTGCGGATTAATTTGCGGAGCAGCCTCACTCTGCCCCAGCGCCCCGCGGCAACACAAACAGACGCACCAAAGCACCGCCCCACAGCTAAGTGACGAAAGAACTGAGAGCAGCCTGCCCCGCCCGCAACGTGCCATCCCCAACAGTCTCACCCCCAGCTATTCTCCACACTCTGACTTCCTTCCTGATCCGGAGCCTGCCCTGAGCGAAGTCGAAGGGTGTCCTTCGTGGTTGACGCCTTTTTTTTCTCGCGGTGTCCCCAGGCTTTTGCCCGGTCCCGGGCTTCCCGCTAAACTCCATTGGATGCACTCTCTCTACAACCGCGTCGCAGGAAAAAGCGTCGAACGCCTCGCCGCCCTCAGTGACGGCATCTTCGCCGTATCCATGACCCTGCTCGTGCTCGACCTCCGCGTGCCCGCCCGCGAAGCCATTCACTCCGAACGCGATCTCTGGCATGCCCTCGTCCTGCTCTCGCCTCGTCTTATCGTATTTCTGATGAGCGTTATGACCAACGGAATCTTCTGGGTCGGCCAGCAGACTCAGCTCAACCAGTTCGCCCGCTCCGACCGCAACCTCGCCTGGATTCACATCGCCTTCCTCTGCGCCATCACGCTCACCCCGTTCTCCACCTCGCTGCTCGCCGAGTTCATCCACTTCCGCATCGCGCTTCTCGTCTACTGGTTTAACATCGTGCTGCTCGGCGCAACCCTTTATTGGAGCTGGAGCTACGCCACCCGCGCCCACCTGCTCGCCGATGATGTCCCCGCCGAAATTCATCCCGCCGTCGTCCGTCGCATCCTGGTCGCCCAGTCCCTCTACGCCGCCGGCGCCGCCCTCTGTTTCCTCAACACCTACTACAGCATCGCCGCCATCGTCCTGGTCCAGATAAACTACGCCATGGCGCCTAGATTTTGCTGGGGACTATTTTCGAAGAAATCTATTGAAGAATAGGCTGAGAAAGAATCCAAGGAAAGGTTTATCCGCGAGAATCCGCGCAAATCCGCGGCGAAAGGTGTGGCCCTACCCTCGCTCAAACGCGTGCTTCTTCTCCAACTCTTCCACCGCCGCACGCCGCGCACTCTCGAATCGTTCCGCCTGCAACATCAACCCCGGCGTCGCCTCCGCCCACTCCCCGTCAATCCGCAGCAGCCCCTGCGCCGCCACCAGCCGCGCCGCAATTTCTATCAAATGCGCCGGCGTGGTCTGCACATACTGCGCCTCCGTCGGATCCCCAATCCAAACCCACCCAGACCCGGGTGCCCCATTTCTCGCGTCCTTTGCGAGAAGTGGGGAATTTGATCCTAACCGCGTCTCCCAGTAAACCTTCTTCTCCACAAACTCCGCCATCGCCTCGTCACTGGCCTTCCCAAACACCCATTGCTGCCGCTTGAAATCATAATGCCGGCTCGAGAACGGCACTGGCAGCAGTTTCCCCGATTTCACAAACTCAATTTGCCGCCGGTCCACTTCCTTGCGCAGCGCGTTGATCACCGGAGCTTCTGCGTCCTTCGGCTCCAGCGACGGCATCACCTCCCTCACCGTCTGCGAAAGGTTCACCGCCACCGGCGCATGCAGCCCCTCCGAACCTTCCAGCCGGATGTCCCCATGCACCACGAAAAAATCCGCGCCCGACGTCGACTGGTGAAACGGCCACTCCAGCCGAATGGTCAGCGGCAGCCCCTTCAGCGTCACCCAGATCTTCGCGCTCGCCGCGCCCGCCGCATCTACAATCCCACTGCCTTCCTGCACCTTCGTCATAAGCCAGCTTCCTTTATCTTTCTCTGCAGTGTGTCCTCTGTGTCCCCTGTGGTGAAGAACTTCTTTCAGAACGCATCCAGATGAACCACCATTTCAAATTCTACTGGCTTCCCCCACTTCCCATCCAGCGAAGCTAGCGCCATGACTACTGCCGAATCATCCCACCGAAGCAAGCCGCACCCTCTCTGTCATCCCGACCGAAGCGAGCGAACGCGAGCGCAGTGGAGAGCCTGCCCTGAGCTTGTCGAAGGGGACCTCGGGTTTCCCAGCCTCATCCAACAGAGCATTCTGTACAAACAGAACTACGTGAACAAAAAAAGGGTTTACCCCGCCTTCCTCCGCACCTTCGTCCCCATCCGCAACAATTTCCGTACCGTCCCCGTCGGCAGCCGCTTCATCTGGTCGTGCAACTCCGTCACCGCCTCGAAGAACCCCGCCATCGCCTCCAACCGCTCCCGCGTATAGTCCGCTCCCGTCTCCTTCGGATCCAGATCCGCCAGGCACCGCCGCAGCATCTCCCGCGTCGGATCAATCTCCCGCCGCTTCCTCTGCTCAATCACCAGCCGGAACATCTCCCACACATCCTTCATCGATTCATAATG